>Ga0181584_10001070_pt1 | contig 20437 bp, 19 predicted proteins | sample 071ome_30_FD_132462 | JGI IMG/M metagenome (GOLD analysis project Ga0181584, IMG submission 132462) | Coastal salt marsh microbial communities from the Groves Creek Marsh, Skidaway Island, Georgia - 071406AT metaG (megahit assembly) | ecosystem: Environmental > Aquatic > Marine > Intertidal... | reverse complement strand
CACGGGTTCCGGCGAGGCTTTGAGGTCGCGCGCAAACTTTCGAATCGTTTCGATGAATTACTCGCGGAACAAGAACTGCCAGGTCAAATTTCGGGATGCTCACTCCGGACGCTCGCCGACAATGGGCTTTATTTAAAATACCGTGTCGTATAAGCGACGAGGAGAGAGTGGATTCTCTCTCCGGCTGACTCGGCCCTTCCCTATGGGAGAAGGTGAAGGACGAATCTGTGAATGAGAGTCCGCGCTCGTGGCATAACGCGTTAACCTGGTCAGTGAATCCATCTGTGGGGAGGGAGTCCGCTACTTCTTCTTCGCACCGCCACCCGCGGCAGCCGCTGCCTTGCGGGCCGCCTTCTCCTGCAGGGCCTTGGCGTCACGTTCCCTTCGCTGATCCGGCGTCAGGCCGTCTTTGTCCTTCTGGGTCTTGCCTCCCGCCTTCTCGTTCCTCGCCTGGGCTCTGGCCCGATCAATGTCGCGCTTGTTACCCCTCGACATTCTGGTGGCTCGGATCAGAGACTGACTGCTCGTTTGGTCGTTTCTGTCTCCTTCTCCTCGCCCGTTCCGTGGATTGCCGTGGCGCTGCCTCGCCAGTCTGTTATTCGTCGCGGCTTGTTGCGAACCGGACAGTTCGAATTTCGTGTGACCGCCGCTCTCAGTTCAGTGTCCACTTCATGAACTTCAGGAGGTTGACCGAAGAACAGAAACAGATAGAATAGCCGTAGCAGCAGCCAGTCAACGCGAGTGTACTATCACACTGGCGACGGACGCACGGCAATCCACGGAACGGACCAACGAAGGAGAAATCGGCTTCAATCACGACTTCAATCACGACCCAGTCGCCATGGCTGTCGACATCGACGCGTCTGAGGACCTGAAACTCCTCGGCAATGCGGCGTTCAAGAGCAGGCACTTCAGTCGGGCGGAGGACCTGTACAGTCAGGCAATCGAGAAACACCCGAGCAATCCCGTGCTCTGGTCGAACCGCGCGGCCGCGCACCTGCACCTCGAAGAGTACGGGAGTGCCATCAGCGATGCCACCAAGGCAATCGAGCTCGATCCGAGCTTCACCAAGGCTTACTATAGGCGGGGAGAGGCGCAGTTCTCGCTGTCCCACTTTCAGGAGGCCGTGGGCAACTTTCGGTCGGCGGCCAAGCTGAGCCCGCAGGATCCGATGCTGCGCAAGCGGCTACAGGAGAGCGAGCGGCTGCTGAAGATCCGCAAGTTCGAAGAGGCGCTCAGTATGCCCGAGGATACGACGTCGGCGCTGCGCAACATCGTCCTGGACGATATCGTGGTCGAGGAGTCGTACACCGGACCGAAGATGGAGCGCCAGGCGGCAGAGGACGGGGAGGAAACTGCGGCGGACCGATACGTCCTGACGCGCGCGTTCGTCCTGGAGATGATCGAGGAGTTCAAGCAGCAGGGGAAGGTGCACAGGCGGTTCCTCTCCCAGATCATCCTGGAGTCTTACGAGAGGCTGCGCGAGCTGCCGTCGCTCGTTGACGTCGCCGTGCCCGACGGGAACCACATCACCGTGTGCGGCGACACGCACGGTCAGTTCTATGATCTGCTCAAGATCTTCGAGCTGAACGGGCTGCCGTCCAAGGAAAACCCGTACCTGTTCAACGGGGACTTTGTCGATCGTGGGTCGTGGTCGTACGAGGTCATCATGACGCTGTTGGCCTTCAAGGCGCTGGACACGGAGTCGGTCCATCTCACGCGTGGCAACCACGAGTCTAAATCGATGAACCTGATCTACGGTGGGTACTGAACTCGGCCGGCGTGCGGGCGTTCGTCGCCTGTCGCTCTTCGCGCTCTCTCACTCGTGCCACGGACTCGCTCGTTCGCAGGATTTTACGGGGAGGTCAAGGCCAAGATGGGGCAGAGCGCCGTCGAGGTCTTCAGGGAGCTCTTCTGCGCCATGCCATTGGCGTACGTCCTGAACAACCAGGTGATGGTCGTGCACGGCGGCATCCCGACCTGCGAGGAGGGCGGGGACCTGGACTCGCTGCGGAAGATTGACCGCGTGCGTGAGCCGCCAGACTCGGGCCCGATGTGCGAGTGCCTCTGGAACGATCCGCAGGAGATGCCCGGGACGACGCCGAACAAGCGCGGAGTTGGCTTTGCGTTTGGACCGGACGTCACGAAAAAGTACCTGGACGCCAACGGGCTCAACCTCCTGGTGCGGTCGCACGAAGTGAAGGAGGAGGGGTATGAGCTGACGCACGACGGCTACTGCTGTACGATCTTCAGCGCGCCAAACTACTGCGATCAGATGGGAAACAAGGGCGCCTTCATCCGATTCAACGGCGCCGACATGGTGCCGCACTTTACCCAATTCGATGCCTCGCCGCACCCGGACGTGCCACCCATGAAGTACGCGTCCAACATGTTTAGCCAAGGGTTCTAATTGTTTACTTGTTTTATTTATTGATCAATAACCGTCATGACGGTTTAAACTGCAATCTGCGCCGATCCTCGGAGTGATGCGTCGTCGTCGTCGTCGTCGTCGTCGTACCCCGCACCGTCCGTCCGTCCGTCCGTCGGTGCATCCATCAGAGCAACCGATCAGCCGCGATGCCAGCGCATACGGCCGCCCCGTACCACACGTTGGACTTGAACTTGGCCATGCAGTCATCGGGATCGTCCAAGTCGACAGTCCCGACCTGCCACGCCAGATGCGCCGCCGCCGCGGCAACGCCCCCGTAGAACGGCGCATGGCACCCCGCCATCGCCCCAGCCGCGCTCAGACACGCCACATTGGCCGCACCAAACCCCGACAGCCACGTCTTGGTCCTGTCCCCGAACGTCAGCGCCGTCGACTTGATACCGACCCTCGCGTCGTCTCTCTTGTCTTGATGCGCATAGATGGTATCGTAGAGGAGCGTCCAGAAGAACCCAGACGCATACAGCGGCCCGACCACGCCCCACTCGAGGCCATCGTGCACGGCCGCCCACCCCATGATGGCCCCCCAGTTAATCGTCAGTCCCAGAAACGCCTGCGGATACCTGGTGATGCGCTTCATCAACGGGTACGCCACCACAAACGGTAGGGATGTCGCGCCGATCAGCTGGCTAGTCGGCGGAAGCTGCAACAAGATGCCCAGCCCTGCCGACAGCTGCAACGCCAGCCACCCCAGGGCCTGCCCCTGGCTCAGCGCCCCGCTCGCCAGAGGCCGATCCTTCGTCCGTTCCACCTGCCGATCGTAGTCGCGGTCCCACATATCGTTCACCGTGCAGCCCGCCCCCCGCAGCAGCACCGCGCCCGCCCCAAACATGCCCAGCGTGCCGAGGTCCAGCGGACCCCCCAGAGGTGCCGCCAGACATATCGACCACCACGACGGCCACAATAGCAGCCACGTCCCGATCGGCTTGTCCGCCCGGGACAGTTGCATGTACGGTCGGACGTGCGCTCGGTACCACGAAGACCATCCTGTCTGTGAACTCGTCGTCGTCGGTGTTGTCGTGGCGGCCGTCGCGGTGGTCTCTCTCTTGGATTTGACTCGGTCGTCCCGCGCAGACGCAGACGCCGACGACGTGGATGTGGATGACTCGTCCTTCTCTCGACCCCACGTCGGCGTCTGAAACGGGTGCCCCCCGGAGTACCGTCGTCGCGCGCCCCACGCTTCCTGCCGGTGCCCAACGTCGTCGCCGTCCCGGGGCGTCGTGAGCAGGCCGTCAAATAGACACGCGGACAGACGAGGCCACGAACTGGCCAATAAGGCCCTCCGAATGCTCCCCTCGCCCTGACGGATCGCTGACGAGGCCATATTCGCTCGAGTTGGGTTCAAAAAATTCAAACCATTTTTTTGTCTGGCGAGCTCCATGGAGGACAGACCCGAGGTGGTCGAGGTGGTCGAGGTGGTCGAGGTGGTCGAGGTGGTCGAGCCTGGTGGTGAGGGAGACCGCCCGTCGACGAGCGGGGCGCGCACTGTCGTCGAGCCAGCGACGACAAGTGCAGGCAACAAGCCTCGAGTCATACTGGGCTTTCAGGACGACATCCTTGCCAACGCGCTGGACAACAACGATGGGTTGTACGTGCTGGCGCCGGGATTGGGGACTGTCCAGTTGGTGGCTGCGATGCTCAAGATCCAGGACGAGAAGCGCAAGTACGATTCCAAGGGTGAGGTGGGCGTCACGCTGGTCGTCGGGGCGGACCATGCACAGCGGGAGGCGTTGGTGGGGGAACTGGCGCGGACACACCCTCGGAAAGACTGGTTCGGATATGTGGAGGGCGCCGATGGGCGCGGTGATGTCGAGGGAGACCGCGAGCAGACAAAGAAGAAGGCGGGGGGGGCGGGGAAGGCCGGTGGCGGCAAGAAGAACAAGGCGGGAGGAGAGACGGGTGGGACGAAGAAGGACAAAACCGACTATACCGACAAAACTGCTGCCAAAGACGGTCCTGATCATGCCAAGCACGGCGACAGCCATCCTCGGCATGTGACGGCTGATCTGCCCAGCGCAGAGCGGCTTCGGTTGTACGAGTCCTCGTCGTGTCTGTGCGTGACGACCAGGATCCTGGTGGTGGATCTGTTGTCGGGGCGTCTGGACCCCGGTCGCGTGTCGGGGATTGTCGTTTTGAACGCGCATAATGTTTCCGAGTCGTCTGGGGAGGGGTTCGTGGTCAAGCTGTACCGGACCAAGGGCGGCGCTGGGTTTGTGCGGGCCTTCAGCGAGCACCCCGTGGCACTGACTTCGGAGTTTGCCAAAGCGGAAAAGGTGATGCGGGCTCTTCATTGTCAGAACTTGCAGCTGTGGCCCCGGTTTCGGACGGAAGTGCAGGACGACTTTGAGGCGGCGGCCCCAGAGCTGGTGGAGGTGTCCGTGAGCGCGGACCCAGAGGCGAACATCATCTACGAGGCGATCGCGGAACTGTTGGATGCGAGCGTGAAGGAGCTCCGGAAACACGAGAAGCTGGACACGACGGACCTTTCGCCGTCGCAGGGGCTGACGTCGGCGTTCGACGAGACGATCAGGCGGCAGCTGGCGCCGGTGTGGCACACGGTGCCGCCCAAGATCCGGCAGCTGGTGGACGACATGCGGACTCTGCGGTCCCTGGCGAATTACCTGCTGAAATTTGATGCCGTGACGTTCTTCAGGTACTTGGAGAACCTGCGGGCGACGGACGGCACGAAGAGCGCGTGGATGTTTCACGGCGCGTCTCACATCATCTTCGAGGCGGCCAAGAAGCGGGTGTATCGGTCGGAGACGAACGCCAAGGGGAACGCGATCACGCCGGTGCTCGAGGATCTTCCCAAGTGGAAGCCGCTGTTGGAGATTGTCGAGGAGATCATGGACGAGGCGGGGGCCCGCGGTGCGGCGGCGGAGCTGCCGCCGATCGTGGTGTTTTGTGAGGACGAGTATACGTGCGACCAACTGCAGAAGGTCGCCAGACCGGACGGTGCCAAGGATTTCATGGAGTCGGTGTACCTGCAGTACCTGGCTACGAAGAGCGGGTGGAAGAAGAAGAACGGTGGCAAGAAGCGGAAGGCGTCGAGGAGGCCTGCAGACAGTTCGCTGGCCAATAAACTTGAAGAGAAGGCCCTGCGGAAGGAAGCGAAGGAGTTTGCTGCTCTCCAGAGCGTGGCAGGGGACACGGGGGACAAGGGGAAGGCCGTGGGCGCGGCGGCGGCGGCGGCCAAGACTGACAAGCCCACGGCGGCCGAGTCGACCGAGGCGACGACTGACAAGATGACGGCGTGGTTCGAGAAGAATCTCGTGTTCGTGCCGGCCAACGCGGCGGGCTCCCTCATGCTGTGGACCCACGAGCCGACCCGGATCATCGTCTACGATCCCGATGTGGCCCTGATCCGGCAGATTGAGCTGTACACGGCCCAGCAGCATGCGAAGCGGGATGGGACGAGCGATGCAGACAAGGAGAACATCCGAGTATATCTGCTGCGGTACGAGCCGAGTCCCGAGCTGGACAAGTTCCACGCTCGGCTCGTCCGCGAGCGCAAGTCGTTCGAGGAGCTGATCAAGTCCAAGGGATCCATGGCGCTCAACCTTTCCAACCATGAGAAGGACATAACGTTCACGCCCGTCCAGCGCGCCGACAACTCGGCCTCGGCAAACTCGATCACCAGGAGGGGCGGCGGCAGCAAGGCAGCCACGGACAAGGTCCGCCTCGTGGTGGATATGCGCGAGTTCATGAGCAGCCTCCCTGCCGTCCTCTACGCCCAGGCATACAGCTTGGTTCCCATCACACTCGAAGTCGGCGACTATATCCTTTCCCCCGAGATCTGCGTGGAGCGCAAGACGATCCCGGACTTGCGCGGGAGCCTGCAGTCCGGCAGGCTCTACCACCAGGCCGAGGCCATGTGCAAGCACTACTCGATCGCCATCCTCCTGATTGAGTTTGACGGTGAGAAGGCGTTCGCCCTCCAGTCTGCGCAGGAGCTCGGCACGGACATCCAGTCGGGGCACATCATGTCCCGGCTCGTCCTCCTGTGCCTGCATCACCCGCGGCTGCGCCTCGTCTGGTCGAGGTCGCTTCATGCCACGGCCGACATGTTCCGGCAGCTCAAGGCCAATTACGACGAGCCGGATCCCGCCGTCTGCGCCCAGGTCGGCGTCGACGAGACAAACGCCAACGCAAACACGGCGGCCCTCGAGATGCTGCGGCGCCTACCCGGCGTCACGGACGGGAACTTTCGGGCACTGGCCAAGGAAGCGGGGAGCATCGCAGGACTCTGCAAGCTGTCGTCAGAGACCCTTCAGGGTATCATGGGCACGGTTGCCGGCGAGCGGCTGTACGCGTTTTTGCACGTCGCACATTCAGACGCGTTTGACTGACTGAAGTCTGAGCTTGTTGGCGCACTCGTCCTCGCCTTCGGTGACCGCTGGCAGTCCGAATGCTTCCGAAATCCATCTACGCCTGGTAGCACGGTTTCTTTCCTTTTCTTCTTGTGTATCCGCCACGTGACCGACACCCAATACCCCTGAGAGTGAGGGACGAGGAGATGAGGATAGAGGACTCTGAATGCACCGAAAATTTCGACCAAACCGATCCCACCACCCCAATCCAGCACCTCGCTGCCCAACTCCGCCACGCCCTCATCTCGCTCAACCAACGCCGGCAACAGCAGGAGATCCAAAAGACCGTCGCAACGGGCCACCTCCTCTCCCTACGAAGCCAGCTGGCCGACAAGGCCAGCGTCGCGGGTAGGCGTTCACACTCGGCCGCCGATGCACACAGCACACTCACGCTCTCACCCACCCACCCACGCACCCACCCACCCAATCTCGCAGTCCTCGTCGACGCATCGACCAAGTGCGCAAGCTGCCAGAAACCCCTAAACTCCACCGTGTGCACCCTCATCGACGACCAGAACCGAATACACTGTTCCAAATGTGCCAGCTCGAGGTGAGAGTTGCTCGCCAGCACCTCGTAGCTTTCTTCTGATTCCTATTCAAGATGTTACACCCGAGCGAGAGCCCGCTTCACCACCCTGCACTTGAGCCCGTTGGCCGTGTGGATCGTCGCGCCCGTAGCCATGCCGACGTCGTTCGGGCTGCACGCGAGCTCAAACTTGTACTTCGAGAGCATCATCATCAGGCAGACCGTCGCCTCCATGAGCGCAAACTGGTCGCCGACGCACTTCCTGATGCCGCCGCCAAAGGGGAGGAAGGCGAAATCGCTGGCCATTTCGTTCGGGTAGAGGCTCGATCCCTGCTTCTCCGGGTCGTAGCCGGCCCACTCTTTGAACGCCGGATTGGCGTTCTGCTCGGTGAACCGTTCCGGTCGGAACACGTCTGGGTCCTTCCAAAGATGCGGAGAGCGATGCAAGTTCCATACGCTGATGAAGAGGTCGGCGCCCTTGCCGATCGGGTATCCGTTGGGGTCGCCGTTGAGGCCGGGCGGGAGCACGTCGTCTTCGAGCGCGCGCCGGATGAGGATGGGGGGCTGCGGGTAGAGGCGGAGGCTCTCGGCGACGATATTTCTGAGGTACGGCACCGTGGCGATGTCCTCCAGTGTGGGCAGCGTGCCGTCTGAAAACCGCTCGAGTTCCGCGAGCGCCTTGTCCTGGACGTCTGGGTGCGTGGCGAGGAGGAAGATGGCCCAGGTGAGCACCGCGGCCGTCGTCTCGTGGCCGGCGATGAGCATGGTCATCAGGTCGTCCCGCAGTTGCTTCTGTTCGAGATCGGCGTCCCGCATATCCACGAGGAATCGCAGGAGACTCGCGTCTTGGACCTGCGAGTAGTCGCGAGCCTGGAGTGCCTCGATGTCATCCACGCTCCGAGACGACTTTGCCAGGTCGATGAGCTCGTCCAGGCACTCGTTGATGACCTTGATGTCCTTGTTGAACTGGATTTGGCGGGGGACCACGTACTTGCTGATGGGGATGTTCCAGTAGGGGATGTAGAACGTCGACCTGTGTTCGGCCTGGCGAACGAACAAGCAGCCGACGTAGGGCGTAGGGCGAGTGAGCATGAGCGCGAGGGCGAGGGCGAGGGCGAGGGCGAGGGCGAGGGCGAGGGCGACGTCAATACCCACCTCTTTGAGGACGCCGTAGACGGCCTGAATCACCGGGCTCTGTCGAACGAGCAGAGCGCGTGGCGCGAGTGAGCGTGTCGTGCAAAGACCCCACGTCGGACGAGTCAATACCCACCTGCTGGTTGATCGAACCAAAGTCGTAGTTGAAGACGCCGATCCCGATGATATCAAGCCCGAGGTTCAAAAACTCCTGCTCCATATCGATCACAGCGTCGGATCCGCTCGCGCGCTCGAGCCGCTCGAGCGTCTTCTCGGTGCACTCGCCAAACATCTTGACGCAGTTCTGCAGGTAGGCCTGGTGAAAGGCCGGTACAATCTGCCGGCGACGGACTTTCCACGTCTCCAGATCGGCTGGGATCAGCCCTTTGCCCATGATGGGCTCGAGGATCTCCGCAAGCACGCCTGGCGAGCGTCGCGGGAAGCTTTACTCCGAGTGAGCGCGTCAGGGCGTGCGAAGCGCGAGCACACGTCGGTCGAGTCGCGTACACCCACCTTTGTCGTAATTGAACGCATTGTCTTTCAGCAGGTGCTTGACAACGACGGGGTCCGAAATGACGATGAACGCCTTGGGTCCAAATGCCAGCTTGAAGACGCCCCCGTTATCCATGAACCACTGGTAGAGCGCCTTGAACAGCGGCTCGTCCCCAGCCAGGTCGGAAAGCTCCCCCTCGGCCGTCGGAATGTTCTCGCCGCCCATCGACGGCTGGAAGTACCCCTGTGAGTGAGTGAGTGGAGAAGGAAGGAACGGGAGCGTGAGCGTGTGGAGTGGCGCCGAGCGCCGAGCGCCGATCGCCCTTCATCAAATACGCACCTGGCTCACCTCGGTCAGCAACCTCGACAGCCCGTCGCTGAGGTTCCCCTTGCCCTTGATAAAGGCGTAGAGAAGGGTCAGCAGGCCGGGCGTGAAGAAGGCCACGACGGGCAGGAGCGAGCTCGCGTCGGCCAACTGCGACATCTCGTGCACCACCGGGATAGCCCGATGGTGATTTATGTTCCTCGCGGCCGGGTTCGGCGCCAATGCGGCAGCGTATCGCCCAAGACGAGCGAGAGGACACGACGCATGTCGAAGAGCCGAGGAAAGATTGAAGGGGAGCGCCGTGGCTGTGCGGTTGCACCCGATGCCGTGGGGTGTCGACAATGCCGTATGCATAATGATGATGAATCGTAATGGCTGTTGTCGTCGGTCGGTGCGGTGAGAGACGACGAGAAGGACGGGATGGGACCAGAAAGGACTGATCATGCGGCATCAGGTAGCCGCACATACCTGGTGTGGAAGGATGAAGACCGCCGGCCCAGACGCATGCGCATGCGCATGCGCAGACGCAGACGCAGACGCAGACGCAGACGCAGACGCAGACCCTCGTCTGCGGCCCCCGCCCGTCGACACCAGACACACCAGACACACCAGACACACATCCACGCCCGTGTGAGGGCCATCGGGATGCTCCTTGCTTGACGTGCTGCATCACCCCACGGCGCGGGAACCTCGACCCCATGCCCCCCTCCGCCACCCCATCCCCCTACGTGGGGTCAACGCCTGGCATTTTCCAGCTGCTGCAGCCCTCCTCCTCGAACGACGCCCGTCCCAATTCGACTGCATTTGAACGTATAAACTTTGAACTTGCGTACCAATTAGACGTCTGGCGCACCGTAGACCTGGACGCGTTCGAGAAAACGAAGGACAGATTAGCCGAGGCCAACGGAGATTCGATTGCGCGTGGCCACGCCCCTCGGCCTCGTTTCCGCCGGTCTAGAGACAGCGCTGCCTCGCTGAAGACCAAGAAGACCGTATCTTATCATCACACACGCACGCAACCATGCCCAAGACGTCCAAAGCACTGGTGGGTACGACGAACTCGCTATTGCACTCGACAACCAGACTCGACGACGCTCACAACACGACGCGACGCTCGTTCGCCAGACGTACTCGCTTCGGAGTATGAGCGGCCTCTCCACGGCGCTGGGTGTCGGCTTCATCGTCTGGGGCATCATCGTACAGGACCCTCCGGAGACAGCGCTGACCATCGGCATGGTCATCATCGGGTCGCTCGCCCTGTTTGTGGGCTTGTGGGGACTGCTGGTATCCTTCATGGGCCGGTGCTGTCTGGCGGTCTTGTTGCTGGTCGCATTCCTCGTCAACATCGGAGAGCTCGCCCTGACGATTCGACTGATGGTCGACATGGAGAGCAGCGTCAGTTCCCTGGTCGAGAATACGATGAACGGCTACAAGGACCAGTTGACTGACGCCAAGACTCCCACTAGGCGGCTGCTCCAAGGGCCGAGGAAGACGCAGGAAGAGCTGACGACCGAGTTCACGAACGATCTGCAGTACGCGAGGTACATTTTCTTCACATTTTCGCTGATCGAGTTTATCCTCGTCGTCGCCACGCTGATCATCAAGTGGCGGAGGCCGTACGCCAACGGGGTCGAGGGAGACGAGGAGGACCAGCTGGCCGCGAAGAGCACGATGGCTCAGATTCAACTCGAGGGGCTGAAGAACTCGGTGTCGCAGAACGACAACGGGAACGGCTCGTTCTACTCGTCGTCGAAGAAGGCGTACAAGAGCGTGACAAAGAAGATGACGCAGAAGTATGGCGAGTTCTCGCACGACTCGGCATGGTCGAGCAGCGGGAAGAAGTGGTGGCAGGGCATCCCCGGGCTGGGGTGAATGGACAGCATCACCATGGTGACGCGTCCCCCCAGGAAAAATTGAACCTAGAGGCATGAAACGCACATCAAAGAGCCTACCCATCTCTCTGAACCATAATCATAATCATCGAACACCCATATGTACGGAGCTGGCGCTCGGGCCGTGTGACGACGTGCAGGGGCTATCGCTGCTGAAATGAACGGGCGTGAGGTCCTGACCAACCCTGGGGCACCGAAGTGCCCCGGTTCTCTCGTGAATAAAGATGACGATCTCATCGTGTGCAGGGGTGACTTGCTCGACACGAGCAGTTCCGGCATTCGGTACAGGGTGACCGGCACGCTCGGGTCTGGGACGTTCGGGCAGGTGTTTGAGTGCGCCGTCCTGGACGATGCGGACAACGAGGGGTCGGCCGGGTCGGCGCGAGACGCTGACGCTGACGCGTCAACGTCATCGGCAGCGTCAAAGTCAGAGTCAGCGCCGCACCAGCGCGCGGCGGTCAAGGTGATAAAAAACCAGGCGGCGTATTACCACCAGGCGCGTGTGGAAATTGGCGTTCTGCAGATGCTCAACACCCAAGTGGACCCGCACGACCGGTACCACATCGTCCGGTTGCGGGATTTTTTCATGTTCAAGGGCCATCTGTGCCTGGTGTTCGAGCTGTTGGGGCTGAATTTGTACGAGCTGATCCGGCGAAACAAGTTCCGGGGCCTGTCGCTGTCCCTGGTCCGGGTCTTTGTGACGCACGTGCTCAAGGCGTTGGCGGTGTTGAAAGATTCGTCCGTGATTCACTGCGACGTCAAGCCCGAGAACATCCTGCTCGAAGACCCGAAAACAGGCCGCGTCAAGCTGATCGACTTCGGCTCGGCGTGCTTCCGGAACAAGGCGGTGTACACCTACATCCAGTCGCGGTTCTACCGGGCTCCCGAAGTGGTCGTCGGGTTTGGATACACCGAAGCGGTGGACATGTGGAGCGTGGGGTGCGTCGCGGCCGAGCTGTTCTTGGGGCTGCCGCTGTTCCCGGCGTCGAGCGAGTTTGACCTGCTGGAGCGGATCGCGGAGACGATCGGGCCGCTTCCGCGGTCGATGCTGATCAAGTCGAAGAACACAGGCGTGTTTTATACGTTCGAGGACTCGGACACGCATCGCGGGGCTCGGCTTTTGACCACGGAAGAGTACCAGACGCTCAACATGCGGTGGGTATTGACCTCGACCGACCTGTGGTCGCTCGTCGCACGCCCAGACTCAATTCTCACTCGCGCTACGCGCTTCCCTCGTTTCGCTCGTTTCGCTCGTTTCGCTCGTTTCGCTTGTTCGCCAGTTCGGCTGTGCGGGGCAAGAAGTACTTTAAGCACACGCTGCTCCGCGATATCATCGACAATGCGCCGTTCAAAGAGGGCCTGAGCGAGGCGGAACGGGAGGCGCAGGTGGGCCAGCGGGAACAGTTCTTGGACTTTTTGGAGGGGCTGCTGCAGTGCGATCCTTCTTGTCGGATGACGCCCAGGGAGGCCTTGGGGCACGCGTTCATCACGGGGCAGACGAGACGGTCGGACGTGGGCGCTGACGCCCAGGCTGAGAAAGCGAAGGAACGGATCGCGAAGGAACGGATCCCTCCGCCCGCGGCGCCCATGGCCGTCCCGAGGTCGAGCCACGCCTCGAAGGCGTCCCGGCTGGGCATGCACGTGCGAACGACGACAGTAGCGCACAGCGGCGGGAGCAGCGGGAGTGGAGGGAGTGGAGGCGCGATGAGCTACACGCCCGCTGGCAGCATCGCGAGGATCGGCATGGGCGGCACGTCGCTGGCGAGCGAATCGGTCATGCCAACGCCGCCGTCTCGGTCGCTGGGCGCGAGGATGCACGTGGCACCGCCGGAGCCAACGGCGCCCATGCCGGCGCCGTCTGGCGACGGGCGCGTGATGCCGATAATGTCGATTCCGGGCGGTGGTTCGGCCGAGGAGAGTAGTAGTTGCGGCGCGGGGGGCGGCTTTTTTGTCCCCTCGAGCGTGCGAACGTACCGGGGATGGCTGGGTGGTCTCGATGGGAACAACGATGGGAACGGTCGTTATTCGTTGGGTCGACAGGAGTCGATCCAAGAACAAGAGACGGGGAGCGACGACGATGACGGGTCTCCGAGCGAAAATGATGGTGGTCACGACGATGAGGACGACATTGACTTGGATGGGCTGCGGATCTGATGCAAGACAAGAACGACAGATGGGTGAGATGGGTGAGCGAGAATGAGCCGAGGCCGCGGCCCTGCTGACGTGGCTTCCCTGACTTCGCCTCCTCTTCCCTCTCGCTCACAAAACGTTTTGATCTAAAATGACTGGTACGATCAACAAAGTACGTCCGTCTAGATACGGACATCCGCATCCCCGAAGAAACCTCAAGCAGCCAGCTGCTGCTGCATTCAAGTTCTCACCCAACGTCATCAATGTTCGTCAGGAAATCGCCCAGAAGAACGTGTATCGTTTCTCTCGGAACGATAGCGATGGAGGCAAGGATATGAAGAGCCTCCTGGGCGGCAAGGTGCGTGGTATGTCGGGTGATGCCACGTGGCATCATTACGACTCCTCACCACTCCTCACGACTCCTCACTCTTATGACGACACCCCGACCGACAGGGAGCCAACCTCTGCGAGATGGCCCGCCTTGGCCTTAACGTGCCGCCTGGTCTCGTCATTTCCACGTCCGTCTGTCAGCAGTTCTACGACGCGGGCAAACGCCTGCCAGCGGGCCTGCTGGACGAGGTCAAGGAAGGGCTCCGCCGGGTGGAGGACCTGACCGGGTCGAAATTTGGCGACGCAGAGCGTCCGCCCCTGCTGCTCTCCGTGAGAAGCGGTGCGGCAGTGTCCATGCCGGTGAGCCTTTCAACACCCCCGCTACCACCTCCCGTTGCCCTCGCTCACTCGCTCACCGAAAAACTCGCCAGGGAATGATGGACACCGTGTTGAATCTTGGACTGAACGAAACCAACCTGCCGGTGGTGGCAAAGGAGTACGGCTGGCGCTTTGCCCTCGACTGCATGCGCCGGCTGCTCGACATGTTCGGGGACGTCGTTCTCGGGATGCCCCATGAGCTCTTCGAGGCCGAACTCCAGGCCGTCAAGGACGCAGCCGGCATCACGTTTGACGTGGACCTCGGCGAGGACGACCTGCGCGCCGTCGTCCAGCGGTTCAGAGGGGTGTACGCGGCCCAGGGCAAGTCGATGCCGTCGGATCCGTACGAGCAGCTGGAGATGGCCATCTGTGCCGTCTTCGGCAGCTGGCACACGCCTCGGGCGGTCAAGTACCGGGAGATCAACCGCATTACTGGGCTGATCGGGACAGCGGTCAACATCCAGACGATGGTGTACGGCAACCTCAATGACACCTCGGCGACGGGCGTTTGCTTCACGCGTAACCCGGCGACGGGCGAGCCGGGTCTCTTCGGGGAGTTTCTCGTCAACGCTCAAGGCGAGGACGTCGTCGCGGGCATCAGGACGCCCGTCCCGGTGGGCGAGATGGCGGCGGCGTTCCCGGACGCGTTCCAGGAGCTCGTTGCGGACACCAAGCTCCTGGAGACCCATTACCACGACATGCAGGACTGTGAATTCACCGTCATGAACAACCGGCTGTTTATGCTGCAGACGAGGAACGGCAAGCGCACCGGCCAGGCCGCGTTGCGCGTCGCCGTCGACCTGAAGAACGAGGGGTGGGTACTGACCTCGACGATCTCGACCGACGCGCGCCCGCTCTTCTTCGCGCGCCCAGACTCGATTCTCACTCGCGCTACGCGCTCGCTCGTTCGCCAGGCTCGTCTCTCAAGACGAAGCAGTGCTCATGGTCGAGCCGCGCCACCTCGAGCAGCTGCTCCACCCCATCTTCGAGAACGTCGGCAGCCACGCCTACAAGAGCTCGATCGTGGCCAAGGGTCTCCCCGCGTCGCCGGGTGCGGCGAGCGGCCAGATCGTCTTCACGGCCGAGGCCGCCGAGCGATGGAAGAGCGAGGGACGCGCGGTGATTCTCGTGAGGACGGAGACTTCCCCGGAGGACGTCGGCGGTATGCACGCGGCTGAGGGCATCTTCACCAGCCGCGGTGGCATGACGAGCCACGCGGCCGTGGTCGCCAGGGGCTGGGGAAAGCCGTGCATCTGCGGCTGTGAGAAGCTGGACGTGTGCTACGAGACCAAGACGGCGACCGTCGGCGGCAAGCTTGAGCTGCGCGAAGGCGACTTCATCAGCATCAACGGGACGACCGGGGAGGTGCTGAAGGGCGAGCAGCCGACGAAAAAGCCCGAGGTGTCGGGCCAGCTGGCCGAGTTCATGTCGTGGGCGGACGCCGCCAGGAGGATGCGCGTTCTCACCAACTGCGACACGCCGAAGGACGCGCTCGTCGCCCGTCAGAACGGCGCCGAGGGCATCGGGCTCGTGCGGACCGAGCACATGTTCTTCGCCTCGCCGGAGCGCATTGCCGCCGTGCGCAAGATGATTGCTGCCGAGGAGCTCCACTCGGCCGACGAGAGCGCAGAGGCGCTCGAGGTGCTCAAGAACTTCCAGAAGGAGGACTTCAAGGGGATCTTCCGCGCGATGGACGGCCTGGAGGTCACGATTCGTCTCCTCGACCCGCCGCTGCACGAGTTCCTGCCGAAGGAGGGCCCCGAGCTGACCCAACTCTGCGACGAGCTCCTCAAGTCCTATCATGCCAAGCCGGCCGGACAGCACCTCCGTGCCCACAAGCTGCTCCGCAGGAAGCTCGGGGCCCTCAACGAGGTCAACCCGATGATGGGCCTCCGCGGCTGCCGGTTGGGCATCGTGCACCCGGACATCACTGCCATGCAGGCCGCGGCCATCATCGAGGCGGCCATCGAGACGCACAGCGAGGGCGTCGCCGTCTTCCCGCACATCATGGTCCCGCTCGTCGGCTTTGAGGAGGAGCTCGTCCACCAGCTCGACGTCGTCCGCGGCGTCGCCGAGCGCATCTTCCACAGCTCTAACAACAACGACAGCGACAACCAGACTGCGTCGGAGATCGACATCAAGGTGGGCACGATGATCGAGGTCCCGCGTGGCGCGCTGCGTGCCGGGGACCTCGCCCGTCACGCCGAGTTCTTCAGCGTGGGATCGAATGACCTGACGCAGATGACCCTGGGATTCAGCAGAGACGACGCCGAGGCCAAGTTCATGAGCGCCTACCTCGCGAGCGGCATCCTCCCCCACGACCCGTTCGAGAGCCTCGACACGAGCGGCGTCGGGGAGCTCATCCAGCTCGCCGTCTCCCGCGGTCGCCGCGTGCGGCCCGACCTCAAGATTGGCATCTGCGGCGAGCACGGCGGCGACCCGCAGTCGATCCACTTTGTCAACGCCTGTGGGCTGGACTACGTCAGCTGCAGTCCTCTCCGGGTGCCCGTCGCCCGCCTCGCCGCCGCCCAGGCCCAGATCCTCGCCAACAGGAGCGCGGACGACGCAGACCACTGCCAGGATTGACTTTGATGACTTTGATGGTGTTATTACATTTTTGCTCGCCGCGTCAGCCGCCGCGACGTGAAGTAGGAACACCGCTTCCTGCCCTTGCCGCCGCCAAACTGAAGCAGCTGATTCTCCTTCGTCTCGTCGTCGCACTCCCACGTCACCCGTACCCCCGTATCGTCCAACATTTTGTCGGCCGTCGACCAGGAGAACCGAACCCCGTCGTGCCACCCGAACAACCCGTCCATGGTGCGGGCCAGCCACGCCTTTGTATTCGGATCACTCGGGTACCCGCTGCCCATGCTCTCCCCTTCGCTCATCGCCTCGATCAACCGATCGCGGCTCACCTTGGCCGCGATACTCGCCGCACTCACGATCGGGTAAATCGCGTCCGCCTTTTTGCAAACCGTAAACTTCAAGCCGGGAAAGGCGCCGCTCAGCCGCGCCTGGCGAACGAGCGAGTGAGCAAAGGGCGAGTGAGCGTGGGAGTGAGCGTGAGCTTCCGGCCGTCCAGACTCGGCCGAGTGCTCAACATACCTGATGGGCTTCCGGCTTGCCCAACGTGTCGACGTATACGTGATCGAGCTCCATGCCACTGTCCAACGCCTTCTGGATCAGCCCGATCGTCGAGTCCACCGCCAGCACGTTCAGGCTCACCTTGTCGGGCGCGAGCATGTTGGTCGAAATCTTGTTGGCGCTGATCTCGTCTACGATGGCGCACATCTGCTCGTCTTCATCGAGCTCCTTGAACAGGTCGTCCCGTTGCTGGGAGGTGAGCACCTTGGAGTCGGCAAAGTCCCGCTGCTTCAGCGAGCTTTCGAGAGAGGCCGAGCAAATTGCGACCCCGTAAACCATCGGTCCGGCCACGGGGCCCCTCCCGGCTTCGTCTGCGAGGGGAGAAGGGTGGGAACGGGCGTGAGATTTCGGGTTGGTTTCAAATTCGGATCGATCGAACTGAATTCGTTCGTCGACTTATCCGCTGCTCTCTACGACGACGGCACGCACCGATACCCATGATGCATGGCTCCTTGAACCACGCTTGGGGAGGGATGGACTCGAGTACGTTATAGACGGGCATTTGTTCGTTCAAACTCTCTCCCCGGTGGCCACGGGACTAGGTTGTGACTACCAGGCGTAGATGGATTTCGGAAAGCACTCGGACTGCCAGCGGTCACCGAAGGCGAGGACAAGCTTGTTGGCGCGCTCGTGGGTGTAGTAGGTGGAGGTGGTGTTCATGTTGTTCCTCAGCCACTGGTACAGCCTCGTCTCGTCCGCATCGCCACCGCTGCTCCTCGGGAACCTGCCGTGGGTCCGCTTGAACAGCTTCACGGCCTCCAGGATCGCATCCCGTCATGACTGACGATTTCTTTACACGCCAGCGTATCAACTTGTCAACGCTCTCATAGCCGCCAGAACCTTCTCGACAGCCTTGTTCCCTCCCCGCTTCCCAGCCCCCTCCCCGAGCATCGCCTTGGTCGCCTCGTCGTTATCCGCGAACAACGCCCTCGCTTCGTCGTCGTCGATCATGTGCATGGCGGCGCCCAGCAGGAGCACCGCCTCGTTCTGCAGGTACGGACTCCGTGCGTTTGTCGCCCGGTCGATCAGCGTCGGGAAGGCCGTGGGCACGAGCGACGGGCACTTCTTGAAGAGGTCCGGGAAGAACGCCTTGGTCAGCTTGGACTTTTTCTTGGTGAAAAAGTCTTCGAGGGCGGCCTGGAGGGAGTCGTTGGCGATGGAGACGAGGGAGGACGTGTCGTCGCCGAGGTGGTGGAGGGACCGCTGGAGGTAGGCGTAGGCGTGGGTGGCGGCCTCGGCGACGAGCTTGACGGGCGTGCGCGAGGCGAGATACAGGCACCTTCGCAGCTGCGACGAGATCACCTGGGCGATGGGGCTCTCGGCCTTGGCGGCATCGCCGTCGCTTCCGCCATCGTCGCTTCCAACTTTGACAGTTCCGCCATCGACGACGGCGACAAATGCGTCGATGTTCTCGTGGCAGCGACACTTGCTCAGCTTGTTCTTTATGAGGCCTGTGAGTCGCTCTTGGAGGACTTGAGACCCGTCAGGTCGGCTGACGGCCGACAGAGAGGTCAGGAGGGGGTCCGGGGCCTCGAGGAGGAGCGGCGAGTCGGGGTGGAGGCGCATGAAGATCTCCAGGCAGCTCATCACCCGGAGTTTGAAGTTGATCAGATCGTCGCGGAGCTGCTTCTTCGATTTGACCTGGTGGGAGGCAAAGTACGCGCCGAGCATAGAGTCCATCTTGAACATCTGCTCGTCTGTCGCGTCCATGGGGTCCCGGTCGTCGGCATCGGCATCGACGTCGTCTCCGTCAACATCGTGCATCTCGGTATCGTCGTCGTCGTCGTCGTCGTTGTCGTCGTCTTCATCGTCTGCGCTGTCCTCACCCCCGTCCTCGACGGCCATCATCCCCTCGTCCTCGTCGTCGCCGTCTTCCCGGGCCTGGTTGGCGGCGCCGTCCAGCGACTGGACGAGGATCTCGAACAAGGACGCCAGGCCCTGCCTCGTGACGTCAGCGGAGAAATACCGGAAGAGCAGCTCGCCGGCGTCTCGCAGCGGCGCCGACGGGTAGGGCGTCTCGTTCCTGGAGACGACGCTGAGAACGCAGTCCACCAGCACGTCTGCCCAAAACACCGGCTCATCGTCCTCGTCCACCTCTTCGTCCGTGTCGTTCTTCTTCGGCTTCTGCTTGGCGGCAAAGCACTCGTTGAACACGCTCTGCAGGTCGTCCGCCATCTCGTCGTCCGACGTCTCCGGGTTGACGAACGAGTAGAGCTCGAGCAGGCACACCAGGTGCAAAAAGTGGTGGATCTTCTTCGCATCGTCGTTCGATGAGCTTTTCCCCTTTTTGCTTCCCGCACGCTTGGCACGCCACACCGCCTCCCGGAGCGCCGTCAGCGCCGGTGTCGGCCTGCCGGGCAGGCCCTCCAAGTCCAACCCCCCGATATGCTCCAACAGGCTCACCTCGACGCTCACCAGCTCTTCAATGGACGCATGCGCCTTGGAAAGCGACCCGATGCCGTTCAACAGCGCCCCGAGAACCTTGACCGGCACGTTTTCCTGCTCGCCCGCAGCCTCCCCACCCCCGCCCGCCCTGGCAGTATGCACGTACACATCCACCAGCCCTTTGAACAGCTGCTCGCACGCCCTTGGGTCGTTTTGATGCTTCTTCACGATCCCCGGCACCTTGCTCAGGTGGAACAGGTAGCTCGCGTCCCCACCAGCGGTCCGCGCGTTGTTCAGCATCTCCACGATCTCCGCCATCATGCCCTCCGTCTTCTCCTTGACCTGCGGCCCACTTCCAGACGGCACGTCGCTCGCAAACGTATGCGCTAGCTGCCCGCCCCCGAACCGCTCGACTCCGGCCACAATCTCCGCCGCGTCTTCCCCGGCCAGCCCACCGAGTTTCTCCCGCAGCGCCGCCACGGCTTGCGCGCTCGCCTTGTTCAGGTAGGTCTGCTTGTTATTCGCGTTATTCCCCAAGCACCGGACGAACTTCTGCGTCATCAACAGTTTCAATCCCGCCGCGTCCACCATGGGCAGCAGCTCCTCGAAGATCATCATGCCCAGATACTTCTTCTCGTGCGACTGGCTGTCAAACAGGTCGCCCTCCACCAACACATCCCAGAAGTGCTTCAAAGACGCATGGGTATCTTCCTGAACAGCACCACGTCCCCGCGCCAACAACCGCAGCATCCCCCACCAACACCCGTGCATGTGCGGGTGGCTCGACGTCGTCGCCTTGAGGTACGGCCGGACGTTCGCCTCCAGATGCTGCCGACCGAAAAACGCCTTCACCACCCTCCCATCGTTATCGTTATCGTTATCGTT
>Ga0181584_10001069_pt1 | contig 20441 bp, 15 predicted proteins | sample 071ome_30_FD_132462 | JGI IMG/M metagenome (GOLD analysis project Ga0181584, IMG submission 132462) | Coastal salt marsh microbial communities from the Groves Creek Marsh, Skidaway Island, Georgia - 071406AT metaG (megahit assembly) | ecosystem: Environmental > Aquatic > Marine > Intertidal... | reverse complement strand
CCAATACGAGCGACCCGGGCACGATCCCGCCCCCGAGCACCCTCGAAAACTCGGCCCCATTCACCCCGGGCAGCTCGAGCCGATAACTCGACGCCCGCTTCCCGTTCGAAATCTCGCTCACCGATCTCGGCGCGTCCCCCGAATCCATCACCCACGAGTTTGAACGCACGCCCTTCCCACCACCTTTGATATTCTTGATCGCCGACGGGCCACCCGACGACGAGAACCTCGCAGCTGCCCGCGCCCCGCCACCGCCACCTTCTGCTCCCGTCGACACCGCCACCTTTTCCAACGTGCTCCACGCCTTACACGTCATGCACTGTCCGGACCACTGCATCGCCGTTTCCCCGCACTCCGCGCACCGATACACGACTTGCCCCGCCTTTGACGCCATCGCACGCACGCCGACGGTGCCCCTGGTCGTGGTGACAGAGGTCCGTCGGTGGGGGCGAAGCAGCGTCGACGCGGGCGACGGTCGCGCGAACGAATGCGAATGCGAAGCATGCGCGCCCGAGAGAGAGCGTCTCCTCGCGGTCGACCCGCTGGCCGACCGCAATTTCAAATTGCCCCCCACCCCCTCCCGTCCATTCCGCGACGCACCCGACATATTCGACGCCACGGACGTCACATACGAAGCCGGCATATTCGACCCCCAGCCACGTGCCGTCAACACGCGCGCCAGCTGCCTGCGAAGAAGACACATGAACGGGGGCTTAAAACTGAAATGCAAGGCGTCTCGTATCTTAGAAGTACGGCCCCATCCGCTCCTGGGTCCACCTCTTCCAGTGCAGGTGACTGTTCCACATCTTCTCCCAGCTCTGATCGGTCAACCTCGGCCTGCCCTTGAACCACTGCGTCGGCACCTTGCCCGCGGCCGCCTGCCGACGCCTGGCGTGCTCGTTCGTCACGTCCACCATGTACTGCCTGTTGAACTTGCGAGGTCTGGCCTCCGTGCCGAGGATCCGACCGGGGAAGGAAGAGATAACCACGGCAAGCTGCGAGCCAGCGAGCGAGGGGAGCGGGTGAGCGCAGACGAGAGAGCAGCAGACGAGCAGACGAGGATGCAATGGGCGCGGCAATTGACAAGTCGTGACGTCCTCTCGGCGCCCCCGATGCGGCAATTGACATCAACGTACGTGTGCCCCGAGGAAGTAGACTTTGAAGAACTCTTCAGACGCATGCGGGACGCTGGGCGGACCCATAAACGGACGTCCGAGAAATTCACTGCCCATGTCGCCGTTTCCGTCCTTGTCTTCTTCTTGCGCTGTTCGGTACCTGTGTACGAGCGACAGAGATGTGTGTCTCAGGGCGATGCGACGCAATGCACGTCGTCGTCGAATTGAATGTGCGCGACGAGACCGGCCGTTCAGTCACATTTTTATCGAAGCTCCCGATGCCTCCGAGAACAAAGGCCGGGACGCCGGCCAAGTCGCAGAGCAAGGTGTCACATGCAACGGGGGAGCTGGAGAAGAAGCGGCTCCAGGTGGCCGCGGAGCTGACGAGGGTGGAGGCTCAAATTTACGACCTGGAGACCAAGTACTTGGAGCAGTCGACGCCGTTTGGGAACGCCATCAAGGGGTACGAGGGGTTCCTGGGGGGCGTGGGACAGCCCAAGAAGATCACGATCAAGCCGGAAGACAGGATTTTCTCGGGCAGCTTCAGCGTGAGCAAGTAGGTCGGGCGAGGTCGAACGAGACGGCAACAACGAATGATGGTCGAAGGATGGAACGCGCAGGCGGCAACATTCGTTCGTTTACAAAAGACGAATCCGCTCAAAAAAGTGGGATGACGAAAACAACGTCGCTGATCGATAGTATGGTGCGGCAAAAAACAAACCTCGCTGCCATATGGTGAGCAGCACAGATGCGAGTAAACTGGAAACGCTACGCTATTCAGTATGCACTATCGGTACCTATATACCTGTTCTGTGGTGTGATCCTATATCACTGCGTATCGCTACGCCGCCATATCGTACATGTCGCGCACGGCCCGCTCTCGAGCCCGCCCGCCTGCCTGCCCGCCCGTCTAGGCCACCAGCACGTCCAGGTGGTCGTGCTTCCTGAGGGCCCCGCAGATGTCCCACTTGAGCGCGTTCAGCATCATGACCTCCGCGGCGAACAGCTGGTCGGTGCGGATGCCGGCGGTCATCGCCACCAGGTTTGCGTCTGGCGTCAGCGAGCGCACCCCGCCAAACTTGGCCACGATCCAAAACGCGGCCGCCGTCAGACTCGTCAGTCCGGCCGCGTCGCCCTTTCCGGCCTCCAGGATGCCAGGCTCGCACAGGAGGGCCTCGTGGAGCAGCAGCACCGCACCGCGGCTGATCATCGCCACAATCTCCGCCATGGGCTGCAGCCTCTGCAGGTTCATCACCATGATGTTGGCGGCCATGAAGCTGCTGATCTTGGTGTTCTTGTATCCCGAGATGGTCGGGTGCGAGAGGGCGCGAAGGCAGTCCGGGAGACACCTCTCGGCGACACGCGCGCTGTTGCGCGTCGCCGAAGCCGAGGTCGTGGTGGCGGTCGATGTGATCGACGTGGTCGACGTGGTCGACGTCGTGGAGGTCCTCTTGCGCTTCCTCGGGCTCACGACGTCGGGGCCGACGTCGACGTCGTCCACCGGCGGCGTTGTCGGGCCGACGAGGTCGCCGTCGAGGTCACAGGCGTCGTGGTCGTCGCCATTCTTGTGGGAGACGTCGCCGTGGTCGTGGTCGTGGTCGTGGTCGTGCACGAACAGTCTGAGCGTGTCCGCGACGGACTGTTTGAGCGACTCGAGGGTGGTCTTGGGCAAGGAGACCGCGAGGGAGGTCTTGGAGGACGTGGTGAGCGCGTTGAGCTGCTCTGAGATGCTCTTGAGGCGGTACAAGAGGTCGTGGACGTGCGATTGGTGGGGGCGGGGGGCCGAGCGACGGGCGGATGCGTGAGTGGGCGGGCGAGGGCCGAGTCGTTCGATCGCCATTTCCTTGGCGGGAACCCGGGGGGAACATGGCGATAGGGGCGCGATAGGGCGAAACCTGCGCTTCGCGCCCATCGTAACGATACATGGCAGTACGTTTATGTCGATTAGGAGGGAACGAGGGACGCACCTTCGTCGAAGTCATGGTTTCTGGCTACTGAAGATGAGTCGACCTGAATTTCAAAATCCTAGGTGGCGACGCACAGATCTTCTCACGCACGCGGCACCAGAAGATAGGTACGGGAAAACTGTTCGGACGGTGCGTGCTGGATGCTGGAACGGCTCGCTGGAACCGCTCGCTTCGTGGTCGAGTCTAAATCGATCCGTTTCGCAGGGATTTCGGCGGCTTTTGAGTTGTCTTGACTGCCTAAACGCGATGGATGGAAACTAACTACTACGGACGATCCGACTCTAGACTCTCAATACAAGCTCACATGAAACGAAGTGCGGCGGAGTCGTCGCGAAGGCCAGTTGGGTGTTACCCTCGGGGGGCGCGTGGCAAATTTTGATGGTTACCCTGATCAGGGTACACCACCATCAACGCGCAACCAACGTCTCCCGCCGGCCGTCCCAGGGGCCATGGTACGTCGGCATGCGTCTCCTGGCCCGCGGCCATCGTCGTCAGTCGATCACTGACCACGGAGGAACTCGTCCTCCCTGAACGCCATCATCGCCTCCCCCGCCAACACCCGCTTCGTGACCTCCCCGTCCTCCTTGATGCGATCGATGAGCGCTTCGAGACTCGAGAACTCGCCGCTCTCCGGTCGGATGAACCCGAGCACCAACACGTTAATCTCGGCGCCGTAAAAGTCCTCCCCGCCAAAGTCATGCAGCAGCCATGGCTCGCACGTCTTCTTCCCAGCAGCAGACCCCACGTCGTCGTCTCCGCTCTTGAAGAACGGGTTCCAGCCGATCGACAAGGCCGTCGCGTACACCTTTCCCGGATACGTGTCCGGGAGACTCGCCCACCCGTAGAAGATCCCAGTCGTGGCCCCGGGCAGCACCCTCGCCACCGCCATCGTATCGACATTTGCCGTCGGGATACCCAGCTCTGAGCTTCCGCGCCCGAACCCCTTGACGACCGTCCCCCTGATCCGTATGACGCTCTCGGGATGCTCTACGAACGGGATGGTCCCCTCCACCGTGTCCCGGAACGCCTCTAGCCCGAACGCCACCGGATCAAACGCCAACAGCGTCGGGATCCGCGTGACCCGTTGCCGCATCGCTTCCGAGAGCGCCTCTTCCGCCGAATCGTTCGCGATACTCGGCACGTAGACGCAGTGACACCCCGCCTCCAAGGCCGCGACGAGCCCACTCGGCGCGTCCTCAAAGACGAGGGTCCTCGATGGTTCGACCGACAGGAGCGAGCAGACCTTCAGAAAGCAGGCCGGGTGGGGCTTGCCTCTGCCACGGATATCGTCGTCATCGCCGCACACGACTGCCTGGAAGACGCGCTGCAGCAGGGGCTTGTTCTGTATTTTCTTCGCCAGCACGGCGCGGGGCGTGCTCGTCGCAAGCCCGATCTTCAGCGATGCGGTCTGCCCCCTCTGCGTGAGGTGGTGGATCAGGCGGAGCGCGCCGGGCATGTACGACGCGTCGTGCCAATGCTCCGTGAGCTCGGCTTCCGACTCGACGTACAAATCCTCGGCCGACTGTTCGAGGCCCAACGCATCGATCGTTGACTGCCAGGCGTCGAGCGGTGGCTTTCCGATGCTCTGCTCGAGCGCTTCCTTCGTCAGCGACGACCCTTTGCGCTGGAGTATCCGGCGCGCGACATCCACGATCAGCTGCTCTGTCGAGAGACACGTCCCGTCCAAGTCGAACACGACGGCCTCGATCGGCACGGCCATTTTGGTGTTTTCGTTTTGTGGGGGGTCGCACACGAACGAAATTCTCTCAGCACAGAGAGAGCCGGCGACACCGAACGCATCGCGTATCAACGCCAGTTCGCCAGTACGAGGCCCTCGGATCGTGAACGTGCGACGAGCTGCCCGCGTGGACCTGAGGATAACTCAAATTGAGCCCAGTACTCCAAATCGAGCCTTCACGATGAATTCCCTGGCGCAGACGGCTGCTGAGACGGACATCAGAAACGAATACGTGTAGACACAAGGGATGAGCGCGAGAACAGCAGCAGCAGCGGCACCGGCAGCACCAGGGATGGGCGGTTTTCATCGGCACCCGGCCAGACGGCCCGCACCCCGCGTGTCGGCCCCGTTGCCGGCGTTGCGGGCGTCTCAGCCGAACAAGGTCGAAGTACAGGAGGCGCCCGACGTGCCCGTGGTGCTGCCAGAGGCGGCGCCTCTGGCGGACAAGCCGAAGCGGCGAGGGCGGCCCAGGAAAGTGAGGCCGGAGGAGCTGGAAGGCGGGGAGGGCAGGGGCGTGGAGAATGCGTCTGCGTCTTCTTCGTCTTCTTCGTCTTCTTCGTCTTCTTCGTCTTCTTCGTCTTCTTCGTCTTCTTCGTCTTCTTCGTCTTCTTCGCCATCGACATCTACGTCTTCTAGAGAACGCAAGTCGTTCTCGGCGCTGGTGAAGGAAATCTTTGACGCGCAGCCGAAGAGTACGGGGGGTGAGAAAAACGAGGTCGAGGAGGAACAGGGGCCGACAGAGCTGATATTCAAGTTGACGCGGCGGGGGTATGGATGGGGAGAGGAGATTATCCCGCAGTTGACGGTGGAGCGGCGGCCGGTGAAGGGGGCGGCGAGCGCCAAGCGGAAGAAGACGATCGAGATGGTGGTGCGGGACGACGTGGACGAGATTGTTGACGCGGGCGCCGGTGGGGCCGAGGGGTATCAGGGAGGTGGCGAGGCGCTGACGTCCGTGTCGGAGGACGAGCTGGGAGACGACGTGGCGTCCTCATCTTCCGCGACGTCCTCGTCGTCCTCATCGTCCTCGTCGCCAGAGACAGTTCTGAACGCCTACTTGATCGATATCGGGGTGCCCGAGCAGGACGTGGAGCGGCTGGTCAACTCGGCGGTGGCGTGGCGGATGACGCCGGGCGGCCGGCCGTTGATCGACCGGAGACGGCAGTCCAGGCTGACGCGGAACGTAAAGATCGTCACAAAGTATCTCGTGGACAAGTGCGGGGTGCCACTTGGGAAGAACGGGGTGGCGGCCGTCTTCATGCAGACGCCAGAGCTGATGCTCTGCAAGCCGAGCAACAACGACCGGTGGGACCGGCGGGCGGTGGAGCTGGCGGCGTTCTTGCTGAAGAACGGGCACTGCAATGTGCCAGAGGTGTACCCGGAGAACCAAGAGCTCGGGATGTGGGTGAAGCGGCAGCGGGTGACCCGGGCCGCGGGACAGCTGTCGCAGGAGCGGCTGACCATCCTGGAGCGGATGGGCTTTGAGTTCGGCGACCTCGCGCAGGTGACGGAGGAGTGGGAGACGCGGTTCGATATGCTGGTGGATTGGGTGCTGTGGCACGGCGAGTCTGGGGATACGTTCTCGTGGGATCTGATCAACTGGGGCAAGAAGGGGGGCATCACGGCGAGGGAGCTCGCGCTGTGGATATCGCTGCAACGGGAGTTCTTCAGGCGGCAGCTGCTGCCGGCGGAGGCCGTGCAGCGGTTCGAGGCCGTGTACAGTGGGTGGCGGGACGCGGGAGCGTCTGAAGAGGAGGAGCGGTGGGTGCAGTGGCTCGGTCGGCTCGTCTACGTGATTGAGCGGCGGCGGCTGGCGACGCGCGGGCCGCCGACCGGTCGCGGCAATCCGTTCGCGTCCCAGAGGGCCGGTGGCCTGGGGGGCGCGGGCGCGTCTTCCAAGGACGAAAATCCGCAGGACTCGAGGGCGAGCGTCGCGCGGAAGCAGGTGGTCAACACGGTCTCCTCCAGGCGCGAGGCGGCCACGGGATCGCCCCTGTCGGAGGATCCCGGCCTGCGGTTCTGGCTGTCGAGGCAGCGGTGGATGTGGCGCAAGTCGATTCTTGACCCGGAGCGCGTCAAGATGCTGCAGCTGGCCGGCATCGACATGGATATCTATCCAGCGGATGACTGGAGGCGCACGGCCCACCTGGCCGCCGAGCGCCTGCAGGGCGTGCGGATCAAGCTGCCGTTTGCCGGCGACGAGGGCGACGGCGAGGGCGAGGGCGAACACGATAGCGGTCAAGAGAACGAGAACGAGGAGGCGACTAAACCGGGAAACACCCGCCTGAAGCTGCTCCGATGGGTGGAGACGCAGCGGGCACTGTTTGTCGACGGCCGTATGTCCCCCGGACAGCTGCGGTACCTGACGCTCCTGGGAATCACGTGGATCCTGTCGGACAAGGTGGTCGACGCCGACGACTCCACTTGGCTATCGAAATGGAAGGCCCTCAAAGCGCACCTCCGGACGGAACACGCCGACGCCGTGTCGACAGACGCCGACGGAGGCTCGACGACCCGGGTCGCCGCCGCCACGACCACGACCACGAGGGCGATCAAGGCCGACATGTCGTTCGAGCTGCAAGACTGGATTTCCCAGCAGCGTGCACTGTGCTACCTTGGCCTGCTGGACTCGGCGAGACTGGCCAAGCTCGCGTCGTTGGGCATCGACCTGGGCGTCGCAGCCCCTTCTCCCGAAGAGGCGGCGTGGAACTACCAGCTGTCCGAGCTGTTCGTGCACACGCAGGAGGTTGGACACGCCGACGTATCGGCGGACGAGCGGCCCGAGCTCTGGGCCTGGCTGGAAACCGTCAAGGGCGGAGGTGCCGAGGCGCTGTCGCCGACGAGGATCGCCCAGATTGTATCCTTGGGCGTCAAGCTCTAGGACAGACAGATTCACACATTCGCCTTCTCCCTATGCAAGGAATCAATCGATAGGTAATAGTAGAAAACGAATACGTCCGAGTGCGGGTGGGGTCTCGCGAACGAGAGAAGCGCTGCATTTCTGAGAACCGAATCGCAACGGATCTGAAACAATGTCCGCCACCTCCACGCCCCGATTTCCGTTGCGCGAGCCGCTCCTTCGGGTTCAAGTCTCGAATGGACCCTCTCCCGCTGGATCACCACGTTTGGTGCCGGGCAGTCCTCGTTCGGGATGGATCATTTCCCGAAAGGTGGTGGGCGTCATGGTCACCCTGCTGGCCGGCCTCGTCCTCGGTACCTTTATCTACACGACGGTCAGCTTCTACTCTGTCTATGGTGACTCCTCGTCGTCCGCGTCTCCCGCGTCGTCCTCGACCGCGGTACCCTCGTCCGCTCTGGCGGCCGCCCGGCCCGGCCCCGACGATCGCACTCGCGCGCGCGCTTCGTCGCGTCAAGCCCGTCAGGACGCCAAAGTGTTTCAGCGGTGCCAGCACGACCCGAAAGCCAAACTTCCGGACCTGAAAAAAGTCTACTCGTGGCGGGCGCGGGGCAGGCGTGCACCCGATGGCATCAGCGTCCTGACGCAGCTCTCGGTGGAGCGCCTGTCGATGCTCCGGGCGCAGTGCAGGGTTTGGCCGGCAGAACTCAATGCGGTCGTCTACGTGCCCCTCATGAAAGACTTTGGGGCGATCAGCGCCGACGTGCCCGCCCTCAACGGGACGTCGCTGACCGACATCGCGCACCTGGTCGACCAGTTCTACCAGGATTTAAAGAGAGATCCCAATGGGCATTGTCGGCTCAACATGGAGCTGGTCGTCGAGGAGTTCGACGACTGGGAAGATCCCGCGTGGTCGCTCTACCCGACCAACTCCCTCAGGAACCGGGCGCTGACCATGGCCAAGAGCGAGGCGGTGCTGAGCCTCGACGTGGACTTTCTGCCCTCTCAAGAGATCGCCTCGATGTTCAAAGGTCGTGCGTACGAGGATCTCATGCGTGTGCTGGACCAGAAAATGGCCTACGTCCTGCCGGCTTTCGAGACCAGCAACAGCGGCACGCAGGGGGTCCTCCTAGCCAGTAAGGTGGCCACGGAGGGCAAGGAGGCCATGCTGAGCGCGTTTAGCGGCGGCGACGCCGTCGGATTCCAGGTCGAACAATACTACCAGGGCCACGGGCCGGACGACTTTCCGCGATGGGCCAGTGCCGAAGAGCCGTACCCGATCGAATACGCCAAGGGCTACGAGCCGTACGTGCTGATGGCCAGGCGGTTCGTGCCGTGGTACGACGAACGCATGCGGGGATACTCGCGGAACAAGATCGTCCAGGTGAACCTCCTGGCAGAGCAGCTCGGCGTCAAGCTGCTCGGGCACCACCGGGCGTTTGTTGTCCATTCGCCGCACCCAAAGGCCAGCAACTTCAAGGCGACGAAAACGTCGGGGCAGTGGGAGACGCTGCTCGATCTTTATATTCATATCCGCCGGGACATTTCGCTGGGCGAGTTCGTGCCGGTGGTCGGGTTTGCTGAGAACGAGAAGCTGTGCGGCGCGACGGTGTCGGCGGCCGACCTCCGGGCCCGGATCCGGAAGAAGCTCACGGCGAAGCGCGCCAAGCGGGAGGCGCAGAAGGAGGCAAAGCTGCGCAAACAGGCCGCCGGTGGCTAGTCGTCGCTGGTGGCTATCGATCGACTGAACCGTTCAGTCGAGTTGAACCACTATCGATCGGATTGATCCGAATCGCATCGAGGCGTTCCCTCGTCATTCGTAACCATTTCATTGCAGTAAAAGAATCGATCGGGCAGTAGATGCGTGCATCATCACCAGCAGCCGCGACGCCCAAAATCGGCCCCGCAACGACGTTCTTTGGACGGAGTCGAAGGGACGGGCGATGGACTGATGCCCGCCAGCACCAGCGGGTCGCTGCAGCCTCAACGTCGGACCGCGCGCTCGTTGTCCTCACGCGCGAGAAGGGCAAGAACGACAAGGTGAAGCAGATGCTCGACGAGCTGGGCGTGCAGTCGATCGAAGTGCCGATGGTGGAGACGACGCCGGGACCCGACGCGGCCCGGCTCCCAGAGGTCCTGCGGGCGGCGTCGTTCGACTGGATCACCGTCACGTCGCCGGAGGCAGCAAGCGTGTTTATCGACGGGTGGAAGGCGGCAGGGAAGCCGGACGTGCGGATAGGCGTCGTCGGGAAAGGAACTGGGAAGGTGCTCGAGGCGACGCGGGAGCCCGCGTTGCGGCCGCAGTTCACGCCGTCCGTCGCGAACGCGGAGCACATGGGGCCGGAGCTGCCGCTGATCGAAGGAGGGACAAATCGAGTGTTATACCCGTCGTCGGCGAAAGCGAGCACGGTCCTGCAAGAGGGGCTGGAGCGGCGGGGGTTCGATGTGGTGCGGCTCAACACCTACAACACGGTGACGGTCAAGGAGATCGAGGCGGAGACGTTGGAGATAGCGAGGCGGGCACGCGTCGTGGCGATTGCATCACCGTCGGCGCTGAAGGCATGGGTATCGCATGTCGGACAGGATCGGGCGGAGGAGATGACGATTGCGTGCATCGGGTCGACGTCGGCACGGGCGGCCGAGAAGCTCGGCCTGCCGAATGTGCTGTTTCCGGAGCATCCGGGGCTTGAGAAGTTTGTGGAGACGATATACGAGGCATCTGTTGTTGTCGGCCAAGAATGAATGCTGGTTGATTGAATGAAGAGGGTGACATTTTCCCACTAGCGCCTTCGGCGGTCCCTGTCGCGATCGTCGCGGCGCTTGTAGTCCCGATCCCGATCCCTGCGATCGCGATCGCGATTGCGATCGCGATCACCGTCGCGCCGACTACGGTCGCGATAACTCCGATCGCCGCGATTGTCCCTGTCCCTATCGCGACGCGGCGACCTCGACCTGCTGCGATGGCGCCGTTCGCCGCGATCGTCCCTCGGATAGCTGTCCCTCCGGTCGTCCCTGCCCCTTCGGTCGTCCCTGTCCCTGTCCCTGTCCCTCCGGTCGTCGTATCTCTCTCCACGCGGTCGGCTGACAAAGCCGCTGTCCTCGCGAGCCACAGGGTCCGAGGGTCGCCGATCGTCAAACCCGAACCCGCCTCGGCCTCGGCCGCGTCCTCCGAAATCACCATCGCGGCCCCTGCCACCCCAACCGCGGCCTCCATATCCACCGCGTCCACCACGTCCGCCGCCGCTGTATCCGCCGTCGTTCTCGTTCTCGTCCTCGTCCATGCCGATGCCGAGCCCCAGCTTCGGCCCCTGACGCTCCTCGCGCCCACCGTCAAAGCCGCCGTCAAACCCGCGGTCGAACGAGCCGTCGTCTCCAAAGCGACCCCGCCCGCGGCCCCGTCCCCCGCCCCGCCCACGGCCCCGGAATCCTCCTCGGAAGTCCCCCTGGAAGTCCCCGCGGAAGCCTCTTCCTCGGTCGCCGAACGGCGGCCGCGCGCCGCTGACGCGGCTGTTGAAGCGCCCTCGCCGGTCGTCGTCTCCAAAGTCGAGCTCAAACCCGGTGAGGACGATGGTATGGTCCCACGGGTGGCCATGGCGCTGGAATGCCGCCCGTTCGGGCCGCTCGCTCGTGACAAACGCTGCGTACGTTGCGTCGTTCGCCGCGTCGGCGTCCAGCATGGACGCCTGCAGCGACTGGTCTCCAACTGCAGCGTTCTGCTTTTGCGCAAATATGATGTTGTTCAAGCCATCCGACTGGTCAAACGTCTGGATCTGCCCGCGCATCATGAACTCCGACCGATACTGCTTCACGCGATCCTGGTACGCCTTCCAGTCCGTCGTGCTCATCCCGTAGTTGAAGAAGTCGCTCGGGTCGGTGCCCGGCAGCATCCAGGGCGGATCAATCACCGAATCGAGATCGATGCTGAAAATCTCGCCGTGTCCCAGCGTGAGGAACTCCTTGTACTCCTCCGGACTGACTCGCGTCTGCCCAGGCAGCTTCATCGGCAGGCCAGGCTTCCACTCGCTAGGAAAGACCGCGTCTGCCGGATTGAAGTGCCTCGGCGCCTGTGGTCCGCCGGCCCGCGGATCTCTTGGGTCTATCGGTCCGGCAGAACGCGGATCTCTCGGGTCGGCAGGTGCCGCTCTCGGATCCGCCGGCGCTGCCCTCGGGTCCACCCCCGCCCCGGCGCCCGCACCGGGTCGCGGCGGTGGTGCCGACGACTGGAACGCCATGCCTGGAATGGCGCTCCGCGGGATGCCGCCGATGGCCGTCCTCGCCGCCGCATCGCCGAGCCCCGGAATATGCGTCGTCGTCTGCTTTGCCGCGCCTTCGAACGCTGCAGATTTCTGAAACTTCCCCTGCGTCGGCTCGTAGTCCGTCGCGTTGGCGTCGAGATTGATCATCAAGTCGTCGTCCGACGACTCATCGTCGTCAGAGTCGTCCTCCGAGCCGCCCATCTCCACGTCGTCCTCGGGCCCCGCGCCGGCGCCGGCACTGGCGTCGGCGTCGGCTTTCCGCGCGGCGGCATCCTCCTCCAACGCCCGCGCGACCTCTTCGTCCATTTTTGGAGCCTCTAACACGACCTCCTGCTTGGTCACGATTTCCTTCTGGTCATCGTCGGCGTCCGGCTGGACTTCGCCGTACAGCGCCATGAACAGGTCGTCGTCGTCGGCCGCCTTGTCGATCGCTGCGACTGATTTCATACTCTCATCCGCGCCGGGGGCCTTGGCGGTCGCCCCGTACAAGGCCGCGAACTCGCCGTCGTCGCCCCCGTCGCCCCCGTCGTTGTCGGGCTGCGCGGCATGCTGGTCTGACGCTGGCCCCTCTGCGATTTTCGTTTTTGTCGTCGTCTTTTTCGTCGGCTTCGACGCGGCTTCGGCCTCCTGCAGCCGGGCAACAAGCTCTGCCTTCTTCCCGGTGACCGGGAGGCCGCGCTCTTTCAGGAGCTCCTTAAGCTCGGCGACCTTGAGCTTCGAGAAGTCTTCTACCATCGAGATTTTTCTGAACACATTGAGAGCCACGTCCATTACAGGTCGGGGAGCGTAAAGTACCTGTGCCTGAGCGCCCCGCTTGCGCTCAGCCTCCCCCTGTTATACTGGTTCTTTTCCCTGACGAGCCGGCAGACCAAGTCCCAGCCGGCGCCGCCCTGGCGGTCCAACAGCTCAAAGTCGCACCGCTGCGCCATGACCGACGCGTTCCTCCAGCGCGCCAAGTCGTAGTCGCACTGGGCCAGCGCCTGATTGAATCCACGCTGTCCCTGCTGCGACCGCAGCTGCGGCACGGCCATCTGCAGCATCACGATGCCGGCGCTGTAGGTATCAAACAGGTCGGGCCGGCCGTACTGCCACGCGATCGGCGCGGCAAGGGCCGCGAGCAGGGGCACCGGCGCGCTGGGGAAGGTCTTTGGCATGATGACCTCTTCCGGCGCCGAATACCGCGGGTCCAGCATGCCGTAGAGCGGGTTGAAGTTGATGCCGGTGCTCATGTCGCAGGCGGCTCCAAAGTCGATAATCTTGACGCCACCCTGCTGCGTGATCAGGATGTTGTCCGGCTTGATGTCCCGATGCACGATGCCCAACGAGTGCATCTTCTCCATCGCCTTAAAAAGCTTTGCCATGACGGCCTTGATGACGAGCGCGTCCCGCTTGACCGGGTCGCTCTCCGCGAGCGCCTCTGACTTCCGCTGCCCCAAGACCAGCGGACCGAGCGACTCGGGAAAAGCTCCCAGCATTCCACCGAGCGCATCTCCCAGCGTCGAGTCCGTCTCGAACTTCCACACCAGCCACTGCGACCCCAGCGTGAAGTTGCCCTGGAACGTTTCTGCGATAAAGCTGCCCAGGTACTCGGCCATGTACGGCTTGACCAGCGGATGCGCGGCCATCCGGCTGCACAGGTAATCTTCGACGACTCCCGTCTCCGCTGCACCCCGCGCCATGGTCCCCGCGCCCAAAAAGTTTCTTCGAATGCCCTCCCTGTCGAGGTTGGTCTTCTTCAGGACCACCCGCCGCTGCTTCTGCTCCGGCGTCAGCTCCCTCGTCTTCAGGTCCGGCACCCCGTTCTTCTGCGTGCGCAACCCCTCGTACACCTGGCCGTAGTTCCCGTTTCCGAGCCTGTCCCGGATGGTAAAGTCGTTCTCGGAAAACTTGGCGCCCGTCAGCTTGCTCAGCGGCCTCAGCACGTAGAAGTCCAACGCGGCCACCAGCGGGCTCGGCCGCGCGAAGAGCAAATAGTAGATCGCGAAGAGCCGCAGACCGCCCTCGATCGTCGGATGCAGCGTGGCCAGGCCCACCACGTCGTTCACGATGGTGGAGACCACGCCCTGGATCGGCAAGGGGAGGAGCGAGACAACGTTGGAGACGGCCGGGAACAGATCGGCAGCCACGCTATCGACGCTATCGACCAGCGTACTCGCGGCACTGCTGATGGACGCGGGATCGGGAGACGACGCGGTGGACGCCGCGCCGGCCGCGCTTGCCGTCACGACGGAACTGGCCGCATCGATAGACTCCAGTGCAGGCACCGATGGCGCAGCAATCGGGCCCTGCGTGAGGCCGAGATACGACGGATCAAAGACATTCTCGAACACGTCGTCGGCATCGGCGGGCGCAGCGGCCAGGGCGACGAGGGTGCGTCGTTTTGTGGTCGTCGTTTTGTGGGTGAAATGGAAAACGGGGCCACGGGGCGTTTGCAGCCCAATGCTGCTCCTACTGGCCAGCATCTGGACCGATTGAATGACGATGCTGCTATATAGTGAATGATGCGTGGATGCGGAAGGAACCTTGGCCCTGCGCAATTCCGAGAGGTCCCGAGTCGAGTCGATTGATCCCGAGTCCCGAGTCTTTTATCACAGAGGGGCTGACACAACAGAAAACTACAACTTCAAGAGCCTAGGCCATACCGCTGCGCTTTTTGTATGCGGCGATCCATGCCTGCACCTTCTTCACCTCGTCATCAGCGTCAGTCGCCGCGGCAGCCGGGGCCGCCGCCGCTGGCGCAGCGGCCATACCCCCCTCAGCGCCCTCTCCGTTGTTCCCTCCGGCCACTGCAACACCGGCAATGGCCACCAGCACGACTCCTCCGAGCACGACGGCGTTGTTGTTACCCTGCTCCTCGCTCTTGGCCGCGGCCTTGGGCGCGCTCTTGGCAGGCGTGCTCGTGTAGGACGCAAAGCTGCCCACCGATGCCGTGGCCTCGGTCTTGGGCGCCTCCGGCAGCTTGATCGTCGGGGCGTCGGCCGGCAGCTCCTTTCCGTTGATCGACGGACGCGGGGTGGGCGCAGCCACGGTCTTCTGCGGGGCGGCGACAGGGGCACTCTTCTTCTCGGCGGCCTTGGGCGCCTCCACGGCCGGCGAAGCGGTCAGGGACGGGAGCCCGGAGCCTCCGCGTGCCTTGACGGAGGCAAGCAGCTCCTCCTGGTACGACGTGTTGGGGGCCGCACGGGCAAACGCCGGGGCAGGCGAGGACTGGACGGGGTTTGAAGGAGGAGCGGGAAGGTTGAAGGGAGTGAGCATGCGGGTGAACGATGGGAATGACTGCCCGACTGCCCGACTGTCTGTCTGTCTGACTGACTGTCTGCCTGCCTGCCTGGCGGCCGGAGCGGCGGGTTCGGCGCAGGGTTGGCGGACGAGTCGAGCGGCGCCGAGGTGCTCTTTTCGGAATTCAGACATGGCGACGACGACACACAACAAGGACGAACCAGCGTCAGCAGAGCCGCGGCGGTTCCGCAGAGCGCCATCTGTGCCATCCGCGCGACCGTCTTGTCCGGGGAGGCCTGGCAGACGACGGACGATTTCGTCCTCGTCGCGCTCAAGCACTTGGAATTCACGGGGGCCCTGCACGCCTTCTGCATCGTTGCGTTCTGGGTGGGTACAAAAATGATGCTCGATCGTTGATTGATGTCAGGAGGAGGATGCGAGAAGGGTGCGGAATCGTACGCCAAGTTTTCCGTCGAGATAACCCGGCTAGATCTCGGATCGGGGCCTCCCTCCCTGGATTAGCCCCGGGCCTCATGGCTTGGGCGCTGGCATCGGGGCTCGCGCCACTCTAACCCTACCCACCTCTTCTTCTCAACCGCGACGAAAATGCGGTAATGCTCTTGATACTTCCTTACTGACTGCGTGAAGATGCCGGCCGACGAGGGGCCAAAGCGGCGAGGTTTCCTCAATCATCTCAAACGGTCCTGGTCCAGAAACAAACCCTCGTCGTCGTCGTCGTCGTCGTCCGCAGCTGTCAACGGCTCCGAACCTCAACCGACGCACCGCCTCGCCCCGCCAGCAAACGAAGACGGCTCCGAACCCTCGTGTCGCGTCTGCTACGGCCACCACGGCCCGCTCCTCCCCAACCACCTCATCGATCCCTGCGACTGCCGCGGCGATATGAGGTACATCCACCGGCGGTGCCTCTACAACTGGATGGAGTCTAGACCGGGAATCGGCCCGACCAAAAATCTGTGCGAGATATGCAAGGCGACGATCGACTCCAAGACCCTGCTGGGACCGCTTCGAGGCGACCAGTGCGATGAGGACGCCCCGGTGCAGATAAACTTCTTCCCGTTCGTGAAATTGACCATGTAGTTGACTCACAGGTACTTCAACACCGCTTGGAGAGCCGGCTCGCCTCGGTCTCCCTTCCGACCGTCGTCGCCGGGCCCGCGACCCCGTCCTCGAACAAATCGACGGTATAGCTATTGGGCTGAATCGTCCGATCGACGCTCGTAATGATCGCATCGACGTACAGACCCCGCCGCCTATCATGATACAGCACGTGCTCGTTCTCCACAAACTCGCCGAGAATGGGATAACTCAGCATGCCGGCCCTCGACATTGCGGCCTGCGCAGCCGCCAGCCCGGGCGCCGTCGTCGCCGTCGTCGTCGTCGTCGCCGTCGTCCCCAGCTGCCTCCCCCCTCCTCTACGACCGCCTCCTCCCGCTGAAACGGCCCGCTCCTCCGTACCGACGACGCCCCGGACAGCCCCAGCAGCCACCAACCCCCTCCCGCTGCCCATATACGTCGCATACGCACCCTTCAGCGTGCTGTTCAGCTCTTTGAACTCGACCCCGTGTCCTTCATACACATTATGCACCAGCTCATGCAGCATCGTATCGATGACAGAGTGATACTTGCGCAGCCCTCGCATGTCGTCTGTCCGAATCCTCAGCTTGATCTCGCGGCCCTTGTCCACGTTCAACCCCAGCACGCACACCGGACTCACGCCCACGTATCCATCCGGCGGAAGCTCCGACAACACCCCCACCCTCCAGTCCCACTTGTTCATGATGTGCACGATCCCAGGGTCGTTTGCCACGCGCCCCAACAGCGCCTCCACCTCGGCCGCAGATGGCGTCAGTCGAGCAGCAACCTGTTTGGGGTACGCAAACGTGGCCATTCTACCGATCCTCGGATTCGACCGATCCGCCGTTGTCGTCGTTGTCGTGGTTGTTGTCGTTGTTGTCGTCCGCGCCCGCGCCCGTTCACGCTCATACTCCATCGACGGCATGCGGTCGTTGGGCGACGAGGTCGACGCGATTTTCTCAGTCTCACGCCTCGAAGACAGGAGACACGTGATCTTTGCGCCGTCCTCGAAGACAACGTCGTCGCCACCGGCCACGGCCACAGTTCTGCCACGGTGGAGCAGTCGGACGTGGTGCTGATCCAGGTCACCCAGTTCGAGTTCCTCTCGCAAGCGCTGTAGCAGCGCCTGCGGGGTCGCATTTCCGTCCCCACCGTCCCGACCGTCCCCACCGTCCCGACCGTCCCCACCGTCGAGACGGAGTGTCAGCACGCGCTTGGGTTGGCCAGCTCGCACGACCGTGACCGTGACGCGGGCCATTCCAAGAAGCAAAAAAATCACTCCACATTTATTGTCCATTTGGTCGCATTCCAGACAACAGTCTCCTCCACGCTGCTCCTACCTCCAAGTGTAGACATATTCATCCACGAGGCGCGCACGATGAGCCGTAATATGAGCGGACAGGTGGGTATTGAACTCGCCGTGCTGATGCTACGGCTCTCTCTCACGTTCGCTCGTTCGCTCGTTCGCCATGGACAGGACTGGAACCCGGTTGTGCTCAGGGCCAAGCACACGACCACGTCCCAGGCCAGTAGTAAAGGCGCAGTCAATGCTGCGATGCGGAGTGGTACGTGTCGTGTCCGGAGCCATGTTCTCCCCCGCCGCTCACGACGCCTCGCTTTTCCGTCTTCTCCCTCTCTCCGACTTGCAGGCTCGGGCGTCGAGACGTACCAAAAGCAGAACGCCGGGGCGAACGCCAAGGGCCCGGACAACCGCAGGATGTACAAGCTCGAGCATGATTCGGAGTCGTTTGCGCACGAGACGGTGAGCTCGAGTCTGAAGAAGCAGATCCAGTCGGCACGGTTGGCGAAGAAGATGACGCAGGCGGACCTGGCGAAGGCGATCAACGAGAAGCCGCAGGTTATCAACGAGTACGAGAACGGCAAGGCCATTCCCAACCCGCAGGTGCTGAGCAAGATGAGTCGCGTGCTCGGGGTCAAGCTGAAGAAGTCGGGGTGATTGTTGGTGAATTGGTGGTCTTCTTGAAGGTGGTTCCTCCGCATTTAATCGTCGAGATCGTCGCCCCGGGCAGAGTCGCAGAGGACACAGTCGCACTTGACCTCATTACGACGACGAGGACGAGGACGAGGACGACGCGGCGGTGTCTTGACCGCGCAATCAGCGCGTCTTGCCGTTCAGTCTACAACATGCGGATCGTCCAGATGGACACCACCACACATGCGCGAGCGTCGTTGGCCGCGTCGTTCGCCAGACGGAAGTCTCCAGCTCGGAAGTCTCCCGATCTGTCGTCCTGCTCCGCTCGGTCCTTCCCCGCCCGGCCGTCCTTCGCCCGGCCCCCCCTCCACGCGCCGTCTCACCTCGCTCGCGCTAAGCCAAACTCAAAAAACTCAAAAAACTCAAAAGACCGCCCTGCTCCTCTGTCGTATCTGACGTGTCCGATCGTCATCGAGACGGTGGAGACGCTGACGAAGGAGGAGCCGCTTCCGGCTCCGCTGTGGTCTTCCTTCGCGGGCAGCGTGGGCGGGATGTGGGTCGGTCAGCGGGGCGTGTATCAGCCCTTTACGGGCGTCGCCGAGCCGATCGCGATGGACGGTAAGACCAAGGTGTACACGCTGAGCCAGTGCTGCGTCGAGAATCGGGACACGGTGGAGGGCATTGACACGGTCGTGCGGCACGAGTCCAGTGCGTTGAGCAAGGAGACGCTCGGGTTGCGGATGAAGGAGGCCGGGGAGATGGACTTTTCGGACGCGGACGAGTGGTCCCGGGAGGACCTGGCGCAGTCCGAGGCCGGACTGATCATCTTTGACGGCGGGAGCTACAGCCGCGGGCCGCTCCGGCTATGCCAACCACGTGGGGAAGAGGGAGAGGGAGAGGCGACAGAGGCACCTGACGAGTACCGCCCGACGGATACCGTGCACGAGATCGAGAGCTGCCTGCAGTGGACGGGCGAGGAGCGGGTGCGGGTGCGCGTGACGCTGTCGGCCGAGCTTCTGGAGAACGAGCTGGGACCGGAGCATCCGCCGGAGCTGGACGTCAGCCTGCTGAGGGTGGGCGTGTGCCGCGAGTCGTGGGACGGCATTCCCGGGGCCTACACGCAGACGTCGCAGTCGGCGGAGGAGGAAAAGGTGCAGCTCGACTCGGGAAAGAACCGCATTCTCGAGTCGGAGATGCAGGGATTCTGGAACGAGTTCACCATGACGGGGGAATACGTGCAGGACGTGAGCATGGCGACGGGGCTTCCCGAGACGGTGGTCGTCTACACGTCGCGGGAACACCAGCGCCTGTTCAACATCGGCAACGATTACAGCTCGGCGTCGCTCGACTCTGGGGACATTGACGGCAGCTGTGCGGTGGACGGCGGGACGCTGTGGTTGCCCCACCGCGTCATCTTGCAGGTCAACACGCCCCCCGAGAGCCCCGGCGGCCTCCAGGTCGAGATGCTCTGGAGCCCCCAGGTCGGCAAGTTTGAGAAGGTCACGCGGACCTACGATGGCATGGGCGAGTTCCTGTCCTGCACGTGCAGCACGGCAGTCAAGAAATGACGACGATGATGATCGCGACTCGGCGACTCGGCGATTCGTTTCGATACACGTATAGGGTATATATACATCAATTCTTTCCGTTCTTTTTTGTTGTTTCTTGGCCGTTCTTCTTGACGTTGTAATACTCCCCGGCCTGACTGGACCGCATCAGCGAAAACCCCTCCGAGTCGTCCTCGGCAATGTCCCGCGCCGACACGTACCGCACAAAGCCGAGCCCCGAACACCGCGGGCACGTCGACATAATCCGGCTCTTCCGCTTCCGTACGACCGGAACCCTCCCCGTCGCCCGACACTCCGGACAGTGAATCTCCCACACGTGCAGCGGCGTCCGACAGAACTGGGTCTCGACATCGCACTCTCGGTCGTACGTCGTGAGCGTGCTACCCTCCTCTGGAATGCCCGGGAACTTGACCAGCAGGTTCATCGTCAGGTGGCTGCGACAGACGTGCAGAATTCCGTCCCTCGACGGCGACGGGTTTTTCGGGCCCACCACCAGAGGCCAGAAATGGCTCCGAGTCGTCGGCGGGAGCGTCCCGCGAGACGCCGCGCTCCCTCGCACTCGAGGACGGTATATGTATGTGACGGTGGTCATCTCGACGACGACGATAGCGCTGCCATGTTTGAATTCTCTCGTTCACGTGTGGTCGGTCAACTTTCTTTTCGAATATCGTTCTGCCACGTACGTCCGATCCAATG
>Ga0181584_10001064_pt1 | contig 20478 bp, 14 predicted proteins | sample 071ome_30_FD_132462 | JGI IMG/M metagenome (GOLD analysis project Ga0181584, IMG submission 132462) | Coastal salt marsh microbial communities from the Groves Creek Marsh, Skidaway Island, Georgia - 071406AT metaG (megahit assembly) | ecosystem: Environmental > Aquatic > Marine > Intertidal... | reverse complement strand
GTTGCTGTTGCTGTTGCTTACTCTCCCCTCAACCAAATCACCTCCTACTCACGCGAGTTCCGTTCCCGCCCACCGACGACAGGAGGCGTACTACGCCGAGTGGGAGCGCCTGACGCTGGTTCCGGAAGAGGAGCTGAACCGGCCGATGACCGTCGCCACGTTTTCCAAGTTCGTGCCCATGTGGCTTCGCTACAACGCCTTGCCGGGGCCGGTGCGGTATTGGCTGTTCAAGGACAAGCTCGCAAAGGAATCGAGTGGTGATGGCAAGGAATGAACTCTGTGTGTAACAATTGGAGAACAATGATTCGACAATTAGATCAACCGCTTGTACCGCGAGTACGTCATGACGCTCAGGAAGAGGACGATTGCCCCGGCGCAACTACACACAGACACGATGACAAACCAGCTGTACGGCCCGTTGTCGTCGCTTCCGGGCGAGAGCTGCACGTTCATCGCAAACAGACTCGTCACCGCCGTGATGAACGCAATGGAAGCGCTCAGGCACGTGAGGATCAGGTCGAGCCGGATCAGCTGGTTCCTCTGGCTGTCCAGCTGGATGTTGACGTAGTCTTCCGTGTCGTCGATGTACTCCGTCAGGGTCTGCAGCTTGTTCCAGGTGTTATCTGCCTGGAGGAAGAACGGTTCGAGCAACTGTTCGACCACCTCGATGGCCTCTTCTTCCTCCTCGTCAGAGTCGTACGTCAGCGCCGAGTGCGGCGTCTCTGGAACCGGTCCGATACCCCCGACGCCGCTCAGGCTGTCAAAAGTCTGGTTAGGAGCGCTGCTCCCGTGCTTGAGCAGGTCCTGGATCCGCTCTTGCTCCTCGCGGGCCTCCTTGGCCGCCAGGTTCATGTCGCGCATGTCGGCATCGTCGTCCAGGAACTTCTCCAGCACCTCCCGCAGCGTCTCCACCCTCGTCGTCAGCCGAACCATCCTGTTCTTCACCCGCCGCACCCGCTCCAAGTTGTCCGTATCGACCTTGGTGGTGAGCGCATCGAGCGCCGGGTGTGCAGACGCCTCCAGGTCGGACGTCAGCGTCTCCATGTGCTTGAGCACGATGTCCAACGCCGCCTCCAGCACCCGCAACTCGAACGGCAGATCCTCCAGTTGGTTCGTGAGGGTCGTGCTCGACTGCCTGGGTTCCGAGAGTCCCCTGGGCAAATTTGTCGCCAGCGGCGTCGAGAAGGCTCCCTGCTGCCCATCTTGCGCGGCCCACTGGTCCGCGGCCGTCATCAGCGGCGTTCGACTGTTGCTCCCCTCGGTGCTCTGCACCAACGACCCTCGCGAGGGATTTGACTGATCCATCTCATCCCGCTCCCGCCCCCGTTCCTTCTCTTTCGTCTCTTTCGTCTCTTCCGTCTCTTTCGTCTCTTTCGTCTCCTTGGCCACCTTGGCCGCCTTGGCCGCCCGCAACCCGTACTGGTATTCCAGCCGCCGCTTCAACTCGGTCACGAAATTCTGCGCACTCTCGTCCTCCAGATTCGTCACGTAGCACCGCTCCAACCCGACAATCATCTTCACGTACTCCAAATTCACCACCAACGACCGCTCACGACACAGAATAGCCGATGGATAACTCGTCACCAGCATGGGATCCAGCAGCCGCAGATCCCGCAGCTGAATCCCAAGCGTCTGCGTCAGATCCGCCTTCGTCAACGTCACAAGCTCCGCGCTCCCCGTCCCATCCACACACAACCACTTCTTCTGGCTGCTCACCTTGGCCCCCATCTTCTTCCTCGTCGCCTTGCCCCGCTTCAGACCCGTCGGATTGATCGGCGGGACCCCCATCAACACCGGCCCGTCGTCCGACCCAGGCCGCACCGCCTTCATCTGCACCGCCGCCTCGTCTCCAGTTAACGTATTCGCCACCCACCGCGACACCGGATCAAACGTCTCCTGCTGCTGATCCGACCCAAACTTGGGCGACGGCACCGCGCGACCGTCTCCACCGCGACCCTCCTCGCCCTCCTCGCCCTCCTCGTCGTCCACGAACAGCTGATGCGTCGAAGCCTCCTCAAACCGCTCCACGTCCCGCACCTCCACGTCCGCATCTTCCTGCAGATACGTCTCCTCGATCGTCATCACGTCCGAGTGCGCAGCCCGAAGCTCCAGCCTGGAATGCGCCCCCGAACCGTCCGAAGAAGAATCCTCCGCGTACAGATTCGACGGCGCTCCCAACCGCTCGTAGTCGCTCTGGTGCGTCCGAGTCCGAGTCTGACCGTCTCGTATTCCGCTTCGCGTCCGTCCGTCGAACTCGAACTCCCGTCCGTCATCGTCAGAGACCGTCATTGCGGCGGTGTGGGTGATGATGACAACGGCGGGAGGAGGAGAGCTACCGTACCCGTGCTCGGTGGGGTGGCCAGGCGGATTTGCCGGAAAATCGAAGAGCGTGCAAGAATGTAGCTAGGAATTCCCGCTCGCTCGCCGCTACTATACTTCGCCGCGGTACCTGTACACAGCGTACGTTCGTTCCATCAGGGTTGGAAGGCAACGGACTCGTGATAGAGAACAAACAACGACTCGGCCCGTTTGTCTCGTTTGAAGTTCGAATTTCGAATTTGTTCGTTCACAGCCCAGTCTCGTCGTCGCCGCGTAGTCACGCCCGGCGATGGTGTCGTGTGTGTCGTCTCCAGACGCGAAGCGCCAGAAGGCGGACGCCGATCAGAAAAAGCGCCAGGAAGATGAAGAAGATCATCTAATTGCCTTGGCTCAGGAGGAGGCTGAGGCCGACGAGGACGTCGGCGGCAGCGTGCCTGTGGCGGATGACATGATGGATGGAGACGCGGAGGAGATTGAAGGGGACGAGATGGTGGAAGGTGCGTGATTTGAATTGTTGGCTCGAGATCAGGTGGTTGGACGAGCGAGGGAGCGAGGGAGCGAAGCGCCGCGTTGTCTCTCTTCTCGTACGACTGGCGGGTTCCCGGCCTCATTTCCAGTCTCATTCCTGTCCTCGCTCGTCTCATCACCACGCGCAGATGTGCCGTTGGGGGAGGCGGGAAAGAACTGGATGCGTCCGGCGCCATCGGCGATCGATCCGTCGGCGGATGCGATCGTGTTTCAGCAGTTGGAGTGTGATTATACGTCGGGGGCGCCGAATCGGGTGCATTATTTGGGGGGCGGGTCGGAGGGGCATGGATTGGAGGAGGCGCCGATCGTGCGGATGTTTGGGGTGAATCGGGCGGGGAACAGTGTGTGTGTGTTTGTGCACGGGTTTGAGCCGTATTTCTATGTGGAGGCGCCGACGCCGACGTTTAGTCCGGATGATTGTACGAATCTGCAGGAGGTGCTCAACGCGGCGCTGGGGTCGAGGTATGTCGTGTGGTGTTTCGGGTCTTGGGCATCTTTGCCGTCGCATGCGCGTCGCTCTCACGTTGCTCTCTCCGCGCACCAGGGACCGGTCGAAGAATGCAAAGTCGGTGTTAAAGGTTGAGGTTGTGCACAAACAGACGATTCTGTACTATCAGCCGAAGAAGTCGCGTCCGTTTCTGAAGATCTCGGTGGCGCTGCCTAACCTGGTGGCGTCGAGCAAGACGATCATCGAGCACGGGCTGAGCTTGCCGTGGCTGGGGTGCACGCTGACCGGGCCGACGTATGAGAGTAATATTCCGTATGCGCTGCGGTATATGATCGACTCGTCGATCTCGGGAGGGTGCTGGGTGGAGCTGCCGGCGAGCACCTACACGCTGGTGACGACTGAGGGGGCGCGCACTTCGCACTGTCAGATCGAGGCGCACGTCGGGTTTGAGAGTGTGATCGCGCACGCACCGGAGGGAGAATGGTCGGAGCTGGCGCCGTTCAGGATTCTGTCGGTGGATATCGAGTGCCAGGGGCGCAAGGGGCACTTTCCAGAGGCGGAGCACGATCCCGTCATTCAGATTGCCAGCCTGGTGACCAACTTTGGGGAGACGAGCCCGGTGGTGAAGAACATCATGACCTTGAAGTCGTGCTCGCCGATTCCCGGGGCGGAGGTGATGAGCTTCGAGAGCGAGAAGGACATGCTGGCGCGGTGGAGGGACTTGCTGGTGGAGACGGACCCGGACATCATCATCGGGTACAACATCGTCAACTTCGACCTGCCGTATTTGCTGAACCGGGCGACGACGCTTGGGCTTCCGGCGTTTCACGCGTGGGGTAGGATGCGGGGGCGGAAGGTGCGGATGCGGGATGCGAGGTTCTCGTCGAAGGCCTACGGGACGCACGAGTACAAGGAGATCAGCATCGACGGACGCGTGCAGTTCGACCTGCTGCAGGCCATCCAGAGGGACCATAAGCTGTCGTCGTACTCTCTGAACTCGGTGTCGTACCACTTCTTGAACGAGCAGAAGGAGGACGTGCATCATTCGGAGATCTCCAAGCTGCAGGAGGGCAACGCCGAGTCGAGGCGCCGACTGGCCGTGTACTGTCTCAAGGACGCATACCTGCCACAGCGGCTCGTCGAGAAGCTGATGTACATGTACAACTACATTGAGATGGCGAGGGTGACGGGCGTGCCGATGTCGTACCTGCTGACGAGGGGACAGTCGATCAAGGTGTTCTCGCAGATCCTGCGCAAGGCGAGGGAGCGCGACTTGATCGTGCCGAACATTCGCCGCGGAGGGCCGGACAACGACGGCGTAGCGTACGAAGGTGCGACTGTGCTGGAGCCCAAGGCGGGCTACTACGACAAGCCGGTGGCCACGCTCGATTTCGCCTCCCTGTACCCGTCCATCATGATGGCGCACAACCTGTGCTACACCACGCTGGTGCCGAAGCACATGGCCAACGAATTTTCCCAGGGCCTCGAGGACGACAAGCAGGCGATCAAAACGCCGAACGGAGACGTCTTTGTCAAGAGTCACGTGCAGCAGGGTCTGCTGCCGGAGATTCTCACAGAGCTGCTGTCGGCGAGAAAGCGCGCCAAGAAGGACATGGCCTCCACGGACGACCCGTTCAAGAAGGCCGTCTACAACGGGCGTCAGCTTGCGCTGAAGGTCTCTGCCAACTCCGTGTATGGATTCACGGGCGCCACGGTCGGCGCCCTGCCTTGCCTGGAGATTTCCAGTTCCACCACGGCGTTTGGCCGTCAGATGATCGACCACACGAGGGACATGGTGATGCAGAAGTACACGCGTGCCAACGGATACCCGGCAGACGCGGACGTAATCTACGGAGACACCGACTCTGTGATGGTGCTGTTCGGCGTGCCGGACACGGAGACGGCCATGCGGATGGGCGAGGAGGCGGCCGACTACGTTTCCGACACGTTCATCAAGCCCATCAAGCTGGAGTTCGAGAAGGTCTATAACCCGTACTTGCTGATCAGCAAGAAGAGGTATGCCGGCTTGCTATGGACCAACCCGGAGAAGTTCGACAAGATTGACACCAAGGGCATCGAGACTGTCAGGCGCGACAACTGCATGTTGGTCAGGAACGTCATCACCACCTGCCTGGACAAGATCCTCATCGATCGTGACCCCAAGGGCGCCGTTGAGTACGTCAAAGGCATGATTGCCGACCTGCTGCAGAACAAGCTCGACCTGTCGCTGCTGGTGATATCCAAGGGGCTCACCCAGGACCCGGACAAGTACGAGACCAAGGCGGCGCACGTCGAGCTGGCCAAGAAGATGCGGAAGCGCGACCCCGCCACCGCGCCTACCGTCGGCGACCGTGTTCCGTACGTCATCGTCACCTCGACCAAGAAGGCCAAGGCCTACGAGAAGGCCGAGGACCCGTTGTACGCCCTGCGGAACAAGATTGGAATCGACACCAAGCACTACTTGGATCACCATCTCGCGCTTCCGCTCGAGCGGTTGTTCATGCCGATCCTGAAGAACCCCAAGTCGGAGCTGCTGTCGGGCGACCACACGAGGACCGTCACGATTGCCACGCCGTCCGCCACGGCCGGCGGCATCATGAAGTTCGCCAAGAAGAGGTTGTCGTGCCTGGGATGCCGAGCTCAGCTTGGTCCGGGAGAGACGACCGTCTGCAAGCACTGCAAGCCGCGCGAGGCCGAGATTTTCGGCAAGACGCTGGCCAACACAAACTCGCTCGAGGCCCAGTTCTCGGCCCTGTGGACCCAGTGCCAGCGCTGCCAGGGGTCCCTGCACTTGGACGTGCTCTGCGCGTCCCGGGACTGCCCCATCTTCTACCGTCGCATGAAGGTCTCGTCCGAGCTCACGGACGCCCAGGCCAACATGCAGCGGTTTATCGAGGCAGACGTGGACGACTGGTAGGGCGGCGGGGGAGAACGACGCTTCGGCGGCGTGGCGGCGGTCTCGGCGATAAAAGCAGCATACGTTAAATTTGAAAGATGGTAAACGAATCTGAACATGGTGATCACCGCCTACTTCAGCTCGCGAGTCTGAGGGCCGGTGAGGACGAGCATCGTCAGGAAGACCATGACGGCTTCCACGTCCGAGAACGCTTCGACGCCCGTTTCAATATCCATCAGCGACAGGACGCCGATGCCCGTGACCATCTCGGCCGCGATGGCTGCAGCGAGGCCGAGGTATGCCACACGGGCGCCGGCCATCTGGATACGGGCGAGCAGACCCGGGTTTTCCCACTCCCGCTGCTCGGGCCACGCCGCTGCGCACAGCAATAGGGCGATAGAGAACAGCAGAACGGGATGGAACCCTTTGTTATGGAGCTCCAAGTTCTGGACGATTCCCACCCCGTTCAGCCGCTCAGAAAGGAGGCTGGCGCCAAACACGAGGGTCGCCAGCGCCCCACCGAAGTGCTGTTGCGTCGTCTCTGTTCGCCGCACGCGCTTGATTTTCGACACAGTCGGCCTGGGCTCTCCACTGCGTCCCGCGAGGAGCACCTCGTTCAGTGCCTCCGTGTCGATGTCGCCCCTCTGGATTGCCGGCTCGGACGTCTTCATCCGTTGCCGCAGCATCTCGTCTGTTGCATTCACCTGCGACATGGCCGCGTCTCCGCCATCCTGGGATGGAGAGGGCGACGGCGACGGCGACGCGGCGGCCAGCCTGGTCGTGGGGGGGTGGGAGACTCGTGGGAGTCGCACCGAGGCGCCCTTTGGACTGCGCCTTTTGCACTGGATGGACAGGATTGTCCGCGCGATCACCTGCCGCGTCTCGGAGGCCATCTTGCGTATGTGTATGTTTGATGTGGTGGGCGTGTTGGCACTGGGAGGTGCAAACGTCGGAGTTTTGAGGGGAATTGCCGAAATCGATTCGTTCTATCCCTGCTGTCTCGTCGTCGCCAACGACAGGGTTCACCTCCTCCTCGAACAGCTACTGTTGGTGCAAGGTACAACAGCGCGAAGCGCAGAGGCAGGGGGCGGGGCTCGAAATGTTTTCAGTATCTCGGTCAATCTTTGAGAGTCGACGCGATCACCACTGGTCGCGATCCCCACCAACCGACGTCACTCTCCCAGTCCTCATTCCGGCCGTCCCGTCCCCCGTACCGCAGTCGAATACCCATCATCGTACCATAATGGTCGAAGAACGACAGGAAGTAGAAGTCCCCGTCAAGCGGGTGTTTGGGAGCAGGGCCCTGGACGACGTCGAGGCGGCGTTCCGGTGCTCGGTCCGACTGGCGCCCTCTGACTCGATTCGAGACGTCAAGGAAAAGATCTGCGACGCGCTTCGGTCCAGTACCGAGTTTCCCGTGTCAAACATCGGTCCTGACGAGCTCATGATCCAGTTTGGGCCGATCGACCGAAAACTCGGGAGGCAGTACGTGGGCGATCCGACCGTGGACGAGTCCAAGGTTTTCCTGCACATGTACTCGATCCTCGGATGGGTCGAACGGTTCCCGGAATGGGGTCTGTCGGTATCGTTCCTACCGCCCACGCCCCCGGCTCCCGGCGTGGCCATACACAAGGCGGCGGCCATGGCCGAGAACAAAGACCCGGACAAGGCGGTCGCCGACGCCAGAAGGAACGGCGAGATTCCCCACATTAAGCAGCTTGCCGCACCGTGGGGACCCAAACCGTATGTGGCGCCGAGCGCGGAGCAGCTGGTTGAGATGGGGTACGCGCCCGTCACATACCCGGCGGGGTTCAGTCCGTCGTTGGACCGGAACGCTTCGGCGTCGACGACGACCTGAACGTCTCCACGATGTAACAATCGATATTGTCATCAACGTCAATGCCAACCTTTCTCTCAATGTGGAGCGTCGCGCATCACCTCCTCCGTCATCTGCAGCCCGCTCGCCGTCACGGGCATCACGTGCATGCCAGTCACCCCGGCCATCGTCCAGGCCGTCTCCCGAATAAACTTCGCGTTCCATTCTATATACGCCGCGCGATCGGTCTCCTGCGCGACGTTCGGCAGCGTCGATTTCAGGCGGCGAGCCTCCCGGTCGTCCTGCGACACCCCGCAGAGATCCAACCAAAACTCTAAGTTCCGCAACGAGGTGATCATCGGGACGCCCACCAGGATATCCACGTCGCGAGCCTGATCCGTCGCGGCCACGGTCTCAAACCAGGACCGCGATCGTTCCCTGAAGAACGGAGGTTGCGTCAAGAAACAACGCGCCCCCGCATCGACTTTCCACCGAAACGAATCGACCGAGTCCGTCATCGGGTTGGCCACCGCCCAAAGGTCGACCGACCCTGGAATCTCCCCGCGTTCCCGCATCTCGTATGCCTGCCCCAAGATGAACCGACTGTCTTTCAGCCCATTCGCCGGTCCACTCGTTGGTTCCTTTGACGCACGTGCGGCGTCGCCGCCGCTTACGCACAGCAGCGCGCCGCGCACGGTGGGATGCGGGTTCGGGTCGAGACAGCGGAACAGGTTGCCACTCGTACGTATCTTGCTGATGACACGCTCCGCGTCCAAGCACTGCGCCGCGACGGTGCGGACAACGACCGTCGTTGTCGCGGGTGCGCTTGAACTCGCGGCTGCGGCCCTGTCGGTCCCAGCGGCTTGCACCCGTCGCCGTATTCTCTCGTCAATATCATGTGCCATCCCCGGACCGACGACCGGGAGGTCCGGATAGACTTCGCCGTCGAAACTGCTCCGAGCGAACGCCGAGTCGTCCGTGCCCAGTTTGTCGCCGACGCGGCGCTCGCAGGTCGTCATTCGTCGTGCGGCGAAGCAGCGGGCCAGTAGCGACGGTCTGGATGCATAGAGCACCGACCGCGCTGTCCGCGTGTGCCGAACCATGCGCAAACTGCAAACCCGGCCCGGGTAAAAAAAGACTTTTTGAATGAAACCGACGACACAAGTTCGGTCCAGCTGCCGGCGCGCCACGCCTGCCTAGAGTTCACTCAATAGATTCCTCTGGCGGGCGTGAAGTAGTGGGATAGATGGAGCGCATCACGTCATTCACGAAGGAGGCCTGGGGGGCCGGAGCCAGGGGTGCCCGAACGGCAGCTGGGGCGGGCGTGCACACCACCTACGGCAAGGGCGCAGAGTTTACCGAGAATACGGGCGACGCCGTGAATAATCTTTTCAATCGCGCGGAACAGATTCAGAGGGGCTTCTTCCGAGCGCTTGTGTCCGAGGAGGATGGAACCGGCGATCCCGAGGAGAACCGGGTGCAGATTGACGGGACGTTCGGGGCGATAGGCCCGACACACGTCTGCTTGCGCATCGAAACGGCCGAACACTGGGAGCTCAAGCTGGCCAAGTACGTGTCGAGGGCATTCACCTTGCTCATCGTCGCCGTGATCATCGCGCTGATCTGCCTCAAGACGACGACGCGATTCTCCAAGATCATTACCTCAAACACGTACTATATTTGGAATGTTGCCGTGGCGGGCGCGTGCTGGGCGCTTTGCGCGTTGACGCTCGTGTCCTACGCGCATCGGTACCGGGCCGCCCAGAGGTTGGACATGCAGTGGTCAAATCGTCGCTGGAGGTTGTCTCTGCAGGCGTTGGCGTTGCTGGTCGTCCAGATGGTGGGTGTTGACTTCAACCGACGTCTCAATCTCTGACTCGTTCGCGTCTCACTCGTTTGCGCCCGACTGACTCGTTCGCCAGTTCAACCTCACGTTCATGCTCGTGGGTCTCAGCCTGATCATTCCGGATCCGTGCCGGTGGCGAAATTATGCCAGCAGCATCATGGGTCTTCTTCAATGGACATGCTGGAATACCGAATTCATGATACTGGTTGCAATGGCGCACTCGCTCACGATCGTTCGGCGGAAGAAGGGCGACCGGAAGGAAGGCGCCGATGGGCTGGCGGCGTCGAGACCGACTTCCTTTCACTCTGCCTTTCGATCGACCATGCGATCAACCATGCGATCAATGAGTATGGGACTGTCCATGACCAGAGTCAAGGGGATGGAGCTCGTCATGGACACGCCCATTTACCGTACGGTTAGCGTCGAAAAGGTGCTGATGTGGATCTTCTTCCAGATATGGCCCACGCTCCTCGTGTGGTCTTTCTGGGGCTTTCTGACCAACTCATGCGGAGCCCGGTTACCGTTCCAGGACGGTGACGCGGTCTGCACAGTGTCAGACAAGACCGTGGCTTTCTTGGCGATGAACATCGCGGCGGTCGGCATGTACATGGTCGTCTACCTCTTCTTTTCGAGCCGGACGCAAGACGACCTGGAGTCGAGGTCGTATGCGGAAATGAGATTCGTGCGCATCGCATTCGGGGTCCAGCACAGCTACGTGCTTCCGCTGTTCCTCGTGCTCACGGTCTCGATCATCGTCCTGACGTCGATCAAGATCGACTCGTGTTGGACGTACGTCGAAGAATGGCTGGGTCTCTCGGCCTGGCAAGCCGCGGGAACGATCTGCGCATGCACGATGTCCTACTTTTACATGCCGCTGGTGGGACGGGATCGGGGCGTCATCCTGTCGCTGCTCCAGAACTTTTGCTGGAATCAGAAGGCCGTGGAGATGGAGAAGGAGGCCCGCGACGAGATCCTGAAGCGGGTCGTCAACGACGACAGAGCCACGAAATCGCCCATATTTTGTGTCGAGACGTGCATCCGGCACTTGTATTTGGCTAATTACGTGTACTCGTGCGAGTACGATCGAGGCGGCGACGGCAGCGGCGACGAGGCCACGGTGGCAACAACCAGTGACGAGATCGAGACGGCGCCGTCGAAACCGAGTGAGCCGTCTATATCGTCGCCATCGTCGCCATTATCTCCGGATCCGCCGCCAACGCCCGGCTGCGGCAACCTGGACGATGCGTTGGCGATCTGGGAGGCCGACGTCGAAGACTATCGGGTGATCTCAGAGCCCCTCACGGATACCGTGGCATTGGTCCTGTGGAACAAGAACAGGATCGCTCTGGCCTTCAAAGGGACGTCCAGCGCGCAGAACGTCAAGACGGATCTGAACGTCTTCAAGGTCGTCCACGAGCCTCGCCGCAAGGTAGAGGTCAGCGCCGGCTTCACTAAGTCACTCAGCATCCCGCAGACCCCGTACGTGCATAAAGGGTTTTGGAAATCGTGGACGGAGGAGGACTTCCACCTCCGAATCAAGGACGTGGTCCGAGAGTACATCGACACCCACCACGACAAGCGAGAGGCCAACGAGAGAGTGGAGATGCACGTCACCGGCCACTCGCTGGGCGGGGCGCTCGCGACCCTCGCGGCACTAGACCTCACCAGGGAATTCGACGTGGACACGACCGTCTACACGTTCGGACAGCCGCGCGTCGGTAACAAAGCCTTTGCCACCGACTACGACGCCGCCGTCCCCAGGCATTTCTCCGTCGCGCATGGCCAGGACCCCGTCGCCCGCGTGCCCAAAGGGGCGTACAGGAAGAACGGAATCCGCGTCTTCACGAGTCAGGCCGGAGACGTGATCGTGTCCCCGTCGAGCCTGGAAACCCACGTGATCAACTCAACGCCCGTCGTCGCCGATCACTTCTTGGAATCCTACCGGAAGGCGTGGATGGCGTCGATCAAGCAGCAGTTTGGACCCAAGTCGCTGAGTGGTCTGAGTCAAAGCGGTCGCGATGGCGCCCTCGAGCTGGCGTCGGAGATCGAGCTCGGCACGGCGCTGCTCGGGACCAACTTGGACGTCAGCGCCCTCGAGTCGTTCGACACGCATCCTCTCAGCGAGGAGGACCAGCACAAGATCAAGCTGAAAGAGGAAAAAGGGCGCGCAAAGCAGGAGGGGAGAGAGAAAAAAGAGGGAGACGGCGGGGACGGCTGGCTGCCCGCCGGCTGCGCCCCCGGCTGCGCTGGGCGCCCAAAGACGGCCGAATAAGCAGTACATGTAATAGTTACCGAATGGGTTTATTTCGTGTCGCCGAGTCGCCGCGTCATCATTCAAAGGTCGGAAAACAGTCTTTGAACGTCATTTTGCCATGCTTGGCCGTCACGTGCTCCTCGAGCGCCGGCCGCTTGGCCGTCACGTGGAACCCCTGCTTGCATATGTTGCAGAGATGAGCCTGGTTCGCTCCGGCGTTCGACTTGAGGCAACTGCCTTGCCCACCCTTGGTCGCCATGGCCTGCTTCTTGGCGCGGGCCATCGCCGTCTGTAGTTGTCGTTAAGGCAGCGAGTGAGTTTGGTCGGTGCATGTTGACCGAAGTCGGACCGCCCGAGCATTCACGTCTCCCCGAGCTCAACGGACGGACGGACGGACGGACGGACACAGCAGGGCACCGTGCATCCAGTCGTACCGTACCTTCTGTGCGTTGCCGCCTCCCATTGCGCTTCTTCTCGACGTCGACGTCGACAAAAAAACTGAATGGATCGAGCTCCTCGTGATCGTGTCTGATCGCTCTTTCTTGATACGTACACCTCGCATTGATAGTCATACACATAATGCCAGTCTCTCTACGGCACGCGGTGCGCCCGACGAGCTCACTGCGCGCCTCAACGAACGCCATCCGCCCAGCTGCGGTGGCCCCCACCACGCTCGCGAACGCTGCCCCGGAGCGCGAGGGACTCGAGATCAGGTATGGCATCGCCAGCGTGCAGGGGCCGAGGGATACGATGGAAGACGTGGCGTACGCCGTGCCCAACGGCCCGTGTGGCCTGTTCTACTGCTCCGTCCTCGACGGGCACGCTGGCGTCGCGTCGGCACGGTACCTGGAACAGCATCTCTTTGATACGATTGCCGATGCGTTCAAGGAGGACGCACAACAAAGCGTATGCTCTGTGGAAGACCTGGACGAGGAGGGGCTGTGCTGTCCGATTGCCCTGACTTCGATCATGACGAGCTCGTACCAGAGCGCGGATAAGAAGCTGTTGACGTGGTTAAAGAAGCAGCCGGGTCCAGAACGGGAGAGTGGATGCACGGCGACGAGTGTGTTGGTGGATCAGTACAGGATCGTGGTTGCAAACGTCGGGGACAGCCGGGCAGTCATGTCGAGGACGTCCGGTCCGATCGATCTCAGCGTGGAGCACCGGGTGTACGGGAGCGGGGATATCGTGGAGCGGGAAACAAAGCGGATCGAAGCGAGCGGGGGATGGGTGGACGACGGGCGTGTGTGCGGCATCCTGGCCGTCTCGAGGGCGTTTGGGGACGCGGCGTTCAAGGGAGAGGGACTGAAGAAGATGCTCAAGGACGGCGTGCGGGACGGATATTTTACCGCCGAGTTTGCCAAGGGCGTGTCGTTCGTGGACGACCCGGTGATCAGCCGGCCAAACGTGCTGGAGACGAGCGTGACGCCGGAGGATGAGTTCGTGGTCGTCGCGACGGACGGGCTGTGGGACGTCGTGAGCAGCAAGGAAGGGTGCGAGTTTGTCCGGAAAGATTTGAGAAAAGGTCAGTCGCCGGAGCAGGCCGCGAAACGGCTCATCACGATCGCCGAGCGCCGACGAACGCAGGACAACGTGGCGGTCGTGGTGATCGACCTCAAGGGGAGCGACTGGTGGAGCCAGAGCAAGGACAAGAAGATGTTTGGGCTGTTTTGATGTCGTCAATGTTGCTGTTGCTGTTGTTCTTGTTGTTCTTGTTGTTCTTGTTGTTCTTGTTGTTCTTGTTGTTCTTGTTGCTCTTGTTGCTCTTGTTGCTCTTGTTGCTCTTGTTGAGGTCTGGCCCACGACAGGGGGGGGCACCCAGCTTCGCCTGGCGCCGGCACTGCCAGCAGACTGAAGTATTTCAAAGGGATTCCATAAAGGACAATATATCCGTTCAGGAGCAGGACGACCAAACCACCGTCGGACTCTGCGTATTGGGATAGAGACGAGCATTCGGAGAACCGAGCACGAAAATTTCATGGCGCCTCTGTACCTCAAAAGCGACATGCTCGCACGCACGCGCGCCTACAGCCCGCTGAGTAGCCGTAGTGTCCATACAAAGCCCGCCCCGGGCGGCCGAACGCGCTCGATTCCGTTTGTGAGGCTCACGAACAGCATTCCGCGTCTTTTTCTCTGCTCTGCTGCCTCCTTGTCACACAACGACCAGGCACAAACGAACAACAATAATGGGGACATTGGAAAGGATGGAACGCACTCGGCGGGCACCCTGAGCGTTCACGGAGGTGAGCTGGGTGGCCGTCCATCAGTTCACGATAGCCTGACGACGCCCATCGTGCAGACGGCGACGTACACGTTCGAGAACACCCAGCAGCTGATCGACTACCAAGAGGGGAACTACGGGTCGTACGAGTACGGGCGGTATGGAAATCCGACGGTCAAGGTGCTGGAGGACAAGATCAAGGCGCTCGAAATGGCCGAGGACTGCCTGGTCAGCTCGAGCGGGATGAACGCGGCGTGTACGATGCTGCTGGCACTCGTGCCCAAGGGTGGACATATCGTGACGACGACGGACTGCTACCGTCGCACGCGCCAGTTTATCCAGACGTTCCTGCCCAAGATGGACATCACGGCCACGGTCATCGACCCGTCCGACCTGGGCGCCCTTGAGCAAGCGCTGGAGGAGCACGACGTGTCTCTCTTCTTCTCCGAGTCTCCCACCAACCCGTACCTGCGTTGTGTGGACATTCCGAAGATCAAGGCGATGTGCGGGCCGAAGAACGCGGCCGTGGTGATCGACAGCACGTTTGCCACGCCGATCAACCAGCAAGCCATCCCGCTGGGTGCCGACCTCGTCATTCACTCGGCAACAAAGTACCTGGGCGGCCATCAGGACGTCCTGGCGGGATCCATTTGTGGGCGTTCCGACCTCGTGGCCGAGGTGAGGCGCATGCACCACATTTTGGGCGGGACGATCGACCCGCATGCCGCCTACCTGGTGCTGCGAGGCATGAAGACGCTCGACGTGCGAGTCGAGCGCCAGAACGCGACCGCCATGGAGATTGCCAAGCGGCTGCAGGACCACCCGAAGATCTCGTGGGTGCACTACCCGGGACTTGAAACGCATCCCGACCACGAGATTGCCAAGGCGCAGATGACTGGCTACGGCGGCGTCATCAGCTTCGAGGTCGACGGCGACCTCTGGAGGACCGCTGCGTTGATCGACGCGGTTCGATTGCCGTATATTGCGCCGTCGCTGGGAGGCGTTGAGACCCTCATCGAGCAGCCCACCGTCGTGAGCTACTGGGACCAGGGCCCCGAGAAGCGGGCGGAGATCGGCATCAAGGACAACCTGATCAGGTTCTCCTGTGGCGTCGAGCCCATGGAGGACATCTGGGCCGACCTCGCCCAGGCGCTTGACACCATCTAAACCGTGGTTTTGCCGACCCTTTTAAAGCGATTTAGGAAATATTGTTTCCCGTCTCCCTCGGGGCCTCGGCGCGCATTCTGGGCGCACGCAGAGGGTCAAAGAATGAATCAGACCACAATGCGGCAAGCAAGGAGCATCTCGAGGCCACCGACCGCGAGCAATATCGCATCCAACCACCGCCCACCCCGGACCGCCGCACACCCACGACGCGTTGCCACGCACACAGCACGCGCGTCGTCCTCGCCGCCGTCCACATCCTCCGCGACGTCCGCGTTTCTCGTCGACAGCGACCCGTGCAAGCAGTTCACCGTCGAACCGCTCACAGCAGACACGGTCACCCAGGCGTCGGTCGTCATCACAAGAGCCTTTGCCGCCTCCCCCCAGTACATCCCCATCGACGAATGCAAAACCTACTGCAACGACATGCTCGCCAAAGGCGACGCCGAGGGCATCATCTTTGTCGGCGCCGTGGCACCCGGCCCAGGCTGCCAAGAGCCAGAGCTGTCCCCATCGTCTCCCTCCCGCCGCGTCGTGGCCACCGCGTCACTGTCCTTCTGCGACACCTCCCGGGAGAACTTCAAGTCCCTCTCGCCCCCGGACGACGCGCCGTACCTCTGCAACATCGCCGTCGACCCGAGCTTCCGGCGAAAAGGCCTCGCACGACGGATGCTCTCACACGTCGAAGACTACTGTCGAGAACACGGATGGAACAGCATATATTTACACGTGAGACTGGGAGACGAAGCAGCCCGCGCCCTCTATGACACGTCAGGGTACCAAGAACTGGCCGCCGACTCGTGGCTCATCAAGCTCCAGAACAGAACGCCCAACGCGCTGCTCTGCAAACAGCTGTAAACCAAACTGCGAATCACGCATCGACCACCGACCACCGACCACCGACCACCGACCACCGACCACCGACCACCGACCACCGACCACCGACCATCCTCACTTTGCAACGAGCGAGTTTGCCCGCTTGATTGCTTGCCGATTGCGCTTCCTCTTCAGAGAACGCCGGTCCTCGTCGCTCAACTCGTCCGCCTTCCGTCGCTCCAGCTCTTGGAGGCTCAGCCCCGATCCCGACTGTCCAAGCTTCCTGAGCCAGGCAGGCACGTCCTCGTCCCGCATCATCTCCGGGTCAGAGCCGGTCTTGTTGATGTTCAGCCCGGTGACTTGCGTGGACAGCAATCTGGTTGTCACGAATCGGCCATGCATAGTCGATACCGCCGTCTCCAGGGCACGGCCGGCTCTGACAGCGTACAGTACAATAGAATTCATCGTGTCGCCAGACTCGGCCGTGAGATATACTCAATTGCGACTGGCAGAGCCCGTGCTTTGAGCAGCTTGTGGCACCACCCGAGGTCCCTTCCGCTTCGGTCGGGCACCAGACTCACACTCGCACACCAAAATCGTAACTCGGGCGGAATACACACGCAGCGCGCGTACAGACGGAACCTTTGCGATCATAGACCATCGATTTGGTGCTTGAAACGCGTGCTGGTGTCGTGTGTGTGGTTTCTATTCAAATTCTGAGAATTTCTTCAATCGACTCGACGACGCGGTCTGCGTTTGCCGTTCCGCGTCGGTTCCCCGTCAGCTCGTCTTGTATAGGATCCCAATGGTGGCGACGAGAAAACGGGAGGGGTCGGATGCGCGTGGAGGAAAAAAAGGAGCCTCGGCAGCGATGAATAAGAGCGCCAAGGCCAAGGCAGCTGTCAAGGCGCCGGCGGGCAAGGCAGCAGGCAAGGCAGCAGGCAAGGCAGCAGGCAAGGCAGCAGGCAAGGCAGCAGGCAAGGCAGCAGGCAAGGCAGCAGGCAAGGCATCAAACAAGGCGTCTGGCAAGGCAGCGGGCAAGGCGTCCGGGAAGGAACCGGTGGCGGCGAGCAAGCACTCGACGCCAAATGCGGCTGCGAAGGAGAACGGAGAGAAGGCCAAGACCAAGGCTGACGAGCGGCGGGTGGAGACGCCGGCGTCGAACGACGGGAAGGACGCTTCCAAGGCGGAGCCGAGGCGGAGCGGCAGGAACCACGAGTCGTCGCTGCCGCTGGAGGAGCGGAAGAAGATGGAGGAAGTTCGCGCGAAGGAGACGGCGAGGGGGAAGCAGGGGAGCGAGAGGAAGAAAGAGGATCGGGGCAATGGCAACTCGCCAAAGCCTGGAAAGGAGAAGCTGTACGCCGTGTATCCTTATCATCCAGAGGTGTACGAGCCGGTGCTCCTGGACGAGCATGAGAAGGACGAGGTGCTGAGGAAAGCAGAGGAGGCGCTGGCGAGGCAGGCGGCGGCGACCAAGGGGCTGTCGTCGCTCGGTCTGCGGTCCGTCTCGGTGTCCTTCGGGGAGCCGCGGCCGGCGCCGTTGCTGCAGCTGTCGCGAAACGACGAGCTACGGCCGGCGTTCAGGAAGGCGTCTGAGGATACGGCGGCGGAGGACTTTGCCAAGTACTTCATCCCCCCGTACCAGTCCTCAAAGGGCGAGGGCAAGGGCGGAGGCGACGAGGATGGCAACGAGGACGGCGTCGGCGGAGAGGGTGGCGCGACAGGGGCGGGTGCGGCCAGTGCTTCAGCCGGAGCTGGCACGGCAGAAGCGGGCATTAAGTCGCCGTCTCTTGTCCACGGAGACAGGCCGACTCCTCGGAAAGACGGGCAGGGTGATGACCAGGGCGACGAGCGGCCGGCGGGGAAGAGGGCAAAGTACGATGTCGAGGCCAGCGGAAGGCGGAGCACTCGTGTCTCTGGGAAGCAGGTCAGATATGCCGAGTCGGATTCCAGCTTTGACAGCTCGGACTACCGCACGAGCAGCGACGACGACTCGTTGGACTCGGGCATGTTTGGCGGCGGCGTGGGCGAGGTGGGGTCCACCTGGGAGGACATTCTCCCAGACGATGCGGACATGGATGAGACCTGCTACCGAAAGGTAGAGCAGGTGGCGCCGTTCAAATCTGTGGGCGTGACCAGGTCTCTGGGCAGGGTCGGCGGGACGATGGCGACGCTCCAGGCGGTGGGAACCGCCGGAACCGTTCCGCCGTGCGCGGTCGCGCCCATGAACCGGATCCGATATCGCCGCAACTCCCAGCACGTGACCGCATCGGGGTCGACGCAGAGCCTCGGCGGCCTCGGCGGCGACGGGGACGAGGATGTCACCGGGCCGGCAAAGCGAGCCGGGAACGGCCAGGTCCGCGGTAAGACCTTCAACCATTCGGATCTGAGCCCCGACCATCCGGAGTGCCACAAGAAACTGGCAAAGGAGATCAACCGCGGCGGCGGCTCGGCCCTCGAGCACTTTGGGATGGCTCTGCGCCAGGTCGTCAAGACGACGCCGAGGACGGGGAGCCTCCCGTTGGCGGACGCCGAGTCGATGTACAGTCCGTGGGCCCTGGAGGTGAAGGACACGTACACGTGGTATAGTGGCTTTGACGTCGTCCACGGCATGTCGTACGTATTGATCTCGACTGACGTGCGCTCTTCGCACGCCCCGACTCACTGTCGCTATGCTCAACGCTCGTTCGCAAGGTACGTCCACCCGCTGGTCATGCGAACCTTCATTCCGGTGCATCCGGTGTACTACGGTGACTCGCCGCGTGTCAAGTGGCTGGGACCCCTCTCCAAGCTGCCGCGCATAGACCCGTCCAAGAACTACCTTCAGGCGGCGCTGCAGTACATCCGGCTGACCGCCGTGCAGGCCGGCAACCTGCCCGCCCCACTGATCGAGGCGCAGAAGCTCGTGGCCAGGCAGTTCAACCAGTATGAGATCATGCTGGACAGGATCGTGGAGCTTCGCAAGGAGGAGTCCGGCGGCGCGATGATGCACAAGAACGTCCGGCTGAAGAGGATGGTCGGCGGCCAGAACTTGCTGCTGTCGCCTTTGATGTTCTCCCCGAGGCATCTCTTGATCGGCCAAGACCCGGAGACCTTTTGTGCGAAAGAAAGGCAGACGGCGCCCAGAGAGAACCGCACGAGCGTCGTGTCGTCGCTCGCCCAGCACGCCGAGCTGTCGGCGCCCCCGCGGACCGCGCCACTTCCCAGGAGTCCGATCGCGAGCCCGGGCGGCATCCCCCCAGGGAACCCGGACATCTTCTGGCCGTCGGTCACCATGTACGACAGAGGCCTGCTGCCGCCGCTGCTCTTCCAGGGCAAGCGGCCGCTCAAGCTGACCGACCTGCCACCGCCGTTCCCGACGGCCAAGGCGATGCCCCCGCCCTACGCGCGCAAGATCGTGTACAAGGTGGATGTTCCGGGCGTGACTGGACCTTCTTTGAGCGGCACGGCTGGAGGCGGCGACGATGCGGACGGCACGCCAAAGGTGCCCGTCGTGCACCCGAAGACCGGCCGCCCGCTCACCGACAAGGAGATCGTGGACATGAACCGCAAGCGCGCGCGCGAGAACAGGGCGTACGAGCGCAAGGAGCGCATGCGTGCTGAGATGGGCGAGGATGCCTGGAAGGCGGAGATGCGCCGCCGGGAGGAGCATCGGGCGAAGAAGAAGATCAAGTACCAGACCACCAAGAAGTGCAAGGACGCGCTCGAGTGGTGCCAGGAGGCCGCGAGGTTCCCCACGTCGCAGACGTTCACCCAGCACACGGTGATCGACCGCCTGAAGCGCGCGACCCAGGTCACGCGCGAGCTGCACCTGAAGAAGCAGCAGAACCTCCACACCCGGCCGGTGGTGCACTACCTGAACTCGAAGAACAGCGGCGTCTACGTGCGCCTGCGGACGGCGGAGGACGAGGCGGAGATGATCCGGATGCAGGCCGAGCGCGAGCGCATCGCGCGCGAGGAGAAGGAGAAGAAGGCCCAGGAGGAGCTGAACAAGCCCTCCGAGCGGGAGGGGAAGGACAAAAAGCGCGAAGGGAAGGTCTCTGGGTCGGCTGACGACAGAAAGTCGGCCAAGTCGACCAAGTCGGTCAGGTCCGGCAAGGCGGAGGTCCGTGGAACGGACAAGGCCGCCGACTCGTATTCGTCCGGCTCGTCCTCCGACTCGTTGTCGTC
>Ga0181584_10001053_pt1 | contig 20578 bp, 27 predicted proteins | sample 071ome_30_FD_132462 | JGI IMG/M metagenome (GOLD analysis project Ga0181584, IMG submission 132462) | Coastal salt marsh microbial communities from the Groves Creek Marsh, Skidaway Island, Georgia - 071406AT metaG (megahit assembly) | ecosystem: Environmental > Aquatic > Marine > Intertidal... | reverse complement strand
GTGATTGGCGTCAAGGTTTGGATTTTTAAAGGTGAGGTTATCGGTGAGGGCGAAGAGGCCTAAGCGGCTTCTTCCTGACAACCGACTACCTGATTGAGGAAGTAAGAGATGCTGCAACCGAAACGGACCAAGTTCCGCAAGACGCAGAAGGGCCGAAACCGCGGCTTGGCGGAGCGTGGAAGTAAGGTGAGTTTTGGCGAGTACGCCCTCAAGGCGACTGGCCGAGGCCGGATTACTGCTCGCCAGATCGAAGCTGCGCGTCGTGCCATGACTCGGCACATCAAGCGTGGCGGAAAAATCTGGATCCGTATTTTTCCGGATAAGCCCATTACCGGTAAGCCGCTGGAAGTTCGCCAGGGTAAAGGTAAGGGTAACGTCGAGTATTGGGTGGCACAGATCCAGCCGGGTCGTGTCTTGTATGAAGTGGAAGGCGTATCTGAGCAGTTGGCGCGCGAGGCTTTTGACCTCGCTGCTGCAAAGCTGCCCGTGCAAACCACATTTGTTAAGCGTTCGGTGATGTGATGAAAGCCAGTGATCTGCGAGATAAGTCGGTCGACGATCTGAACAAGCAATTGCTGTCTCTTCGAGAGGAGCAATTTAAGTTGCGCATGGCGAAGGCAACCGGCCAGTTGGGGCAGAGCCATCTGCTCAAGCAGACCAAGCGCGATATCGCACGTGTAAAAACCGTACTGCAACAGAAGGCGGAACAGTAATGGGAACGACGGAAACTCGGACTCGTACCCTGCAGGGGCGTGTTGTTAGCGACAAGATGGATAAGACCATCACGGTGAAAATTGAGCGCCGCGTCAAGCACCCGGTGTACGGCAAGTACATCACGCGATCTTCGAAAGTGCATGCGCACGATGAAGAAAACAAAGCAAGCATGGGTGACACCGTGTTGGTTGCTGAGTCGCGGCCGATCTCAAAGAGCAAGACTTGGAAATTGTTGGAAATCGTGGAGACCGCTACTCAAATTTGAGTCGGGGTCGCATAGGGCGAACGGCTTAGGGCCGTTGGTGGAGTAAAGAAAATGATTCAGACGCAGTCGTATCTGGAAGTCGCCGATAACAGCGGTGCTCGCCGGGTAATGTGCATCAAGGTGCTCGGTGGTTCCAAGCGTCGCTACGCCCGCGTGGGTGATTTGATCAAGGTCACCGTCAAGGAAGCGATTCCGCGGGGCAAGGTCAAGAAAGGTCAGGTGATGACTGCGGTGGTTGTGCGCACCAAGAAAGGCGTGCGCCGTCCGGACGGTTCCTTGATTAAGTTCGACGAAAACGCCGCGGTGCTGCTGAACAATCAGGATGCGCCGATCGGTACCCGCATCTTTGGGCCGGTGACGCGCGAACTCCGCGGTGAAAAGTTCATGAAAATTATTTCTCTTGCGCCAGAAGTTATCTGAGCAGGGAACGAGAGGGTCGGGTAATGGCGAAGCTCAAGCGTGATGACGAAGTGATCGTGATCGCCGGAAAGGATAAGGGTAAGCGCGGCACTGTGCGCCGTGTGATTGATAGCGACCGCGTCATCGTGGGCGGCGTCAATATGATCAAGAAGCACACCAAGCCGAATCCACAGGCGGGTGTTGCGGGTGGAATCGTCGAGCAGGAGGCGCCTATCCAGGCTTCCAATCTGGCGATCTTTAACAGCAAGTCTGGCAAGGGTGAGCGCGTCGGCTATCGCTTAGACGATGGCAAGAAAGTGCGCGTTTTTAAGCCGTCCGGCGATCTGGTTGACGCCTGATTAGTCGCACGCATAGAGGCATCTGAAAAATGGCAGCGCTAAAAGAAAAGTACCGTAGCGAGATTGTTCCCAAGCTTCAGGCTGAGCTTGGCTTGCAGAACGTGATGGCGGTTCCTCGCATCACCAAGATCACCCTGAATATGGGCGTCGGTGAGGCCGTGGGTGACAAGAAGGTCCTGGAGCACGCGGTTGCTGACATGGAGAAGATCGCAGGTCAAAAGCCAGTGGTCACCAAGTCACGTAAGTCGATCGCGGGATTCAAAATTCGTGACGGCTGGCCCATCGGCTGCAAAGTCACGCTGCGCGATGAGCGCATGTATGAGTTTCTCGATCGCCTGATCAATATTGCGATCCCCCGGGTTCGCGACTTTCGCGGCATCAGCCCCAAGCAATTCGATGGCCGGGGCAACTTCGCTATGGGCGTGACCGAACAAATTATCTTCCCGGAAATCGACTACGACCAGATCGACAAGCTGCGAGGGATGGATATCACGATATCTACGACCGCAGCTAATGACGAGCAAGGTCGCGCGCTGCTTGCGGCGTTTAATTTCCCTTTTAGAACCTGAGGCAGCACAGCTATGGCTAAAAAATCCATGATCGCCCGTGAGGCAAAGCGTGCCAGAACCGTGGCCAAATTTGCCGCTAAGCGAACACAGCTCAAAGAGCTGATTGCCAACGTCAACGCATCTGACGAAGAGCGATGGGAAGCGCAGATTTCGCTGCAGAAGCTGCCCCGCAACGCCAGCCCCGTGCGGCAACAGCGGCGGTGCCAGCTGACTGGGCGCCCTCATGGCGTCTACCGAAAGTTTGGTTTGTGCCGCAACAAGCTGCGTGAAGCGGCGATGCGCGGTGATGTACCTGGCCTGGTTAAGTCCAGCTGGTAACGGAGAACGATTGAATGAGCATGCAAGATCCACTGAGCGATATGTTGACCCGTTTGCGCAATGCGCAGATGGCGGGCAAGCAAACCGTTGATATGCCGGGTTCCAAGCTGAAGGTGTCAGTTGCCAAGGTGTTGGAGCAGGAGGGCTACATCGCCGGCCATCGTTACGACGACAGCACGAGCAAGCCGCGTCTGCACATTGACCTGAAGTACCACCAGGGTAAGCCGGTGATTGCCGAGATCGAGCGTATCAGCAAGCCGTCGTTGCGTCGTTATTCGGGCAAGGATGAGCTGCCATCGGTACGCGGTGGGTTGGGTGTCGCGATTGTGTCGACCTCCCGTGGTGTGATGACAGATCGGGCGGCGCGAGCCGCGGGTGTCGGGGGCGAAGTCCTCTGCACCGTATTCTGATTCGAGAACTGGAGCGTTAGAGAAATGTCTCGTGTAGCAAATAGCCCGGTTGCCCTGCCAAAAGGGGTCGATATCAATATCGACGGCGCGAATCTCTCCGTGAAAGGCGGAAAGGGCACGTTGGCCCTGACCTTGACCGACGGTATTGGCGTGAGCGTTGCTGATGACGCCGCCACGATCACTTACGAAGGTGACGCTGTTAGAGCGATGGCGGGTACCACCCGTTCTCTGCTTGCCAACATGGTCAAAGGCGTCTCGGAAGGCTGGGAAAAGCGATTGGTTCTCAACGGTGTGGGTTACCGCGCCAAAGCGTCGGGTAAGACAGTGAACTTGACCATTGGTCTCTCACACCCGGTGGACTATGAGCTGGCGGACGGCTTGTCTGCAGATACGCCCACGCAAACGGAAATTGTCATCTCTGGCATCGATAAGCAGGCAGTCGGTCAGGCTGCGGCGGAAATCCGCAGCTTCCGTCCCCCAGAGCCATACAAGGGTAAAGGCATTCGCTACGCCGACGAGTACGTCCGGCGCAAGGAAGCCAAGAAAAAGTAATCGGATACGGCCATGAATACCAAGACACAAGCGCGCTTGCGCCGCGCCAGAAAATCCAGAGTCCATATGCGTACTGCCGGTGCAGTGCGTTTGTCAGTGCATCGTACGCCCCGGCACATCTATGCCCAGGTGATTTCTGGTGACAACCAGCAGGTGCTGGCGCAGGCCTCTACGTTGGACAAAGACCTGCGATCAGGCGCCACGGGCAATGTGGCCGCTGCCGCCGCAGTTGGCAAATTGGTCGCTGAACGCGCCAAAGCGGCGGGGGTGACCTCGGTTGCTTTCGATCGTTCGGGTTTCCGATACCACGGTCGGGTCAAGGCACTTGCAGAAGCCGCACGTGAAGGTGGGCTGGAGTTTTAATTATGGCGATGAACGACAAAAAGCAGCAGGGTGACCAGCGCACTGAAGGCGATCTTCAGGAGAAGCTGGTGCAGGTGAACCGTGTGGCCAAAACAGTGAAGGGCGGCCGCATCATGAGCTTCACCGCTCTGACGGTCGTTGGCGACGGTAAAGGCCGCGTTGGGTACGGTCGTGGCAAGGCCCGAGAAGTGCCGGTTGCGATCCAGAAGGCGATGGAAGCCGCGCGTCGCAACATGGTGCAGGTGCAGCTGGTCAACGGGACCCTGCAGTATCCCATCAAGGCGTCTCACGGTGCCTCTAAGGTGTATATGCAGCCTGCTTCCGAAGGTACGGGCGTCATTGCCGGTGGCGCTATGCGCTCGGTCTTGGAGCTGGCTGGTGTACACAACGTACTTGCCAAGTGTTACGGCTCGACTAATCCAGTCAACGTTGTTCAGGCCACCTATAAGGGGCTTCGGGACATGACTTCACCTGAGGGCGTGGCAGCTCGTCGCGGCCTTAGTGTCGAAGAGATCCTCAGCTGAGTATTGGGGCAAGAGTAATGAGCAAATCAATGATCAAGGTGACTCAGATCCGCAGCATTCATGGTCGCTTGAAGAAGCACCAAGCCTGCGTGGCGGGTTTGGGTCTGCGTCGGATTGGCCACACTGTCGAGGTGGAAGATACCCCGTCGGTGCGCGGCATGATCAATAAGGTCAACTACCTGGTGCGTGTCGAGGGCGAGAGCAATGTCTGACGAAATGCGATTAAACAGCCTGAAGCCGGCACCTGGCGCCAAGCGCGACGCGAAGCGCGTTGGCCGTGGCATCGGTTCTGGCACTGGCAAGACCGCTGGTCGCGGACACAAGGGCTTGAAGTCCCGATCCGGAGGCACCGTTAAAGCGGGTTTCGAGGGCGGTCAGATGCCCTTGCAAAAGCGTCTGCCCAAGTATGGTTTTACTTCGCGCATTGGTCGCACCACTGCGGAAGTGCGCTTGCACGAACTCAATCGTGTCGAAGGTGATGTGGTTGATCTCGAGGCGCTGAAGGCCGCGGACCTCATTAAGGACGACGTGAAACGCGTTCGCGTGTTTCTCTCTGGCGAAATTACCCGTGCCCTAAACGTACGCGGCGTGACTGTGACCAAGGGCGCAAAAGCAGCGATCGAAGCAGCCGGCGGGAGCGTCGAGGCTTAATCGATGGCGAACGGGATGCCTTCAATGAATTCAGCCGGCATGGGCGAGCTTTTTGCTCGCCTGCGCTTTGTGCTGATTGCATTGTTGATCTACCGCATCGGAACCCACATTCCCGTGCCGGGCATTGACCCTGACCAGTTGGCATCTCTCTTTGATCAGAATCAAGGCACGATTCTTGGCTTGGCCAATGTGTTTTCTGGAGGCGCGCTGGAGCGAATGAGTATCCTTGCGCTCGGCATCCTGCCCTATATTTCGGCCTCGATCATTATGCAGCTCATGACAGCGGTAACCCCGCAACTAGAGCAGCTGAAGAAGGAAGGCGAGGCAGGCCGACGCAAGATTTCCCAGTGGACGCGTTACCTCACGGTAGTGCTCGCGCTGGTGCAGGGCTCGGGAATGACGGTGGGGCTGGCAAATCAGGGCCTGACCTACGCGACGGGTCTGAGCTTCTACGTTACCGCAGTGGCTTCACTGGTCACCGGCGCGGTGTTCATGATGTGGCTCGGTGAACAAATTACCGAGCGCGGCGTGGGTAACGGGATTTCGCTACTGATATTTGCCGGTATTGTCGCTGGATTGCCCGCGGCGATCGGGCAATCACTCGAGCAGGCGCGACAGGGCGAGATCAGCATTCTGATTCTGCTCGGTATTCTGGTGTTGGCCGGCGTGGTGATTTATCTGGTGGTATTCATCGAACGCGGCCAGCGACGCATCACCGTGAACTACGCCAAGCGTCAGCAGGGTAATCGCATGATGCAAGCGCAGGCCTCACATTTGCCGCTGAAGGTGAATATGGCGGGTGTCATCCCGGCGATCTTCGCGAGCTCTATTTTGTTGTTTCCGGCGTCGGTCGCGCAGTGGTTTGGTAGCGGCGATAGCTCCGATTGGCTGCAGGATCTGGCGGTGGCGATTGGTCCGGGCCAGCCGCTGAATATTTTGTTGTTCACCGGCTTTATTGTCTTTTTCTGCTTCTTCTATACGGCGTTGATGTTCAACCCGCAGGAAGTGGCCGACAACTTGAAGCGCTCCGGTGCATTTGTGCCCGGTATTCGTCCAGGGCAGCAAACCGCCAACTATATCGACGGTGTGCTGACTCGATTGACAGTGTTTGGGTCAGCTTACATCGCGTTGGTGTGTTTATTACCGCAGTTTTTGGTCGTGATGTTTAACGTGCCGTTTTATCTGGGCGGCACCTCAATGCTGATTGTCGTTGTCGTCGTTATGGATTTTATGGCTCAGGTACAGAGCCATCTGATGTCGCATCAGTACGAAGGCGTCATGAAAAAAGCCAACCTGGGGAGCATGAGCCCTGCAGGTCGGGTGAGATAGGAGTCAGGAGTTTCCGATGAAAGTGCGAGCTTCGGTAAAAAAGATGTGCCGCAACTGCAAAGTTGTGCGCCGCAATGGCGTGGTCCGCGTGATTTGTTCGTCAGATCCGCGCCACAAGCAGCGACAGGGCTGATTCTTGAAGACCTGCCGCCAAATCATTAATATGCGCGACCTTTTTTTGGGCGCGCCGGTTCGGTGCGCCTCGGGGTGTGCCCAGCAACAGGTGTGGAGATAAAAGATGGCGCGTATCGCCGGAGTCAATATTCCCGACCATAAGCATGCTGTCATTTCGCTGACGCATATTTTTGGTATCGGTAAAACGCAGGCCAAGCGGCTTTGTGAAGCCAGCAATATTCCCGAGACCACCAAGATCGGTGAGCTGTCAGAGGGTGAGCTTGACCAGCTGCGTTCACTCGTATCGGAGATGAACGTAGAGGGTGACCTGCGGCGCGAGGTGTCAATGAACATCAAGCGGTTGATGGACCTCGGGTGCAACCGTGGCCTACGGCATCGTAAGGGATTGCCCCTGCGCGGCCAGAGAACCAAGACTAACGCGCGTACGCGCAAGGGCCCACGTAAGCCCATTCGTAAGTAATGAGTCCGTCGCTCACGCGTTGAGCGACAACTTTGGTGGAGCTACATCACTTTTTGTAGCGTCGATATTGAAGCGAGTAGAGAGATGGCAAAAAACGCCAAGACAACGAAACGCAAGATCACCAAGCAGGTGGTCGATGGTGTGGCGCATATTCACGCGTCGTTTAACAACACCATCATTACGATTACTGATCGCCAGGGGAATACCTTGAGCTGGGCAACGGCCGGGGGCTCTGGCTTCCGAGGTTCGCGTAAATCAACTCCGTTTGCTGCGCAGGTCGCAGCGGAGCGCGCGGGTGAGGCCGCCAAGGAGTACGGCTTGCGTAACCTTGACGTGCAGGTAAAGGGCCCCGGACCTGGCCGAGAGTCTGCCGTGCGTGCGTTGAATGGCTGCGGCTACAAGATCACCAACATTACCGATGTGACGCCGATTCCACACAACGGTTGTCGCCCACCCAAAAAGCGTCGCGTATAACGCGCGCTCAGAGAGGACTTAGCTAATGGCTCGATATATTGGACCGAAGTGCAAGCTCTCCCGCAGGGAGGGTACAGATCTGCAGCTCAAGAGTGGTGTTGCTGCGTTTGATAAGAAGTGCAAATCCGAGACGGCGCCTGGCCAGCACGGTGCGCGTCGCGGCCGCCTTTCTGACTACGGCGTTCAGTTGCGCGAGAAGCAAAAAGTACGTCGTATTTACGGCGTGCTCGAAAAGCAATTCCGCAATTACTACAAAGAGGCCGCGCGATTGAAGGGCGCAACGGGCGAGAACCTGCTCCAACTTCGGGAGAGCCGGCTCGATAACGTGGTTTACCGCATGGGTTTTGGTGCAACGCGGTCCGAATCGCGACAGCTGGTGTCACACAAAGGGATGCTCGTGAACGGCAAGGTCGTCAACATCCCTTCTTACCAAGTTCAGCCGGGTGACGTTGTGTCTGTCCGGGAGAAAGCGAAGAAACAGCTGCGGGTGCAGTCCGCTCTGGCGATTGCTGAGCAGCGTGGGGAGCCCATCTGGGTTGAAGTCGATGTGGACAAGCTCGAAGGGACGTTCAAGTCACGTCCGGAGCGGCAAGACCTGTCCAGCGAAATTAACGAAAACCTGATTGTGGAGCTGTACTCGAAGTAACGTGCTTTGAGACACCCTTGGCCCCCAATCCCTGAAAAAATCGAAGGTGCTTTATGCAAAGTTCGGTCACTGAGTTTTTGACACCCCGCGTCATCAAAGTTGATGAGGCATCCAATACCCGTGCAACGGTAACGCTTGAGCCGCTGGAGCGTGGCTTCGGCCATACCTTGGGCAACGCGCTGCGCCGCATTTTGCTGTCCTCCATGCCCGGCTGCGCCATCACTGAGGTGGAGATCGACGGCGTGGAGCACGAGTATTCGGCCATCGAGGGCGTGCAGGAAGACGTTATCGAAATCCTGCTCAATCTGAAAGGCGTTGCCTTGTCGCTGAACGGCAAGGACTCTGCGCAGCTGACGTTGTCGGCTCAAGGACCCTGTACGGTGACCGCCGCCGATATCCAGATTGATCACGACGTCGAGATTTCAAACCCCGATCACGTGATCTGCACGGTGACCTCGAAGACCGCGTTGTCGATCCGGTTGTTGGTGCAGCGCGGCCGTGGCTATTCGCCCGCCGACGCGCGAGAGAACCCCGATGAGGAAACCCGCTCGATTGGTCGCTTGCCGCTGGATGCGTCGTTCTCGCCGATCCGTCGCGTGAGCTATGTGGTTGACTCGGCTCGGGTTGAGCAGCGTACGGACCTAGATAAGCTGATTATCGATCTGGAAACTAATGGCACGCTGGATCCGGAAGAAGCCATCCGCCGCGCCGCGACGATCTTGCAACAGCAGTTGGCGGTGTTTGTTGACCTCGAAGGTGAAGCGCAAGCGGCTGCTACCGAGGCGGCAGAAGAAGTCGATCCGATCCTGCTGCGTCCGGTCGACGACTTGGAACTCACGGTGCGGTCCGCTAACTGCCTCAAGGCCGAAAATATTTATTACATCGGCGACCTGGTGCAGCGCACCGAGGTTGAGCTTTTGAAGACACCCAACCTCGGCAAAAAATCGCTGACCGAAATCAAAGATGTCCTGGCCTCGCGGGGCTTGTCATTGGGTATGCGTCTCGAGGCCTGGCCGCCGGCGAGCCTGAAGAACGACGAGCGTTTGCTGAGCGTTTAAGTACTGGTAACCCCCGGTTTAAGTAGGCCGGGGCATATTTTTAAGGAATAGAGTCATGCGTCATCGCCATAGCGGACGACAACTGAATCGCAACAGCTCCCACCGGAAGGCCATGTTTCGTAACATGGCGGTTTCGCTGGTAGAGCATGAGCTGATTAAAACCACTTTGCCCAAGGCGAAAGAGCTGCGTAGCTATGCGGAGCCGTTGATCACGCTGGCAAAGAATGACAGCGTCGCCAACCGGCGCCTTGCCTTTGATCGTACCCGCTCCAAGTCAGCTGTCGGCAAATTATTTGACGAGCTCGGCCCTCGCTACAAGGCGCGTCCCGGTGGCTACATCCGTATCCTGAAGTGCGGCTACCGCGCGGGCGACAAGGCCCCGATGGCCTTTGTCGAGCTGGTGGATCGCCCGGCGCCCGACGAGACAGAGGCTGATGCGGTAGAGGCCTCCGACGAGGCCTGATCCCTCACGACAGTCAAAAAGCCCTCTGCGCGACGAGCTCAGGGGGCTTTTTCGTTGTCAGGCCCTCATTTTTGCCCTTGTGAGTCGCTTCCCTTGTGACTGTTCCGCCCATTTCAGGGTGATGAGGTTTTTCGGGCCTCAGGGATTACGGCAGAGACGCCCTCAAGCCCTGCAAAATCGCCATTTTTTGGGTTGCTTAATCCCCGCCGCCGCGTTACTTTTGTGGTAACTGACCCCGTTTCTCGGGGGTCTGCGTGTTCATAAAAAAAACCGAGGCTAAAATCATGAGAGCTACCCCCATCCGTTTGGTGTCAGCCGTTGCAGCCGCTACGCTGGCAGTGACGCCGCTTGTTCAAGCGCAGCTTGAGGAAGTGATCGTCACAGCGACGAAGGTCGAGTCTTCGATTCAGGACACCCCGATCGCAGTATCTGCGTTTTCACAGGACCAGCTGGACTCTCAGCTGATTAACGACACCATGAATCTGCAGTTCTCGGTCCCCAATATGACCATGACGAAGCAGAACTTCACCGCCAACGATATTCGTATCCGCGGCATTGGTGCTGGCGCGATTGGCCCCGCGGGCGACAACGGTGTGGGTATTCACGTCAACGGCATCTACCAAACCTCTAGCCGTATTTTCGAAGCACAGTTCTACGACACGGAGCGCGTCGAAGTCCTGCGTGGCCCACAGGGTACCCTGTATGGCCGGAACACCACCGGTGGTGTTGTGAATGTGATTACCGCCAAGGCCGACCCGAGCGAGTTCTCCGCCAAGGTGGATGCGACTGTAGGTAACTACAGCTACACGCAGCTGCGCGGTATGGTGAACGTGCCGCTAGGCGAGAACTTTGCGTTGCGCGCCTCCGGTATGGGCCTCAACCGCGATGGCTTTATCGAGAACATCTATGACGGCGAAGATGTTGACGACCGCGACATGTTTGCGGGCCGCTTGTCTTTGACTTGGGATGTCAGCGATCGCACTGAAATCAATTTCATGTACAGCTACTTCGAGGAAGACGACAATCGTGTCCGCTCCCAGAAGCAGGCGTGTGTCTATGACCCCGCGGGCGTCTTGGGCTGTTTGCCCGGTAAGCCGAAGTACGAAAATGCCAACTCGGCGGCGGGCATTGCCGGTGCGCTGATGAACGCGATCGGTGGCCTCAACTCGCTGTCTCAAGGGTATTTGGGCCAATACGGTGCAGCGACGGGGCAGATGAACTACGCGATGCTGGGTCTGAACGCGCTATCAGGCGCCACCGCGTTCCCGACCCAGGACTATATCGGTGACACCAACCCTGATGACGTGCGTCAGGTCAATATGGACACCAAGCCGCTGTATTACACCGACGAAGAGACTTATCAGCTGCAGTTGAGCCATGACTTTGGCAATTTGCAGATGTACTACTCAGGGGGCTATTCCGAGACATCGGTAGTGTCCGTTGAAGACTATGAAAAAGGCGTGTCCAACGCGGACTGGACGCCGGCCCTGAACACCTTGGCGGCACTCGGCTCCGTCCCGGCGCTGCCTGGCGCAATGTTGCCGAGCATTATAGAAGCGCTGGCCCCCACGTATGGTGCCGGCACCGCGCAAACTGTGGGCCTGTTGATCACCGATGCGGCTACCGGCATCCCCGGTGTGGGTATCTGGGCGGGCAACCCCGCTTTGGCGGGTTTGTCTAACGGCATCTCGGTGCTGGACTTGCCCAATGACGACAACTACACCCAGTGGTTCCGCAACGGTGGCTACGACGAATCGTCGAACAAAAACACCCAATGGGCGCACGAGCTGCGTTTGCAGAGTAGTTTTGACGGGCCCTTGAACTTCTTGTTGGGTGGTTTCTACCTCACCTTTGATAACAGAAACAGCTATTTGGTGCGCGCTGCCGGTCTGGCACTGCCTGGGCAGATTTTGCCCATCAACCTAGCGGTATTCCCGGCTCCCTACGGTGATCCGGATAACCCGCGCTCCGAGCCCAACCCGTACATGCAGGGTTATCACAACGATTCGCGCTCTTATGAGCTGAACGCGAAGGCCCTGTTTGGTGAGTTGTATTGGGATGTCACGGATTCCTTGCGCCTGACCTTTGGTGGTCGGTACTCCGAGGAAGAAAAGCGCGGTAAGCAGCGCACGATCTATGTGACGTTCTCCGATCTGCCGCCCATCCAGCCAAATGACGCCTTCTTTAATCCTTACTACGAGCAAGAAGAGTTCACCTGGAAGGTCAACGCAACCTGGAACATGTCTGACGACACCATGATGTACGCTACGGTGTCCAGCAGCTTTAAGTCAGGTGGCTTCAACCCCATCAGTGACAACTCACCGCTGCTGACGCCCGAATTTGGTGGTAGCCCGGCTAACGCGTTCTTCGACCCGGAATTCATCGATGCGTATGAAATCGGCATGAAGACCACGCTGCTGGACGGTGCTCTGCGCATTAACGCGGCGGGTTTCTACTATGATTACTCCGACTTCCAGCAGTCGCAGATCGTTAATGTGACCTCAAAGAACGTGAACGCTGACGCTGAAATTACCGGTATCGAGCTCGACGTTCTTTTTGCGATTACGCCTAACCTGATCGCGTCGTTCTCTGGTGGTTGGCTGGATACGGAAATCGGTGAATTCTGGAGTGTCGATACCGCTAACCCCAACGCCACCTCACAGGCTGATTTGGCCCGTGATCCGACGTTGGCAACGGTGGGCGTGGTCAGCGTCAACGGTGTGAACTTTATCCCGGGCGCCGATGCCACTGGCAACCGCAGCCGTTGTGAGACTGCCGCTCCGAACCCCTGCTATGGCTACATGCAGAACCAGCAAGGCAATCAGATCGCCGGCTCACCGGAGCTTAACTACAACATCGGCCTGGCGTGGACACTGCCAATGGGTGATGTGGATCTGACGCTGTCTACCAACTACTACTGGCAGGACGAGTTCTACGCTTCCAACTTCAATAACATCTCCAATCTGGTAGATGATTGGTCAATGTGGAATGCGAGCGCCCGTCTAGCCGGTGAGCGCTGGTATCTCGAAGCCTGGATCAAGAACATCGAAGACAACGACAACGTTACGGGCCACTACCTGACCTCGTCGGTCTCTTCACTGTTCACGAACCAGTTTATCCTCGACCCGCAGACTTATGGTTTGAGCGTCGGTTACCAGTTCTAAGCAGTTAGTGATTCAGAAAACCCGGCCCTGTGCCGGGTTTTTTGTTTTTGCGGTCCGGTTTTTTACGGCGTACCGCCGTTATTGGGTAGGGGAAAATGTTGGCGGTGACTCGATCACCGGCTAGGCGCTGTGAGTGCATATTCGCGCCCGTCGGGGCGACACTGCAGCGGCAGTTGGCCGCGTAATCGCGCGACACGTGCGCTGAGGCGCCTACAGATCAGGCCCGTTACGCGGCTTTGGAGCGCGCCTTTCTGACCGGCTTATCCGCGCCTTGCTTGAGTAGCGGACCCAAAAACCGGCCAGTATGGGAACGCTTTTCTTTGGCGACCGCCTCGGGGGTGCCGGTGGCGATAATTTGACCGCCCCCCGATCCACCCTCGGGGCCGAGGTCAATTAACCAGTCCGCCGTTTTAATCACATCGAGGTTGTGCTCGATAATCACGACGGTATTGCCACCATCACGCAGTCTGTGCAGCACCTCGAGTAACTGGCGGATATCCTCAAAATGCAATCCGGTCGTCGGCTCGTCGAGGATGTAAAGTGTATTGCCAGTGTCGCGTTTGGACAGTTCCCGAGACAGCTTTACCCGTTGAGCTTCGCCGCCCGATAGCGTCGTCGCGGCCTGGCCCAGGCGGATATATGACAGGCCGACATCCATGAGCGTTTGCAGCTTGCGGTGGATGGCCGGTACAGCATCGAAGAAACTCAACGCATCTTCAACGGTGAGCTCAAGCACCTCATAAATATTAAGACCCTTAAATCGGATCTCGAGGGTTTCCCGGTTGTAACGCTTGCCTTTGCAGACATCGCAGGGAACATAGATATCGGGCAAGAAGTGCATCTCGACTTTGGTCACGCCGTCACCTTGGCAGGCTTCGCAGCGCCCGCCGCGCACGTTAAAGCTGAAGCGCCCGGGTTTATAGCCTCGCGATCGGGCTTCCTGAGTGCCGGCAAAAAGCTCCCGAATCGGGGTGAAGATGCCGGTGTATGTGGCCGGATTAGACCGCGGTGTTCGCCCGATAGGGCTTTGGTCGATGTCGATACATTTATCGAGCTGTTCAAGGCCGCTGATGCCATCGTGCGCGGCCGGCTTGAGCGTCGTGGCGCCGTTGAGCGCCGTTGCTGCGAGGGGATACAGCGTGCCATTAATCAACGTTGACTTGCCCGACCCCGATACTCCGGTCACACAGGTGAGGAGCCCCAGGGGTAGCGACAGATTCACCTGATGCAGATTATTTCCCCTTGCGCCGGTAATCGTAATGACGCGCTTGGGGTCTATCTCGTGGCGGCGACTGGGTACCGCGATCGATTGCTTCCCGGATAAATAGGCGCCGGTGAGCGAATCCGGATGACGGACGATGTCTTGCAGCGTGCCAGAGACCACCACCTGTCCACCGTGAACCCCGGCCCCGGGGCCGATATCGATAATATGGTCCGCGTTGCGGATGGCGTCTTCGTCGTGCTCTACCACCAGCACCGTGTTCCCAAGGTCGCGCAAATGCAGCAGTGTTGCGAGCAGACGTTCATTGTCGCGCTGGTGTAGTCCGATAGACGGTTCGTCGAGGATGTACATGACGCCGACCAGCCCCGCACCGATTTGGCTGGCCAAACGAATGCGCTGGGCCTCGCCGCCGGAGAGGGTTTCGGCGCTGCGATCCAGCGTCAGGTAATTCAGCCCGACATCCACAAGGAAGCGGTAGCGTGCGCGCAGCTCCTTGAGGATTTTGTCGGCGATCTCGCCTTGCCGCCCAGAGAGCTGCAAGGCGTCAAAGTAGGCTTGGGCGTCGCCCACCGGTAGCGCCGTGATGCTGGGCAGTGTGCGGTCATCAACATAGACGCTGCGCGCATCGGCGCACAGCCGCGTACCCTCGCAGTTTTTGCATGCCGCGGTTGACACATACTTGGCCAGCTCGTCGCGCACCGACGCCGACTCTGTCTCCCGGTAACGGCGGTCCATATTCGGAATAACGCCCTCAAACACGTGCCTTCGCTTGAATACGGTGCCGCGATCATTGACGTAGGCGAACTCAATTTCCTCGCCGTCGCTGCCATGCAAAATGATGTCGCGATGCCGCTGCGACAGCTTTTCGAACGGCTTGTCCATGTCAAAGTCGTAGTGATCAGCCAGTGAGCGCAGTAAATGGAAGTAGTAAACATTGCGCCGATCCCATCCGCGGATGGCCCCTTCGGCGAGGCTCGCTTCCGGGTGCAGCACGACGCGGCTTTCATCGAAAAACTGGGTAACACCCAGACCGTCGCAACCGCTACAGGCCCCTGCGGGATTGTTGAAAGAGAAGAGCCGGGGCTCGAGCTCGTCTATGGAATGTCCGCAGCTCGGGCAGGCGTAGCGCGCGGAGAACAGGGTTTCTTCACCTTCGCCATCCATGGGGGCGACCGCGGCGACGCCGTCAGTGAGCTCCAGCGCGGTCTCGAACGACTCGGCGAGCCGCAGTTTGAGGTCGTCTCTGACCTTGAAGCGATCCACCACCACATCGATACGGTGCTTGCGCTTCTTGTCTAGTGCGGGAACATCATCGAGGTCTACCACGATCCCGTCGACACGCACGCGAATGAAGCCGGCTGCCCGCATTTGCTCAAATACGTGCAGGTGCTCGCCTTTGCGGTCGCGTACCACGGGCGCCAGTAGCATCAGCTTGGTGCCCTCTGGCATTGCCATGACCGCATCGACCATTTGCGTCACGGTCTGCGCTTTCAGCGTCACGCCATGAGTGGGGCAGCGCGGATCCCCGACGCGCGCAAACAATAGTCGCAGGTAGTCGTAGATCTCTGTGATAGTGCCCACCGTCGAGCGCGGGTTATGCGAGGTTGATTTTTGCTCGATAGAAATCGCGGGTGACAAGCCTTCGATGTGGTCGATATCGGGCTTTTCCATCATCGATAGAAATTGTCGGGCGTAGGTGGACAGCGATTCGACGTAGCGACGCTGGCCCTCGGCATAGAGTGTGTCGAAGGCGAGGGAAGATTTCCCTGACCCTGAGAGCCCGGTAATCACCACCAGCTTGTCACGGGGAATATCGAGGTCGATATTCTTGAGATTGTGGGTGCGCGCCCCGCGTACCTCGATGGTGTCCATGCTGCCTCGCGAAAACTCATTACAACAGCACAGTATACGAAGATCTGCAGAGCCCGGACTGTCGATAGCCGGTTTTAGCGCCGTGCTACACTGCGATCTTCCTCGAGGTTTCTGAATACGTGCTGGCGAAAGATCCTTTTACTGCAGTGGAGCGCCGCGCCGTGCTGGGTTTGGCCAGTCTTTACTGCCTGCGGATGCTCGGTTTATTCATGGTTCTGCCGCTGTTTGCGGTATACGCGCAAGCATTGGCGGGGGCCAGCGTGGCCAGTATTGGGCTCGCGCTCGGCGCCTACGGCCTCACTCAGGCGACGCTGCAGGTTCCGCTGGGTTGGTTGTCCGATCAGATCGGCCGCAAACCCGTGATCATCGGCGGGCTGAGCATGCTGATTGTCGGCAGCCTCGTCGCCGCTGCAGCGGATACCTTGCTGGCATTGGCCATCGGCCGTTTGTTGCAGGGCGCAGGTGCCATTGCCTCCGCCACGATGGCCCTGGCCGCCGACTACACCCGTGTTGAACAGCGCACGAAAGCGGCCGCCATTATTGGTGCGAGTATTGGCGTCTCATTCGCCTTGGCGCTAGTGCTGGGACCGGTGCTTGCGGCCTGGGGCGGGTTGCCCCGCGTTTTCGAGGTGACCGCGGCGATGGGTGCGTTGGGCCTGCTGGTGGTGCTGTTCTGGCTGCCGCCCACGCCCGCCTTGAGTGAGGCGGGCAGTGCCCACATTGCGGATCGGGCGCGGTTAGGTGAGGCGCTGTGGGGGCGGGGCCTCGGTATCCTGTATGCCAGCATATTTTGCCTCCACCTGTTGTTGATGGCGGCGTTTACCGCGATTCCGGTCATTATGGTCGATCACATAGGCCTGCCCACTGATGAGCACGCGTGGGTGTATTTATTGACCCTGTGCGCTGCGATACCGGGCGTCGTGCTGTTGGTGCGCCGGCGGCGCACGATGGAGGATCCCCGGCCGTTACTGGCACTCACGGTTGTCCTCACGGTCGCGGGTCTGATTGCGGCACTTTGGTCGACATCGGTACTGGCTCTGGGCGCAAGTTTGGTGGCGTTTTTTGCGGGATTTACGGCGCTTGAGACGATTCTGCCTGCTTTGGTGTCCGCTTTCGCGCCGGTCACATTGCGCGGCACCGCCATGGGTATTTTTTCAAGCGCACAGTTTCTCGGCGTATTTACGGGTGGAGCCTTGGGCGGTAACGCCTTGCACTGGGGCGGCGCCGCCTTATTGGCGCTACTGCTGGTGTGTCTGTCGGTGCTGTGGTTGGCAGGTCTGTGGCGCTTTGGACAGGCGCCCGAGGTGGTGGCATAGGGGCTGAATTGTCCGAGAATGATGTACACGCCACTCCCCAGCGTTGTTATAGTTTGCAGTCACACGGAATAAACGGATCAGCGTCGCCACGTACGCGATCCCGGGCAGATTGGAGAACCCTATGGCCTCGCGCGGCATTAACAAAGTGATCTTAGTCGGTAATCTGGGCAATGACCCCGAGCATCGTGTGCTGCCATCGGGCGGCGGGGTGACCAATATTAGCCTCGCCACCTCAGAGAGCTGGCGCGACAAGAATACCGGCGAGCAACAGGAGCGCACGGAGTGGCACCGCGTGGTCTTTTTCAATCGTCTCTCTGAGATTGCGGCCGAATATCTCCGTAAGGGCTCCAAAGTCTATGTGGAGGGTTCCCTGAGGACCCGTAAATGGCAGGATCAATCTGGTCAGGATCGTTACACCACCGAGATCGTGGCCCAGGAAATGCAGATGCTCGATAGTCGCGGCGCCATGCAGGACGGAGGCGGCTACCAAAGCGCGCCTGCGAGCAGTGCACACGCGGCTGCGGATCCCGCGCCGATCGACTTCCCGGAAGACGACATTCCCTTCTAAGCACACGGGCTCGCAGGAGCCCCTGGTCGATACGCGACGATAGTCATGCGCATTCTGGTTTTGGGCCTCGATTCCCCGTTAGGGTTTTCCCTGCGTTCGTTTGCCGCTCCCTTGATGCGGCACGAAATTATTGGGGTCGACATGGATGCGACGCGTTGGCGCCGCGAGCGTCAGGTCAAAAAACTGATTCGTCGCCAACCCATTGATTTGATCTTGGATGCGCGCTTGGTGACGCAAATCGATGGCGTGGATCCGTTGGGTCAGCCCGATTTGGAGCGCACCCGGTGGCTCGCAGGGTTGGCTGCCAAGGATCGTATTGGCTATTTGTTTCTCTCCAGTGCGCGGGTCTTCTCGGGAACGCTCACCCGACCCTACCGCGAGAGTGATCAGCCTGATGCCACCGACGCGGTCGGTAAAACCTTGATCGAAGCCGAGGCGCTGCTGCAGGACAAGCTCGACGAGGTCTTTATTTTGCGTCTTGGGCTGATGTTCGGGGGCCGTCGTCCCAACCCCTTGGCCAGAGCGCTGGATGCGCTGTCCCGCGGCGACAAGATCAAGGTCAGTGAACAGGTGCGTGGCAGCCCGGTGCACGTTGCGGAGGTCGCGCGGGTGATCCATGGCATCATTGATCAGATTGGCGCTGGTGCGCCGCGCGCAGGGATTTACCACTACAGCGGTATCGGGGAGGTCAACGCCTATTCTTTTATGGAAGCGGTGTTGGCCAATGCCTCTCAGTACAAGCCTTTTACCCAGGCGCGAGACCTGATCGTATTGTCTGCCGACACCGACGAAGCGCCCTCCAGCTTGACGTTGGACTGCGCGGCGATCCGGCACCAGTTTGGCATTCAGCAGCTCAGCTGGCGGGAGTTTGTTCAACGCGCGGTGCAGCGCTACATTGAGTTATATGTTGAGTAATGAGGATGACCCCATGAGTGCGGCACTAAAGGTAGCGGTGTTAACAGTCAGTGATACGCGCACCCACGAGACCGATACCTCGGGGCAGTTTCTGGTCGATGCGTTGTCTGCGGCGGGTCACACCGTGGTCGACCGACAGATCGTGATCGACGATGTCTACCAGTTGCGGGCGATCGTCTCTGGCTGGATCGCCGATCCCGAGGTTGAGGTTGTGCTGACCACCGGGGGCACTGGCTTTTCGGGTCGGGATTCGACGCCCGAGGCGCTGCAGCCGCTCTTCGATAAAAGTATTGATGGCTTTGGCGAGGTGTTTAGATCGCTGAGCCATGCCGAAATTGGTTCTTCCACGGTGCAGTCTCGCGCGCTGGCAGGTCTGGCAAACGGCACAGCGATTTTCTGCATGCCGGGTTCTACCGGTGCCTGCCGCACGGCGTGGGACGGGGTGCTCAGAGAGCAGCTCGATAGCGAACACCGGCCCTGTAATTTTGTTGGAGTCCTGCGGGGCCATTGAGTCGTGGCGCTAACACCACTCACTGAAGCGCTGCAGCAAATTCTTGCCACTGCGACGGCGACCCCCGACGTGGAAACGGTGCCGACCGGTGAGGCGCTGCATCGTTTCTGTGCACAGTTGATCAGCGCGCCAATGGCGGTGCCTCCTCGAGATAACAGCGCCATGGATGGCTACGCGGTACGCGTCGGTGACATCCCCGCGGTCTTGCCAGTGAGCCAACGGATCCCGGCGGGCGCGGTGCCCGAACCGTTAAGCCCCGGCACGGCGGCGAGAATCTTCACCGGCGCGCCGGTGCCGACAGGTGCCGACGCGATTGTGCTGCAGGAAGATGTCACCGAGACGCCGGAAGGAATTTTTTTTCCCTCCGCGACGTTAGGACAGCATATCCGGCGCAGGGGTGATGATATCGCGCCCGGCGATCAGCTGGTCGCTCGGGGTCAGTGCCTGCAACCCCAGGACCTGGGTTTACTGGCCTCGGTCGGGTTGGCCCAGGTCGAGGTCTATCGACCACTGCGCGTGGCGATTCTTACCACAGGAGATGAGCTGCGGGAGCCCGGCGCGGGTCAGCTTGCGCCCGGTGAGATCTATAACAGTAATCGCGTGATGTTGTCGGCGCAGATCCGCGCACTGGGTATGTCGGTATCGGATTTGGGCAATCTGCCAGATGACCCCGGCCGCATCGGTGACGCGCTGGAAGAGGCCGCGGGCGCGGCGGATTGCATTGTGACTGCCGGCGGCGTTTCTGTGGGCGAGGAGGACCATATTCGCGCGCAGGTCGAGGCGCGTGGTTCGCTCTCCCTGTGGAAGCTTGCCATCAAGCCCGGTAAACCGCTGGCGTTTGGCGAGGTGCGTGGAACACCGATTTTTGGTTTGCCCGGCAACCCGGTCTCCGCCTGGATTACGTTTGTGCTGGTCGCTAAACCCTGGTTGATCAAGCAGCAGGGCGGAATCGTTGCTCCAGTGTCTCGGTACCGGGTGCGCGCCGGTTTTAGTGTCACAAAACCGGGCACTAGAGAGGAGTTTTTGCGGGTACGATTTGTCGGGGAGGGCGACGCCAGACGCGCCGAGCTCACGGGGAACCAAAGCTCTGGCGTGCTCACCAGTTTAAGTCGGGCCGAAGCGCTTGCCGTGCTGCCAGCGGGGGAATCCATCTCAGAGGGTGACTGGTTGGAGATCATTCCTCTGTCAGTGCTGGGTGATCTGGGCGCCTGCTGAATCAGCGGCACCGGTCGCTGTCAGTTGTCCAGTCGATCTAATCAGTCAATCTAGCCAGTTAATCTAGCCAGTTAATCTAGCCAGTTAATCTAGCCAGTTAATCTAG
>Ga0181584_10001050_pt1 | contig 20596 bp, 16 predicted proteins | sample 071ome_30_FD_132462 | JGI IMG/M metagenome (GOLD analysis project Ga0181584, IMG submission 132462) | Coastal salt marsh microbial communities from the Groves Creek Marsh, Skidaway Island, Georgia - 071406AT metaG (megahit assembly) | ecosystem: Environmental > Aquatic > Marine > Intertidal... | reverse complement strand
CCCACCCCGCGCTCAATTGCTGTAATCCCAAGAGGGCGACGACGACGTACGTCAAAAAAGCCAACCATAAATTACCGTAAATCGCCGCAAACGCCCTTCCCGCGCACTCTCTCGCGCGTTGCCCCGGCGTCTTCCCCTCCTCCTCCAGCGCGCCCTCGATGTAAGCCATCTCCTCCAACTCCTCTCGCCTCGATCGCTCCCCGGGATCCTCCTCGTCGCGTTCTCGAGCCGCAACCTGGCGCGCTCTCGACGTCGAGGTGGCCAATGCAGAACCGAGCTCAGCGACGTCCACGTTCTTTCGCTTGGCCTCGTTCAAGAGCGCGCCGTACGTGTGCAGCGTGCGCTCACTCATCTTTCTATTCGCCTCGGTCAGGAGCGCGTCTCGCCTCGACGCGGCGTCGTCGTCTGTAGGAGCGCGATGGGTGTTTCACGACGGAGCTGAAAACCGTGAAAGGGACAAACGACGGTTCGTGACTCATAGAACGACCCACTCGTGTCCTCTCGAGCGGGGAAGTCCCGCGGCGTGGCGCGAGCGACGCGTCACAGCGCATCGATCGAGCGTCGAGCGCGCGAACGAACGCGACGTGACGCACGCGCGGGATCGATACACACCGTTTGTGACACGCGACGATCGCCATGAGCGCGACGATGACGACGATGAGGTTGACGATGGGCAAACCCTGCGTGGGGGCGCGCGCCAAGGCGACGCGAGCGACGCGCGCGAACGGACGACGATCGGTGGCGGTGAACGCGAGCAAGAAGTATAACATCACCATTCTTCCGGGCGATGGGATCGGACCGGAGATCATGAAGGTTGCGACGGCGGCGTTGGAGGTCGCGGGGAAGAAGGCGGATGTCGAGTTCGCGTTCACCGAAGCGTTGGTCGGTGGAAGCGCGATCGACGCGACGGGCACGCCGTTGCCGGATGAAACGTTGGAAATTTGCAAGGCGTCGGACGCCGTGCTCTTGGCCGCGATCGGGGGATACAAGTGGGATAATTTGCCGAGCGCGCAGCGTCCCGAGCAAGGGTTGCTGGGCTTGCGAGCGGGCTTGGGCGTGTTCGCCAACCTGCGACCGGCGACGGTGTTGCCGCAGCTCATCGACGCGTCGACGCTCCGTCGCGACGTCGTTGAGGGTACGGACATCATGGTCGTTCGCGAGCTCACCGGGGGTATCTACTTTGGTAAGCCGAAAGGTTTCGGCGTTAACGAAGCCGGCGAACGCATCGGCTACAACACGATGGTATACTCCGAACCGGAGGTCGATCGTATCGCCAAGGTTGCTTTCGAGATTGCCCGCAAGCGCAAGGGTAGACTCTGTTCCGTCGAAAAGGCGAACGTGCTCGAAGTGAGCCAGCTCTGGAAGGAGCGCGTCATCGAGACGCACAAGGATTTTAGCGACATCGAGCTTTCCCACATGTACGTCGACAACGCTGCGATGCAGCTCATCCGTAACCCGACCCAGTTCGACACCATCGTGACGGGTAACATTTTCGGTGATATTCTTTCCGACGCCGCGTCCATGTTGACCGGTTCCATCGGTATGTTGCCGTCCGCGGCCATCGGCCTCGACGGTCCGGGCTTGTATGAGCCGGTGCACGGGAGCGCCCCGGACATCGCCGGTCAAGACAAGGCGAACCCGTTGGCGCAAGTTTTGAGCGCGGCGATGATGATGCGATACCAGTTCGGCGAAGAGAGCATCGCTTCTGCGCTCGAAAAGGCGGTGAACGACGTCCTCGACGACGGCTATAGAACCGGCGATATCATGCAAGCGGGCATGAAGCAAGTCGGCTGCATCGAAATGGGTGAGAAATTGCTCGAAAAGCTCTAGAGAGGTATTTTTTTATACTACAGGCGAACATCTAATATAAAATATACGCGCGAAGCGTCAGTCAAGCATCGGCGGAAGCGGCACACCGACCGATATTCCCGAGGCGCGCCTAAACGCGTCGCTCCGCAAGCCTCCGCGCCGCACGCGCTCGGGAAGGTTAAACGTTCGATGGAGCGTCGATCGCACGTCCGTGTCCGTCGCCAGCTGACTGAGAATAGGGAGCAAGGATAGTAAATGGTTGTCCTTCTCGTCATCGTACCACGACTCGATTGGAATGGCGTTCTCGATTTGTAATCCGAAAGCCTGCGGCGAGTTGTCGATGATAATTGTCCTAGAAAGATCGCGTCCGAGGACGCGTAAATCCTTCATGAAATTCCCATCGATTTGCACGCACGAATCGCGAAACACTCTGTGCTTGATCCAGATTTGTTTCGGGTCGAGTATGTCCAGTAACTTGTCGGCGTACACTTGCTGCGACGCGGTGAAGACGACGATTTCGTATTGCTTGGAGACAACCTCCATAAAAGTGGACAAATGCGGTCGTTTCTTGACGTTGACTTGATGAACCTCGTTGTTGAACACGACGGGAAAAGAAAAGTCACACTTTTCTCCGGTATTCTCCAAGTTTGAGTGCACCAACGTCTCGTCGAGATCCAACACGAGCGTGTTGCGTTCCCCCTCTTGCTTTGGCAGGACGGGTCTGCTCGGCCCGTCCGAGATGTGCGAGCGCGGAGTAAACTTTAAATTGTAAATGAAAGCCCACGGATCGTACTCCTCGTCGTACTCTTCGTACGGTACGCACGACGCCTCCTCGCTCGTCATCCCGAAGCGTCCGAGATATTCCTTTGCAGAGATCTGTTCGCCCCCTAGCAATTCCACTTGCTTGTCCTCCAAATCGTCGATGCTCTCTATTTCGCTGTGAATCGCCGTCATCTCGATCCCGAACGCCTGCGGACCGGAGACATCCAACTCTTTCGCGCTCACGCGTCTCGATTTCGACCTTCGCGGCGGTTTTCTCGTCCCGCCGCTGCTAAAGAATGAAAACATTGGAGAAAAAATGGTATCCAAGAGCTTTCTCGATCCCGAACGTTTCATCTTCACCGCCGGCGACGTCAACACCGCGACGTCGACGTTCGCGGATGATCTCTTATTCTCTTCCGCGAAACGCGTGGTGAGATTCGTGGGAATCATCCCCTTCGCGTCTGCATCGTTCGGGTCCACGCGTCTCGCCGTCGTCTTTCTCATCGAGCTCGTTATGAACGACGCTTCCCCTGGCGGTCTGATCCTCGATCCCGGAGGCGTGTGCGCCGCTCCCGACCCGTTTGTCTCCTCTTCCGAGATCGCGCTCGTCCGCGCGCGCTTCGAGTCTTCTCTCGCGTCCGTCCCTCGTCGCTCTCGTTTCGTCCCACGTTCCTTCCGACTCAGCGACTTGAACAACTTCATCGCGCTCCCCATCAATCCCGCCGATCGTCGTCCCGTGCTCGTCGGCGATCTGCCATGTCAAAAGTCAACGCGCGTCATCAGATCAGTCACTCGAGTCACCGATTGGGTTCATCGCGCGCGCGCTCGACCCCATCCCGAACTCGTCCCGTCCCTTCGCGTCCCGAATGCGTCCCGAGCCGCCAATCCAACCGTCGTCGTCCACCCTCCGTCCCTCGCGCCGCCTTCCGTCCATCACTCCCCGCACGCACCCGACATCATCCTCTCCCTCATCGCTCGACCCTCTCTCATCCCTCGCTCGCGTCGATCGACGCGCTCGCGCGCTCATTCTTTCCCGAATGTCCCGAATGTGTCGACGAAGAAATCAATGAATGAGCGAGTCGATGGTCGCGCGCCTCTTCGCGCGATGCGTCGATGAGACGTCTCGAGACGACGACGCGCGCGTATCGCGTCGATACGTGTCGCGTTCACGTCCGACGACTCGATCGATGCGCTTCGGTGTGAGGAAATGTCTCGTCATGACACGACTGGGCTAAAAGTTGGTTGTTCCCCTCTCGAAGGGCGCCGAGAGTTTCGCGGGACGCTCACGACGATTTCGGGGCGAAAAAGGACGCGATCGAGGGTTGATTCTTCGCGGAGGATGCCGCGTTCGTCTCTTTCGCGTCTCGTCGTCTCTTTTGCGCGCCGGATGATTTCGTCGACGTCTTGGACGCGCGCGCGTAGAGTTTGGCAACGGAGGATGAAAAGACGCCGTCGTCCTCGAACGCCGACGCGGGAAACCAGCGGAGCTCTCGATCGGGATCGTCGACGAGGACGACGGCGGCGTTTGAGTGTTCGTTTTCGTCGCGTTCGATATCGTACACGGCGTAGTGCATCACCTGACGAATGTGTGAGAAGACGTGGACGACTTTCCCGCCGGCGATGTCGGACGCGCGCCGCCACCTCGTCGTCGACGACGACCCGAGGGCGTCGCACACGGCGTCCTGCGCGCTCGTGACGTCCGTGCTCGGACGCGTCGCGAAGGACTCGTCCGATTCAGTCGCGATGAGGGCGTTGGGAAACTCCCATAAACCAGCCAAGAGTCCAGTCTCGGGACGTTTGGCGAGAAGATAGGAAAAAGACGCGCCATCTCGCCGCCGCGCGACGACGAAGGCGCGTTGTTCTTGACGTTTTTCCGCCTTTTTCGCCGTCTCCGGAAACGTCGTCACCCTAAACGTCCCACCCGTGCGCTCCACCTCGCGCAATCCATCGCACCACGACGCGATCGGACACGAACCGCACTTTGGATTGGCGGGCGCGCACGTCGTCGCCCCAAGCTCCATCATCGCCTGGTTAAAATCCCCCGCTCGACGACGATCCATCAACGACTCAGCGACGCTTCGAATCGTCTTCGCGGCCTCTCCCTTTAAAGGATCACCTCTGATCATCTTCGCCCGCGTCACCACGCGATGCACGTTACCGTCGATCGCCGCGCTCGGCACTCCGAACGCGATGCTCGCCACGGCGGACGCCGTGTACGGACCGACGCCGGGAATCTTCAACAATCCCTCCACCGTTCGCGGATACCGCCCTCCGAGCTCTCCCGCCACGTATTTCGCACCCTCTAATAAATATTTCGCTCGTCGATAGTATCCCAATCCCGCCCACTCGTCGTTCACCTCCTCGATCGTCGCGCGAGAGAGCGCCGTCGCCGTGGGCCATCGCCTCGTCCATCGCCGCCAATACTCGGCGACGCGTTCGATTTGCGTCTGTTGACTCATGATTTCCGACACCAACACGCCGTACGCGTACTGATCGTCCGACATGCCTCTCGACCGTCCGTTCGCGTCCGTTTCGAACGCACGTTCGCGCCACATCGTCGCGAATCGCTCGACGTCTTCGTCGTCGTCGTCGTTCGTCGTCGTCTCGAGCTCGAGCTCCGTCCACGCTCTCTGCGTCGATCCTGGGCGTCGTCTCCACGGTAAATCTCTCGCGCGCGCGTCGTACCACGCGAGAAGACTCTCTCGCGCATCTTCGTCCGTAAAACGAGCGTCATCGCGCGTCGACGTCGACGTCGAGGGCGCGCGCTCGTCGTCCACGTCGACTTCACATTTTAAATCATCAGCTTCGCTCGGACGCCGGTCCATGGCGCCGTGGGCGTCGACGTCGCGCGTCGCGGTGATTCGAAGCGGTGCGCGCGCGATTCGCGACGCTTTAAAGGCGCGCGAGGAGGCGAGGGCGAGGGCGGTGCGCGAGGATGCGCGGCGCATGCGCCGGAGTGAGGAGGACTCGGGCGGCGAGCTCGAGCTCGAGAGGGCGCTTTATTTATTGATTGATTAATTCTGTGTCTGTGTGTACAAGGAGCTACGCGCGGTGGTGGTAAAAGTGATGGTGATGAATAAAATCGTTCGCTCGTTCGAGGCGTGCGTCCGACGCTCGACGCTCTCGCACGAGACGCGCGCGGACGCGGCCCGTCCGTCGTCTTCGCTACCGCGCCGAAGTGCCAATCTCCAACCAACTATCTTCTACGACCGCGGCGACGCGTTTATTATACGCGCGTCGATTTTCATTGTACAGCGCCGCGGCTTCGGAATTCGCCGGCGAATTCGGATTGGGATCGCAGAGCAACGACTGTATGCTCGTTAAAATCGCCCCCACGTCGTAAATTGGGCTCCATTGGTTTTGTAAAATGTCCAAACAGATGGATCCATCGTTGTACACGTTCGGATGGAACATCTTCGTGACAAACTTCACCACCGGCGCCTTGTTCGGGTACTCCTCGCTGAAGGCGATGGTCAGTTTAAACGTTCCGCCCTCCCACGGCGTACCCTCGGGTCCGAAGATGACCGCGTGCCACGCCATGATGTTACTCTCGCTCGGCGTGCCGCTGATACCGGCCGGTGGATCCGTTTGCAGTCGCTTAAAGTCCCGCATCAATCGTTTACGCGCGGGCGTGGACATGACGGCGCGCGCGATACACGGACGGACGGTTTCTTCCTTCACACACCGACCGACGCGATTCCGTCGACGCGGACGACGCGCGCGCCGTCTTCGGACGGGCGGCGCGAGATTCGAGACGTCGGTGCGCGGTCCTTCACGCGCGCGCGCCGGTCCTTTACGCGTTCGCGCGGGCGAGGGGCGAGCGTCGGGGTGTGATGCGCGCTCGAGGCGGTCGTTGGGTTTTAGCAGAGGGCGAGCGGGCGAGAGACGCGGGAACGCGCGCGTTGATCGTCGATGTGGACGCGGGACGCGCGCGAGGGGATAAAATGTAAATCGTGGATGTGCGCGCTATGGATTACGGTTTTTTAGCTAGGAGTTGGTCGGCGAGCTCGGCGCGAAATTCAGCGCGAAGAATGTCCTTGACCTCGTCGCGAATATCCGCCGCCGCGCGTCGAGCGGCTCTGCTCGGTCCTTTACGCGCGCGTGACCTCACCGCCGCGGCCTCGGTGGTCAGGGTTTGAATCTGTGCATCTCTCTCGCGCAACACGGTTTCGAGCTCGACGACGCGCTCGCGCTCTTTCATTCTCGCCGCGTTTTCGTGGAGAATGGAAAATTCCAACGCCTCGCGTTCGATTTTCATCGAACGCTTCAATTGTTCGATTTCCGTCTCGCGTTCGAGCTCTGCCGCGGCTAACGCGTCCAGAACATCGTCGAGCTCGCGCTTCGCCTCGTCGAGCTCGAGTTTTTGCGCGTCTGCGCGCGTCGCCATGTCTTTCATAAACGCCACGAGCTCTCTCTCTCTCGCGGCGCGACTCCGTCCGCTCGTGCCCGCCACCACACCGCTCGCGCGATCGCGTCGCTCGACGTTCGTCGCGATCGCATCATCATCTGTCCCTCGTGTTCCTTTCCCGCTCGTCTCCGCCATGAGCGCGCGCGCGTATCGCAACGGCGTCGTTCTCGCCGCCGCTGTCCCGTTCGGCAGAGGCGACAGCGCCGGTCGTCTTCCCACGTCCCCCGCGATCGCGGGCGATCGAATCAGTCCCTCCTTGACGACGCGCGAGCGTCCACCACCGCGTGGATTCTCCCGATCGTCGCATCTCTCGCTCACGCGCGGTGCGGTCGGTGCGGTCGGCGTCTCGGCGCGCGCCGGATTGGATGTCGGTTCGGGTCTGCCATCATCGCGCACGTCGATCCTCGCGCGCGCGGCGACGATGGCGGCTCGAGAGGCGTGCATCGACAAGCGCGAGACTCGACTCGACTTCGAGCGTCGGTCTCGAGCGCGTCCCCGCGCGCGTCGCTCTGAAGTCTGCGTCTCGTCTCACTCGGCGTCTGTTCCCCCGGGACGGGACGAGCTCGAAAGAGTCAACTATTCGGTCGGTTATGTTACAAGGCGCGTCGATGGGACGTCGATTCGCGCGAACGGGAGTGAATGAAACATCGGTCACGGCGGCGGCGGCGGCGGCGGCGGCGGCGGCGGCGGCAAATTCGACATGGTTCGCGGCGGCGGCGGAACGCCTCCTCGAGGCGCGCCCCCGGACGCGTCCACTCGACGAAACGTCAGTTGACACGTGAACGTCTTGACGTCTGGATCCCAATTGGTAAAGAATTTATCGCGTCCCGCCTTGTCCACGTCGACGTTGGGCACCTTGAACGCCACCGTCTCGTACGGTTCGCACGCAAACAAAATGTACTGGTATCGCTTATCCCACGCTTCCACTTTTTGTTCGTACGCCGACATGAATCTGTGTCTCGGTTTGGTTCCGATCTCCGCCTCGGGATAATCCAGCTGAAACAGCAAGCTTCGCTGTCGCGTCCTCGGATCGAACTGCTTCGTCACCCTGTACCCCGGTCGTCCAATCTTCACCGTCTTTCTCGGTTGAATCTTCGTGTGCGCCGGCGCGTTCACCGTCACGTCTCGCGCATCTCTTGCCGCCCGCTTCGCTAAATTTTGTTGATGCCTCTTCCCTTGCGTGTGCGCCAGATAATTCCCCTCGTTCGCGTGCAACGTCAGACAGAGCTTGCACTCGTACGAGCCCAAATGATTCTTCATGAAGTACGGATCCTTCGCCAGATCGATCGTCTCGAGCGCCAATCGCCGCAAACGCTCGCGCCGATCGACATTCGCCTGTTGCTGCGACGCGACGCCGCCGGAGCCCACCTTGCTCCCGTGTTCGCGCGCATCCATGAAGGACATGGCGCCGGCGGCTCAGTCACCGACCGCGCGCGCGGTGCGTCGTGGTCTCGCGTGCACCGCCTCGTTCGACGCGCGCGATCGAAAGCGACAACTTTTTAGCGACGCGCTCGCTCGCGAGAGAGCGTCGACGACGGTCGCGTCGAGCGCGGCGCACTTTCGCGCGTTGGGCAAATTTTCCCCGATCTCGCAAGACGACGGCGACCCTTACACTAAACCCTGAAATATAGTATTATACATATTTTAAGACCATCAAAACACACACACACACGATCTCGGTACTGTGAAAGATGGTGGACCATTCCGACGATTCATTCGCGCGCGTCACACGCCGACTCGGCCGACGCGTCGTTCGCTCACGCCACGATGCGCGCGACGAGCATGCGCGGCACCGCGGTCGCCTCGCGCGCGCGCGCGACGCCGCGCGCGACGCGTGCGGTGACTCGATGCTCGACGATGATGATGATCTCCAGCGCCAAGACGGGCGCGGGGACGCCGGCGCGCGCGGTGACGATGCCGGCGCGACCGGCGCGCGAGGCGCGCGTCGCGCGCGCGAGACGCGCGCCCGGTCGATCGGCGGTCGTCGTCGCGTCGTCCGCGGCGAGTGGGAACGACGCGCCGAAGAAGGGTGAGGAGGGGGTCGCGGGGGCGGACGTCGAGGCGAGCGACGTCGAGGGCGACGAGGAGGCGCACGCGGGTGAACGAGTACAACTCACGATCGATGAGCTCAAGGAGGAGGTGATCGAAGAAGAAGTGGAGGAGTTGACGGTGATGGGACGCGTTTCAGAGGGTTTGCGCTCGGCGAGCCAGAACCCGGGGCTGCGCAACTTGGGCGGCCTCGGTTTCTTCTTCTTGGCCAGTACGTTCGCGTATTCGTGCTACAAGGTGTTCCGTAAGGCGACGAGCGGACGGGCGAAGCGTAAACGCACGGTGAACAAGAACGTGGAGGTCGTCGAGCGATTGAAGCACTTCTTCCCGCTCGAGCGCGACAGTCTGAACAGAGGCGTCGTGAAAGGTTTATCGCTCAAGACTGGGTACACGTCGGCTGAAATCTTCCGCAAGTACCTCAGGTACAAGCTCACGGAGGAGGCTTTTACCCTCGACTTCGTCGCAGACGTGCTCGCCCTGAAGAACGCGTGTGAATTGGGAGGTGAAGAGATGAAGGCCATTCTCGTCGAGTCGGGCGAGCGAATGTTTAAGAAATACGGGACTCTGATGACCAACTTGGCGGGTCTCACGCAGTCTGGCATGGAGCGTAAGATTGATGGCGCCGGTAAGTTTGCCAAGTTGATGTACCTCGCCGACTTGGATGAATTCATCGACAAGACTGCCGGCGGCGAGGTGCAGCTCAAGCTGAAGGAGATGTTCGGCGCCACGGACGAAGACTACAACAAGGTGAAAATCACCGCCTTGGGATCGGACGAGGTGGACGTCTCCTCCTTGAACACCATGATCGCCTCCGTGCAGGCTTCCGAGACGAGCGAGGAGACGACGGATGGTGAAACGCCCGCCGAAGAGTGAGCTCGCTCGCTCGCTCGCAAACCGTTCCTCTCGCCGAGTCTCAACTCGACGACACGAATTGGCGAGATGATTTCATCTCGCATCCATAGTCGCGCTTCGCCGCGTGAGCCATAATTTGACTATTTAATACAGCAAAGCCACGAGCCGAATCAAGCAAACGTTCTCGATAACCGCCGACGCCGAGACGTCCCCGGGGACATCGATCGATCGCTCCTCCACGTCGCGCCTCGCGTACGATCGACGACTCTCGACGTGTCACCGCGCACGACGCGCGGAGACGATACGCTCGGACGCGTGCGAGCGACACGCGCGCGTACAAGCGACGCGAGCGAGAAGAACGTGTCGTAATCGATAATCGCGTCATCGTGGAGAGAGAATTCAATTCGCGCTTATCATGACGTCGAGCGGAGCGCTCCCGGCGCAGTTCGCCACCTCGTGCAGCGTGACGAATCGTGAAAATGTCGTCGTGTGCGATACGGGCACCGGGTTCGTCAAGGCTGGGTTCGCCGGCGATGAGGAACCGAGGACGGTGTTTCCGTGCATGGTGGGCCGACCGACGCTTCGGTACGAGGAGGAAATGTTCGACGACGGCGTGCTCAAGGATGTGTACGTGGGATCGGACGCGGCGAGCAGGAGGGCAAACTTGGAGATTTCGTATCCGGTGTCGAACGGGGTGGTGCGAGATTGGGAGGACATGGGATTGGTGTGGGACCACGCGTTCGAGAGTTTGGGATGCGACACGAACGACTGTAAAATCATGCTCACGGATCCTCCGTTGAATCCGAAATCGAATCGGGAGCGGATGATGACGACGATGTTCGAGACGTACGGATTTCGCGGGGCTTACGTGCAAGTGCAGGCGGTGTTGACGCTGTACGCGCAGGGATTGATGACGGGCGTGGTGGTGGATTCGGGCGACGGAGTGACGCACGTCGTGCCGGTGGTGGATGGATTTTCGTTTCCGCATCTCACGAAGAGATTGAACGTAGCCGGGAGACACGTGACGACGAGGATGATTGATTTATTGACGAGACGCGGGTATCCGTTGAACCGGTCGGCGGATATGGAGACGGCGAGGCTCATCAAGGAGGACGCGTGTTACGTCGCGTACGACTATAAACGAGATCTCCAGTTGGCTCGCGAGACGACGGCGACGAACGCGTCGTACACACTACCGGATGGACGCGTGATCAAGTTCGGGCCCGAACGTTTCATGGGACCCGAATGCTTATTCCAACCGGATCTCATAGACGTCGAGGGCGACGGAATTTCGGAACTCGTCTTCAAGTGCATTCAAGAAAACGAAATCGACAACCGTCGATCCCTGTACCAACACATCGTCCTCTCGGGCGGAAATTCCATGTACGCTGGCTTACCTTCGCGTCTCGAGCGAGACATCAAGCGCTTGTATCTCAAGAATGTGTTGAACGGAGACAAGGAGGCGATGAAAAAGTTCAAGATGAAAGTCGAGGCGCCAAAACATCGTAAACACATGGTCTTCGTTGGAGGCGCTGTCTTGGCGGACATCATGCGAAGTAAAGACGAGTTTTGGATATCCAAGCAGGAGTTTGAAGAGCAAGGCATAGAACGAGCGTTGAAAAAGTGTGGCATGTGACGCGGCGCGCGACTACGTAGACATTTCCAACTACGGTACAGTATAATAAATAACAAATACGGCGCGCTACGCGCTCTCACTGATCGGTTTTGACATTCTGTGCTGCACCAGACGCAGAGGATCCATGAGCACGCGCATCATCCCACCGTCCTCGTCCCCGTCGATCGAGAATCCCAACCTCTCGTACGTCTGCAACGCGACGACGTTTGTTTTGTTCACCGAGAGCGTCACCCATTTCGCGCGAAACTCCTCCCTTCCTATCGTCTCCACCTCCTCCACGAGCGCGCGCGCGACGCCCCGCCGTCTGAACCCCTCCTCAACCTCGAGCGAGCTCACGAACACGGCCGGCGTCGTCTCTCCCGCTCGACGCGCTTTCGTCCTCCAACACGCCACCGATGCGAACACGCGACCGTTCGCCGCCTCCTTGGCGACGACGCGCGAGATGGACGACGCGCGCGCGCTCGACGCGCTCGCCGGCGTCGTCACTCGCTCGACGACGTACGTCCACCCGCTTGACGACATGACGCGACGCGCACTCGCGCGGCACTCGACGACGCGCGCGATGGAAAAATGGGACGGATTAAAGCGCTCCTTCATCGAATCGCGCGAGCGCGTCTCCAACGCGCTCTCGGACGCGCTGGCGAGGACGACGGTTGAGTCAACGTCCGATGCGTCGCGCGCGAGCGCGTCGGGCGGCTTCTCGTGGACGCCGGAGCGCGCGTTTCATTCGTTCCCACACTCGAATAATCCAAATGGGAACGGCGACGACGACGACGAATCCACGGACGCCGACGACGAGGACGCCGGAAAAACGACGACGAGGACGTCGCGAGGAGGCTTTTTGAGGCGCCTAAAGGAGAAGAAGAAGCGACTGTCGAGCGCGAAAGGGATCGATTCGTCGTATTACAGAGGGGAGGACGACGCGCCGACGCTGAGTCGAGGCGGCGGGACAACGCTGGCGACGGTGACGCGCGGTGAGCTCGCGGGATCGACGACTCGCGCGTTCGTGGTGATGCGTGTCGTCGGAGGCGACGGGAAACCGCGAGGACGACGGGTGGTGACGGGTTGCCGAGCGAAGACGTCGACGCCGGTGTGGAACGCGACGAGAGACTTGCGGTGCGAGGCGACGAGAATGGACGCATTGTGCGTGGATGTGTACGCGGGAGAGAGCGTCAAGGGGGTGCAAAAGGGGACGCTGATAGGTAGGGGGCAGATTTCGTTAGATTTCGCGCTGGCGCACGCCGGGGTGGAGTTGGCGGTGCCTCTTTACGCGCAGCTGGAACGCTTGACTTCACCGGGGACAGTGTACGTAAAAGTCTCGGCGTGCGCCGAGACGAGACGCACGAAGCGCGTCTTCTTCGTGCGTCACGGTGAGAGTAAATGGAACGAAGCGCAGAGGGATATCAACATCGCGAACATGATGCGGTTCGATCACCCGTTGACGCTACTGGGCGTGCAACAGGCACAGGCGCTCGGCGGTCGAGCGGCGGTGGCGTGTTCGCAGGCAGAGGCGGGCGTGCTCGTGCACGCCAACGTCATGAGTATGTCGCCGCCGACGATGAGTCCGCCGTCGTCGCCGTCGGCGTGCTCACCCATTCGTCCGTCGTCCCCCGAGCACCCGGATCATCACTGCGACGGCGTCGAGTTGTGCGCGGCGTTTAGCGCGTGCAAGACGTGTTACGTCTCTCCGTTGACGCGAGCGGTCCAAACGTCGTGTTTCATGCTCCAAAACCATCCGCGAGCGATGAATGGGACGATGCGTCAGGTGTGCTTACAGTCCATACGCGAGATTAAGGGCGTGGGAGGCTTGGATACGGTGGGCATCGCGCAGGGAGACGGCGTCCTCGAACGCGCGAAGAAAAAGTTGGCGGAAATCGTCAACGAAGAAGCCGCGTCGCGTCTCGGCGCGGGACTGATGTTCGACCCGAACGACGCCGTCGGGCAGTGGTGGACGACGGAGACGGATTCTGACAGTTCTAAAGACGTCGAGGCTCGAATGTATGATTTTTTGGAGACGCTGCGCTTTGACGAGGACGACGCCGTCATCGTCGTCGGTCACAGTTTATTTCTTCAACAACTCGTCGCCAAGCTCGTGCCGCCAGAGAGTGAGGGTGAAGGACAAGGACGGGCGACGTCGCAACCGATCGCCATCGCGCCGCCGAATCCTTTCGACACACTGACGGAGATGTTTTCCTCGAACGATCCGTTTGAGACTCGACCGCCCGTCGGCGCGCAACGCGACATCGACTTCGTGCCGTCCATCGCGCCCGTGGCGGCGACCATCGAGACGCGTCGAGATAAGGGGAAAATTTTCGAAAAACTCATCAACCAAAAATTGTGCAACGCCGGGTGCGTCGCCATGGATTTAAGTTTCGACGAGGTCGGACGGGCGACGCTATTAGACGCGTCATTAATTTTTGGCAGTCGATTTGTGTAAATGCTCGGTGGGTGGGCGAGATGCGTCGATGACGTCGCGGTGGGCGGGCTCAGATACCGTCACGCGCGATTGATGCTCGCGGGACACGACCGTCTCGACGCGCTCGCGCGATCGGAGCGACGCGCGGCACCGTCGCGACGTCTCGAGGGCGCGATTTGTGTGTAAATGCTCTACTGTACAATTGTACTTCCTACGACTCCCGAAGTAGGCTATCGTGTAATAAGCTAATAATCAACGCGCGCGTAACACCCCTGCGTCGCGAGAGGTATCACGAAGCGGTCAGTCGTCGTTGCGAGCGCGTCAAACGTGGAAAAGAATCGTCGTCGTGTCATCTCTCAGGAGCGCACTCGTGAGTTAACGCTAGGACTAATCTTCACCCGGATATCACCCCGTGCAGTCCGCCCGTCACAGTTGTCATCATCGAGATGTGTACACGCGCCAAAATATACCGTCGTGCGAGAAAAAAAGAACAAACGCTCACACGTACCTTTACATCACTTTATGGATGGTTTTCACGTCGACGTATTTATCCGTCCCGAGCGCGGCGTCCAAATCGCCCCACCACTCGTACAAAAACTTCTCGGCGATGATCCTGAACCAAGGACTCCATCGAAGCCCGCTCGAGGTATCCATCATTTTCTTCAATTCTTCAGCGCTCACCCACTTCGTATCGTCGATCTCATCGCCGTTCACCGCCGTGGGAAGCGTCTCGCCAGCGACGTCCACCTTTGCGAATAAAATGTAATCCATCTCGTGTTCTCCCCACGTCCCACCCGCTGGTTGATTCGCGTGCTCGGCGAATTCGTCCGCGGCGCAGTAATGCAACCGCGTCAAAAACTTAAACCTGTCCATCGGCACGTCCTTGGCGTCGATGCCGAGCTCGTGTTTCATTTTCCTCACCGCCGCTCGCTTTGCGCCGACGCACGTCCCGCTCGCCACCGACGCCTCGTCATCCATCTCGTCCGGTTTCTGTCCCGTGAGCTGATGCGAGCAGCACGTGTTCGTCCACACGCTTGGAAACGTAATCTTACTCGCCGCTCGCTGTTGCAACAACAACCGATCATCCTTATCGAACAAAAACACGCTAAACGCGCGGTGCAGCGCCCCCGTCGGTGTCTTCGAGCTCGCGATGAACTTGTGCGCGTTCTCTTTGCTCTCCGACCCGAGCACGACGTCACGCGCGTCGACGAGAATCACGCGATCGTTCTTCATGAAATCCTCCTGCGTCTGCGACGCGTCCCACGTGGACGACGCGCGGTTGCCCATGATTCTCAGGGTTGGGCGCGCGCGCGACGATGCGCTCAACGACGCGCGCTCGAGCGCGAGAGAGTCGCGGAGAGACGCACGAATCGACGCGCGCGCGTTCTCGCGCGCACAGTTCTCCGCGCGCGCGACGGTCGGTGCGAAACGGGCGAGCCGTTCCCCGACCGAGCGCATGTGAATGAGGACCTCGGAGCGCTCGTGAGCGCGTACGCGCGCCCGACGCGTCGAAAGACTGAAAGAGTGAGGTGATTACACGCGATGACTAGGCGATTGCGCGCGTGGTGACGTCGGTGCGCGCTCAGTGCCCAAAGTAGTACTGAAAAAAGAATAGCTTGAGCACCAGGGCGAACGCAAAGTTGGCGCTTCCGATGAAGCTGACGAAACTCATGGCGAAGGCGGTTCCCTTGGAACTCGCAGCGACCCGGTTTCTGACGTTTGACATCAAGAAGACGGTGCTCAGAGCGGCGCAGATGCCGAAGAATATCCAACGGAACAATTCGTATCGCACGGTGGCCAAGATGCACACCGGAACGAGGGTCAAAACGCTGTATCCGTACAGACACCACACGTCGACGACGCGTAAATTTTCCACGCGCGCGTAACACGACAGCGTCAGGTACACCATGAGCGAGAAGACAAAGACGTAGCCGTAGATGATGGCTGCGCTCAGACTCACCGTCTTGGCGTCGAAATCCCACGCCTGGTTCTTATGAATGTTATATTTCCCCCACGCGCTTCCCAGGGCGATGAAAAAGACGAGCGTCGCGCACCCCCACACCGGCACGTACAAATCTGCATTCTCCGCCACCACCTCCTCCAAAAAGTTACCCCGATGCGGCGACAAAAACACATTGGCGACGCGCTTGCCCACATCGTCCGTGTCCACGTCGAAAAACTGCTGATAATACGAAACGCTAAAAATCCAACCTCGTCGCCGTTTCGGCGCCTGCGCCTCCGGATCGCTCGTCCCACCCACGAACGACGAGCTCCCACCCGCGGTCCCGCTGGACGACGCGCTCGCCCCGAATTCATCCCTACCCTTTCCCGGCGCGTTCACCGACGCCGAACCACCGAACACGCTCGTCGACACCGGCGTCGGCGCCGGATCCGCCGCCGGCGCACTCGAGCTCATCCCCGCGAACGCGCCCTCGGGACCGAACCCGGCGTCGTCCGCGTCGAGATCATCGTTCAAAAACGGATTAAACTGCGAATCGGCCGGACGTCGTCAGTCGTTCGTTCGCGCGTGCGTTCGTCATCACGCGCGCGCATCGAGTTCTTTTCGTCAATCAAATCGAACACGATCCCTCCATCACCGCGCGCGTCCGCGTCCATCGTCTCGCGTCGTCCACCACCGTCTCGATCGATCGCGCGCACCTCCTCCGCGCTCATATCCCCCCCGTCGCCGTCTCGTCGTCGTCGATCGATCGCGCGCGTCGTCGGGTGCGGAGTTTCATCTCGACGGGCACCGAACGACCGACTGACGCGTCACACCGCGACGCACAGCCGCGCGCGCCCGACCGACGAGAACCGACGAACGCGCGCGCGTTTCGTCTCGTCCTCGCGCGCGACCAACCGCACGACTCGACGCCGAGACGCCGGCACGTCGACGCATCGCATAGAGAAACGGACCAAAGTTTTCGTTGAATTAAATTCATCGCGCGTTCGCGCGTCGTCATGGTGAAACTCACCCTCTTAGCGCGCGTGAACGATGGATTACCGTTGGCTGAATCTTTAGACGTCGCCTCGGCGTCGTCGTCGTCGTCGTCAAACACCAGCATGGACGCGCTCAAGAGACAAGCCAAAGGATTATTTCTTCGACTGGGCGGCGCGAGCGGCGCCGACGCGCCTCCGAGTCGATTGACGATCGAGAGCGGGGAGTATTTGATGCATTACATCATCGATGGGAACGTTTGCTATCTCACCGTGTGTGACCGATCGTATCCGAAGAAATTGGCGTATCAGTACTTGGAGGAATTGCAACACGAGTTTGCGCAGACGCACGGCGCGGCGGTGGACGCGGCGGCGAGACCGTACGCGTTTATAAAGTTTGATACCTTTATACAGAGGACGAAGAAGTTGTACAGCGACGCGCGCACGCAACGTAATTTGAACAAGTTGAATGATGATTTACACGACATTCAACAAATCATGACGAGGAACATCAACGACATCATGGGACAGGGCGAACAGTTGGATCGCGTGAGCGCGATGAGCGGGAATTTGAGCGAGGCGAGTAAAAAGTATAGTAAAAGGGCGAAAGATTTGAGTCGACAGGCGTTGATTCAAAAGTACATGCCGCTCGCGATATTTATCGGTATTTTGATTCTCACGCTCTTGTTGAGGGCGTACGTCTTCACGTACAATTAACTACTAATAGAGAGGGACGAAGACGTTGTAGCGACGACGCAAAGTAATACAAGAAAGACGACGCGATCTCCGCCGCGACTCACGCATCCACGGACGGAATGTTTTCGATTCTATACGTCAACGTGTGCGAGTACGAATCGCCGCGTCGCACCAGGACGCTCGGGTAGGCGTCGCCGACGCGTGCGTGTTGATTGACGGCGTCCGGAAACCAACCCGTCTCGAGACAAAATCCACCTTGACGCGCGTACCTCGCGCCACCCTTGATTTTCCCGAGCATGGTGCCCGACAAAAAGTTACCCGTGTACAGGTGCACGCCCGGTGCGTCCGTGTACACCTCGAGCGCGCGTCGAGCCTCGGGACAGACAACGCGCGCCGCCAGTCGCGGCGGTTCGCGAGGCAACTCGCTCGCCGGTCTCGTCGCGTCCGCGCCGGAGATGACAAAGGTGTTATCGTATCCATCGCTCGATTTTTCAAACATGGGCGTCGGTTGACGTAAATCGTACGGTGTGCCGTCCACCTTTTTCAAACCCTCACCGGTGGGAATCAACGTCTCGGCGTCGACGGGGACGTACCTGTCGCACGTCGGCATGGAGACGACGTGCGCGCTACAATCTCTCCCGCTCGCGTGTCCGTGAAGATTGAAATACGTGTGCTGCACCGTGGAGATTGGTGTCGTCGCGTCCGTCGTCGCCGTCATCTTGGTCGTCAATTCGGCGTAATTCTTCACGACTAATTTGACGCCGCCCGAGACGTCGTCTGCCTCCACCGTCACGCGTTCGCCGAATCCCACGCACGAGTACACCACGTGCGCGATCACCTTGCCAGGAAATCCCTCCTCACCGCTCGCGCTCTCGTAGCGAAGGGTCACGCTACTCCGACTCGTATCCTCGATCGTCCAACGCTTGCGATCCCACCCGCTCTCGCCTCCGTGAAGCGTGTTTTCGCCGTTATTCTTCTTCAATCGAAACGTCTCCCGCCCGAGCGAGAATTCCCCGTCGGCGATTCTATTCGCCACGCGTCCGCACACCGCACCAAAATACGGTCTCCCCTCGGTTTGATCGTAACTCTCGCAATCGTCGTATCCGAGCGTGATGTCCTCCCTCGCGTCGTCGTCGTCCTCCCATCCCGCCCGCGCGCACTCGACGCCGACGAGCGTCGCGCCGAACGGGGACACCCGCACCGTGATCCCACGCGCGCGTATCTCCACCGTCTCGAGCCCACCGGCGGTGTGATCGATCGTGGGCTCTCGCGGGCGAAGCGGTGACGTCGTCGTTCGCGAGAGCGCGCGCGCGGGCGTGGCGTCATCCCCGGATGATGTCTCGGTGGTCGTTGGGCGCGCCTTCGGGACGATGGCGTTCTCGCTCCGTGTCGACGGTTTACGTCTCGACAGACGCGATTTGAGCGCCAAGACGACGAGGGCGGACGCCAGGGCGACGATTGGGGGCTTGGTTGGCATCGCGAGACGCGCGTGGGCGACGTGAGAGGCGCTCTGTGAAGACGATCGCGCGGGAGCCTCGGGCCGACGCCGAGGCCGACAAAACGGTCCGTTTCAAACGGATAAACGGATCGGATCGGATTGATTCAATTCAATTCGACTACAAGAAATAAATCAGCGATGTGGGGTGTGCGTTTGAAACGCGTTCGTTCACATCGGCGACGCGATGTCGTGCCAATCGACGTCGTCGAGAGAATTTCTATCGTTTTTGTCTCTCGTGGCTTGCTCCTTTTCGTGTTCCTGGATGAGTTCGTCGAGACCTTCAAACGACGCCTTGGATTGCGAGCGGGAACCGAATTTACGACGCGCCTCGACGTGCTCGGGAGCCTCGCCGGGGCAGTGCGAACACCGCCAATCCTCGCCCCACGTACCGGGATTTTGACGAAGAGAACCGGTGACGCCGGAGAGGAGAGACCCGATATCGTCGTCGTCGTCGGATTCGTCTTGGTAGACGCACACCTCGATCAAACCGGCGCTGTACGCGGCGACGGCGTCGCTCACGCGGGCGAGTTGCTTGACGGTGATGTTGTTGATTTTCTCTTCGATGCGACCTCTGAGTTGTTGCGTCAAGACGAGGGCGATCATGTTGTACAACCACGCCGCCGACGTACCGCTAATTTGTACGTCGAGCTCACCGACGGAGATGTGCGTCGTGTGCACGCGAAGCTCTAGCACGGGTTCATCGCCCAAGAATCCCTCACCCAAAATTTCACCGACCACTCTACGATTGCGAACGAGCTTTTCCTTGGCGTTTAACATGCGCGTGTCATCCGTGGCGTCGTGAAACGCGTCGGGTGACGTCGGAGATAACGGCGGCGATTCGAACTGTTCCTCTGAGTCGTTGAACATGCTCGCACCGAACGCTCGATCGAGCGCGGAACCCAAGGCGTCGACGTCGTTCGTCGGCGATCCAAAGCTTTCGCGCTCGGGCCCGTCGTCCTTCGGCGGCTCCGGCTTCGCGATGGGCTTCGGCGGCGTTCCGGCCGCGGCCGCCGCGGCAGCCTCTCGCTCCTTCCTTTCTTTTCTCTCCTTCATCTTCACCGCGATCTTCTCCTTCATTTCCTCGATCTTCCCGTCATCCTTGGCTAACTCGACGCCTTGATTCACCAGTTTCATCAACTGTTGTGTGTTGACTATGATTTCGTACGTGATGCCCACGCTCGCGCCCTCCACAGTGACGGTGCACAGACCCTCGCCGTCGACAACGCCCCAATTTCTAGGGAATTCGCAGTACGCAAACTCCACGTCTTGCATGATGGTGTTGATGTTCTCCACCTGCACCGTCGTGCTCAACCCGGCGCCCAACTCGTCCTCGTCCATATGATTGATGACGCGAAGCGATTCCTTATCGATTTTGAATTCGGTAAAGTGGACGTTGTCGACGTGATAACACACCGAACCGATCGGCGAATCGTACACGCCGTCGACGCGAGGAAGTTCGAGCTGACTCATAAGTTCGCACGAGACTTGCACCGCGCCGCGAATTAAACGCTCGAAACCCGGAACCACCTCCTCTTT
>Ga0181584_10001037_pt1 | contig 20662 bp, 19 predicted proteins | sample 071ome_30_FD_132462 | JGI IMG/M metagenome (GOLD analysis project Ga0181584, IMG submission 132462) | Coastal salt marsh microbial communities from the Groves Creek Marsh, Skidaway Island, Georgia - 071406AT metaG (megahit assembly) | ecosystem: Environmental > Aquatic > Marine > Intertidal... | reverse complement strand
TGGCGATAATTTGGCGATAAACGGCTGTAACCCTTAGAAAACCTGGGGTTTCGTCAGGCTCATAACCTGAAGGTCGTAGGTTCAAATCTTGCCCCCGCAACGACTTCATACCCACATTGTAATTTTAGGGTCTTGAGTAAATCCTGCCTCCGCAACCATTAAGACCCGACTAAAACCGCTATCTAATGGGATGGCGGTTTTTTGTTGTTTGGCCACAGCAAACTCTAATATTGCCGCCAACCCTCCTACAAGTTGAACCTGAGGCTGACCACGTTTTTCACCTGGTGTAATATCTATCCTCTCAATAAGAGAGCGTATTAACGAAATTGCTTCTTCACGGGATGCATGATCTGATCACGTTGAAATAGCGAAATCATAATCCGCGTGTCGGGGGGCGAGTTCTGCCTTAGCTAATATTTTTCACAATATTTCTTGGGTGCCCTCTAAACAATAAAACTACACAAATGATACCTTCTATTAAAATGTTAGTCCTTTTCCACTAACCGCAGGTTTAGGTATTGTCACTGAGATAAAATCCAGTACATGATAGCTATCTGCCAGTATCGTGCTTTGTTTATTTGGTTTCCTAATTGTGAGAAATAGTCATGACATCCTCTAGCTCAACGCTCATCCAGTCTTTGGCTAATCAAGGGGTCGAAGTAATCTTTAGCCTATCGGGCAATCAGATCATGCCACTTTATGATGCCTGCATTGACGCCAATATCCGCATAATCCATACACGGCATGAGGGTGCTGCTGTATATATGGCAGAAGCCTATGCGCAAATGACGGGAAAAATTGGCGTTGCCCTTGTCACTGCGGGTCCGGGATTATTGAACGCTGTGTCTGCACTTTATTCAGCCGCCTGCTCAGAAACACCCCTGTTGCTGATTAGTGGCGATGCGGCAACCCATCTAGATGGAAGGGGGGGCTTTCAAGAACTTGATCAAATCAGTATAACTAGCCCCATCACCAAATTTTCGGTGCGACCTACTCACTGCGATCATATTTTGCCGGCACTAGCCACGGCGATGTCTACAGCGCTCGGTGGCACCCCTGGGCCTGTGCATCTGGCATTGCCTTTTGATTTGTTGTCCACCCCCAATGTAGCTACCCCCTTGTCTACAATATCCTATGCCAAGCCAATTGGCCTATCCAAGCCTCAGTTAGACAAGCTTCTAAAAGTGCTGTCGGCCGCGCGTCAGCCAATTGTAATCACTGGGCCACAATCCAACCATAGTCGGCAGCCAGTTGCTTGTGAAACGTTATCAAAACAGCTTGGGATGCCGCTTATATGCCTTGAATCTGCCCGCGGGCTTGCGGATACATTTTATGGAAATTTTCCTGATATTCTTTCGGCGAGTGATCTTATAATTTTAATGGGAAAACGTGGTGATTATGCCACTGGCTTGCTGACCCCCGGGTTTATTGCTAGCACAACGCCGGTTATTGCCATTTTGACCGATGACCAACCAGCCCCAATACATGATAGTATTTCAATCAACATAATGAGGGTTGGTGCTATTTCTGCGGCCATGCACGACCTAGCAGGTGTTGCCCCATCAGTTGACCCAAAGTGGGCTGCTCAAATTCAGAAAATGACAACCAGCCGCAAACCATGGGTTGCTTCCGGAAAGAGGCGGCACCCAGCCGCTGTGGCGAATAGTTTGCAGGCAGCGATGAAAACTGCCAGTCAATCTATTTTAATTGCTGATGGTGGTGAATTCTGTCAGTGGATTCAGGCGGGCTGCACGCCAAAGACCCGTATAATTAATGGCCCATCTGGAGCCATTGGTGGAGGAATATGCTATGCCATTGGGGCAAGTATCGCATGCCCAGACGCAACCATATTCTTGACTATGGGCGATGGTACTGCGGGATTTTACCTAGCTGAATTTAACACTGCTGTGCGCAATGGTTGTTCAATCGTGGCGCTCATTGGCAATGATTATCGCTGGAATGCAGAAGTTCAAATTCAGATTGATACTTATGGCGCTGACCGGGTCTATGGTTGTGAACTAGATTCAACAGCGAATTATGCTGATGCAGCGGCTGGACTTGGAGTTCATGCCGCCACGGTAGAGCCAGGTGATGACCTTGACTTGGCGCTTAAAATGGCAATGGTACAGGATGGTCCAGCCTGTTTAAATATTTTGATTGATAGCTATGCAGCTCCAAAATTTGTGCCCTTAAAGCTATAAAATATTTGCGATATAATCATGAGCCATAGGACTCATCATTAATCCCATAAATGCTGAAAACTTTTCTTTCAAGTCCTGTTGCATAAATATAATGAAAAGGCACTATTCCCATTTTTTATTTTGGGTAGGTTAAAAAACCAAGCCGCGCAAACATTATTATTTTCGCAAATTTGTTATTGCAACTGGTTGCAGCTTGTGTGGTCGTTCTTGTAAAAACAGCGCTCCCACAGGGTTAAAAACTACACGTCGAGAAAATAAAAAAAATTGTGTTTTAAAAAGTGCTTTCCATAGTTGGCAGGCGCAAACAATCTAACTGGTATGTAGCTGAGGCAGAGTTAACATTCGGATCTATGCTGGCTGGGTCAAGAATGTTTATTTCAAATTCCAGTGTTCCCTTTTTCCGCGTAATTAGAAAGGAATTGAGGATTACATCTTTTCCACCCATGAGTTTTGTTTTCATGTTCTTCTGTGGCAAAGCTATTGTTTCCTCAGAAACAAGCAATTTGATATCTGTATCTTTAATTGTATTGTTTGATATTGAAAGACGGTAATTTTCTATCAAGTTTTCTTTTGATTGTTCGTCCATTTGAATTGTGACAAGGCCACTGCATTTCAATTCAAGATTTGAAATAATTTCTGCTAGGCTTAATGTAGGAGCCAGGCAACATATCAAAGCTATTAAACATCGCTCAAATAAAATTCTTGTATACAATCCTAGCATTTTTATCAATATCCCTATTCTTTCAGGGTCAGGATAAATTCATGGTCTGATGCGCGCAAGGCTGAATTTTCTGACTATTGCAATCATTTGGCAAAAATAGAAAAAATGATATTGTTGATTAATTTTTAATTGTTCAAAGATATTGTCTTTTGAAATATTCTTATTCAACAAGAGTAATTTATGACTAATTCTAGTGGAGTATAAAGGCATTTTGAGTAGTATTGCCAAAGGTCAAAAACAGAAAATTGAAATTCTAGATGCTGTTATCATCGGAGCAGGTTTTTCGGGTCTCTATCAATGTTATAGCCTTCGTGAAATTTATGGCGATAACTTAGTTGTCCTGGAAGCCGGTGATGAAATTGGTGGCACATGGCATTGGAATCGGTACCCTGGTGCTAGATGTGACTGTGAAAGTCATTCTTATTGTTATTATTTTTCGGATGTTCTGCTAGCTGAGTGGGAATGGTCAGAGCGCTATCCAAAACAAACAGAAATACTTTCCTATCTGAATTTTGTGGCAGATAAATTAGACTTACGAGGCCTGATTAGGCTAGGCCAGCGCTTAAGCAAAGCAGCTTGGAGTGTTTCGGATAATTGCTGGCATCTGCAGACAAAACAGGGATTAAAGCTTTCATGCCGTATTTTGGTCTCAGCGGTAGGTTGTCTTTCGTCTGCAAATATACCCTCCATTGCCGGTCTGGAGGATTTTGAGGGAGCCTGTTTTCATACTGGAAAATGGCCGCTTCAGGGCGTTAATTTTTCAGGAAAAAAAGTTGTAGTCATTGGAACAGGTTCTACTGGCATTCAAGTGATTCCAAAAATAGCTGAAAAAGCACAAAAGGTCAGCGTTCTGCAACGCACCGCGAATTATAGCATTCCAGCAAGAAATACAAATCGTGATGCTCGTTTTTGGGAGGATTTTAGGAAAAATCAACATGAATGGCACAATAAAATGATTAAAAGCCGAAATGGGCACCCCTGGCAGGCAGAACCCCGAAAGTTAAAAAATACCGAACCATCTGAGGCGCGAGCTATTTTAGACGCAGCCTGGCGAAATGGCGGATTGCGGTTTAAGGACTGTTTTGATGATATCTTAACAGATTTAGTTTCGAATAAAATTATGGCTGATTTTATATCCTCAAAAATAAGGGACAAGATCAGTGACCCTCGCGTGGCAAATATTTTGACTGACTTTGACCATGCCTTTGCAACAAAAAGGCCTCCTATAGACTTTAATTATTTTGAGACCTTTAACCTGGCACATGTGGATGTTGTAGATATCCGCAGTGACCCGATAAAAAGAATAAATAAAGGCGATGTTGAATTGAAAAGTGGAGCCAGATTAGAGGCAGATATTATTGTTTTTGCCACAGGTTTTGATGCGATTACTGGGGCATTAAATAAAATTGATATAATAGGCAAAGAGGGTCGAGTTTTATCAGGATATTGGCAGAATGGCCCTAAAACTTATCTTGGACTGGCGATGCCAGACTTCCCCAATTTTTTCATGATTACTGGGCCAGGGAGCCCATCTGTTTTAACCAATATGCCAAGAGCGATCGAACAGCATGTAGAATGGATAACAGGAATTTTAAGCCACATGAAAATTAAAGGATTTCAGTATTGTGCTGTGAAGGCTGGGAAGCCTGCTTTATGGGCAAAAAAAGTAGAAGAAGCTGCTGGTGAAACATTAATGCCAACAGCTAGCCATTCGTGGTATCTGGGAGCCAATATAAAAGGTAAACCCAGACAATTTATGCCCTATGCTGGCGGTTTAAATCGTTATCGTGAAATTTGTTTGTTTGAGGCAAATTCCGGTTATCAAAGTTTCGTATTTTCACCATAAGTGTGGCGTTTTATATTTCCTTCAGTGTTTATTACGATTGCTGTACGACTCCCTCATCAAGATAATTTAATACTGAAGTACAATCCTTGTCGTTGTAGCCATTTTTAGCAGCCTGCATAAAAACCTGGTTTGCTAAATTGCCAAACTTACCTTCCTGGCCAACAGTTGAAAAAAGTTCCAGCGCCATATTAATATCTTTTATTCCCATAGAAATGGGGAAATCAGGCGTAATATCATTTGCAAGAACTTTTTTAGGGAAATTGGTGAGGAGTTGGCCACGACCTGCAGCGGTCTTTTGTAAAAGACAAACGGTCTGGTCGCGGTTCAAACCCACCTTTAGAGCAAGTGCAAGAACTTCTGCAGCCAAAACATGGCCGACCATCGCCATATAGTTATTGACAAGTTTAAGCCTTAAACCGTTACCTAACTTGCCAGTGTAAATTGTTCTCTCAGCAATTGCCTCAGCTATATCATCAATATCGTCAGCATGATTTTTATCTATTCCCGCCATCGCAATCAGCTGGCCGGTTAGGGCTTCAGCTGGAGAACGACCCACAGGCAAATCAACCATTTGAAGTTTCTTTTCTGCAAGTTTTTCAGCTTGTTCAATGAATGCAGGAACTGATCCTGTAGACATATCAATCACGATACTTCCATCAGAAAGCGAATGGATTAGGCCATTGTCTGCAAAAAGGACTTCTGACACTATGTTACTGTTTGGTAGAATTGTTATTACGCGGCGAACCGTTTTTCCCACATCTTTTGGTGATAATGCTATTTCACAATTAGAGCTTTTTGAAAATATTTCCAGTTTCCTGATGTCAATATCATAAAGAATAAGCCTGAATCCGCAATTCAATAAGCGCGTTGCGATCGGAGTACCCATTGTTCCTAGGCCAATAAACCCTATTGTCTTATCCATTTTTATCTCGTTTTAGCGCGTGAACAGCCTGCATAATATGGCGCGCTCCCAATCCGTATTTGTTAAAGAGGTAATCCCGGCTACCACCTTCTGCAAAACAATCCCTCAGCCCTATTCTTTTGAAACGAACTGCTAATCCAGCTTCTGCCAGCACCTCACTAACAGCTGAACCAAGCCCCCCAATAATACTATGATTTTCAGCTGTAATAATGCAATGAGTGCGTGCTGCCATCTCCTTGATCATTTGGATATCAAGGGGCTTGATAGAGGCGGCATTGATAACGGCAACTGAAAGCCCATCATTTTCAAGATTTTCAGCAGCCTCAATTGCCTCTTGAACACATAAACCACTGGCAAAAATAGCAGCATCTGTTCCTGACTTTATGAGGTCAAATTTCCCTCTTTCAACCATACTTAAAGGATATCTGGCTGGCACTTTTGGACAATTTTTGTTTAGCCTCAGATAAACAGGTCCATCACAGTTAAGCGCCGCGTTTACCGCCGAACTATATTCAGAGGGGTCACATGGTTCGATGATGGTCATATTAGGTAGTGCCCTCATGAGAGCAATATCATCGGTTGCTTGATGTGAGACACCTAGGAGGGAATCTATTCCAGGCATAAATCCAATCAGCTTAATATTGAGGTTTGGATAGGCAATTTGCATAGCAATCTGATCAAAACTTCTACGAGTAAGAAAAACACTGAATGAATGTATAAATGGAATAAGGCCGCTTCTAGAAAGGCCAGCCGCCACCCCTACCATATTCGCCTCGGCTATCCCACACATTATGAATTGCTCAGGTAAATAGTCGCGCACAATATCTGTTTCTGTCGCTGCGGTAAGATCTGCGCAAAGAATGGTAATATTCTTATCCTTCTTTGCTGCGGCATATAAAGCCTCGCCATAAGGTTTAGTCGTTGCACCTTTACCCTTCTTTGTAGAAAAATCCTCAAGGTGTAAATCAGCGCTAGAAATAGCTTTATCATTTTGCTTTTTCATTATTTTTTCTCGAGCTGTTGCAAAGCTTTTGCTGCAACAGCAGTTGGCAAAATCATATTATGACTTTTCTGACCTTCTAGAAAATCGATTCCTTTGCCAGGAATTGTTTGCGCAATAATGGCAGTTGGAGCATTGCCCGAATTATCTAATTTAGAAAATGCAGAGAAAATTTGCTCAAAATCATGCCCATCTACAATTTGCTGTTGCCATCCAAAGGCCTCAAACTTTTTATCAACCGGGTCAATTTTTGTAACGCACCGAACATCTCCCTCAACTTGCATATAATTCAAATCAATAAGCATAATTAAATTTTTTAGATTATGAGCCGCTGCAAATAATACAGCTTCCCAGAGTTGGCCTTCTTCAAGTTCGCCATCCCCGAGCATGACAAAAATTCGGGCCGGATTGTTCGCTTTTTTTAATCCTAATGCTAAGCCGCAAGCTACAGAAAGCCCCTGCCCAAGAGAGCCACATGTGCATTCCACCAATCCATCCAGTCGTTCGGAAGCGTTAATTTCAAGTGTGGATTCATCCATGCAATATTGCTGAAGTTTTTCAGTTTCAAAGAAACCAGCTTCTGCCAATGTTGCATAAAAAACAGCCGTATTGTGAGCAGTAGAAAGAATAAACCTATCCCTTTGCGGGTTATCTAATTTTTGCGGTGATAAGTTTAACTCGTGAAAATAAAGATAGGTGAATAAATCAGCTGCACCTAAGCCTTGTTGAATATAACCTTGACCATGCTGTGATACCATTTGAATAACATGTTTTCGAATAATTCGAGCTTTATCGATTAGATGCTCAAAGCTAGGTATGTTTCTTTTTTTTGTAGTCAAGCTGAATCCTATTGTTAGAAATATGGGTATAAAATAATGATATCGATATCATTATTTTATACAACCAGATAAATTAAAACAGGATTTCATTTCGATACTTAAATTTTTATGCAGTATCGCGAATGGCAAGGTCAAAACCAAGATCATTTACAGAGCTAATGTCCGGGTCTTTTTGCAGTAACTTCATGATAACATTTCCAGCTTTTAGGCCAATTTGACGACGCGGAACACGAACTGTTGTTAATCCAGGTTTGGTCATAGACCCAATAACTGCATCATCAAAACCGGCGAGCGCTATATCATTAGGGGTCGATATGCCTTTATTTTGGCACTCAATCAGCGCACCAAATGCTATGATATCTGATGAGGCGAAAACACAATCTGGACGGTGGGTTAGCGTTAGTAAACTGCGCATTGCTTCGGCGCCATTTACAAGGGAAAATTCTGATTCTCTGATAATTGAGGTGTCAAATTCAACACCATAATTTTTTAACGCATCTCTGTATCCGTTTAGCCTGTCTTCAGACCGGTCGTTATTAGCAAGTAGGCCGCCAATATATCCTATCCGTTTATATCCTTTTTTGATTAAATATTCTGTCATTTCGTAAGCGGCTCTATAATTAGACATACCCACACATACGAAGTCGCGCCTCTTCCTCAAATTCCAGATTTCAAGTGTTGGGATTGCAAAACTCTTTATTAATTCCTCTGCGTAAGCGGTGTGAGTGTGACCAGTGAGAATAAGTCCGTCAGCACGATGAGAAATAAACGTCTTTATGATATCTTCTTCTCTATCAATAGAATAATTATTGGTGCCGATAAGCAACTGTATCCCATGTGAGGAAATTGTTTCACTCAGGGCTTGTATCGTATCTGCAAATATAGAATTTGAGAGAGTTGGTACGATTACACCAACCATATTACTTTTATCTTTCGATAAAATGCCTGCTGCGAAATTAGGTATGAAATTCAGTTCCTTTGCAGCAGCCTCTACTCGCCTGCGTGTGATATCTTTAACCAATTTGGGATTACTAAGAGCCCGAGATGCGGTGATAGGAGAAACACCTGCAAATTTTGCGACTTCCTGAATTGTGGTATGTTTTTTATTGGGCATATTCAATTGCCTACAAAAATTTCCTGCATGTGTTCAGTTCATCAATAACCTTATCTGCAATTAACGATAAGATATAGCCCTAATTAGAGAGCTATTGAAGCATAATACACGCGCTAGAAAGTTTAATTTTCTAGAATAATTGCAGCTGCTTTTTCACCTATCATCAGAGAAGGTGCATTTGTATTGGCGGATGTAATTTTTGGCATAACTGACGCATCTGCTACATAAAGATTCGCTATACCATGAACGCGCAATTTTGGGTCGACTACGGAATCTTTTTCCGTGCCCATTCGACAAGTTCCAACAGGATGAAATACTGTTCCGCCATTACTTTTTATTGTCTCTAGAATTTGCTTATCTGACTTCGCCTCTTGTCCAGGAACAACCTCTTCATCCCAGAGATTTCGAAAGGGCTCTTTTTTGTGTATTTCCCTAATTAGCTTTACTCCCTCTATCATAACCTTTTGGTCATGGGTGTCAGATAAATAGTTAGGGCTTATCTTAGGTTGCACTCTTGGGTCAGCAGATTGTATTTCAATCGTGCCCTTTGAACGCGGATGGCATTGCCAAACCGTTGTCGTAAAACCGGGAAAACGATGCAAAGGCTCTCCAGGCTTATCTACGGATAATGGCATGACGAGGAGTTGAATATCAGGCCTATTATCGGTTGCATATTTAGTACACATCCCCGCGCCAACTTGTCCTGCACCAACGGACAAAACACCTGAGCCATCTTTTAGCCAGTCAAATGCCCATTTGGCAAGTTTGAGAGGATTTTGGGAATCCGAATTAAGAGATAGTTTCTTCTTCATTCGTACAATCGTGCGCATTTGGTAATGGTCTTGAAGATTCTTTCCAACAGCATCGTTGTCTAGTATCGTTTTGATGCTTTGAGCTTTTAAAATATGCGATGAACCAATACCTGAAAGTTGTAAGATTTGGGGCGATTGCAAAGCTCCTGCGCTAAGAATTATAGAGCCCCCACTGACTTGATGATTGACGCCATCTTTCTGGAAGGAAACGCCTATAGCCTTATTTTTTTTGATGATTACATTTTCAACAAGCGCGCCTGAGATAAGAGTTAGATTATTTCGATGAAGTGCAGGGCGCAGAAATGCTCGAGAAGAACTTGACCTCCAACGTCCATCTAGAGTGAGTTGGTAGCGGCCGGTACCAAGGCTATCTTTGCCGTTAAAATCATCAAGAGGGGGCAAACCCCAATTTTGCGCAGCCTGCAGCCAAGCTTCACAAGCAGGATGTTTTAAGCGTAAATCATCTACTTTCAATTCACCCATACTGCCACGGTATTGGCTTTCACCGCCCCGATAGCATTCCAGTTTTCTAAAATAGGGAAGAACATCACGGGCACTCCACCCTGTTGCCCCCATAGCTTCCCAGTCATCAAAATCTTGGTTCTGCCCTCGAATGAAAATAAGTCCATTTATGCTACTAGAACCGCCAATTATTCGGCCGCGGGGCCATTTTATTGACCGCCCGCTCGTGCCATCACAAGGCTCTGTTTCAAAAATTCGAGCATATTGCTCATTATAAATCATTTTGAAATAGCCGATTGGCAGTCTCGACCAAAAACGATGGTCAGAATGCCCAGCTTCTATTAGAAGTACTTTATGATTTGGGTCCGCAGATAATCTATTTGCAAGCACACATCCAGCAGACCCGGCGCCTACAATAATAAAATCGAAGTTTTTGTTCATAGTTGTTGCTTTTAAAATATTTTTCTAGATTGGTAATGCCTGTTTGACATTCTAAATTCAAATTGAAATGATACCCATACCATTTTTTTGTTCGGTGTCAAAATAGTAAAATTATAGAAATGTAAAACCATGGGCAAAGAAGAAGAATTTTCAATTGCTTCCAACGCATTGAACGGGCGGATTTTGAAAATTGATCGGGTTGAGGCCATTATACTGAGAGCGAGAATTGACCGACCTGTCAAAACTTCTTTTGGAGTCATGAACGAGAGGCCGTCGCTGATTGTTGAGGTAACGGAGCGATCTGGATGTATTGGATATGGAGAAATATGGTGTAATTTCCCTTCCTTCGGGGCTGAGTATAAAGCGCATTTGGTTGTTAATGAATTTTCCGCCGCATTGAAAGGTGCTGAGTTCGTTAACCCTGTTGAAATTTATAATTTTCTGCAATCTCGATTTGAAATTTTAACATTGCAATGTGGCGACCGCGGGGCTTTGAGCCAGATTATAGCAGGGATTGATCAGGCGGTTTGGGATTGTTTTGGCCGGTTAGCAAGCAAATCTATCAGTACAATTTTTAGCGCTCAAGGTGAAGCCGTCACAGCTTATGCAAGCGGCATACATCCAGCCGATGTTGAAGAGAAAGTGCAAAATGCTATTGAAGCTGGCTATCAGGCTGCCAAGGTAAAAGTTGGGTTTTCATCAGATTTGGATGAAGCCGGTGTAAGGCGTGCGCGTGAGTTGATAGGGCCAACGCGGAGCCTAATGACTGATGCAAATCAGGGTTGGAAGAGTGTTGACGAGGCTTCAAAACAACTCGAAATTCTTAAAGCTTATAATCTGACTTGGATAGAAGAAGCATTGCCATCAGATAGAAAAGTTAGCGAATGGCAAGCTTTGAAATCAATTTCTAATATCTGTTTGGCAGGTGGTGAAAACTTAGCAACACCCGCTTGCTTGGCTGAATTTCGTGATGCAAAAGTTTTCAACTTTATACAACCTGATATTGGAAAAATTGGTGGTTTTTCTGGTTTGCTCAAATTATTTGGTGGCGGGCTTCCTGAAGATGTTGTGTACTGTCCTCATTGGCTTGGGGGAGGTTTAGGGCTTGCTGCGTCTGCTCATCTTCTGAATATTATTGGAGGCGAAGGTATTTTAGAGGTTGATGTAAACGCTAATCCATTGAGGGATGAAATGGGAAACTGGAAGCCCGAACCAGATCAAAATGGGCGGGTGGCCATACCAGCAGAAGCAGGTATTGGACTCACTCCAGATTATGCTCATTTAAAACAAATGGGAACTAAGATAACGCGTTTATGATAGTTTGAACTTAGGGGGATATAATGGCTGTACTGATCGAAGCACTCTCAAGATTAAATAGGTGGCAATTAGAGGTTTTCAGATATAGCGCCATGTTTATGGTGGTCGTTATCGCTTGCGTTATCGCAGCGGGGGTGTTTTTCAGATATGTGTTGAATGATAGTCTTTCTTGGTCTGAAGAGTTGGCTAAATATGCAATGTTATGGATGGTTTTCTTAGGTGCACCTATTGCTCTTCGCACAGGAGGTCACCCTAATATTGAAATCTTGCTAAACTTAGTCCCACGCAGGTTTTCAATTCTTGTAAAGACTATTGTTTATGGGGGAGTATTGTTTTTTTGCGGTTTTCTTACCTTGAAAAGTCATGATTTTGCTTGGAATGGACGAACGCAAGTCGCAATTTCTATTGGTGATTTGTCGATGTATTACATTTTTGTCTCGATACCAGTAGGTATGGCAAGCATGAGTTTAGTATCTTTGCAATTATTTTTAGAGCACGTAAAAGAGGTCTTAACATCAACGCCGCAGCGTGAGGATCAACTTCAAACGCAATATAAAGCGATTTTAGATGAATTTTAGGAAGGCCATACAGAATTAGGGGGGGGAGATGATACCAATATATTTTATTTGGATATTGCTTGTGCTTATTGCTGTTGGTATGCCAATCGTATTCGCATTGGGCGCAGCGCCAATGCTGGGCTTCATACTTGCTGACAAACAAGCTTTTTTGTCGATAATTGCGCAACGGCTCTATATCGGTATAAATCAGTTTCCACTGCTTGCCATTCCACTGTTCATACTTGCTGGCGAGGTAATGAATGTTGGAGGAATTACCGAGCGGCTAGTAAATTTTGCTCGAGTACTGGTTGGTCACCTCAGAGGAGGTATGGCGCATGTAAATATCATTTCCTCAATCTTCTTTGCGGGTCTTAGCGGCTCAGCTGTAGCAGACACTTCTGCAATTGGCTCTATGTTAATACCTGCAATGGAAAAGCAAGGATATTCCCGCAAATTTGCTGCCGCTGTTACGGCCGCTTCATCCGTTATTGGGCCGATTATACCCCCAAGTATCATTATGGTGGTATACGCCTATATTATGGAAATATCTGTTGCTGCCTTATTCCTGGCAGGTATTTTGCCTGGCCTTCTGACAGGAGTAGGGCTAATGTTTGTTACCTCAATCTTGGCAAAAAAGCGGAACTACCCTGTTGCAGAACGGTTTCCAGGCATGCGTGTAGCCGCAAAAGCAGCTGTATCTGCTTTTTGGCCGCTGCTGACACCGATAATTATTCTAGGAGGTATACTTTCCGGTGTTTTCACACCCACTGAGGCTGCTGGAGCTGCTGTTGTTTATTCTATTTTGATTTGTTTGTTCATGAGGAGCTTGCCCCTTTATCATGTAAAAAACATGCTTTTCAGAACGGCTGTTTCTTCCAGCGTTATTTTGCTAGCGGTGGGAATGGCAAGTGTCTTTGCATGGATAGCAACTATTTCTGGATTGCCATCAAAGTTATCATCTACTCTTTTTCAATTTACCGATAACAAATATACAATTCTGTTGCTTATCAATATTACATTAATAATTGTTGGCATGTTCTTAGATGCTGGTCCGGCGATTTTAATACTTGGCCCAATACTTACACCTACTGCTATTGCACTAGGCGTCGACCCTTTGCATTTTGCGATTATTATGTGTGTAAATCTCACAATAGGGTTAGCAACGCCGCCAATGGGTCTTATATTGTTCGTCGCGTCTGCAGTTAGCCGAGAAAGAATAGAGTCTATTGTTGTAGAAATGCTGCCTTTTTATATAGTGCATATAGCAATAATACTTCTGGTTACCTATGTACCTGCACTGTCAATGACAATACCTCGCTGGTTAGGCTTCGGTTAATCGCGTAGCTAAAAACTCTGATATTCAAAATTTTATTTACAAAAAATGATACCGGTGTCAGTCTTTTGTTATTAGGTCCATCACAAGGGAGGAAAAAATGAAAAACCTTTTTAAGTCGTTTTTAGTTGCAAGCCTTATGACAGGTTTGGTGTCAACTGCATCAGCAGCGGATTACGTATTGAAATACGGACACGTCGGTCCGGTTACATCAGACGACCAAGTGCCAGGTGAGTTTTTGAAATCGTTTCTCGAGAGCCGTTCTGGAGGTAGAATTTCAGTAGAAATTTTCCCAGGAGCTCAACTTGGGAACTTCCGTGATATGATCGAGCAGGTCCAGCTTAATACCCTGGAGTTGACCCATACAACGGTGGGAGGTATCGCTAGCTTTTTTCCCGAACTTCAGGTTACAGACATTCCATATATGATGGCAGGTGATTCAATTGCAGAGCATATTGCCCAAAGCTCATTTTTTGATGAGGCAAGAGAGGCGATTCTTGCAAAAACTGGAAACGTAAGGTTGGTTGCTGTCGGGAATACGGGCCGTTGGAGAAACTTCTTTACATCTGAGGGCTTGATTAAATCCGCTGATGATATGAAGGGCGTTAAGATGAGAACCATCAACTCGCCGCTTCAAATCGAATTTATCAAATCTCTTGGAGGCAACCCGACACCTGTAGCGTGGGGTGAGCTTTATACTTCCCTTCAGACGGGGGTTGTAGAGGGTACAAAAAATGCTGCAACTGACATTGTGCCAACAAAAATGTATGAAGTTGTTAAATATGTAACTCTTGACGAGCATGCTTACCTATTTGCTTTCTGGTGGATGTCAGATGCATGGCTTAAGAGCTTGCCAGATGATTTGCAGGATTTGGTAATTGATGGGGTTCAACAGGCTTCTATGATTCAATCAGACTGGAATAAAGAATATGATGCGCGTGCACTAAAAGAGTTTCAGGGTTTCGGTGGAACTGTCTATGTTCCAACACCTGAAGAGAAAGCAACGTTTATTGTCGCTCGTGATAAGATGAAAGTCTGGTTTAAGGACAAATATGGCGAGGAATGGTTAAGCAAGTTCGAGAAAGCTGTGGCTGACGCCGAAGCAGCAGTTGCATCACGAAATGCACGAATTTTAGGAAAGTAATCCTCCAAAGTGAAAGCCAGGCCTTTAGCCTGGCTTTTTTCTATCTATTTTTTAATTGCAATTGTGAGCTATTATGTTCTCAGGAAAAACCATTCTTATTACAGGAGCTTCAGGTGGCATCGGCGCAGAACTGGTTAAGGTTTTGCTGAGTGATAATGCCAATGTTATTGCTGTAGATTCAAATAAAGATAGTCTTTCAAAGCTTGAAGAAGCACATGGCAAAAATGGTCGACTTCGCTGTGTAGTTTCGGAAATCAAAGATGAAGCAAGTGCCCGTACTCTTCTTAATGGTGTAAGTAAGCTTTATGGGTTAGTTCATCTCGCTGGTATTTTTGTTCCTGATGATATGAAAGATGGTGATACAGAAGAAATTTATGATCCAGTAATGCAAGCAAATATCAGAAACATTTACTCTCTTTTCATTGCCGCTCATCCTGCTTTGTGTGCTAGCGAAGAGCCCGCCCGGATGGTGGTTGTAAGTTCACTCGCCTTCAATAGGGGGGCACCATTTCATACTGCATATAGTGCTGCAAAAGGTGCGTTGGTGGGTATGATGCGTTCATTGGCACGAAAAGAAGCGCCTAATATACTTATCAATGCAGTAGCACCTGGTTTCATTGATACATCTATGCCTCAGCAGATTATTCAAAAACGCGGGCTCGATGCAGTAATGGCCGAAATACCAATGAAACGGCTAGGCTATCCAGGTGAAGTTAGCAGCGTTATTCGTTTTCTTCTCAGTTCAGAATCCAGCTATATTACGGGGCAATTAATAAATGTAGATGGAGGCATTATTTGCAGCTAGGCGCGAATAAAACACGCTATTCAATCATTCTTCATAAAAAAGACAATGTGGCGACTATTTTAGACAGTGAAAAAGAGAATAAGGTACTTGAAGATGGGACTTTAATAGAAGAAATTATCCCTATCGGCCATAAAGTTGCCATTCGTGATATAATGAAGGGACAACCGGTAATTAAGTATGGGGTAAAAATTGGCGTGGCTTTGACCGACATTCCCAGAGGAAAGCATGTCCACATACATAATTGCACCTGAAAATCAAACAGATTACAGCACTCCCGAAAATTTGATTTGGCGGGGTTATCGTCGAAGTGATGGCCGGGTTGGGTGCAGAAATCATCTCATTGTTCTTTCTACGGTAGCACTTACAGACCGCCTAGCTCAGCAAATTTGTGAAAACAACGAATTATTTGTGCCAGTGGTAGGTGCATTCTCTAGGGGGTTGCAACAACAAGATGAGAAAATACTCGACGCTTTTATCGAAGCTGTTGTTTTTCATCCAAATGTAGGCGGTGCGCTTATATTAACGCATGACCGGCAATATATGGAAAAACTCAAAAATAAATTACCAGTTTCCAACAACATAAAATTCCTTTCCTTTATGTCATGCGCTGGCCGAGAGCAGGCAGTAGAAGCGGGTAAGCTCGCTGGACTTGAGCTTTCACGGCAGATAAAAACAGAGCGGCAATCCATTTCCTTTTCTGACCTTTGTGTTGCATTGGAATGCGGCGGCAGTGATGTTTCGAGCAGTATTTGTAGCAATCCTATGATTGGCGTGTTTAGTGACAGGTTGGCGCAGGCAGGTGGCAGTATAGTAGTATCAGAAACAGCTGAATTCATTGGTGCTGAAGCGATTTTCAATAAACGTTGTTCTGACAATAATGTAAAAAAATCTATCCTTAATTTTATCCAAAAAAAAGAAAAATTGATGAGCAGGGATACTGGAAAGGATTATCGGGGTACTAATCCCACCAATGAGAATATTGAGGGCGGGTTGACGACATTAATTGAGAAATCAATGGGGGCGGTCAGCAAAACAGGAACAAGTAAATTTGTTTCCGCTATTGGTTTCGGCGAAAGGGTGAACAAACCTGGCTTGCACTTTATGGACACTCCATTTTTTAGCCCAGTATCGCTAACAGGTATGATGATGGCTGGATGCACGATAGGGCTGTTTGCTATGGGCGTTTATAATCCTTCCGGTAATATGCTTTGTCCTACGATAAAAATATGCGGCAACCCAAAGACCCTTCAACAATGGTCAGGTGAGATTGATATTGACTTATCTCTCTATTTTTTAGGGCAAGAAACACAAATTCAGGCATTGTCGCGCATAACTAAAGAAATCAATCTAATTTTTGGCGGCAAGCCCAGCATCGCTGAAAAAAACAAAGAAGGTCAATTTATGCTGACACGCTGTTTAGAGGCGCTTTAAGAGATGAAGGAAAAAATTTTAATTGTTACTGGTGGCAGCCGCGGTATTGGTCGACAAATTGTTCTCAGCGCTTTGGAGGCTGGATGGCAAGTGGCTTTGAGTTATAAAGTGAATAAAACATCTGCCAATGAATTGGTTCAAAAATCAAATGGCCGGGCAAAGGCTTTTCCCCTCGACCTTTTAGATCCAGAGACAGTCCGCCCTTTTTTCTCAAATGTTAGCAAAGAAATGGGCGTGCCATCCGCGCTTGTCAATGCAGCAGGTATTGACCCAGGGCCTGTTAAACTAGGCGCATTGAGCAGCCCTTTTATCACTGAAATGATGACAGTAAATGTTACCGGCCTGATGTTGTGTTGTGATGCCTTTTTAAACCAATTAAGAGAGAGTAATGCAACAAGGGGCGCAAGCATTGTAAACATCTCTTCCATGGCATCAACAATAGGCGGACGCGAAGGCAAAACCGTCTATGCTGCAAGCAAAGGCGCTGTTGATGTCTTTACAGTAGGTTTGGCAAAAGAGGTAGCCGCAGAGAAAATATCAGTCTTTTCTGTGCGCCCTGGTGTCACTATCACCGATATGACGGAAAAATTGTTATCTAATCCTGAAAACGTAGCGCGCATCAAATCTTCTATTGCCTGGAAGGAAGTGGCCAACCCGTTAGATATTGCGGAACCGGTGATTGACCTGATTTCTGGTCGATTTTCATATGCTAGCGGGTCACTTATCAATCTAGGGGGTGGCGGTTTTGTCTTCTAAGAGGGGTAATTCTATGGGAAATAAGGACAAACAGCGGGTTTGGGTAATAGTGGGTGCCAGCCGTAATGGCATCGGAACAGCGATTGCTGAGGATGCAGCTAATGCCGGAGAACAGGTTATCATTACAGGCCTAGATGAATCCCCACTATCTTTTCCGAATGGCGATGTTTCTTATCATCGTCTTGATATTTGCAACAATGTGGAGCTTGAAGCATTTAGCAAGCAGGTCAAACATGTAGATGTTCTTGTTAATTGTGCTGGTATCAGCAGAAGAGATGAAGAAGATGACATTGATACCTTTAAAAAAGTTATTGAAATTAATCTTACTGGCAATTTTTCCGTAATAAGAAAGTTTGAAGATAGGCTTATTGCAGCAAAGGGTGTAATTATAAATATCGCATCGATGTATAGCTTTTTTGGCAGTCCTAAAATACCTGCATATGGCGCAAGTAAGGCAGCTATTCAGCAATTGACAAAGTCTCTGGCCATAAGGCTGGCACCGCAAGGAGTTAGGGTAAATGCTATTGCCCCAGGCTTCATTGTGACAGAACAAACATCCAGAGGTAGAGCAGACAAGGCGCATTATGAGGCTGTGAAATCTCGTACGCCTTATGGCCGTTGGGGTGAACCACACGATGTTTCCGGTGTTGCCATGTTTTTAGCAAGTGAACAAGCAAAATTTGTTACAGGTCAAACAATCGCTGTTGATGGGGGATATACTATTGTTTAAAAGGGCAGAATACTCCCAAACTTTGGATATGCTGTGAACGAAAACAAAAAGGCTAGAGTTCTTGTTTGTGGCCGTTCAACGATAGATATTATCATGCGGCTGGACAGATTTTCTGACCAGCCCATAAAGCAATTCGCATCTGAATTTAAACAGACTGTTGGTGGCCCTGCCGCTAACGCTGCGATAGCTATTGCACGGCATGGTGGCGATGTTCAGCTAAAAACAAAGATGGGTTCAGATCAATTTGCACAAATTTTAACTGAACGGCTTGTGAATGAGAATATCAAAATTCTGAGTGATGACAGAAAAAACAATTCTCGTTCCTCTGTATCGGTGGTTCTTATCGATAAAACTGGAGAACGACAGACTATAAATTTTGGGGGTGGTGGATTTGAATTCCCAAATAAGCTAGAGGGTATTTCCGTTCCTGATATTGTCTTAGCCGACAACCGTTATCCTACACTTACAAAAGCTGCGATCGATTTTGCAAATACAAATGATATTTCCGCAGTGATTGATGCAGAGGCGCCATTTGATGCAAAAGATGTTCGGGGTGCAACTCACATAGCGTTTTCTATGCAAGGATTTCGAAGTTATTTAACTTCTGGAACAATAGAAAATGATTTACACAAAGCTCAGCGTGAATTGCAGGCCTGGCTCTGTGTTACCGATGGCTCAAATGGTGTCTGGGTAGCGAACCAAAAACAGGTCTACAGGATACCGTCATTTTTAGTAAAAACAGCAGACAGTGTAGGGGCTGGTGATATTTGGCATGGTGTATTTTCACTTCAGCTCGCAAGAGGACATCCAGAAGAAGAGGCTATTCGTTATGCTAACGCTGCAGCTGCTCTTAAATGCAGAAAATTTGGTGGGATAGATAGTTGTCCATATATAAATGAAACTGAAGAATTTTTAAGGGAGGGGAACAGTGGAACTAACAGCAGGTAAATTATTAAGTTTGCGTCGGATGGCTGATAGAAACGGAATTTTTAAAATGGTCGCAGCAGACCAACGCCCTCCTATCATGCAACCCATTGCCGAAAAGTTAGGTGTTTCAAAGGCACCTTGGAAGGAAGTTGCCAGATTTAAGGGGATGCTAGTGGATATTATGCAAAATGACAGCACTGCTTTTTTGCTTGATCCATTCTACGCGTTACCCGCATCGCTAGACATATTGTCACCACAAAAAGGTTTGGTTATTACGCTCGAGGATTCCAATTTTATCGAATATGATGGGGGACGTCTTTCTAAAGATATAGATAATTGGTCAGTGGGTAAGATAAAGCGTATTGGTGGCCACGCCGTAAAAGTTTTAGCATGGTATCGCCCGGATGCCTCCCCTGAAGTTGTTCAGGCACAAAAAGATTATGTCCGAAAAGTTGGAGAGGATTGTGCCTATTTTGATATTCCGTTCCTTTTGGAGCTTTTGGTATATCCTTTGAAACAGGACGCAGTTCAGACAAAAGAATATGTTGAAATGACAAATAAACGAACGGACGATGTTCTTAAATCAGTCGAAGAATTTGCCAAGCCAGAATATGGAGTTGACATATTTAAATTAGAGAGCCCTGTAAATGCAAAAGATGCGGATGGGTCTGCGCGTGTGCAAACGATTTTTGATGAGATGGCTCGAATTGCTGGCCGGCCATTTGTTATGCTTTCTGCTGGCGCCAGCAAGGAACAATTTCTTGCTGTGCTTGACCATGCTTTCAAAGCGGGAGCTTCGGGTTTCTTGGCAGGAAGGTCAATTTGGCTAGAAGCGTTTAATCATTATCCAAATTGGAACAGAATTGAAGCCGAACTGAAATCAGAAGCTTCTATATATTTGAAAAAAATTTCAGAGCTGGCAGATAACTGTGCAATGAATTGGCGAACTCATAACTGCTACGGCACATTAGGAGCTAAAACACAGCCGGTATCATCAGATTTTCATCGTCAATATGCGAAGATTTAGCAAAGGTGAAAAAAGTTTTTTCTCAAATTCAAAAAATTAAAGTACAAAAAACATGCTGCATAGGCATGATATTGTTCTTATGCCCAACTACTGATTATATAGCCGTTTGGGGATGATTAACCCAGTGAAATGTGAGAGCCACAAACCTTATATCCGCACAAAATCAAGGTGCAAGTAACGGCGGTTGCGCGCCCCCGCAACCAACAAGATCCTGCGAACACCGCTATCCTCCGTGATGGCGGTTTTTTGTTTTGCGGAACGTCACAAATAGTGGCTG
>Ga0181584_10001036_pt1 | contig 20664 bp, 13 predicted proteins | sample 071ome_30_FD_132462 | JGI IMG/M metagenome (GOLD analysis project Ga0181584, IMG submission 132462) | Coastal salt marsh microbial communities from the Groves Creek Marsh, Skidaway Island, Georgia - 071406AT metaG (megahit assembly) | ecosystem: Environmental > Aquatic > Marine > Intertidal... | reverse complement strand
GCGCACCTGGCGAGCGAACGAAGCATGACGAGAATGACGATGAGAGTGAGACAAAGAGTAAGAGTAAGAGTAAGAGTAAGAGTGACAACTTGGAGCGCAGCTACCGGGTGGGTGTCACTCCAGCTCCAGACCCGTCGTTGTTCACCCCACCCCTCCCCGTTCGCGTTCACCCCGCCGCCGGGGTAAACATAGTCATCAGTCGTCAGTCGTCGAAAATACCCACCGTAGAAGATGTAAAACAGCGTGTCGGGCTTGAAGTGATACCAGTGCTCCCTGTTCATCTGCACCGTGGGCGAGATGAACGAGTCTGGGATCCTCGGATCGAGCTCCTGCTTGGCCTGTCGACGACGAACAGACGAGCGAAATCGAAAGCGAGAGTCAGAGTCAGAGTCAGTGAGAGTCGGCGGGGGTATTCGTGAGGGGTGGACGGGGAGCGCAGCGACCCGTTCACCCCGTCACTTACCGGTCCCTCTGCCCACGGCGACACAAAGGTTTTCCACAGCGGGTCTTGCGAGTTCAGGTTCAGTCCCAGCGTTGTCAGGTCGGTCCCGAGAGCCAACGTTGTCAGGTCGGGGTCTATCATTCGGATCACGTGCAGCAGGCCTAGCAGCCCGTGCTTGTCGGCGGGCACCAGATTGTTGCTGTTGGAGTGTGCCTGCCGGGCAAATTGCTGCTGCTGCTGCTGCTGCTGTTGCTGCTGCTGTTTCTGCTGCTGCTGATGGAGCTGTTGCTGCTGCTGTTGGGACACGCCGAGCTGCTGTTGGCGGCCGTTGGCGGCAGTCGACTGGATGGTATTCCCCATACCACCCATGCCAACGCCCCCCACGCCGCTCCCCATGCCCATCCCCATTCCCATGCCCATGCCCATGCCCATGCCAACGCCTCCCACGCCGCCCACGCCGCCCATGCCGCCCGCCAGCGCCGGAAAGTCCTCCTCCCCGAACGTCGGCGACTGCCCCATCTTTCCCATTGTGGACAGAAAGTCGGGCGGTACCGCGCCACTCCCGCCGCCGCCACCGCCACCGCCACCTAATGATGGAAAATCTGCCGCGGAAAGCGCCGCCTGCTGCTGCTGCTGCTGCTTGTTGTTCAGCATCGACAACAGGTCCCCCGAGGGCGGCACAAAGTTCTGCTGACCCAGCCCCGACGTCCGCATCGGCGACGTCGAGTTTCCCGGGTACTGAGAAATCCCCTGCTGCTGCTGCTGCTGCTGCATCCGGTTCAGGTTGAGCCCGGAGATTTGCATCCCCGGTGGCAGCCCGGTCCCAGAGGCACCAGAGGGCATTCCGCCCATGGACGAGGTCGGGTACCCCTGCCCGTTCTGCTGCTGATACGTCGAGTACCGACTATCCATGTGCCCTTGATACTCCGTGTCTCCCGTCTATCCGTGACAAAACAAAGCGACAACGTGGCTCGATTTTGCTGGTTTTTGATTCGGTGCCGAAAAATCTCGAGAAAATGCGCGCCCTTTGCACGGTCGCTCTCCCTCGTCGGTACTCCAAGACGTCACTCGTTGCCGCGGTCGTCTTCGCCTGTTTCGCTCGAGACGATACGATTTGTTTTTGAAGGGGTGGGGGGTACAAGAGTTCGAAAGGAAGCGGGGTGGCACACCCCAGCGGCGAGCGAGGTGGGGGGAGGCGACGACGACGTGGACAGGCCGGGGTGGATGGACTGGGATGCCCGTCGTTGGACGAACGCGGAGGTGAAGAACCGTTCGTCGGTCGTCGGCCGTCGGTCGTCCGTCGTCCGTCGGCGGTCGGCGGTCTGCGGTCGTCCGTCGGCCGTCGGCCGTCGTCGGTCGGCGGTCGTCCGTCGTCGGTCGGCGGTCGTCCGTCGTCGGTCTGCGGTCGTCCGTCGTCGGTCGTCCGTCGGCCGTCGGCGCCGCGCTCCCGGTGTGTAAATTCACCAGCCCTGCTCGCCTGTGGGTTCACCCTCCCCTTCAAATCCAAACAGTTCAAATCCACCTTTCCCGTCACCATGGACAACAACGACGATGCCCGAACCCCAACCCAACAACCACCCGTCCCGGTCAGCATGCTGTCCGGATTCCTGGGCGCGGGCAAGACGACGCTCCTTCGCCACATGCTCACGCAGTCGGACCTCAAAATCGGCTGCATCGTCAACGACGTGGCCTCGGTCAACATCGATGCCAAGCTGATCCGGAACACAGGGCGGGAGCAGGCGGGGGACGGGGGCGGGGACGGGGACGGGGAGGCTGCGGGCGGGTCGAATTCCAAATCGACTGCAGACCTGACGGACACGATCGAGCTGGCCAACGGTTGCGCGTGCTGTAGCATTGCCGACGAGCTGTTCGACTCGTTCGAGAACCTTCTGAACATAGCGAAGAAGCGTGGGATCACGTACGACCGGATCGTGCTGGAGAACAGCGGCGTGGCCGAGCCGCAGAACATCCGGGATCAGTTCAACGAGGCCCGGGCGTTGGGTCACCCGCTGGTGGAGAAGGTATATCTGGACACCATGGTGACGGTGGTGGATTCTGCGAGCTTTACGAAGGATTACTCGTCGAAGGCGCCGGTGGCGGCGCGTCCAGAGCTGGGGGACGGGGGTGGGATGCGGCCGGTGGTGGATCTGCTGGTGGAGCAGGTGGAGTGCGCGGATTTCGTCGTGCTGAACAAGGTTGATATGTTGGAGAAGAAGGTAGTGGAAAGCCTGGAGGCCATCGTGTCGTCGTTGAACCCGCTGGCAAAGGTGTACACCTGCGAACACGGCAAGGTGGACATTGACGAGCTGGTCGGTCCGGACGTCCACGGCCTGGTGCGTGATGATGGTGATCATGGGTGTTTGTCGATGGTGATGATCGTCAGACACCTTCGGACGCGTCGCCCCTGCGACCGATGAGGCCTCGCTCTTGCTGTCCGTCTCACTCACGCTCGCGCTCGCGCTCGACAGGTCTCCAACCTGAACACCGAGGCCCATCACAAGGGAGCGGTCGCTGCGGCAAAGGCGTGTGCTGATCAAGATGGTGATCATCACCATCATCAGCACGACGGTAGTGACTCGCACAAGTGCGGGGGCGGGGCGTGCGACCACGCCTCGCACAAGCACACGACCACGCACACGCACACGCACGACCACGCCTCCCACAAGCACGATCACGACCACGAGTGCGAGGGCGGGGCGTGCGGCCACGCCTCCCACGCTCACACAACGAAGAAGACCACGGCTGCCACGCGGTTCGGCATCATGAGCTTTGTGTACGAGCGCAGGCGGCCGTTCCATCCGATTCGCTTGAAGGAACTGGTGCTGAGGTGGATGCCAGTGGCGGTACGTCGATGAGAGGAGGAGCCTACTAGGGTGATGAGCGGGGAGGGTGACCATGAACCCCACCCGGTCGCTGCCCAGCTCCCCTGCGTCAACCCATGTCGTTGTCTCTCGCTCACTCGACCCCGCTCGATTCCTTCTTTGTCTGTCCTTCAGGTCAACAAGGAGGTCGAGGATCACGAAAAGCCGGAGGATCCCTCGACCAGTCCGATCACGACGGTTCGTGTTGATTCGGGCCTCTCACTCTCAGCTCCCCGTTGGGTGTTGGACAGGCTCCCTCGGCGGTAGTATTCTCGTGGAGTGAGCGGGGAGCGCAGCGACCTTCTTTCTTCTTCCGCTCACCCCACCCGGTGCTCCCCCAGCTGCCCGTTGACTCTCTCACTCCCCCCCACCACCCACACCCCCACCCCAAAAGGTGCTCCGGTCAAAGGGTTTCATGTGGATCTCCAACTCGCACTCGACCGCGTACTACTGGAGTCATGCCGGGCAGCACTTTGAGATCAGAAACGAGGGCGACTGGTGGGACGCCATTCCCAGGGAGGATTGGCCCGAGGCCGAGGGCCCCAGGAACGCCATTCTGGCGGACTTTGACGAAGCCAACGGGGACAGGCGCCAAGAGATTGTGTTCATCGGCGTCGGGATGGACGAAGCGGCAATATCGGCACAGCTGGACTCGGCGCTGCTGACGGACGAGGAGCTCGTCAAGTACGCCGACATCTGGAGGACTTCTGGTGGTGACGGTGGTGCATGATAATCGGCGGTATACACCGTCGCGCATGTGATTGTTGTAACGCATGCTATAGTCTATTCATCATCAGTCTATTCAATTACGATTTTCATGTGATCATCATCCGCAGCGTACATCAAACCCGCTCGACAACTTCGATCTGCTTCATCTCCGCATCGCCGATCGAACCCGCTAGAACTCACCCCACCCCACACCCCACACCCCAACCCCCACGAATCCATGCGAGACCCATGCGGAGGGCGCCCTCCTTCTCGCCGGACACGTCGAGGGCCTCGACGATCCGCTTGGTCTCCGCGTCGCCGTAACACACAATCTTAGAGTCATCCTCGCACTCGGACACACAGCACACGAGACCCTGCGAGCGAGAGAGTCGGGGAGTGAGAGAGTCGGGGCGGGCGAGTGAGGGATTGAGAGGGTCAGCGGTGGACGGGGGAGCGCAGCGACCCCGTCCACCCCACCCCGTTCGTGATCAATAATAATCATACCTGAGAGGATCCGGTGATGATCTCGGCACAGCCGAGCGAGTAGTAGGACAGGCCCGTGCGGTCCTCGCCCACGGCCGACGTCCGGCCCGGGCAGTTTTTGAGGAACTGCGACGTCTTGAGCCAGCGCAGGCGCGACATGTTCTCCACCGACACCGCAGAGGCCGCGGTGAGCCGGGCGCTGGCCACGATTTCCCGCTGCTTCTCGGCCGAGATGTTGCTGATCTGCTGCGAGGAGATGAGCTCGGCGATGAAGCGCTGCTTGTGGCGCTCCTTCTCCTCGCTGATATCCCTCTTGACGCGCTCAATCTCCTCCTTCTGGAGACGCTGGCGCTCGCTGCCTTCCTGCACGCTCTTCTCGATCACGTCGACGATCGGACCGCACTGGATGGCGTCGTGTATCACCATGTAGACGGCCTCGAGGCGGTCGGCGACGCTCCAGGACCAGAAGGACGGCCCCCTCTGCTGGTCGTCAAACGCCCAGGTCTTGGAATCGCTCGCGTCCTCCCAGGCCTCGTCGCCGTCGTCGTACAGCACGTAGGCGCGGCCCTTACGGTCCGCCTTGAGCACCACGCCCGAGAACCATTCCTTCTCGCTAGGCCAGTACGCCTTGACGCGCCTGCCCAGCAGCGCTTCGGGCGACGGTTTCCGCGGGATCACACTCGGTGTTGTAGCTCTCCGAGAGGACATCGGCGTCTCTCGGAGATCGTGACCGTGATCATCTCGCGGGGCCTGGGACTCCTGCGAACTGATCACGATCGACCCGTCGGCGTCGGCGTCAGCGCGCGCATTGTAGCGGGAAGCCAGCCACGCGTCCCACGCCAGGCCTTCCGGGTCGACTTCGTCCCCGCCTAACCACCTGCAGATGATCCCCTTGAGGGACACAAGGGCGTCCACGAGACACGAAGACACGTGCTGGCCGGCGATGACCGCGTTGCCGTGCGACGGCTCCCCCGGCGCGTCCTCCCTGACGAGCTCCTTGGCCAGCGCCGAGACGGACAGGTCCTCCAAGCCGATCGTGCGTGCAAACGTGGAGAAAAACTCCAGGACACACACCAGCTTGGCCGTGTCCACGGTGGGTGGGATGTCCAGAGGGCCCTCGCCTTCGTCAGAGTGGATCTTGGGCTCCACCGGCGCAGGCAGCGCCCGGCGCCTCTTCTTCAGCGTGAGGTCGTCCACCCCGCCGTACCGCTTTCGATGATGAGCGGAAGGTGAGGGGGGCGAGGAGGGGGAGGAGGACGGGGGACATGGCACGCCGTTGGCGGCCTTCCCGGTTGCCTTGGTCGTCGGAGCAACAGCGGCAGCAGCGGCGGCGGCAGCAGCAGCCACCGCCTTCTTGGTCGCTGCCGTCTTGGCGTTCTCCTTCGACTCTTTCTTCTTCTTCGATGAGATCGATGAGCTCGGTTTCGTCTTGGGGGTGAGGCCCCTGGCCGCCCCATTCTTCTTCTTCTCCCCCTTCTCCCGCTTCTCCCGCTTCTTCTCCTCCTTCTTCTGGCCACCTGGAGAAGACGCGAAGGCCATCACGCTCACGTTGGGGTTCTTTTCGAGGAGCTGGGAGACGCTCCCAAACCCGGCACTCCTGGCAATGTTGGCCAGGATGCCCGTCGCCTGCAGTCCCTGCTTCTTCCTGCAGTTGCTACAGTTGCAGATCTTCCGACACTTGGGACAGTCCCATTTCGGGAGGTGACGCACGTAGTCGACCTCCTCGTTGTAACGGTTGCTGAGGCACCTCGTGCACCAGTGGAGGTTGCAATGCGAAGACTTGCAGGGCGCCTTGACCTCGAGAGTCTTCTGGCGACACTGGTGGCACGACGTTCCGTTCTCCGAGTCGTAGATCCGCCCTCCCTGGTGCCTGATGCCCGGGTCCGTGTTCCGCTTCTTCTTGAAGGCGGCCGTGACCGCCGCCTTGGGGGCGGCGACCTTTTGCTTGGCGGCCGTGAGCCTGACGGCCGGCTCCGTGTTCCGCTTCTTCTTGAAGGCGGTCGTGACCGTCGCCTTGGGGGCGGCGACCTTTTGCTTGGTGGTCATTCCGCCTGCGTTGTTGGGTCGAAAACTCGAGGCAGCGTGAGAGCGAGGGCGGTGATGGATTGGGGGTCCCGTCACGTCGTCCATGAGTCCATCTAGCGCTCACATACCTGGGTTTGTTTGTTTGTGCGGCGCGAGAGGGTGTGGGAAGACAAGAAGCCTTTCACTGAAATGTGGGTGCCTCGGAATTTCGGAGCTCAGATTATCTGGGCTCTGGGCCTGGGCGCCCGGATCCGTTCCCTTCTATGGTACTTTCGTGATATATGGATAAACGTCGGGGGATCGCCGAGGGTGTAAACGTAACGGATTTCAAAGTTGTGACCATGAACGATGCCATCTCGGTCTCTCCTCATCGTCGTCTCCCGTTCTCCTCCTCATCGTCTCCCGTTCTCCTCCTCCTCCTCCTCGTTGTTGTTGTTCTCCTCATCCCCGTTGTTGTTCTCCTCCTCCCCGTTGTTGTTCTCCTTCTCGAGCATCCTGGCCTGCTTCTCTCTCCGCGCTTCGTGGTCGTCGTCCAGCATGTTGCGAGCGCGCTCCAGCCGTCACTGCTCCTCCAGCTTCTGCTTCTCCTTCAAATCGGCGCGTTGCTGTTCCTTCTCCTCGATTTCCTTCAGCCGTTCGATCAGCCTGCTCGCCAACTGGGCCTCTTTTGATTCCGGCTCGTGCGACCAGACCAGGTACCGTTCGTTCTTCTCGACGAGCGACGTCCAGCCCACCGCGCGGAGCAGCTTCTCCGAAGGGGGGCACGCCAGGATTTCCCGCTGAACGACGACGTTGTTGTACTTGAGTCTTTTGAACCGCTCGTCGTCGCCGCTCGTCGCGTTGGAGATGATTTTGACCAGCCGCTGCGCTCTCGCCACGAGCGTGGTCGCGCTGTTGTGGCGCTCGTCTGGAACAGCGACGTGTAGTGTGGGAGGTTGTGAGAGATGCGTGGGTATGGAAGCGAATTTTGCGCGCGAGAGTGAGGGCGACGAACGACGAACGACGAACGGCGAACGGCGAACGACGAACGGCGAACGGCGAACGACGAACGACGAACGACGCCGTTGGCCCTCTTCCTCGAGACGCACCGCACCACTCTAGGACCAGGACGCGTTCGAGCTCCTTCAGGTCGTCTCGCGAGAGCAGCGACCCCTTCTTGCTCTCGTCCTGTTTGGGCGCAGGTGATGGTCCAGACGAGTTGGGAGACTCGAGCCGGGCCAGGCGCGCCAGTCTCAGCTGCTCTCGGTCCATGGGCGCCGGCTTGGAGGCGGTCCCCTTCTCCTCTTGAAGGCTCGGCATGGCACGCGGCAAAGTCCGTATGTACGGTATCGACTTTTCGCGGTCAACTCTAGAGTTTGAAGATCCCAACAATCAGGATGCATCCTCGTCTCGTTCTGGGTTTTGGCGCGCTCGGGTCATTTGGCGCCTTCGGCATCGGCTCACTGGTAGGATACGAGCTCTTTGCCCCAGATCGCGCTCCCTCCTCCGCCGCCGCCTCCTCCAATTCCCCCAGTCGGTCGTCTTTCGATCCGAAGGCGTCGGCAGAGTCGTTCAGTTCAAACTCCTCATCCTACGACAAATCGATCGATCGGGACGAGCTGCTCATGGGTATTAAACTTCTCCGGTGGTATCTAATACGCAACTTCGTGACCGGGAATGACGCCCTCGAGGTGTCGGCCGGGACGGTACGGCGTTGGTGTCGCGGTGGGCGTCTCGCCCACGAATCGCCCTCTTGCGCTCTACTCACCACGATGTCGCTGCGCAGGGACGCAACCTCGGCTACTATGGGAACGGTCTGAGTCTGACCCTGGCAGACGCCAACCGGGAGATGTTGATCGAAGCGGCCGCCAAGGCCCGCGACGTATCGGAGCAACAGGACGCCGGGTCCGTGGTATTGTACCTCGCCGACTCGGAGAACCTCGTGAGACCCGACTCGGACCGGCACGGGCGACGAGAACCGACGCAAGCAGAGCGATCGCTGCGATCGCTGCGAACGTTCCCTCCAGAGTCGTTCGATACAGGTGCGTGTATAATATGGCGTTGTGAGTGGTGGGAATGGACGATGAACTCGACGACGATGGACGGGGAGCCCGCAATCGCGCGCTAACTCACTCGCTAGCTAACCAACTCACCCCCCACCCCCACAGTCGTGGACACGTTTGGTCTCTGCTCGCTCAACGACCCTCGCAAGGCGCTGGAACAGATGGTACGCATCGTCCGGCCAGGGGGGCGGATCATCCTCCTGGAGCACGGCAGGGGAACGTGGCGGCTGATCAACGATATTCTTAGTGCGCAGGAGAAGAACCACTTCGACCGTTGGGGCTGCAACTTCAACAGAGACCTGGACGCCGAGATCACCCGGCTGGTCGACCGAGAGGGTTTGCGCGTCGTCTGGAGGGCCCGGTGGCACTTCGGGACGACTTTGATCTGCGTCTTGGAGAGAGAGAGGGAGACACCGCGCGAGTAGTAGGGGTCGCGGTAGTAGGGGTCGAGGCGCTTCTCTCTCTCTCACGACGACGTCGTGAGGTAGCCGGTCAACCACCACCTGTCTCGAGGACGTTTCTGTCGTGGAATAATAATAATAATAATACCTGACACACGCACGCCATCGTCGTCGTATTCTCTCTCTCCATCGCGTCGTCGACAAGGAACGGACACGACGCTTCTCTCCTTCTCGCTCTCGAATTTCGAATTCGTCAGCCTTCCGTGAAAGATGACTCGAACGCTCAGCAGGGATATGACCGCGACGGGCAGGTATGATTCGTTTGCCATGAGACTATCACTGTCGTGCTTTGGACGGCGTACAGGCGCGAACGACCGGCTATCGTCGCCAAACCGACCGTGTTGATTCGCCAGCCACCGATCTCGAGGTCTCGATCAGCCTCGCACCCGACCGACCTACCTACCGACCTACCCACGTACCGACCCACCTACCGACCCACCTCCCGACCCACCGACGACCCACTCGCCGCCTCCACGCCACCCCCCGAGTCGCGCAGGTATCCTCCCGTCCCGAAGTATCCGCCGATCGCCTTCTACAGCGCGATCCGCCTCGGTGACCCCGAGCAGCTCGCCAAGGTGATGGAGACCGACCCGTACTTCATCACGCAGGACAACGGAGCCGGCGCGCCCGTGCACTTTGCCACCACCTACAAGCAGCTGGACATGTTGCACCACCTGCTGAACAACGGGGCCGAGATCAACCAGAGGGACGAGAAGGGATTCACCCCCCTGCACCGTGCGGTGTGTATCAATAGCCCCTCGCTCGTCCCCGCCCGACGGGCGACTCGTCCTACTCACCACTCACTACCCTTCATCATCGTTTCTCGCTCTAGGCCTATCTCGCCCACTACGACGGCTACTTGGAGATTTACGAGTACCTACTGTCCAGGGGAGCCGATCCGTCGCTCAAGACGGTGGGTATTGACCTCGACCGACGTGCCCCATCCCACCCCTTCTGACTCTCCCACGCGCGCTACGCGCTTCGCTTGTTCGCCAGGAGGACTACGATCCGTACCTGAACCCGGGTCGGAAGACCCCGATCGACGTGGCCACCGGCGAGGTGCGTACTGACCTCGGCCGCCGTGCCCACCCACCCCCTTCTGACTCTCTCACTCGCGCTACGCGCTCGTTCGTTCGCCAGGGCAACGTGAGGGACGCCCTCAAGAAGTTGGAGAAGAAGTACGCCAGCGTCAAGAAGATCAGGGAGCCCCATGCCATGATCGGCGACTGGTGGACGCTCTACGACTACGGCCTCGACGAGGTCAGGGAGTGGAAGGTCGACTACAAGCCGTCGTTCCCGGAGGAAGCCAAGAGGGCCATGGACGCGGAGGAGCGCAAGGCCGCCAAGGAGCGCCGCAGGAAGGTCAGGGCCGACGCCATTGCGTCCGGGGGGCCGCTGCCGACCAAGAAGGCCCCCGCGCAGGGACCGGTTGCCTTTTTGTTCCCGGGACAGGGATCGCAGGCCGTGGGTATGCTCAGCGAGACCAAGGACCTTCCGGCGGTCAAGAAGATGCTCGAGACGGCCAACAAGGTGCTCGGCTACGATCTGCTCAAGCTCTGCAACGAAGGTCCGAAGGAGGACCTCGACAACACCATTTACTCGCAGCCGGCCCTGTTTGTCGCCGGCCTCGCGGCCGTCGAGAAGCTCCGCGCCGAGAACCCCAAGCTCGTCGAGTCGGTCTCTGCCACGGCCGGCCTCTCGCTCGGGGAGTACACGGCCCTGGTGTTCTCTGGTGCCATCAGCTTTGAGGACGGGATCGCGGTGGTCAAGGTCAGGGCGGAGAGCATGGCGGAGGCCGCCAAACTGGGCGACCCGCACGGCATGCTATCGATCGTCGGACTCGGGGACGACGACGTCGAGGCCATCTGCAAGGAGGTCCGCGACAAGATGCCCGGTAAGGTCTGCCAGGTCGCGAACTACCTGTTCCCGCAGGGTCGCGTCGTCTCCGGACACAAGGCCGCCCTCGAGGAGGCCCAGAAGCTGGCCACGACCAAGGGAGCCCTCAAGGCCGTCAACGTGGCCGTCTCGGGCGCGTTCCACACGTCGCTCATGGCGCCGGCCAGGGACGCCCTCGTTGAGGCGCTCGACAAGGTGACCATCTCGGACCCCGCGATTCCCGTCTACTCCAACGTGACGGGCGAGCGGTTCGCCGATGCCGAGGAGATCCGCGCCCTGTTGCCGAGGCAGCTCGTCGAGCCGGTCAAGTGGGAGCCCACCCTCAAGACCATGATTGCCGCCGGGAAGACCCAGTTGCACGAGTTGGGGCCGGGTGCTCAGATCAAGGCCATGGTCAAGAGGCTCGACAATGCCGTCTGGAAGGCCTTCAAAAACGTCGCCGCGTGAGCGGCGACGGCGAGCGGTTCGCCGATGCCGAGGATTCGATTTTCGATTTTCAGCACGATGCGCGATTTCCGCGCGATTGATTGTTCAGAGCCTCAAATATCGTTTTAACGTATTTGCGTCGGTTTTGGTCCAAAGTAACGGCGAACACGTCGCCGTATGAGCCAGTTCCGATGTGTTTCGACAAGACGCGAAGATTTACGAGCGCATTTTCCGTTTCGTCTTCAATTTGTCTCCGCGACGACGCCCCGACGTCGCACCGATTTATCGAGACAAAAAAACACTTTTCAAAATCTACAAAAATCCGTAGTATCCCACGAAGGCTTTGCCTGAGTGCGTGGGAGGCAACACTTGTTGCGTCGACCAGCACTCACCGGCGGTCCCAAGTTCCAAAGACTGTCGAACAGTGTAAACTCGTCGGTTGAATGGGAGCGTCACTCTCCCCCGAGCATTGTTACGGGAGGGTGCTTGTTCAGTCGTCGATGTTTACTCGAGCGGGGTCGGTCCCGCCGACTGCCGGCCGCCGGCCGCCGGCAGCGCGGACGGGGTGGGGGTCGGCCATCGCCGAGAACGCGAGTACCAACGCGACCCACCGCCCTCGAGATCTTTCGAGTCATGAGCGACGTTGATCGATTGCCCGGTGTCTGTATGAACGAGGCGTCTGAATGAATGATGATGCCGCGGTTCATCGTTGCATCATCCGTAATATCAATCGATCGATCCGTCAGTATCGATACACCGTAGCTCACACGCGCATCAGGTCGTCCAGCATCTTCCTCGTGGACCCGTCCAGCGTCTCGAAGGCGGCGTGCATGAGCGTGGCCTGGTGCATGCACTGCTGGAAGTGCTCCTTGATGCCCAGCGCGACGACCGGACTTTCCGCGAATATTGCTTGGCGGCGGGCTGTCTCGCCTTCGGCCTCCTCGAGGTCGACCGACACGGGGATGAAGTCGTCCCGCGGCCCGGTGCCCGCGATCGGGAACGACAGCGCCAGCGTGTCGGCGTCGGGCCCCTGTTCTACCTCGACCCAAACGGCTGCGATGTGCGTGATGATCTCGCCGAAGCGCGGCGCCACGCACGGCACGTCCAGCTTGAGCACGGCGGACAGGCCGAGCGCGGCCAGCTTCCGCCTGCCCTTCGAGGCGATCGAATCAAACTTGTCGAGCCACACGTCCAACAGGCACGAAAAGAGCCTCGTTCCGTCGATGGTCCCACCCATCGTCCCGTTGGACACAGCAGTCGTCGTCGTCGTCGCCCTGGTCACGGCACGCTCGTGCCGTTCGACCGCGGCCGCGACGTCGGGACCTCGGGTGGTGCACGCGTAGTCAAAAAGCCGGAGAAGTTCGTCCGGTGATCGAATCGCCAGTCGGGATACGACGAGCGACAGGAACGGCGCGATCACCTGGTTGCCGCGCTCGGGGTCTAGCACGTCCAGCACGATGGCGACGATCGTGTCGGCCAGGAAGCCAAGTCCCTGACGCGGACACGCCTGGACGATGGCATCCAAGCAATGGACGATGTCTGTGAGCGCCTTGTCCTTGACGTTTCCGACGTAGCCACCCAGGACGGCGTTGATGTCCCTGCCGTGGGTCTCGAGCAGGGCGTCGCCATAGAGCAACACGGAAGACGTGATGCACCTCGTTCCCGTAAATATTTGTTCCGTGCTGTCCCGCATGATCCGTAAGAGGCCTCCAAGAGGCCCGCAGAGGCCGTCGGCCGGCCCAGGCGCGTGCCGAAGTACGACGATCCACAGGCACACGACGTCCTCGAGTGCGTTGACCGGGTCGGGGTTGTCGGCGTCGATGACGAACTGGAGGATCGGCAGGACGACCGGGTAGGTCATGGGAGAGTCGTTTCCGAGCGCGTGAACAAGTCGCTGGAGCGCGAGCAGGATCTGGATCCTCAGCAGGCCCTGTCCCTCCGACTCCCGCCACAGCTGCGGGATCATCTGGAGGATCATCGGCGCGCACTCCTTGGCGCGCTCCTGCAGATGATCGATGACCAAGTTGAGCACCGAAAAAACCTCGAGCTGCGACTCGTAATCCGAGCACCGGGCCAGGTCGGCTATGAGCAGTCGCACGGCGTCCGTGGCGAGGGGCCGGAACTCCTCGACATCAAAGTCCCAGTCCTCCATGACGGCCTGCAGCGCGCTGCATGCCATGAGAAACATGGCACTGTCCTCCGGAAGGACGGATAAAAGCATGGTGTACACGGTCGGCTTGTCTTGCGGCTTGATCTTGGGCACCCAGTAGGCCACCAGCCGCAGCGCCTCGCGTCGGACCTGTCGGACGTGAAGCGGAGCGATCCCAGCGCCGGGTTGGTGTTTTGAGACGATGGGGACGATCGATCCGCGGAGCACGTCGGTGAAGTCCACGTGATCGAACAGGTCGTACGCACCGAGCGACAGCGCATGCATGACAGCGGCCGTGTCCAGAGCCGCGCGCGGATCGCCAAGGTCGGCCGATCCGCACTGCAGCATCATGTGGACGACGATAGGCGCCAGAACATCCCTGTTGGACTCCAACAGGGCGTTGAAGAGCATCTCGGCGCACCCCCTGACCGTCTCCTCCTTGGCGCCGTGCTCCGTCTCCTGGTGGAACTCCTCGCCGTTCGCGTCCCAGAGCGCCAGCTCTTCGTGCGTCAGCACAAAGTATCGCCGGACAAGCAGCGTCATCAGCGTGGCGTCACGTTGGCCGGCCGCCCAGAACTGCTTGAGCGTGGCCCCGACTTCCTCGGCCATCCGCTCAAGGTGCTGCTTGAGCTCCCGGGCCTTTCCTGCCGGCATCAACAGCGAAGATGTCGACCCCCGATACCCGGGACACTTGATCACCGCATAAATCGCCGCAAGGACCCGCTTGTGTCTCTCCCGATGCTCTGGCGGGTAGAAGCCGGCCTCGGCACCGTTCCCGTTTCCGCTACCGCTCCCCAATCCTCCCATCCGGGCCACTTCGTCGCATAGGAGCTCCAGGTACGGAACAAGGCTCCCGGATGCCGCCAAGGCCCAGCAGTGCGTCTCCTGCACCGCGTGTACCATCTTGAGCAGCTTGAGGGTCAGCTTGTTGGTCGTGACCGACGCCCCGAGCAACGACGCCGGCGCGGAGGACGCCACCGCCGACGAGGGCCACTGGAGCAGCCAAGACCGCAGCGTCGTCACTAGAAACGGACACAGAGCCTGTACCTGCGCCGCCAGCTGCAGCGACTTGGCGTCGCTCGGAAATCCCTGCACCAACACCCGCTTCACGCACTTCATCTCCAGCAGCACCCGCTCGAGCAACTCTGGTCGCAACGACGCACAATCCTCCGTCCACCACCCGACAATCCGATCATACAGCCCCGAGCAGAGCCCCTCGAAGGCCTTCTGGTCCGACGCCAGCCTCTTCGACGCCAGCTCCTTGAGCACCAGGTGCAGCGCCATGTACGCCCGCTGCAGCACCCGCTCCGTCGCGTCCGCATCGCCTCCTACATTCATTTGCCCCCGCGCCTGGCCGATCACGCCCACCAGCCGCTCCACCACGTCTGGCCACTCTTTCGGGTAGTCAAACCGCGCCACTTTCGACACCGCCAGCGCAATCTGCACCCCCACCTGCGCGTCCGGCTCGTCGATCAGCTCGAACAATCCCCGACGTACCCGCTCCTTCTCATCCGACGAGATGCACCCCTGCAGCCTCGTCCTCCAGTTTCGGACGATGACGTTCTTCAGGTAGACCGACGCCAGCCACCTCGCCGACCGCTCCACCTGATCCCGACGAATCAGCAGCTCGAGCAGACACGATGCGAAGTTGGGCCGCACCTCGAGCGCCTTGAGCGCGTCCGCGCATTGCTTCTGCGAGTCGGGCGAGAGGCTCCCGGAGAGAAGCGAGGCGATCAGCTGCAAGTCGTCGGGCGTCAGGGGCGGGGGAAGAGGAGCAGCCTGGGCGTCGTCCATCACGCGTCTGTGTGTGCCATGACGACGGACTGCAGGCCCTTCAGTTCAGTTCAGCTGCGTTCTTCGTTCCGAAGTCGGTTTTGAAACTCGGGCGCCACAACTCATACAAAAACGTAGTAGCGTCTGCGGATCACGTCTCGCGAACGCAGAGACATGAGACCATATATTCTGCAGGGGCACACGCGGCCCCTGAACCAAGTCAGGTCCGTTCGGGGGTGGAAATGCTGTTCAACGAAGAATCGCCGGCCGGCGCTCTTTCTTCGTTCTGTGTGGGCACTCGGGGTCTTCCGACTGGACTGGGTCGTGAATATGTCTGGTGGACGTGCCATGCTGGAGGCGCCGGTGGATCCGGGCGTGGAATCGGGCGTCAGGGCCTTGAATCTTCCTCCTCGTGGGCGACGATGACCTTCCGCCCTCCGTCGAGCAGTCGCAGCCACAGTCGTAGTCTCACTCGCGCACTCACCACACGCACTCGGCAGTTACACACGCGAGGGAGACTTTGTCATCACATGCGGAAAGGACTCGAACGTCAACCTGTGGTGGAGCGATAATGGCGAGCGCGCCGGGACGTTCAACGGACACAACGGATCCGTGTGGACGACAGACACGAACACGGACTCGTCCGTGCTGATGACGGGGGCGGGAGATTCGACGGTGAGGCTGTGGGATATGAGCAACGGGGATGAGCTGTTCAAGTTTCAGTTCCACGAGCCGTGCCGTGCGGTCAGGTTCAACGTGGGGGACACGATGGCGGCTGTGTCGACCGATCCGTTCATGAATTCGGTGTCTGCGATCCGGTTGCTGAAGATTGCGGACGACGTGAGGGACCAGACGGAGGAGGTCGTGGCTTCCTTCACGGGACCGAGGGGGCGTATTAGCAGGGTCATGTGGAACGACCTGAACCGGCAGCTGATCTCGACGTCGGAGGACGGATGCCTTCGGAGGTGGGATGTGGAGACGGGCAAGGTGCTGCAGGAGGTGCAGCTGCACAAGGGATACATCGGCGACATGCAGATGCACGTGGACGGGACGCACTTCATCACGGCGTCGGTGGATCACACGGCGAAGATCGTGGACACACAGACGTTCGAGGTGATCAAGACGTTCACGAGCCAGGTGCCGATCAACTCGGCGGCGCTGAGCCCGACGCACGACTACGTCCTGATCGGCGGAGGACAGGATGCCAGTCAGGTCACCACGACGAGCGGGGCCGCTGGATACTTCGAGGCAAGGTTCTTCCATGCCATCTACGGCCAGGAGATTGCACAAGTCCGCGGTCACTTCTCGCCCATCAACGGATGCGCCTTCAGCCCGAGCGGCACCGGCTTTGTCACCGGCGGAGAGGAGGGATACGTTCGGTTGAGCGAGTTGGATGCCGACTACTACACAGCAATCGCCTAACTCGACGTGTTAGTTATTTATTACTAGCTGCAAATTGGCTTCTTCTTCACAGATCGGACACGATGGAATCGAACAGCAGGACGTCTTCCTCGCTCGGCACAAAGTCCTCCTTGCCGGGCAGCACGTCCATATCGTCCGGCACCACGAGAACGTTCTGCGTGCCAAACGTGCTCTCCCGGCCGCTAATCTTGGCCACCTCCTCGTACCTGCTCACTGGAACGTCCCGGAGGTCGAGCGCCGGCGTGTACTCCTCCGCCGACGGAATGACGGACGCCAGCACCTCGTCCAGCGGCGCCGCGACCAGCGGGAAGCGGAACAGCGGGTCCCCTGCGACCGATACCACGCGCACTTCGAGGCGGTCTCCGACGTTCGGCAGGCATCCCTTCGCGGCCGCCGACTTCCAAAGCTGGATGCCCCGCATCGGGACCAGGGCGTCTGCCTCGCACCCCACGTCCACGCGCAGGCCGTGGTGCAGCAGCTGCTCGACGACCGTCCCTGGCAAGATGTCACCCCGCGTGACATTCTCCAGCGCCTTCCTTCCCGATGTGCTGGACGCGGCGTGCCTGAACTCGTCGAAATCGTCGTCCACGGGCACACCCTCCGCCTTGCGAAGCCTGCGCTTCTCCGTCTGCCAGCCCTGTGCCGGCTCGGTAAACCAGTACGACATGGCCTCTTGATCGACCGTGTCCATCGCCAGCCCCTCTTCGAACGTGATGCTGACGCGCCGCTCCAGGGGCCCGAGGTGCGGGTTGGGCACTGGGTTCTCCGGGTCGACCATGATTGTCCCGTCCTCCAGGAGCCCCGCCTCTTCGTACAGCCGGTTGACCTTGACCTCTTTGCCTTCGTTGGTGACATATATCCGGTGCCGCATCTGCCTCTGCCAATGCCGCATCGACGAGGTCGCTGCTGGCCGCGAGCAGCCGTGCATCCGCGTTGCTCTCGCTGCTGCTGGTGGTTCACGCATTTCGTTCTCGGCGACGACGTCCGTGTGTGACTGACTGAGTGTGACTGAGTGAAGATGGGAGTGACTGACTGAGTTTAGAGATTAACGAGCGGTCGTTATTGTGTGCCGTAGAGAGAATTGGTGCACCCTGTGTGTGCACCAGCCTGGTGAGAAGAAGAAGAAGAAACCACGCCCATACCCACTCCTCCAGGCCGGTCGGTCCCCTCCTCGGCGGGTCTTGAAGGGACCCCGACGACGCGGGCTCGCCCCTGGCGACGACGCTGCCCTCCTCCTCCGGAGGCGCGCAGGGACTTGCCGGCACGGCCACGGAGGACAACGCTGCCGGGAGACACGAACCGCAACGAGGAGCGGCCGGAGATGGAGATGACGAGCCCAAGGTGACTACCGGGCGGGGTACAGGGGAGGAGCGGGTGCCGTTCACGCCAGCCAATTCGCCACCGACCTCGCCTCGAGCTTCCGCCCAATTGCAAACACGGGCGCTGCCCCCCACCCTCGCCAAAGTGTTTTATCGTGCATTTGACCGCCCAAGTTCAAGTCTCGTGCGCATAAATTTTCGTAAGGACACGAGTGGGACCCACACGCCCGCTCAGAACGGGAATCTGGTGGCAATCTCTGGATTCTGTAGCTCAGACGTTGAATCCGAGCGAGACCAGCTATGGAGGCCGTCGTCGAGCCCAGGGCTATGGCTCTTCCAAATAAGATCGATGTAGGGGACACGACGAGCAACACCACGTCGACAGGGACGGCAGCTCCGTATCAGCACCACGATAAAATCTCTCACAGTTCCAGCGGTGAGCGGGCGTCGATTCGATCGGTCATTCGATCGGTACGTTATCTGTTCTTATGTTTGTTCATATGGCGACCTCTGGGCGACGAAAACGTGGGCCGACACCGCCGATGATTCGCCTCGAAGATGGCCCCCCACTCACTGCTTTCCACCGCACGCTTCCAGGAGACGACCAACGCCTCCACCAACGGCGATACGTTCGAGGTCAACCACAGGATGCTTTGTCCGGTTCCTCTGGTGGGAGCCATCATCGGCAAGAAGGGCGAGAATCTTCGGAAGATCCGGTCTTCGACGTCCTCGGAAATTGTCGTCGATCACCTGGTCCCGAGCAGCGATGAGCGCGTGATTCGGGTGAGCTCGGCCGACGGGTTGGTGGGAATCGTAGAGAGTCTCTGCGGGCTGCAGATGAACGCCGGGTCGGATGACCCGATGATCACGGAGGAGGAGGACGGCGCCGACGAGGGGTCGTGCGACGTGAGGCTGCTCGTGGACTCGTCGCAGGTGGGATTCATGGTGGGCAAGTCGGGCGCGTCGATCAAGGCGATCATGCAGGAATCGGGGGCCCGGGTGACGATTCTGCCGCGCGGCGAGCTGCCCCCGTGCGCGTGCGTCAGCGACGAGCTGGTGTGCGTCTCGGGCACGCGTCAGGCGGTGGCTGTGGCGTGCCGGAAAATAGCGACCATGATGGAGGAGCATCCTCCCAAGCGAAAGGGGTCGCAGCGGCCAATAAACCTTGCACAAGCCTGCAGAGGGGACATCCAGTACCTCCCGAAGGGCTCGACGTCCTCGAGGGACGACGGACATTCCCTCGTGGGGCCGTCGGCGGTCACCATGGACACAATTTTCCGGTTGCTGGCGCCGGCTCACAGGGCCGGAAACATCATCGGCAAGGGAGGATGTCGCGTGAGCAAGATCCGGCAGGAGACGGGCGCCCGCATCAAGATGTACGGGAGCGCGGACGACGTCGAGGAGCGGCTCGTGTGCGTGTACTCGAGCGAGGACCCCAACCAGCGGTATTGCGCCGCACAAGACGCCCTCGTGCGGTGCGCAATTTCCCTGGCAGCAGACGATGCGACGTCGAAGAAGCACGTGGTTCGCCTCCTGGCGCCGCAGGTGTCGATCGGGGGCGTCCTCGGGAGGAAGGGCGCGACGGTGATGCAGCTGCGGCGGGAGACGGGCGCGACCGTCCGGGTCCTCGCCGTGGAAGCTCCGCTGGCAGCCGGGGCAGCCGTGGCCATCGGCGGCGGTGAGCCGGGCGGCGACGAGATCATCCAGATCGAGGGTGCACTGCATCAGTGCATTGCGGCGCTGCGCGGCGTCGCGACCCTGCTGCGTTCGTGGCAGATCCGCCGGACCATCACCGCGACGCCGCGGGCGGTGACTACGATCACCCTCTCTCCGGGACTCCTGGCCGAGTCTCTGGCCATGGGAGCTGCCCACGGCGGCCTGGTGGCGGTGCCCGTCACCGCCCACGGCGCGGGGGCACCCGCTGCCTACGCCACCGTGGCACACGGCACCTACCCGAGCTCGCCGCCCGTGCTGTGGAGATATAGGCTGACAAACGTCCAGGCTGGCGCCGTCATTGGAAAGAACGGACACCACGTCACGCAGATCCGGCAACTGACCGGAACCCGCGTGCACTTCCCGACGGGGCCCAACAACCAGGCCGATGGACTGAGGACGCTGGAAATCAGCGGCCCCGAGGAGTCCTGCCAGGCGGCACACACGCTTGTCAACCAATTTCTGGCCATCGGCAAGTGCTCGCCGGCGATGCCCGAGCACCAGAGCAACGCCATGGTCTTCATGGAGGACACGGCAGCCGACGCCGACCTCCACGAGTACAGCCCGGGCCAGTGGTCGCGGCCCGGCAGCGAGGACATCTCTCTCTGAGAGAGGGAGCCCCAATCATATCGTGATCATATATCGTGTCTAAAGTGCCTATGCTAGCTAGAATTGAGTGTGATGGCTATAGCCATCACACTCAATTCTTCCTGCGAGTCGGACATCAAAGTTCTCTATACACGAGAAGAACAGACAGATAGACTATATGACGAGAAGGGCAGGGCAGGCAGTCAGTGCCGCCGTGCGGCAGTTCGTTCATTGCCAGTTCGTCCGGCAAGACGCAGTCGTCGCCTCATCGCAAGCACCAGCAGCGGCCTCCCTCGCGTGCTTTCATTCCAAGGCGCCGCCGTCTGTGGCCAAGCGGACACGGTCCGGGCTGTTCG
>Ga0181584_10001009_pt1 | contig 20890 bp, 17 predicted proteins | sample 071ome_30_FD_132462 | JGI IMG/M metagenome (GOLD analysis project Ga0181584, IMG submission 132462) | Coastal salt marsh microbial communities from the Groves Creek Marsh, Skidaway Island, Georgia - 071406AT metaG (megahit assembly) | ecosystem: Environmental > Aquatic > Marine > Intertidal... | reverse complement strand
GCCGAACACCCGGGAGCACCCGCCCGGGCCATGGCACTGAAGGACAAGGATAAACCTGTCACCCCGGTGGTTTTTCAAAGGGGCAGACCCGGCAACCGAGGTGCCGAAGTGCCGAGACAATTTCTGGGATTCCTTGAGGGTGATCAGCGTAAGCCTTTTGAGCGAGGCAGTGGACGTCTTGAGATGGCGGAAAAAATCGCAAGCCCAACCAATCCGTTGACCGCCAGGGTTTGGGTCAACCGGGTATGGGCTTGGCATTTTGGACGTGGACTGGTCGATTCTGCCAGTGACTTTGGCCTGCGCTGCGACAAGCCCGTTCATGCGGAGCTGCTAGATTATCTCGCCAGCTATCTCATCGAACATCAATGGTCTCTCAAAGCGCTGCATCGTGAAATGCTCCTTTCGGCAACCTTCCGCCAATCCAGTGCCAACCGCCCGGATGCCAACCAAAAAGATCCTGATAATCGATTGTGGTGGCAATTCAAGCGTCAGCGCCTTGATCTGGAAGCCATGCGGGACACGCTGCTGATGGTGACCGACCAGCTCGATACCACCATGGAAGGTCGACCTGTGGATATTACCCAGGCACCATGGACGAGTCGGCGATCGGTCTACGGTTATATTGAGCGACAGAATTTGCCCAATTTCTTTCGAACCTTTGACCTGGCTTCCCCAGATTCCAGCAGCCCGGGCCGGTTTCAAACGACCGTTCCCCAGCAGGCCCTCTACCTCATGAACGGCCCATTTATGGAGGAGTTGGTTCACAACCATGCTCAGGGAATGAAGAATAGGAACAGCCCACCTAAGGAGGTTGCACCTCTTATCGAGACTCTTTACGGTCATTTTTTTCAACGATCGCCCAGCCAAAAAGAATGGCACTGGGGCACGGATTTTTTTGAGCAGGAAACCCAGGAAGTTTCGTTCTCCGAGGCCACCGCCAACTACATTCAGGCGCTGCTCATGTCCAACGAACTCATGTTTCTGGATTGATGCGTTGGATGGATCTTTCTTCAGATGAAAATCACCCAAATCAAACTCTATCAAGTCGACCTCCCCCTGAAAGAAGGTCGTTACAGCTGGTCAGGAGGCAAGTCTGTCGACGTCTTCGATTCGACTGTCGTCTGCGTGACAACCGACAATGGTCTGGAAGGATGGGGAGAGGTATGTCCACTGGGACCGGCCTATCTTCCCGCCTTTGCCGAGGGATGTCGCACAGGCATGGAATACCTGGCACCCCACCTCATCGGGGAGCACCCCCTTCGACTGGACCAACTCAATCGCCACATGGATGGCGTCCTGAAAGGCCATCCATCCGTCAAATCCGCCATCGACATGGCCTGCTGGGATTTGCTTGGAAAACATACCGGCATGCCGGTGTGTGACTTACTGGGAGGGCGCTACGGAGAAAATTTCCACCTCTACCGCGCCATTTCACAAAACACTCCCGAAGCCATGGCTGAGAATGTCGCAGCCTACCGGGAAGAAGGTTACCGCCGCTTCCAGCTCAAAGTGGGAGGGGACCCCGATGTCGATATCCAGCGCATCCGTGAAGTCGCAGGTGTTCTCAAACCAGGTGATCGCCTGGTGGCTGACGCCAACACCGGATGGACGCAAGAAGGCGCCATGCGAGTGGTTCATGGGGTCAGCGAGTTGGACGTTTATATTGAACAACCCTGTTTGAGCTATCAGGAATGCCTCTCCATCCGTCGCCATTGCAACCATCCCTTTGTCCTGGACGAAGTGGTGGATGGTGTAGACATGCTCATACAGGGGAAGAAAGATTTGGCCATGGATGTGGTGAACATCAAAATCAGTAAATTCGGGGGTCTCACTCGTGCCCGCCTAGCAAGGGATTTGTGTGTTCAAATGGGTATTGCCATGACGATTGAAGATTCATGGGGAGGAGACATCATTACCTCTGCCATTGCACACCTGGCCCACAGCACGCCCACGGCATTTTTATTCAGCAGCACCGACTTCAACAGTTACGTCACTCAGCCCATTGCCCATGGGGCCCCACAAAGGGAGTACGGTCGACTGCGCGCGTCATCGGAGCCTGGCTTGGGAATCACTCCCATGATGGAAACGCTTGGAGAGCCCGTTTGGACCACCTGAAAACTGGCTTTCATCCAAGTGCTGCAGGCCAAGGTCAGGCTGCTGAGATGTCTGAAAAAAACAGTCATTCGCATCATGACATTTCGGTACGCTCTTTGGCCGAATTTGTGTTCCGCCGAGGGGATCTTTTTTCCCAATCGGGATTTGTCGGCCCCGGCCGAGCCATGGAAGGGGTTCGGGGGCATCAAAGACTGCAGGCCTCCCGCCCTCCCCAATATCGCTCGGAAGTCCCCCTGAAGTGGGAGGAAGCTTCACAGTCCCTCACCTTGTGTGTGCGCGGCAGAATCGATGGGGTCATGGAAACCCCTGAAGGCATCCTCCTGGAAGAAATCAAAACCACACACAAAACTTCGATTCAGGAGCCCTCCTGGCTTCACCTCTGTCAAATCAGGCTTTACGGAGCGTTATGGATTAGGAAGGGCGAGACCCGGCCTCTCCTACTCCAATTGACCTACTACCATCTGGAGTCCGGCAGGGAACAGTCCTTCAATGTTTCTGAGGAGACCGACGTTTTAGAAGCCTTTCTCAAGGAAGCCATCGATACCTACACCCAGTGGCTCCATCTCCATGAGGAACGATGCCGCCAGCGTGACGCTTCCCTTAGATCACTGGAGTTCCCCTTCCCATCCATGCGCCGCGGTCAGTCAGAAATGATCCAGAAAATTGAGACACTACAGGAGCAAGGAGGGGCTATGATGGTGGAAGCACCTACGGGCATTGGCAAAACCATGGCCACATTGCTTCCAACGCTCAAAGCTCTACCGCATGGGAAGATTGCCCAATGCCTGATTGTCTCGGCAAGAGGACCGGGACAACGGGCCTTTGAAGGTGCGCTGCAACGATTGAGAGACCGTGGAGGCAAGCTTCGATCCATTACCCTTACCGCTCAGGAGAAAACATGCCTCGTCCGAGATCAGCCCTGTGATCCCAATCGATGCACCCGACGCGTGGGATATTTTGATCGATTGCATCCTGCGCGGATTCATGCCCTTGAAAAAAGCATCCAACACCTCAGCACGGAAGCGCTCCAGAAGCTTGCCGATGAGCATGACCTTTGCCCACACGCGCTAGGACTGGATCTGGCTCCATGGATGGATGTACTCATCGGGGATTACCATTATGCCTTCCATCCGGCAGCAAATCTGGACTTCATTTACGGTGAGGAAGCGCCACGGATGAGCCCGCTTGCCTTGCTTGTGGACGAGGCACACAACCTGGCAGAACGAGGCCGAGAGATTCATTCCCAACAGCTGGACACACGGTCATGGGTGGGTCCTCTCGAGATCATCAAAAAAAAGGATCCCCAGGCAGCCGAGTGCCTTCGAGCGCTCTGGAGATGCTGGATGGAAACCCTGCGACCCCGTGCCGAGTTCAGGGAAAAAAGCATCCCCACCGTCCCGTTTTACCAAGGCGATTTATTTGAGCATGACTTCCCTGGTGAGACTCAGGTTCAGGATCCCTCTCATCCATTGGTCAGACGACAGATCGACGCCGATCAACTGTTACTGAATCATTTTCCCGAGGCATGGCAACTTTGGATGAGACGCTTCCTCGATCGATCCGAAACCATCCTCTCCCAGGATGCCACCTTCGATGGCGCGGCTTCCTGGGTGCAGCTTTACTTTGAAATGCATGGATGCCTGAAACAACTTCTTGTTGATTCCGAAGAACATTGTCTCATTCTCAAAAAGGAGGGAGCCCACATTCGTTTTCATCGCTACTGCATCGACCCATCCAAAGCCCTGGCTCGATCCTGGGGCAGATCATGGTCCACCCTGTTTTTCAGCGCCACCCTGCATCCTCAAAACTACCACCGTCGTTTGCTTGGCTTGTCGGATGCCGCAAGGTTCCTTTCCCTGCCTTCACCCTTCAGCCCTGATCAATGGCGGGTATGGATTCACACCGGAATCGAAACGACCTATCGCAAGCGAACGGCCAACCACGCGAAAGTCGTGGAAGCCATCCACGCCACACTTCAATCCAGACAAGGTCATTATCTGGTTTTTTTTCCTTCTTATGACTATCTCAATGCCATTGCCGAAGGCTGGCAAAAAGCTTACACGGATGCCGAGGGTCTTTTGATCTGTCAAAAGCCCGAGATGAGCCTGAAAGAACGCGAGGCCTTTCTCGCTGAGTTTTCCCATCCCGATGAAAAGACCAAGCTTGGATTTGCTCTTCTGGGAGGCATTTTTGGGGAAGGTATCGATTTGGTTGGGGCCCAACTCATTGGCGTCATGGTGGTCGGGGTTGGACTGCCTCAAATCTGCCTGGAAAGGGATTTGATTCGCGATCATTTTGAGCATACCGAAGGCTGTGGTTTTGACTTTGCATACACCTTTCCGGGACTGAACCGAGTCTTACAGGGGGTTGGACGATTGATCCGAAGCCCGTCCGATCAGGGCATCGTCCTCCTGATGGATGCCAGGTATGACCAACCCAGCTATCGCGGATATTTGCCCGCCTCATGGCCCGTGGACTGGATCGAATCGACGGATCAGATACCAGGCAAACTTGAGGCATTCTGGAGCGAAAGGTCGCCAACCGCTTAAAGGGATCTTTCGAGCCAGTGCTGCAGCAGGAACCCCAGCACCCTGGCCATGCCGAAGGCCACCAGGCCAGAAGCCAGGAGCAAGGCACCCCATTCCAGAAGCATCAAACGAAAGATCCAGGATCGGGACCCTCCAAGATCTCGGAGGATGCCGCATTCTTCCTCCCTCAGCTTGAGGGAAAGCAGAACGATGAGCAGCAAGAAGGCCCCCACGGCCAAGGCCACCAGAAAATAGTTCCAATCGAGAAAGGATCTCACACGCAATACCCAGGCCATCATTGAATCGACGACCTCCGTCGGCCGGATCACCTGAAGGGACTGTGATGCATCCTGGTAATCCCCCAGCAACAGAGTAGAAGCCATGACAGATGAAGGCCAGATCAAGACAGCACTGATCGGCAGGTCGTCTGTGGCCTGATGGAAATGAAAGTCGGCGGCATTGGCCTGGGTAATTTCCAGGTAAGGTAACACCGCTGCGGTCGCAACGAGGTCGCCCTCTTGAGAAGTCGCCCACTCTCCTGACGCCATCGACTCCGGGTTGGCAGCCTCGTGTCCATGGCCCAACCCTTCCATGATCCACTGGGTTTTAAGATCCACAAAAACAGCCGAATCATCCGCACTGGCAGAGGGGGCCAGAACGCCCACAATCCGACATTTCAATGGATAACTGCCAGCGAGATCAAAAACGTTCTCCGGATCGGACATCAGAGTGTCTCCCACCCCCAACCCCAACGATTCAGCAAGTGTCGCACCCACGACACATTGTCCCAACTCGGTAAATGGGTGCCCCGAGGCAAAAGAGAGCTGGCGAAGATCGAAATAGTCGATCGTCGTCCCAATGATGGGGTACGACCGTGCTCGGAACGTGTGGCACAGGGGGATGGCCAGAATGCCTTCGCGCTGGTTGATCTGGTTCCAGTCACCCATACGCAAGCGATCGGTGAGGGCATTGCGAAAATAAAGCGCGTGAAGCACCAGGTCATAGTCGTTTCCTCTGACGCCAAGCAGCAATGGGGTTTGCTCGGCTCTGGAACGAAGACGAGCTTCAAACATTTTTGTCAAATGATGAACGCTGAGGGGTAGCAGGCATGTGATGGACAAACCCAGCCACAGCAAAAACGTTCTCCTTCGGTGATGGGTCAGATAACGCAACGCCAGATAAAGCAAATGACGATTCATCCAACCTCCTTCTCCATAGTCTTGCTGGATTGAAAAGTTCCAAAATCCACCGAATGAGAAAACCGATCGACGATTGCCTGATCATGGGTGACCAGAATGAGAGTGGCACCATATTCCTGAGCCTTGTCCTGAAGCAACTTGCAGACCATCAACTTATTCTCCGGATCCAGATTCCCGGTAGGCTCATCTGCCAGCAGGAGGGAAGGGCCCATGATCAGGGCTCTTGCAATGGCCACTCTTTGACGCTCTCCGCTTGAGACCCGATCCAGCGTGCGATTCATGAGATGGGTAATGCCCAGACTTTCGATCAATCGATGAAGCCGATCCCGCACCAAGGTGTCTTTTAGACCGCGTCCCCGAGCAAGGCGCCATGGAAGGAGGATGTTGTCCTTCATGTTGAGGTAATCCAACAGGCGAAAGTCCTGATAAACGAACCCAATGTGCCGTTGACGAAACTCTCGACGCTGCGTTTCTGAAAGGTTCTTTAAATCCTGACCGTTCAGGAAGATCTCTCCAACATCAGGCAGGATCAATCCCGCCAGCAATCGCAAGAAGGTCGTCTTGCCACAGCCACTGGCCCCTACCACCACCAGAGAGTCTTCTGACGCCACCTTCAGGTGAGGCATTTCGAGGGAAAAGGTGGATGTGGGCCATCCGAAATGCAGTTTGTTGATGTGAATATCCATGGATGGGTGAATCAGGCATACCGCAGCCACAACCCCTTTAAACATCATGTTACGTCGACAATCAATGGGCTGGCAAAGCAATACCAATCCGTTCTCAAGAGCTCCCCACGAGGTCGCAGGAGCTCCATTTACAATCATCGGTTTGCGGGGCATATTAAGCTTAATGGAAGCACCTCTTTCCAAGACCGATGATCAATGGCGCGAACTGCTAAGCGAAGAACAATTCCTCATTGCTCGGAAAAAAGGCACTGAAAGGGCTTTTACTGGGGCTTATTGGGACCACAAAGCCCATGGCACCTATCACTGCATTTGCTGCCATGAGCCTTTGTTCAGTTCTCAGTCCAAATACGATTCCGGTTCGGGATGGCCCAGCTTCTGGCAGGCGATCCGAAAGGAAGCGATCGCAGAAGAGACCGATAGTCAGTATGGCATGATCCGCACAGAAATCCTGTGTTCCAGATGCCATGCTCACCTGGGCCACGTCTTCGAAGATGGCCCCAAGCCCACGGGACTCCGCTTTTGCGTGAACTCAGCGTGCCTGAGTTTTGAAGCCAACCCGCAAGAATCGGCGGATCCGGAATCTTGATCCGTAGGCAGGATCAGGGCTGTGGGGTCTCCAAAGTAGCCTTTGAGGCGAGGGACTCTTCGGGACGAAGCTCGATCAATTCGCCTTCCACCCAAGGCCTTTCCTCAAAGTTGAGAATCAGGGTTCGGGGCAGGACTTCCACTTGATGGCCAAAGAGGTCCAGTGTGATGGACCCTGGTAAATAGGTGGTGTCAAAAAAAATCGGTTCCCCAAAGGGAAGGGACACACCCGGACCATCAAAACGTAATCGCTTGGTAGGCCCCGAGAAGGACTCTCCCTTGAAGACCATGCGCACCTTGCTGATGCCGTAGTAGGGCTGGTCCACCGTCAACACAGGCTCTCCTTGGGTGGAGGAAGCAAAGGTCAACTCCCAGGCACCTTTACGCGACCGCAGATGCCGATCACATCCAAACATCAAACCGTACCCCACCAAGGCCAAACAAAAGGTGATGAGCAAGGGCTTGAATATCCCATCGGACTGCATGGCTTCAACGGTTCACCCAAACGGAGTGGGATGTCAAGAGAGAGATAGAAGAATGCTCAAGCATGACCTTCTCACTTTTTACGGTCTGAGGATGGAAGGCTCAAATCGAGCCACCCATGCCTGAGGCAATCGTTCATCTCGACTGCCTTCCCGCGAAGAGGCCATCGAAGCGTGCCCATCGCAGAAGGAAACAACGGCGCGCTTTTGATGCCTGAAATGCCCATTGGCATAAAGAGATGGCCCATCACTGATATAATAAAACTCTTCAAGCAAGGGGCGAGTCGGGGTGGCCGGAAATTGAAAATCATTGATTTGAGCCGCATCAGCAAACAAAGCCGTTGATGCCGTGGAAGCCAGGTGAGAGACCTTCGAGGATCGCTTGGCCGCACCCACACCTCCTGCCAGATGAAAATTGTAGCCATATCCATAAGAAGCACCCAGAGCCTTGGGTTTGTAAATGCCTGCCTGGTATTGAAAGGAAGGACAAAGCTCAAGCCCGTCGGCCTTCAGGTAAGGCCAAAGAAGCCCTTGAGTCCGATCAAGTTGGCGCTCTCCCTCCGCACCTCGCGCCAGGCGACCAAACCAGTAATCAGTATGAGCGGTTTGGGTCGACACAAGATAAGGAAAGTATTGGTCCTGATGATCGGCCCAATAGAGTGTGCTCGCCAAGGCAAGTTGTTTCTGATTGTTGAGACAAAGAATCTGATGGGACCTCCGACTCACCGCCGCAATAGAAGGAAACAATATGGATGCGAGCACCGATAAGATGGCCATGACCACCAGCAACTCAATCAATGAAAAGGCTCTGCGTTTAGGATTCATAGTTTGAGAGCCCGAACGCGATAGAAGCCATAAGGATCCTCTCCCCCCAAGTCGGCAATGGTCTGCGAAGCAGTTTGGTCGGATTTGAGAAAACCGCGTGTTTCCCATCGAACAAAATCAGACGTCTTCTCGAGCCAATAGGATGCTCCTTCGATGGCGTCCAGTTCTACCTCTGTGACCACCTCACCTGTACGAATTTCGACGCCCTCGATTCCCTTAGCGGTGCGCAAGGTCATCTGATCCACCCAGCCGGAGGCCAGTAACGACCCCGCGAACTCTGGAGACGGTTGCCCGAGATCCGAGTAGCTGGCAATGACCAGGGCATCGACGCCAAATTCAGTGAATCCATCGAGAGGGGCGCCATAAAAAGCATCTAGAGACGCCTTTTGGATTGGCCCGAAAGGCAGGTTGTTTTCCGTCATCGTGGTGGTGAGGGATTGCTCCCGGGAGTCGTAATCCAAAATCACCTCGTAGACCGCCCCCATAACCAGTTCGAGGGGAAAGGTGTTTTGCATCGCCCATTGATTGTCGAGCGAAACAAACCCGGATGAGAGAGTGGCACCAAAGCCCGAATCGGCGTGATAACTCCATTCCACGAGGCCTCGAGGACCATAGGTCTCATGCATACCAGACCCGCGATAATAGTCAGCGCGGAGTCCCTCTTCCATTTGCATCAAGCCCAAAGCTATTGGGAAAGTGAACTTCTTCTCGGGGTCGACACCAATTTCAAGCTGATCTAGCTCAAGGGTGAAACTAAGGGTGAAGGAATGCTCCTTGTTCAATGTCTGATCGAGCGGAAGATAGAGGAAGCTGTTGGGTCGGCTAGAATCCCATGTCACCTCAAGCCTCTCCATGGCTGAGTTCCATTCAAAAAGCGAAGGTTCGCCATGAAGTTGCCATCTGCCATTTACCAAGGGGTCAGAAGCAAAGTCTTCAACGATTCTTTCCGCAGGAACCGGCCCCTGCGGCGATACAATGCTGACCGCGTCCAGATCCAATCGACCGGAATGCACATCCAGGCGCAGATAACGCACCCAAGGCAGAGAGGGACCTTCTTCAACCCAACTCAGATTGACTCCAAGCCCCCCTCCAGACCCTGCATAACGCTGACGAATCCCTACATACCCTTGCTGGGTGAAGTCGGAATTTCGTAACGCCGGGTCGAGGGGAAGTGTGAAATCTCCAAGTCCGTCCGTGGGGAAACCATTTCCCAGCTGAGTCAAAAAAGAAGGGTTGATACGAAAATAATCCTGATCGTCCGCACTGACCCACAGTTCCACTTCCAAATTGCCCCCTCCAAACATGGAGCCGTCGGTCACCCCTCCGCCTGTGTAATCTCCATTGATGATACTAAAGCCCGTGTTCCCGAAGAGGATAAAATCTAGTCCGTGAGGATTGGATGGGTGATCGAACACGGGAGTGTCGAAAGCGAGTGTCACCGAACCCCCGGCCCCTATGGAGAGCAGCTGTTCGGCCAGATAGGGGGGCGAAAATGGATCCACAGGCCCTCCAAAATCCCCCGGTGTTTCGCGAGATGGAGGTCCTAGAACAGCAAGAGTGTTGGTGTAGCCAATCCCTGTGTCCCAAGCCACCGCGAAGCCCTGACCCGATTGATAGCGCAAGACATCACTGACATAGGGATCTCCATGGAGCTTGCTAGAGAACAGGGTGAGCCCGATCGATAAGAAACAGGCTTGGAGAACGTGCCGCTGATTGGCAAGAGCGTTGGATGAGGTGTTGGTCAATGTGTTCGAGGATTCGTTGTTGAAAAAAGTCCAGGTGCCATGAACACAAAAAAACCTCCACCAAGCCAGCCAAGGTGAAGGTAATAGGGCAGTCGTGCAAGCTCATGGAGCATGCGTTACGTCTTGAAGGTGCCTCATCCTTCCCTTGGCGGAGAAGTGGAACTTTTTCTGAGTTCAGACGAGTATGATTCAACCGGTATTCTGACTAAGGGAAGGACGGCGTATTTTTCAAAATGGTTCGAAGCTGAACCAATTCAAAAACCATACCTAAATTCCCATCACAGTGGCGCAACCGTCCTCGAATGACACGAGGTTCCCCGGTGCTGAATCAATCATGAATTTCCGTGTAGCATAACCCCACGGAGATATCTCTCAAAGAGCTGTCGGCACACTAGGGAGTCCACCACCACTGTCAAGCCATTCCCGCATGCGCCACGCCGGCCTGAGATCCTTCTTGTTTGAAGACGGTGGCATCCTATGATGCGGAAGTTTGAAGACTCCTAAGGATTCAAACTCCGAGATGCAGACAAGACTGGGCCCAAGGCAGATCTTAGGTTGGGTTCTGGGACCGATTCCCCTCATCGCCACTTTTCTTTTAGCACTACCTGCTGACCTGGATCTCCCTGGTTGGAGAACCATGGGCGTGGCCATCTGGATGGCTGTATGGTGGATCTGCGAACCTATTCCGATTGCTGCCACAGCTCTCTTGCCGATGGTCCTGTTTCCCATCCTGGGGCTGGGGACCATCCAGGAAACGTGTGAGCCTTACGCTCACCCGCTGGTCTTCCTGTTTCTTGGAGGATTCCTCATCGCATTGGGCATGCAAAAGTGGAACCTCCACCGTCGGTTGGCTTTGTTTCTCATTGGGATGCTCGGTGTGCGCCCAAAACGGGTGATTGCCGGGTTTCTCATAGCAGGAGCCATGATCAGCATGTGGGTGAGCAATACGGCGACTGCCATGATGATGCTACCCATCGCCCTTTCTGTGGCCAGCTTGACCCCGAAGAGAACCGGCCAGGAGACCGACTCCTTCAGCCCCGCCTTGATGCTGGCCGTCGCCTACGGCGCCACGGCAGGTGGGATGGGTACTCTGATCGGCACGCCTCCTAATGCTTTGCTGGCTGGTTATCTGGATCGAGTCCACGGGTTTCAGATCGGCTTTGCACAGTGGATGTTGATCGGCGTTCCAGTCGTCCTGCTGACGTTGCCGGTCATCTATTGGACACTGACTCGATGGGTCTTTCGATTGCCAGAGCAGGAATTACCTGGCATGCAGGATCTACTCGAGAAAGCGCGGAAGGACCAAGGGCCCATCTCCCGTGGAGAATGGACAGTCGGTGGAGTGTTTGCCCTGACAGCCATCGCCTGGATGTTGCGGCCAGTGCTGGCCCGATGGATCCCCATGATCTCAGACACCACCATTGCCATGACCGGTGCCCTGGTGTTGTTCATGATCCCCGTGTGTCAAAAAAAGAGAGCCTTCGCCATGGATTGGGAAGCCACCAAAACCTTGCCGTGGGGGGTGCTTCTTTTATTCGGAGGTGGACTCAGTCTGGCAGGAATGATTCAAAAGCAGGGTGTTTCCCACTACCTGGGTCAGTGGGCTGACCTCATGAGCGGATGGCCCATATGGATGTTGGTGGCAGGCATTTGCCTGGGTATTCTTCTTTTGACCGAATTGACCAGCAATACTGGAACAGCCGCCACTTTCTTGCCCATCATCGGTGCCATTGCCGTAAGCCTAGGAGAAAACCCCTTACTGCTTCTTATTCCAACGGCACTCGCCGCCAACTGCTCTTTCATGATGCCCGTCGGCACCCCGCCCAACGCCATCGTCTTTGCCAGTGGGCAACTGACTCTACCTCAGATGGCCAAGGCAGGCTGGCTCCTCAATCTCCTGCTCGTTCCATTGGTGGTGACAGTGGTCTGGTTTTTGGGCCCCTGGGTCTTCGGAATCCAGACAGGAGTGCTACCCGATTGGGTGGCTCCTGTGACGCCTTGAGGGGTATAGGGCATCAAGCAGATGCGGCGCCAGCAGGAACGGCAAGAAGGGTGAAAGGCTCTCGACTCAAACGTGCCTCGATACGATCCTTTTCAAGTAGAATGATCTTTCCTGGTTCAAAGGCCAGTGCCCGGAAACCGCATGAGAGACAGTGTTCAATGGTGGTTAAGCCTATGCATGGGATGTCAAAGCGCATGTCGTGCTGAGCCTTGGCCACCTTGATGCCAACAGCACCCCCTTTGCGACCCGCCAACTCCCCACCGCGCTGAAGGCAGGCATCGGTCCCTTCAAAGCCTTCGACTGCAAGGACGGTCCCCTGTTTGACCACCACGCTCTGACCAATCTCAATACGCGAAACTTCTTTGGCGATTCGATACCCAAAACTCACATCTTCCAGGATCGGGGGCGCCACCTTGGCGCCGGCACGATAGCCCTCACCGGGCATGATGGGCCCCAACCACGGAACCGCTTCGATGAGCTGAATACCATCCTTGGCCAGTTCCTGACCGATCCCACCAAAAAGTGTGTGCGCATTCCGCTCCTTAAGCCGAAAAAGGAGCGCCGCAGCCCTAAGGTCGGGTTTCACATCAAAGAGATTCTTGGGAGCGATCCTTCCAGCCATAACACATTGATCCACTCCATGATCCTTGAAAAAGCGAATCATTTTGCCCAGCTGGCCAACCTTCAGCCAAATGGACTGATCGGCCTGCTCCACCACCTGAGGATTGGTTTCTCCCTCAAAGGCCACCACGATCAGCTCTTGACTCCCTCCTGCCCTGAGCAAGTGCATGACCTCCAGGGGCAGGGAAAGCCCACCCGCAATCAACCCAATGCGCGCGGGGGCCTTGGGAACTTTGGCAGTGGAGAGGCTCAAGGGTTGGGAGGCGTTGGGAGAGTGGAAGCGGGCTCCTTGACTGCGGCAACCTGCTCGAGCATGGACTCCAATCCCCGCTTGGAAGTCGAGCCTTTGTATCGGGTCACTTCCTTTCCCTCATGAAACACGATGAAGGTAGGTATGGCTGATATCCCATAGGTGCGAGCGGTCTCCGGGTTTTGATCGACATCCATTTTCACCACTTTCACTCGATCCGTATGTTCTTCGGCCAATTCCTCCACGATGGGAGCCATGGTCAGACAGGGACCGCACCAGGTGGCCCAGAAATCCACCAAAACGGGTTGGCCGTGCTGTAGCACCTCCTGATCAAAGTCGGCGTCACGGACCTTCCCCAGGAAGGGCGAGTCCTGGTAGGAGGCAGATTCGATGTAAGGATTGCTGCGCCCACAGGAAGCCAGGGCTCCCAACATCAGCAAACAAAGACCCAACCAAGCGATGGTTGGCCTCGGATGTTTCTTTTGCATGATCGTTGCCTCCATTGTTTCTCAATAAACCAAAAGAGCCATAAAGTCCAATCTCCACCAATCATCCACCAAGGGTTGCCACCCAGATAGCGAGCCCAATGATCAGGAAGCAGATGAGAAAGGTTCCCACGAAGCCGCCGACATCCAGAAGAGTCGGTCTTTCGATCTCAAGATCACTTCCGGGAAACCATTTACGTTCTTCAAGACGCTGTCGTTGGATATAGGCTTGGTCCAGAGCCACCCGATCTTCTTCAGGATCAGGCAGCACGGCAGTCTTCATCTTGCAGTAATAGCGGTCAAGAGACTCTTTCGAGTTCCGACCGGTGACCAGACTGACACCCACCATCACTAAGAATGGCAGGACGATCTTGATAGGCAATTCCAGGGTTGCCAGCATGGAATCTGAAAGTTTCTTCAGTTCAACGCCGAGAAAGTCATAGATCAAGAAATCGAGCCGGAAGGTCCCCTTGCCGCGCAGCGGTCCCTCAAAGTTCCTGCGCACAACCTCCTTGCCCGAACCCGGCTCCTGCTCACTTTGACTCACCACCAGCCGGGCGCCCTGCATGGGCTCCACCCCACCCGACCAGTATATCGATTTCCCTCCGGTCACCAGCGTATCAAAGACAGGAGCTCCCAGGGCCAAGGGCTCGGGTGCTTGCCCCATGATCTCGGAGGCCTCGGAGTCCTGGCTTTCACCGGCAGCCGCTCGGGCGCGTTCGTATTCCCGAATTTCCATCAGGCGCCGACGAACATCGCTTGGGGTTGCCTCCCTTTGCACGCGGGTGGTTACCTGATCTGTCACAATCGTGTAAGAACTCGACTCCTGAAGGGATGGCAACACCATGGGAATCAGCCGGGGGGCCACAAAGAAGAAAACGACTGTAAAACCGATCGTCACCCAGGATGCGGCTGTGGTAGCTCGTCGCCAGAAGAGACCCACCCAGAATGGGGCCGCAAAAATGACCGGCACAATCCATGTCAGTTGAAGCTGTTGAAAGACATTCATCATTTTCAGTGACACCACCGCGGCTCCTACAATCACGATCATGCCGCAAAGGCGCCCCATGCGAAGGCAGGCCGCCTCACTGGCTCCAGGCCTGATGTAGGGAAGATAAAGGTTGCGAACGATGAGGGCTGCACTCACCAACATGTAGGTGTCGGCGGAACTCATCAATGCTGCCAGAAGGCAGGCCAGCATCAATCCTCGCAAACCTGAAGTAAGCAGCTCGCGGGAGGCAATCCCCCATGCACGATCCGGATCGCGCATGACTTCTGCATTGTCTGCGTATAGCGTCAGGACGATCAGGGCGGTCATAGCCCACCCAATAGTGCAAAAACGTTTTGCCAGGTTACCTGCCACCAAACCGACTCGAGCGTGAAACTCTGTTTTGGCAGAACCTCCGCCCGTTGCGATAAAATGGGGCTGGACCACGATACCAATGAGGGAAATCACTGTTACCGCGACAATCCGATAGAGTGGGAATTCGCTCGAGTTGGTGGAACCGACCAATTGGAACATGCTCTGGGGAAGCTGCTGATGCATGATGGCAAAACCTTCCATCAGGCCATCAGTCGTCGGATCCCCGAATTGAGCAACCAATGCCTTCAACCCAAAAGGAACCAGCAGGACCGAAAGGATGATGATGAAAATGCCTTGCACCATATCCGTCCAATAGGCAGCCGTTAGCCCTCCAAGAACGCCGTAAATGATCACAATGACCGCTATCAACGGAACCAGAACATATTCCAGCTGCACCGTGCCCCCCCCCAGTGTCATCGTATCACCCAGCAGGGGTGCAGCAACCTTGCCAATGGCCGAAAAGAGCATGGACCCATAGACCATGTAAAACAGAATCCCAAACAGCGTGTAAGCTGCCCCCATGGCCTTGGATTCATAACGCTCCACATACCAATCCCCCAAAGTCATGTGTCGCATGCGGCGATACCACACACCGGTCAGCCAATAAAAAGGAGTCACAAAAAGCCAGGACATGGTGCTCCAAATACCGCTCATGCCGCTGGTAAAACTGGTACGTGCCGTGTTGACCGGATCTGAGGAACCCGTGCCGGCTCCAAAAGCGGCAAAGGCCTGCAGCCATTTACCGAATTGTCGCCCTCCCATAAAGTAGTCTTCCTGAGCCTTGACCCTTCGCATGGCAACCCGTCCCAACCAGATCATGAGCACAAAATAGGCGACCAATACCAGGTAATCGAGGAGGTCCATGGCAGCATGATAGGACCATGTCCTGGAGCATGACAAGCCTGAGGCATGCTCCAGAAAATGGCCTTCGCTAAACCCCCATCCATGCCAAACAGCACCGCTGGTTTTTTGGGACGCATCCATACTCAGTAGAAAATGCCTACCAAAGCCAGTAGACGCTGCCAGCCTCCTGCCCATTGCGGCGGCTGGACCATGGACCCAAGTTTTCGAAAATAGGGGGTGCATTTTTTAAACCATCCTGTACGGTGACAGATAGATTTTTCTTAAGCCAACATGATGAAAAAGAAGTCCATAACCCTCCTTGCCGTATGCTTCAGCACCCTGGCCGTGTCGTTGCTTTCACCCACGCACAGCCTGTTTGCTGATGAAGCCGATACCCTTTGGGAAAAGGTGCAGGAAGCCAGTCAGGTGCGTCCCTATCCATCAGAATGGCAAACCGAACGCCCAACCCAGGAGCAAGTGGCAGCCTTCCAAAAAGAGAACGCTCAAATGGTTTTCAAGGCAGCGGAGATGGCGCGGGACTTCGCTTCGAAGTTTCCAGATCACGCAAAAGCGGAAGAGGCCAAAGGCACCGAAAAAGAAATGCTACGGGCTGCTCTTGAATTCGGCCACGATCAGGCGGCTGAGATGCTCCTGGCCATGTCGCTGGATGATAAGGAGCGCTTTGAAATCCGCAGTATGGTGGTTCAGCAAAAAGCCATGTCCAAGCAGGCAGAAGGACGAGAAGCGGTGCTGCTTGCCTTCGAATCAGGAGTCCGTGAGCTGGCCAAGGAGTTTCCAGACAATCCGGAAGTACCCCAAATGCTGCTGTACATAGCCGAGAACGTGGGTGGGGAGAAAGGCAAGGCGATTGCAGGTGAACTGGCTGCTTCGGCCAAAGATGAACAAATCAAGGCGGCAGCGCGGGGTATTTTAGAAAAGCTCAGCCTCTCTGGGAGCAAGCCAGACATTAAGTTCACCGCCGTAGACGGCCGTGAGATCGATCTGCAAAAGATGAACGGCAAGGTCGTGCTGGTCGATTTTTGGGCAACCTGGTGCGGCCCTTGCGTCGCAGAATTACCCAACGTGAAAGCAGCCTATGAAAAACTGCATCCCAAGGGCTTTGAAATCTTGGGCATCAGCTTCGACAATACGAAAGGTAAGCTCACCAGCTTCGTCAAAAAAGAAAACATGACCTGGCCACAGTATTTTGACGGTAAAGGGTGGCAAAATGACTTTGGCCAGCGCTTTGGCATCAATTCCATCCCGGCGATGTGGTTGATCAACAAAAAAGGCGAACTGGTCGACATGAACGCCCGAGCCAATCTGGAACAAAAAGTCGAAGCTCTTTTGGCGGAAGGCAGTGATGGATAGAACAGTTACCCATCCTTCATAGCTGATACTCATATAAGCGACCCTCAGGGGTCGCTTTTTTTATCTCCGCGGAGAGAAAGGTTGGAAATGGAAATCCCCCCCCCGAAGCACCAGTCGACGTCCGACCCTTGGGTGCGTGGTCGATTGGGATAGTCTCCTTCATAAGTCAGTGCATTGCCTTGGTTTTCAAAACGCATGGGAAGAGGCAACACACACGGTCGGCAAGGTCGCATCTCAGGCTCGGGAGCTTCTCTTCCCAGGTGAGGCAAATTCACGTTCCAGAACGTTTGAGGGGCAAGGACGCTCTTGGAGAGTTCATCGAAAACTCTCGCTGCTCGAAGAGTTGCCACTTCCCAGTCTCGAGGAAGATCTCGGCGTATGTAGTGAGAGAAGGCCATGGCCCTCTGGCCAAGAAGGGTTGCTTCTCGAACGGCAGCCACCGTCCCGGAGTAAAAAATGTCCACCCCCAGGTTTCCCCCCTCATTGATACCTGCCAGCACCCAGTCAAACTGGATGTCGGCATACAAGTAGTTGAGGGCTACGCGAACACAATCTGCTGGAGATCCATCGATCGCCCAGCGGCGATCCCCGCGCTGTTCCATTGGAAGGGGTTGACGCGTCGTGATGCGATGGCTGCACTCCGAAACGTGATTTGCAGGGGCGGCCACATAGAGTTCACCCGGAATCGCTTTTTCGAGGGCGCTCAGACCCTCAGCATCAATTCCATCGTCGTTGGTCAGTAGAATCTTCATTGGTCTGGGTGTTCGGATCACGTAAGATACTTGGGAAGGTACCTATTTTCCATCATGTCCTCCCATATCGCGCAAAAGATGATGACCTGTGCCCAAGAAATGGGGCAGGCATGTGATCAGCTAACCTTTCCACCACCCGTAGCCTGGGTCTACAACCCATTGGATTACGGATGGAATGCGCACGCTCACTATTTACAGTGTTTTGCCTCTCATCGCAAAAAATACCTTTTTGTGGGAATGAACCCCGGCCCCTTTGGCATGCTTCAGACGGCCGTACCATTTGGAGAAATTGCCGTCGTCCGGGATTGGCTCGGAATCGAAGAAATCCAGCAATCCCCTTCCCGCGCACATCCCAAGCGCCCGATTCTAGGCTTCGCCTGCACTCGCTCCGAAGTGAGCGGCAAACGGCTCTGGGGTCTTTTTCGAGAGCGCTTTGGCAAAGCCACTGCCTTTTTCAAAGACCATTTCGTAATCAACTACTGTCCGCTGGCATTTCTGGAATCTTCTGGACGCAACTTGACTCCCGACAAGTTACCTCGCGAATGTCGCCAGCAACTTCAGGCCATTTGTCAACACCATCTGCAGGAGGTTATTGGAATCCTCAAGCCCAAGGGGATCGTTGGAGTGGGGCGCTTTGCCTTTGAACAATGTCAAGAAGCAGCACAGGAAACCCAAGTGGCCGTTGCGCAGATCCTTCACCCAAGTCCAGCCAGCCCCGCAGCCAACCGAGATTGGTCGGGTCAGGCCACTCGTCAGCTCATGGAAGCCGGTGTTTGGTGACGTTCGGCCTGGGAACATTGATACGCCTTTAAGGACATCGGATTCTCGTGAAAAGCCCTCTCATTATTGTCCGCCGCGCGTTTGCTTGACCCTTTGGAGAGCGCAGCCGTAGCCTGAGGACTAGACTCATGAAGGAAACCCGGGGAATCCAATTCAAAAACCAGCATCGGCCTGTCATTGGCATTGTCGGTGGTGGCCAGTTAGCCCGAATGCAGGCCATAGCCGCGGCACGTTTGGGCTGCATCATTCACACCATCGAAAAAACAGTCGATTGCCCAGCTGCTAGTGTTGTACAGAAACACCAGGTGGGCGATTGGAATGATCCACAAGTCCTCCTTCCATGGGCCGAAGGATGTGACCTCATCACTCTTGAAAATGAATTTGTAGAAGCCTCAACGCTTCTGAAACTGGAAGAAGCGGGCCACCAGGTACTCCCTACCGCTTCCTCCATGGCAGTGGTTCAGGATAAATGGCACCAGAAAGAACGGTTGAAAGAACAGGGTCTAGAAGTACCCGACTTCAAAAAAGTCGATAACGTTCAGGATCTGGTCGAGTTTGGGCAAAAGCATGGCTGGCCTGTCGTCCTCAAAAAACGCAAACAAGGTTATGATGGCAAGGGAAATACCACGGTGCATTCTGCCGAGACCTCCGAAGAGGCATGGGAGCATCTGGGAGGGGCTCAAAACCCACTCTTCGTCGAGGCCTTTTGTCCTTTCATCAAGGAACTCGCCATCATGGTCATCCGGACACCGAGTGGCCGCCAGGCAACCTATCCGGTGGTGGAAACCGAACAGAAGGATCATATTTGTCACACCGTGTGCGCCCCAGCACAGGTTGAAGCTCTAGTGAGGGACAGAGCACAAGCTCTGGGCATTCGTGCCGTAGAAGCCGTCCATGGCATTGGATGCTTTGGCGTTGAAATGTTTCTCACTGCGGAAGGAGCCCTTTTGATCAATGAACTGGCTCCTCGGGTACACAATTCCGGCCACTACACCATGGAAGCTTGCCCATGCTCACAATTTGAGAACCACATCCGAGCCATTCTGGATTGGCCTTTGGGATCCACAGACTTGGTGCGCCCGACAGCTACCATGGTCAACCTTTTGGGTAAGTCCGAGGGGCCAGCCATGCCATCAGGGATGCTCGAGTGCCTCCAGGATCCGAAGACCCATCTTCACATCTACGGTAAGACACATTCAAAAAAAGGGCGGAAAATGGGGCATCTCACACTTTTAGGAGAGGATCCTGAAGCCACCAAGGCACGTGCGATTGGGCTTGCCCAGAAGGTGCAGTTTGGCCTGTAGAGCACACTAGACTCCTGCCTATTCTAACTCGCTGGCCCTAATGAGATCGAGAATGGCTCCGGCAATAAGAAGCTTGCAAAGATGCCTCCGATGCATGATATTTTCCTCAACCATTGCACTTTGTTATGAAAACGTCTCCATTTTGTCGTCAAGGCGTCAGGCCGAAGGCTGGATTTACGCTGATCGAATTACTCGTGGTGATTGCCATCATCGCCATCCTGGCAGGCATGCTTCTGCCCGCGCTAAGCAAAGCCAAGGACAAGGCTAAGGGCATTCTCTGCATGAACAACACAAAGCAACTGATGCTCGCCTGTCACATGTACACAGGCGATAACGAAGAAAGTTTTCCCAAAACACGGCATGGGGGTGGTAGCGAAATCAACCAAGGATCTTGGGTCACTGGCTCCATGACTTGGACGGTTTATGAAGCCAATACGAATATTCAATACCTGTTGGATCCGCGATATTCAAAACTGGCTGCCTATTTTGCCAACGCTAAAAACCTTTTCAAATGCCCCTCAGATGTATTTTTGAGTGCAGCTCAAAAGCGCGCCGGCTACACCGAACGGGTAAGGAGTATTTCCGGAAACATACGCATTGGAGATGACTCGAATGCTTGGGACACCGCTGCCTTCCCTCGTTATACAGCCAAGACCTCCGGCCTGACCGATCCAGGCCCGTCTCAGACATGGGTTTACATGGACGAGCATCCGGACAGCATCAACGACGTAGGCAACTTCACGTATGAACCCGGAGGCAATGGCTGGGTGGACGTTCCAGCGAATTACCACAATGGGGCAGCTGGAATCGCTTTTGCCGACGGCCATTCGGAAATTCACAAGTGGACTGGAGGTTTGGGTGGGGCGCCTTTTGTTATCCGACCAGCCGGAAGTGGCAGCCTAGGCGCCGTTCGCGCCTATTGCAGAGCGGACGCAGATGCTCTCTGGTGGTCTT
>Ga0181584_10001005_pt1 | contig 20937 bp, 21 predicted proteins | sample 071ome_30_FD_132462 | JGI IMG/M metagenome (GOLD analysis project Ga0181584, IMG submission 132462) | Coastal salt marsh microbial communities from the Groves Creek Marsh, Skidaway Island, Georgia - 071406AT metaG (megahit assembly) | ecosystem: Environmental > Aquatic > Marine > Intertidal... | reverse complement strand
CTGGCTCGTTTGGGCCAAAAACAAATCTACGGCTTGCTGTTGCATCGCCCAAACGACTTATTGGGCGCGCAATCCAAGTTGCTGATTGAGGCTTTAATAGCTCTTAAAGAAGCTGGGGTCGTCCAGAAAATTGGCATCTCCATCTACAGTCCTGATGAACTTGATGCAATCCGTAAAAAAGTTCAGATCGATTTAGTACAGGCTCCAGTCAATGTCATCGATCGCCGTATGGAAACTAGCGGTTGGTTAGATCGCCTCAAGGATGATGGAGTAGAAGTCCATGCTCGTTCTGTGTTCCTCCAGGGGCTTCTACTGATGGAGCGAGGCAAGATTCCACAAAAATTTTCGCGTTGGTCAATGCTATGGGATGCGTGGCATGAAAAGCTGCAGAATTCGGGGGCGTCGCCTTTGGCTGCCTGTCTAGCCTACCCACTTTCACTCAGGCAAATTGATCATGTGATTGTTGGGGTAGACGCTGCTACGCAGCTTGCTGAGATTATTCAAGCCTCTAATAAGACAGAAGCTGACCTGGACACTTCGTTTATGACTTCCACGGATACGAATTTAATTAGCCCTTCCAACTGGAATCATTTATGAGGGTCGTCGCGATTGTGCAGGCGCGGATGAGTTCATCGCGGCTTCCAGGAAAAGTGCTTTTACCCTTGGCTGGAAAGCCAGTTTTGGCGCATGTGATTGAACGACTGCAGTCTTGCAAGAGCTTGGATGATATTGTTTTGGCTACCTCCATCGAGCGTGAGGATGACGCAATTGAGCAGTGGTGTAACGCTAACGAGGTCAACTGCTTTCGTGGTAGCTTAAACGATGTCCTAGATCGTTATTATCAGGCCGCTACGCACTACAAAGCGGATGTCATTGTCAGAATCACAGCCGATTGTCCTTTGATTGATCCGATGATTGTGGATGAGGTCATCGAAGGTTTCTTGGTGGGTGATTTTGATGCCTTTAGTCTTGCTGGCGAATTCCCAGATGGTCTTGATTGTCAGGTTTTTGCCTATTCCGCGATTGAACAAGCATGGCGTGAGGCAAAGGTTCCATCCGAGCGCGAGCATGTGGGGCCTTACATCGAGAAGTCGCATCCAGAGAAGTTCAAAATTGGCGGTCTCGAGAAATTTTCTGGGCTTTCGCATCATCGCTGGACTTTAGATGAGTCACAGGACTATGAGTTTTTACAGGAAGTGTTTGCAAGGCTTTACAAAGAAGGTATCCTATTTGGGACTTCTGAAATATTGGCTTTGATGGATCGTGAGCCCGAGCTAATACAAATTAATAGCGGGATCATTCGAAATGAAGGCTATCTCAAATCACTTCAAGCGGAGCAGCGTTGATGTATAGCCTTGAAGAGCTGAAGAGTAGTGCCGGCGTTGCCCTGTATAACCATGCAAAATCATTAATTCCGGGCGGCACCCAGCTTCTTTCGAAACGCCCAGAGATGTTTGCCCCAGACGTTTGGCCTGCTTACTACTCGAAAGCAAAAGGCTGCCGAGTGTGGGATCTGGATGGGCGAGAATTTATTGATATGTCCATCATGTCAGTAGGCGCCTGCATCCTTGGCTATGCCGATGATGAAGTGGATGAGGCGGTCATGCGTTCGATCCGAGATGGTGTAAACAGTTCGCTAAACTGCCCTGAAGAGGTTCAGCTTGCAGAAGCTTTGATTCAACTCCATCCTTGGTTTGATATGGTCCGTTATGCGCGTAGCGGTGGTGAAGCGATGGGCATGGCAGTGCGAATTGCACGAGCGCATACCAAGCGTGATACGGTCTTGTTTAGCGGATATCACGGCTGGAATGATTGGTATCTTGCTGCAAATCTGAGTGATGACAGTAACTTGGATGGTCAGCTGATGTCGGGTTTAGAGCCTAATGGCGTGCCAAGAGGGCTTGCGGGTTCTGCGCTTCCATTTGATGCAAATTCGATTGAGTCCCTACGCGCAAAGATCAAAGGCCAAGAAAAGAAAATCGCTGCAATTATTATCGAGCCCGCTCGAGGAGAAGATGCACCAGCGGGATATCTAAAAGCGTTGCGCGAACTTGCGAGTGAAATTGGCGCGGTGCTTTTATTCGATGAAATTACCAGTGGTTATCGTATGTGCGCTGGCGGTATTCATCGTAATTACGGTGTTCAGCCTGATATGGCAGTCTTTGCAAAATCAATGGCCAATGGGTATGCGATGTCAGTCGTTATGGGTACTGAAAAGGTCATGCAGGCGGCGCAAACCACATTTATATCCAGTACAAACTGGACAGACCGTATTGGGCCGACGGCTGCACTTGCGACGTTAAAAAAATATCAGCGCGATCATGTGGATAAACACCTCATTGAGATTGGTAACAAAGTAAAAGAGATCTGGAAAACCTCGGCAGCAAATGCTGGGCTACTGGTAAATGTCACTGGGCTGCCAAGCCTGGCGGCCTTTGCATTTCAATCTCCCAAGCCAATGGAAATGAACACCCGCTTTACGATTGAAATGCTCAAAGAGGGTTTTTTAGGGTTTCGACAGTTCAAACCTTCTCAAGCGCACTCGCAGTCGGATTTAAATCAGTATGCTGTGGCTGTGAGCAAGGTATTCGAGCGCATCGCGGCTGATCCGGAGTGCTTTGCGCTGGATACAGCAAAGCATCATGGCGGGTTTCAGCGGCTAACCAAAGAGTAATGAGATACTAAGTTATATCATTAAGAAATGTGCTGGATACTGATTATAGGTACTGGATTGGGTCATGTGCCCCTAATTGAGGCAGCAAGAAGGCGCGGGTATTCGATTATTGGAGTCGATCGATCTCCGAATACCGATCTTGTAGATATCTCGATTCCAATCAGCACTTACTCAACAGATAAAGTCATTGATGAGCTAGGGAAGACTAACAAATATCCCAAATTCGAAGGTGTGCTGTGTAGGTCTTCGGGACCGGCTGTAGAAACAGCTGCAACAGTTGCCGAAAAACACTCACTACCGACTGCAGGGCTAAGAGTCGCCAAATGCAGTGTTTCAAAGTGGGATCTATTTAATTGGGCCTGCCGAAATGGTTTAGCAACGATACCAACACTGAGACGCAAAGAACTAACCACAATCTCAAAGAACTGGAACGCGGTAGTCATCAAGCCTGCAATGCCGGTTTATGGAAAAAAAAATGTTTTTCTTGTAAAGGAAGTTGGACAGATAAAGTTGGCCATGAGCAAGGCCTGCGAAGAATCACTCGATGGATACGCACTTGCGCAGCTGTTTGTTGAAGGGGAAGACATTAGTCTGGTTACGTTGAACCGGAATGGGAAGATTCTATGGAGTGGTTTTTATCAAGAGATCGTGTCATTTCAGGATGGAGTTGTCTCAGGCGAAGGTGTGGCGACGCTGCGACCTAATTTTTACTCTCAAGCGCAGGAAGAGATGAAAGCAACCGCAAAGCTACTGATCAAGCAATCTGGCAGCAGTGGTTTCGTATTCTTCTCCTTTCGATACGTTGACTCGGCTAAACCCATGCTGTACGAGGTCAATCCTGGATTATGCGGTGATGAGTTAGCAGATAAGTTGCTACCGGCCATGTGGCCAAGGGCGGATTTCTTTGATTTAGATGTGGCAGCCATGACAGGCCAAGAATTAGCTTTTCCGCAGGGTCTTCCATTGTCTGTGAAGGTCTTTAATGGAATGTGTCGTTAATATAAATTGATGGAAAATCGAAAAAACAGGCGAGTAATGGTTCTGGGCGGAAACCATGATCAGGTTCCCTATATTCAAGAGCTTAAAGATCGTGGGTTTTGGATTGCTTTGACCGACTTGAATGGCGATGCACCCGGTCGAATATATGCGGATGCGTTCAAGCGGGTTGGATATGAGGATGTTCCTGGATTGTTACAGTTTGCTGATGACCTAGGGATTTCTTCAGATGATAGTATTTTTACTGCTGCAGCTCAGTTCGCACACATCGGCGCAGCAAGTGTTGCTGCAAAATATGGAATCACCTATCCATCGGTTGATGTCATCGAAACTTGTTTAGATAAGACATTGTTTTATCCTGCGTTCGCAAAACATGACATCCCAATACCGGAAACGTTAGTGGTTGAATCAGCAGATGATCTAAAAAACTATTCAGAAAAAATAGAGCCGCTTTCCCTCTACTATCTCAAATCAGATTTTAGTAAAAATCCGAATTACATATATCGTTTTAAAGGAAGAGACTGTAATCCCTCCGAGTACTTCTGGGGTAGAGATCGATATCTTAGAAATGCGTACGTCCTCCAAAAAGAATTTTTGGGTAGACATCTCAGGCTAAATTTGATGCCCGGTCGTGCTGTTTTGTATGATTTTTCAACAAATGAGTCGCTATCAATCTCTGAATCAAATCAGATTTTAAGTGATCATGATATATTGATAAAATTAGATTCCTTTCTTAAGCATAGTGAACTTAATTCTTGGCTGATCAAGTTTGATATTATCGTAAATCCTAGTGGCTGGGTGGCGCTAGATATAGGGCTTGATCCGCCATCGCGCATGATATGCGAATATAAGAAAAAAGGGTGCGATTTTACGAAGAAATATATAAGTCTCTATCTTGATAAAATTTCTTTTTTTAGCTTTACTAAACTTTAAATCTTTTGATTGTTTCTCATGTAAAACCAGGCTGCAGTTTTGCTCGTCCTGTTTGTCTCGCAAAGGTTCATTCGGGATCTGTGATTGTGCTCTGCCAAGGCCAGCAGAATTTACTGTACTTTCTATCTGCAAGTAATGGCTTAATCAATTCTGATCTAAGCTCTAGACGTATAGAACATAATCTTGTTTCTATAACCAGCGGGAGGGGTGATTTTTTCTTTGCCTTAAAGGATTGTCGACATGTAATCTTTATATACAATAGGTTCTTTAAGGTTGTTGGAACTCATTCGTTAGTTGATGCAGAGACTGTCACACACATTTCTTACGATAAAGAAACTGACGAGTTATTTGTTGCCTCTTATGGCCATGAAGGTCATTCAAAATTGAGAGTGTATTCAATATTAGAAAATAAAGAATTTTTGTGTCGTGAAGAGCATGTTCTAAATCAAGAGGAGATCTCTGGAATTATTAAGTTCGGTTCGTATTTCATAATTTCAGACAAAAAGAGAAGTGAGCTTATTGAATTAAATATTTTAGGCGACTCAAGAAAAGTTCTAGCTAAATATGGCAGGGATGGTCAGGGCTTTGTAAGGGAGCCCGGTGTTCTCAGGAAGTATAGGGATGGGTTTCTTGTGATTGATCAGAACAACTATTTAGTTCAGTACTATAGTTTTGATGGAAAATTTGTTGCGCAATATGGTGGAAAAAGTTCCACCATTGGTGGCTTTGATTTGCCATCAGATTTACTTGTTGATGGTGATCGGTTCTTAGTGGCTGATATGAATAATGATCGATTAGTGCACTATAAATATCAAGAGCTGGACGCCCCCACAGTTGTGTTTTCGAGAGAGTTTTGCCCTGGAAAATTATCGAGACCAACTTCTTTCATATTCCACCAAAATAAAATCTACATTTCTGATCGCAGTAATAATATTATCCAAATACTAGATTTAAATTTAAACCCAGCAGGGCATATTGATGGATTTCAAGATTATCCATTTTCTAGGCCAACTTCCATTCAGACAATTCATTCAAATGGAAAAACTCTTCTCGCCGTCTTATCAAGGCCTGATATCTCTCCGCCTATTCTTGCGGTGATTGATCCTGATACGCATAAAACGTTTAGAGCTGAAGAAATGAAGATGCTTTCTAGTCCCCAGGGTATGATCACCGTTGATCTGGATAAACTGTGTGTGATGGATACGCTAAATAGAACAGCTAGACTGTTTGACAGTAACCTCCGGCAATTGGCTGAACTCAATCTTGCAGAGATTTCTGGTAATGAACGATTTTTATGCCGTGTGCCCTCGATCGTTGACGGTGAGATATGGTTTTCAGATTATCATAGCGAGCTGTTTGTGGTTGTTAATTTTCAGTTTAGTAAGGCGCGGAATTTCTCTTTATCAGCTTCTAATTTCAAGATGGATCATATTCGAAAAATAATCAAACACAAAAATACTTATTTCATTATTGGTAGGGGCGAAAAAAATTTGGCGGTCGTCGTCGGTGATTTAATTTCTGGGAAAGTAATATTCCCTCATGACCACTTAGTAGATTCTGTTGTGGATTTGTGCTTTGTTGATAATGATATTTATATTCTTCAAAAAGAGAATGACGGCATTTGCAGATGTGCGATCGAGAAAATTTCGCCAGATTTCGCGGCCAGGCACCAACTTAGTGGTTGAAGTGCCAATTCTCGAGAACGGCAAGACTAACGATATCAATGGATTCTTTAGCGTCCAGCATATGACGCATTTTAGCCGACAAAGTCTGGCCAATTGCTTTGCCTTGGGCGGTTGGGAAGTTGTGGAGCAGATAGAGCAACCTGACTACAACGGTTGCCGCGTTCTTGCGAAACCCGCTGCTATTTCGGGTGAACCCTCAGAAATGTTAAAAGCCAATTCAGATGATGCCATTGCTGCGATCGATTACCTAGAAAATTGGTACGGGGCATTGAAGGATGCGGAAAAAACATATCAAGTTGATCAATCCAAGCAAGCAGATCGCGATATGGGGTGGCGGCGCGCATACCGAATTTCTATATCAGACAACGTCTTTTTTTCGGCGATATCGCAATATCGATTTTCTGATTGTTGATAGTGATCCGCTGAAGCAAGGAAAAGCTTGGCGAGGGATTGAAATTTTCTCCCCATCTGTTCTTTCTGATTTTGATTGGTCCTCATCGTCGCTGGTTGTTTCCAGCTTTGGCGGGCAGGAGTCAATTGTGTCGGCGGCAGAAGATATTGGCGTGCCAGGCGATAGAATTTATCGGATTTATGATTTCATTTGAATCTACTGAGTTACATGCTTTTTATGAATATTAGATGGCGCTTAAACGGCGAAAGAGTATCTAAATGCAAGTCATTTTTCTCGGTTTTTAGTGGATGTAAATATTAGGCTTAAGCATATCTTAAAAATTTTATTATCAGCACATACTAAATCTGCAAATGCATCAACGCTTTAATATACCTACTGATATCATTTTTGGTAACGGCACCCTTGCTGATTTTCAGTTGCCAGCTGGGGACCTGCTTTTTGTTTCTAGTGCTTCGCTTGACGAGGCGACTTTTAACTCGATCGAAAATCTCTTTAGTCATCATGATGATGACTCAATCACTCGTATCATAAAGCCATCAGGAGAGCCTTCATCTGAGGATATAGATGAGGTATTTGCCGGCTTGCCAAAGTTTGATTCGGTATTTTCTGTAGGAGGCGGGAGTACGCTTGATTTTGCTAAATCGCTCGCGTTATTGGGCGGGTCGGGCGGTAGAATTGCGGACTACGAATTTGGTGATCGAATCGTGAGTAGAGTTAAACCGTTATACTTGGTTCCCACAACGTGTGGAACAGGTAGTGAAGTCACACCGTTCGCCGTAATCAATAACTCAAATACTGGCCGCAAATTTACGCTTTATCACCCTGATTTGAGAGCTGCTCAGGCGGTCATTGATCCAAGTTTGCTGGTTGGTTTGCCTGATCACATAATTCTGCCAACAGCCCTAGACGCATTCAGCCATTGTCTGGAGGCATTGCTGACTCGTGGAAACACCCAGTTAATCTGGCCAATTGCGATCCATGGTCTTCAGATCGCTTGGCGGCAACTCAAACCGGAATCTCGTGCCCGGGGTGGCTTAGATTATTTTCAAGAGCTTGCGTTGCTGTCCTTATTTGGTGGCATTGCTATTGCACACAGTCGTACAGGGCTAATACATACCTTGTCAGTTGCATTTGCTCAGTACACAAAAACACCTCACGGTTTGCTGAATAGCCTTCTATTGCCTTTTGCGATTCGGCACAATCTCGAGGGTTACGACGGTTTGTTGTGCCGAGTTGTTGAGTCCACATCTGGAGAGTTGTTGAAAGATGACCACGAGGCTTATGAAGTTTTGGTGTCTTGGCTTCAAGATATTGTGGGCGATGACTTACGATTGCCACTATCGTGCATGGCCGAGCATAAAGAAGCATTAATTTCACGAATATCGCAGGACAAAGGATTGCCGGCAATATGTCATGGTGATGTTTCCGAAGCTGGATTAGGGCGTTTGCTGGAGGAAATATATCGTGCGTGAAGATGCTCAGGGCCGTCCGCTTTATGATCAAGTTTGTTCCGCCATGGACTTCGCGGCAGAACTCAAATCGCACTTTGATTTCATTACATGTGTGCCGGATAGTATCTACAAGGAAGTGTTGCCCCATCTGCCTGGATGGGAATTGGCTCCTCGTGAAAATCATGCTATCGCGATGGCTTTCGGGGCTCGATTGGCTGGAAAAGCCCCGGTCGTTTTGATGCAGAATAGTGGCATAGGTCTAGCGCTTGATGCACTGTTTGGCACATTTGAGCTCTATGGGCAAGGCTGCTTAGTTGTGATTTCTAATCGCGGTCAGCTGCCTTGGGAGGAAATACAGCATCACCATTGGGGTGAGGTAACTGAGGATATCTTGGTGTCTTGCAAAATCCAGGTGTATAAATTCCACGAGATTGGTCTCGCAGGAATAGATGATATAGCTCGCCAAGTAATAAATGAAAATAAGGTTATTATGCTCACAGTTCAACGAGGAAATCTTAATGAATAGTCGGGTTCAATCGATCAAAAATATCATTAAAGAAAATCCAGAAGCGCTCTTAATACTTAGCAATGGCTTAACGTCTCGAGAGGCAGCATATTTCATACCTAACGACCGAAGTTTTTATATGTTGCATGGTATGGGAGAGTCGCTTGCTGTTGGGATTGGGTTCGCAAAAGCTAAACCATCGCAGCTTGTCGTAGTTATTGATGGCGATTATAATGCCATAATGGGCCTTTCGAGTTGGAGTCTCATGCCATGCTCAAACCTAAAGTATTATGTTCTTGATAATGGTATTTCTGAAACAACCGGCGGCCAACTATTACCTAATTTACCGTTTGTTCCCGAGTGGTGTAACGTTATTTCAGTTGAGCCTGGGAAAGAAGTGACCCCGAACCCACCAAGCCCCTTTGAAACATGGAGCAAGTGTCGGCGTTGGTTAAATGAACTTGTTTAATTAAATTAGGAGATATAATGATTGTTAGATTCCCAACGAGCTCAGGCGCGATTGAGATTGGCGATGGTCTGCCAACTTATTTGATCGCTGAAATTGGATTAAATCACAATGGTAGCGAGGAATTAGCTCGGGACATGATCCGGAGCGCTGCACAAAGCGGAGCTAGCTTTGTGAAGCTTCAAAAGCGTTCGCCAGCTAATCTCGCAACAGCAGATTTTCTAGATGCGCCATTTTCAAAATGTCCGCTTCTTGGTAGTACCCAACGCGAGGTCAGAGAGCGCTTGGAGCTTTCGCTCGATGTATACATACGTCTTAGAGAGTACGCAGAAAGTTTGGGTTTGATTTTTTTTGCTTCTGCTTTCGATTTGGAAAGCCTTGATTTTTTACTTGAGTCCGGAATCAAAATCGTAAAAGTCGCCAGTCATTCTCTAACTAATGGGCCGCTGTTAAAAAAGATTGCTGCCCTAAAAATGCCGACTATAGCGAGTGTTGGGGGCTGTACGATCGCAGAGCAGGATCAAGCAATCAAAATATTAAAAGATTGTCCGTTAATTATTATGCATTGTGTTAGTAGTTATCCAACGCAAGACGCATTGGCAAAGCTCGATACCATAGGGTTCTTGCGCGAGCGTTATGGTCTGCCAATAGGCTACTCAAGTCATGAGGTTGGTATCGATCTTTCTGTAGCTGCTTCGGTCCTGGGTGCATGTTTGATCGAACGTCATTTCACGCTTGACCGTGCAATGATTGGTCTCGATCAGTCTATTAGCTTAGAGCCTAATGAGTTCTCCGAGTTGGCGAGAAAGGTGCGTAGGCTCTTTGGTGCTCGCGGGGTAAGAGAGAACTTACAAGAAGCAGAAACTGCAGCGAAATATGCATATCATGTTTCAGTACGCGCAGCTGTACCAATAAAGAAAGGCCAGTTTATTGATGAGAGCATGCTTCTTTGTAAACAACCACTCTCGGATCCGACTATTTATTTCACGGGTTTAGAAATCGATTTGTTGCTCGGCAAGGTCGCTGACCGTGATTTCGGTATTGATGATGCTATTCCTCGATGTGCTATCGAATCTTGATCTTGCTATAACAGTCACTGGGTGCGCATCCGCTATGGTTATTATATGAAAACCCTATTAATAATAAGCGCCGGTATCGAATCGATCGGCGGTATCGAGCTCGCCAAATCCATGGGGCTCCATGTAGTTGTCAGCGACATGAATCCCGATGCGCCTGGCTTTGCGATTGCGGATGATCAACTGTTGGCTAGCACCTATGACGTCGAGGCCACGGTTGCCGCGGCGCATGCTTACTACGAGGATGTTCGACCGCTCGACGGGGTCATGTGCATCGCCTCCGATGTGCCGCTGACGGTGGCGAGCGTGGCTGCTGCGCTGGGGTTGCCGGGCATCCCGGTGGAGTCCGCGCGGTTGGCCACGGATAAGCTGGCGATGAAGAAGCGCTTCGCGGCGGATGGCGTGCCGATCCCCTGGTTCAGTCCGGTCAGCTCTGCCGAACAGTTGCACGAGCTGGTTGCGACCCAGGGCCTGCCGTTGGTGATCAAACCCGTCGATAGCCGTGGCTCGCGCGGGGTATTGCGGCTCACGCCGGGGGTGGATCTCGACTGGGCCTATGAGATAGCGCGTGGGCATTCGCCCACGAGGCGCGTGATGCTAGAGCGCTTCCTGCCAGGTCCGCAGGTGAGTACGGAATCCCTGATCATCGAGGGTCAGGCCTACACCCCTGGCTTCTCAGACCGCAATTACGAGTACCTGGAGCGCTACGCGCCGCACATCATCGAGAACGGCGGTCAGTTGCCGAGCCACCTGGATGGGGCCACCCAGCAGGCGGTCCGCGACCTTGTGCAGCAGGCGGCGGCAAGTATGGGAATCCGCAACGGCGTAGTTAAGGGCGACATCGTGGTTACCAACGGGCAGCCGCATGTCATCGAGCTCGCGGCCCGCCTCAGTGGTGGCTATTTCTGCACCCATGAGATTCCGCTCAACACCGGCGTCGATTTGGTCGGCGCCGCCATCCGCCAGGCGCTGGGTGAGCGGGTCGATCCGAAGGAGCTGATACCCAAATGGAACCGGCCGGTGGCGCAGCGGTATCTATTTCCATCGCCTGGCATGGTGAGAGCTGTTGAGGAAGCAGATCGCTTCGCCGATCACCCGGATGTGGCCTATCTGGAGATCCGCGCAAAGCCCGGCGACCGCATCGGTCCCGTGGACAGCCACCCAGCGCGGGCTGGTGTGGTGATTACGACTGGCGAGACTGTAGAGTCCGCAGTCTCAATGGCGAAGACTGTTGTTGATCGAATTCAGGTTTTAGTCGAGTGAAATCTACATGAGTTTTTTTATCGCTGAAGTTTCGAGCAATCATTACCGTGATCTTGATCGTTGTTATGCATTTATCGATGCTGCTGCAAAAGTTGGTTGTCATGCGGTTAAGTTTCAGCTTTTTCGAATCGATCAACTGTTCGCACCTGAAATCCTCGAGAAGTCAGAAGCGCATCGTCGGCGTAAGGATTGGGAGCTTCCAGTTGAGTTTTTGCCGAAGTTGGCTGCGCGCTGTAAAGAGAATGAGATTGAATTTTCGTGCACGCCGTTCTATCTAGAGGCGGTAGGAGAGCTTGAGTCCTATGTGGATTTTTACAAGATCGCTTCTTATGAGTTGCTGTGGGATGATTTGTTAAGTGCTTGCGCGCGGACTGGGAAGCCCGTGATCCTCTCAACCGGCATGGCGACGATCCCCGAAATTGAACATGCGGTTGATGTGCTTCGGATGAATGGCTGCGAACATCCTACGCTTCTGCATTGTACTTCTGCCTATCCAACCCCTTATGCTGAGGCGAATTTATCTGCGATTGGAACGATCCGAACGGCTACCGGCTGTGAAGTTGGTTGGTCTGACCATACGGTTGAGCCCGGCGTGATTCATCGTGCAATCCATCGTTGGAATGCGAAGGTCATCGAGTTCCATTTGGATTTGGATGGGAAGGGTGAGGAATATGCAACCGGGCATTGCTGGCTACCGGACCAGATTTCCGCAGTTATTCGTGATGTGGAACGTGCCTTGGGTGCGGATGGTAATGGGATTAAAGAGCCCAGTCCTTCTGAATTGCCCGATCGTGAGTGGCGAGCAGACCCAGTAGATGGTCTGCGACCTTTGCAATCGATTCGCAAGCAATGGACGCCCTGAGGCTTGCAGCATTCCATTCTTTTTGTTGTTCATGCGGGTGAAGGCGTTGGCCTTGGCCATCTAACCCGCAGTCTGGTTGCTGCTCGGTCGTTAGTTTTACGTTTGGGTGCGCAGGTTGATTTCGTTGCAGTTGGGCAGAAGATTGATCATTCTCTTGCGAGAGAGTTCAGCGTTCATTTCTCGGTAACCCACGGACCAGTTGATGTCGTTTTTGATCAGCTCACAAAAAATAAACACTACGCTGCGATTTGTTTAGATTTGTTTAATCCATTGCTCATAAAAGGCTTGGGCTTGGTCCTAGAGGATTTACGCAAAACAGGATGTAAGATTGTCGCGATCGACTCTTTGGCGGGCTTTGAAGCTCTGATTGATCTTTTATACGTTCCCTCATTTATGCCGCCGGCTCATCTTGAAGTTGGAGATTTTCAGGGGCGTTTGGCCTATGGCTGGGATGCATATCTCTTGAATATTCATACTGAGGATCAGACGCCTGAGCCGTCGGAAGCGATACTTGCCCTTACGGGTGGGAGTGATGTGACACAGCTTGGGCAAGATTGGCCTGCGATTTTGGATCGGTGTCTTCCGTCTGGTTCAGAGGTACATTGGGTAACGGGGCCTTTTTCAGAGCGCCCGATTTTTCCAGACTCACCTAGCGTTGAATTCATTGAACATATTGCGCCTGCTGGGTTAAGTGCTCTGATGTGCAAAGCTAAGATTGCAGTCACAGTCTTTGGTGTTAGCTTTTTTGAACTCATGGCGCTTGGGGTGCCTACTGTGGTTTTTTCGCCTTATGGCGAAAAAGACTCTAGAGAACTGCAAGGGATTGCCGAGCTAAGGATTGCTCTTGTTGTAAAGGATGCTAAAGATGCTGCAGAGCAGGCGGCTGTCCTACTGAAGGATTCCGAACTCAGGGCCGAACTGTCAAATAACGCTAGAGAAAAATTGAAAAATTTTGATGGCGAATATTTTGCGGAAGAAGTTGCGATTCTTTTGGCTGCTTGAGAGCCAGGTTCGGTTTAGACGAAATGACCCAATTAAATAATCCTAGTTTTCTCATACATGTCGCTGCATCTTTATAACTTTTTCCACCACAACCTTGCCTATTCGGCCATCGAAGAAGAAGACCGGCCGCGCGTTATCGAGAAGTGCTATTGGCCACTTCTTCGTTTGGCGCGGAAGGGGAACTTGCCTTTCGGTATTGAGCTTTCCGGCTATACCTTGGAGGTCATCCAAGCGTTGGATCCTCGGTGGGTAGAAGAGTTGGCATCTTTGGTTAAGGATGGACCCTGTGAGCTGATTGGTTGTGGCTACGCGCAGGTGATCGGCCCTCTGGTGCCTCACGAAGTGACTTCAGCAAATCTTCGCATTGGTCATGCGGTCTATGAGCAGATTTTGGGTATTCGCCCTAGGATCGCGCTTTTGAATGAACAAGCGTATTCGTCTGGGCTTGTGCCTCTCTACAAAGAAGCGGGTTATGACGCGATTATCATGGAGTGGAATAATCCCGCGCGAGAGCACCCGGAATGGGAAGACGAATGGCGTTATTTACCGCAACGCGCAAAAGGTACTGGTGAGAGTGAGATTTCGCTCATTTGGAACAAATCGATCGGTTTTCAAAAATTCCAGCGCTATGCGCATGGCGAACTTGAGTTGGATGAGCTGCTCGACTATATCCGACGCCACCAGAGTGATCGGGTAAGGGCTTTTCCTGTCTACGGGAATGATGTTGAGGTCTTCGATTATCGGCCGGGCCGGTATATGACCGAGGCAACGATTCATGACGAGGGTGAATGGTCGCGGATCGATCGGTTATACGTTGCTTTGCAACAAGAGCCTGATATGAAATTCATTAAGACTAGTGAGGTGCTAGAGTTGGTCGGTGTTGAGGGAGCCAACCAATTGCTTCAACTGACTTCAGCCGCGCAGCCAATCCCAGTTAAGAAACAAGATAAGTACAACATCGTTCGCTGGGCTGTGACTGGGCGTGATGATCTTGGGATCAATACGCGCTGCTGGCAATTATATGAGGCATTGAAGAACAGTTCATCTGCAACCGACGGGGATTGGAAGGAGCTATGTTACCTGTGGAGTAGTGATTTCCGAACCCACATTACCGAGAAACGCTGGAAAGCTTATCTTGCGCGTCTCAGTGATTTCGAGGCGAAATTTGACGTGGGTTCATTGGGTGATAGCTCAACCGAAAAATCAGGAAGGCAGCAGTCGATCGTTCATTCGCGTAGTGCTCGCTATCTTAAGGTTGAGGGTAAAAACCTTTCGCTTCGATTCAATTGCAAAAAAGGATTGGCGCTTGATTCATTTGTAGATCGGGCTATTTCAGGGTCTGCGCTGTTCGGCACGCTGCATCATGGTTACTTCGATGACATTCGTTGGGGTGCAGATTACTACAGCGGACATCTGGTGTTTGAATCACCCGGCGCTCACAAGGTGACTGATTTGGTTCCGGTGGAGCCCAAGGTTGTGGAGACTGAATGGGGTCTAGAAGTTAGTTGTGTGATTGCAACCCCGTTAGGACCAATTGCAAAGACGTGGGTGATTGATGATGAAAGTCGAAAGCTAACCTTGCGTTATGACATTGATTGGAAAGAGCCTGTGGTTGGATCGCTTCGTTTTGGTCACGTGACTCTTATTCCTGGCGCACTAGATCCCGAGCAATTGCAGTATGAGTCTCATAATGGTGGTCGGGAGTCAGAGAGTTTTCCTCTTCATTCGGTTGTGAATCACGGGGCAGCGCTTTCTTTTTTGATCTCTGCTTGTCAGGCGATTGCCCTGACAAATGGGGAAGTGGTCATTTCAGATGACGAGCGAAAAATCAAAGCCAGCATTAGAAAAAAACAACAAGCATTGATTGGAATGATGGTTCATCAGTTGGTTGACCGGAAACCATTCACGCGATTTTTCTTCTCCGCTCTAGAACATGATGACAATAGTAAGCCAGTTAATTTGTCGCCTTTTCAAATAGATATCGAATACAGCGCTAATCTTGTATGAAAAATACTCAAATTAAGTTTGATTTAGGTTGGTTGACTAGCGACAGTAAAGCTGCATTGCTGAGAAATTACCAAAAAGCCAGTTTTTTTCGGTTCATTCCGCGTTTTTCATTTGTCCAGTATAGTGAATATTTTGTGGTTGGGCTGACTACATTTAGATGTTTAGATGACGATATAAAAACTCGATCCCACGTTGTACTTTCGCCAAGAGATCTACTGAAGATTAATTGTCAGGATTTAAGTTGCTTTCGAAGTTTTACTTTAGATTTTAAAATCTATAGCCTTTTGAATCAGTTATTACGTGACAAAATAAAAATTTTCAACTTTTCATATTATATTAGAATTTTCGCGTTAACCAAAGCGAGAAGAATAATTATAAAATCTACAGTGGATCCAGTTTCCCGAATTTGGCTCGAAAGTGCTGGTCAAGAGGTAAAAAGCGCCTGTGTTCAGCATGGTATCTTTTCTAGCACAAATAATATTAATTCGTTGGAATATAATGTTGTTAATACTTATTTTTACAGAGGAGAATCTCAGCGTCGAATTTTAGAAGAAGTTTTCAAACCTGATCAGCTACGTGACGTATATGAAAGGCAGTTTAGGTGTTGGAAAAGCGTCCAGCAAAGTAAAATTTCGATTTGCCTGATTGGCTCAGACCATGAGAGGTATGGTGAGGGTGGTATTTCGACTAAACGTAAGATTGTTCGCATATATTTAGACTTTATAAAGCGCACCCGTGAATGCACATTTTTTAACGACGTTCGTTTTTTATACAAGCTTCATCCATCCGAATCTTGTATTCCTTCGGAGTTGATAGAATCGTGTAATACTTGCAATACAAAGGAGTTTATAGAATCGGATTTCTATATAGGCGTCTCGTCAACTATGTTACTTGATTTAGCGGCAGAAGGTAAGCGGGTGTTTCAGATATCACATGAAGCCCGTCTAAAAAGAGACCGTTACGAGAGCTTCGGAGGATGTAGGACTATAAACCACACTGATGCGGTCTCGTTTCTCAAGAGTGTTAGCTTAGATGGTTTGAAATATGGTCCGTGCCTTTCATTCAGAAGGGTATCATCATCTGACCTAAATCGAAAATAATTACGATCTGTCCGTTTATATCGGTTATTCTATCTATTGTGGTGGCATTGGAATTGATCGTTGGTGGATATGTTTTAGAAGAAGTAAACCTAAGCAGCTTGTTACAAGCTGAATTTAATGTTCCCCATACTCAGCTGTGGTTTGAGGATTTGTCTGAAGTAATTTTAGCTAGCCTTTGAATAATTTGATGAACAAAGAAAGCTCCGTATCATCCGCAGATTTGCCTACCTGTGCAGTTCTCCTTGCCGCGTACAATGGTGAGCGATGGATTGATGAACAGTTGGATTCGATCTTAAATCAGAAAGGTGTTTTGCCTACTATTTTTGTTAGTGTGGATAGCTCGACGGATCAGACCCTCAAAATTATTGAGCATCTAGCTAGCACTGATAGCCGCATAAAGTTACTGCCTTATGGCGAAAGGTTTGGCGGTGCGAGTAAAAATTTTTACCGATTAATTAAAGACGTTGATGTGGCAAATTTCGATATGGTGGCATTTGCCGATCAAGATGACATTTGGATGCCTGACAAGCTCGCCGCCGCCTGGGAGCAGCTTTCGCATGAGGGTTATGCAGCATATTCTAGCGATGTGATTGCGTTCTGGTCTGACGGTCGCAAATCAACAATAAAGAAGTCTTACCCTCAAAAGCGTTTCGATTATTTGTATGAGGCAGCGGGTCCGGGTTGTACATATGTGTTTTCGGCCTCTGCTTTCAAATCTATTAAAGGATTTGTAAGTCAGAATTACGAGGAATGCGGCAAAGTCGCGCTTCATGATTGGTTGATTTATGCCTACTGTAGAGAGCACAAACAAAGTTGGTTTATCGACAACGAGCCGCGGATGTTGTACCGGCAGCATGAATCCAATCAAATTGGCACTAACGATAATTGGCGAGCTTACGTCAAGCGCTTGAATCTTTTCAGGCGTCACTGGTATCGAACTCAAGTGATATCAATAGCGAGGGTTTGTAATAGTTCGTCTGTAAATCTAGTTTCCAATCGATGGTTTATGATTCGTAACTTTTATGAGTTGCGTCGCAGACCACGCGATGTTTTAGCACTCCTACTCATGACCTGTCTTGGACTTTTTTAGTGAATATTCTTTTAACTGGCGCCACTGGATTTCTTGGAAGACAGCTTGCCAAGTACTTGCACTCCAAGCCGCATGTGGGTTTGACCGCAGTAGTGCGACGGAGTGTTGATATTTCGGCATTCCAGACTCGGGAAGTGCAACGCATAAACGCTAATACCGACTGGTCAGAAGCCCTAATCAATCAACAGGTGGTCATACACGCCGCCGCCCGAGCCCATATCATGAAGGAGGATCTCGCAGATCCTGTTGTGGAATACCGCCAAGTTAACGTGGATGGTACAGTCAACCTCGCACGTCAGGCTGCAGAAGCTGGTGTGCGGCGTTTTATATTCATTAGCTCTATAGGTGTGAACGGGAATATAAATATAAAGCCGTTTACCGAAGATGACACTCCGAAGCCTGCTGATCCGTATGCCCAGTCCAAGTTGGAAGCCGAACAGGGTTTATGGGAAATCCAACACGAAACCGGTATGGAGCTTGTAGTCATTCGTCCTCCGCTGGTATACGGACCTAACGCCCCCGGCAATTTTGGTAGTTTGACGCGCTGGATTGACAAGGGTGTTCCGTTGCCCCTAGGCGCGATCCAGAATCAACGCTCATTAGTCGCTTTAGATAACTTAGTAGACCTTATCATAACCTGTATTGACCACCCTGCAGCGGCTAATCAGGTATTTCTAGCGGGAGATGGACAAGATCTGTCGACAACTGAGTTGTTACGCAGTGTAGCTAGAGCCGCAGGTAAGCCATCAAGGTTAATTCCTATCCCTAGTTCGCTCCTGATGCTTGCTGCGACTCTTCTCGGTAAAAAGGCCGTGGCTCAGCGGCTACTTGGATCGCTTCAGGTAGATATCTCTAAGGCGCGTGACCTATTGGAATGGGAGCCACCTATCTCGGTTGAAGAAGGTCTTCGTCGCTGTTTTAGTAAGGATTAATTTGATGTTACGTGTGTTTGATTTTTTGTTCTCGTTTTTTGGGCTGCTGTTTGGTTTTCCTGTCTTATTTATTATTTTCCTAGTAGGGCTTTTCGATACTGGATCTCCATTGTTTGTTCAAGAACGGGTTGGTCGCGGGAAAAAGCCGTTCAGACTGGTTAAGTTCAGGACAATGTCAAAAGATACTCCCTCAGTTGCCAGTCATCTAGTTAGTAGTACGTCAATAACTAAGCTTGGTGGTTTTCTTCGGCGCACTAAACTTGATGAGCTGCCACAGCTTTGGAACGTGTTACTGGGAGATATGAGTTTAGTAGGTCCGCGACCCAATTTGTATAATCAGGAAGAGCTTATTAAAGAACGCGATAACTTGGGCGTTTACAACGTTCGTCCCGGTATTACTGGGCTTGCGCAGATTAATGAAATAGATATGTCGACTCCAGCTTTGCTGGCGAAGACTGACCGCGAGATGATCGATAGTCTCTCAGTGAGTAGTTATTTCAAATACATTCTCGCTACTGTATCCGGTAAGGGCAGCGGCGACCAGGTGAAGAGCTAAAGAATCTTCAAAACTACTGAAAGCTTGGATTAGAACTCCCAGGCTCTCAAGTAACGCATTACTGAAGATTCAGCACTCCAGCCCCCGCGAAGCATAATTTTTGGTAGGGATTCACCTTCATTCAGAAGATCTAGTGCCCGACCAACACGGAATGAATGTCCGGACAGACTTGGTTCTGTATCTATTTCTGCTTCAGCCTGCAGGCGTTTAAGGATGTTGTTGACGCTTGCATGGCATAGCTTATCGTTGAGTGAAAGGTCAGGTGTTAATCCGCGAAGGATATAACCACTACCAGCAATCGACTGCCATTCATCGAGCAGTGAGCTTAGTTGATCGGTGATAGATATGATTTTGCCCCGGCCAAACTGGTCGGTTTTGGAAAATTACATCATCAAACCATGCTGTCCACTAGGTGATGTAATACGGTACTCGAATTTGAAGGCACAGAGTTCGGCGCGGCGGCGCATGGTCTCATAACCTAGTTCGAGTAGGACGCGATCACGTAGACCTCGTGTATCGTTGGCACAAACTTGAAGTAGTTTTGCTTTTACATCATGAGTGAGGGGCGAGGCCTGCAATTGAGCGTATCCCTTTTGGCGGTGTATGCGTTTCATCGCTAGCTTTACGTCTGGGTGACGTGTGTTATCCGTCAGTTGGGCGAGCGACATGACGCTGGATATGCTCATTAAGCGTCATTCACTCGAGAATCCGCTCTCATACATTGATAGCAATCTTGTTGGCTTTGGCCACATCTTAGAGGGCTGTCGTCACAACGGAGTAGAGCATCTGGTCTATGCGAGTTCATCAAGCGTGTACAACATCGGTAACAACAACCCAGTTGAGCTAATGGATTACATTGAAGCCTTAGAGAGTTCATTAGGAAAAACTGCAGAAAAAGAACTGCTACCCTTACAACCAGGTGATGTGCCAGATACTTACGCCGATGTCGATGACTTGGTAGCAGAGTTTGGCTACAAACCGTCAATGAGTGTTAAGCAGGGCGTGGCAAACTTTGCTCAGTGGTATAAAGAATATAATAATATATAAGTAAATTTAAAAATATGAGTGATAAAAAAATTGCCCTAATCGGTCTAGGCTACGTAGGCTTGCCCCTTGCAGTTGAATTTGGAAAGCGCCGCAGTATTATTGGTCTTGACATAAATCCTTCTAGAATTAATGAACTAAAAAATGGAATTGACTCAACCCTGGAAACAACCGATCAAGAGCTACAAGATACTATTCATCTAAGTTATACAACCAATCTTGATAACGTTAAAGATTGCGAGATTTTTATTATTACTGTTCCTACTCCAATCGATAAGCATAAAAGACCTGATTTAACTCCTTTGGAGAGTTCTAGTGAGATGGTAGAATCTACAACTGAAATTTATCATTATTCAAACGAGGGTGGAATAAGCTGGTGTAATTTTGCTAAGGAAATTTTTGAATTGAAAAAAATAGATTGTAAGGTTGCCCCCGTCACAACAAGTCAATACCCAACGCTTGCTCAAAGGCCGAAAAATACCACTATGAATAAGAATAAAATAGTGCAAATGTTTAATATTAAAACAGTTTTTTGGAGAGACTCATTAGAAAAATGTTTAGGAGTGTGAATAACGTGAAAACGCCGAACACCGTCTATCACAACGCAACCGTTACTCGTGAAAGGCGCAACCAACTAAATAAACACAAATCAGCTGTCATTTGGTTTACTGGCTTATCAGGTTCAGGCAAATCAACACTTGCACACTCAGTGGAGGAAGAATTACACAATCTAGGTTGTAGAACCTATGTGCTAGATGGTGACAATGTACGTCATGGTCTATCATCAGACTTAACTTTTAGTAATGACGACCGTAAGGAAAATATTAGAAGAGTTGGGGAGGTGGCTAAATTAATGATGGAGGCAGGTGTTATTGCTATAACT
>Ga0181584_10001004_pt1 | contig 20946 bp, 18 predicted proteins | sample 071ome_30_FD_132462 | JGI IMG/M metagenome (GOLD analysis project Ga0181584, IMG submission 132462) | Coastal salt marsh microbial communities from the Groves Creek Marsh, Skidaway Island, Georgia - 071406AT metaG (megahit assembly) | ecosystem: Environmental > Aquatic > Marine > Intertidal... | reverse complement strand
CTGGGGTCCTCGGGATGGACAAGCCCGTGCTGTTGGTCTGGTTCGTGAGACCCACGACCACGACCACGACCACGGCCCCGGCCCCGGCCACCACCCCGGCGAGGACCACCCCGTCCTCGACCGCCTCGACCGCCTCGACGTCCTCGACCGGACCCGCCCGGATCCGGCTGGAATTCGATCGCGGACGGATTCATATGTCGACGACGACGACGATACACGCACTCATGAGTGCCGAATGATCATTCGGCCATGCAAACTTTTTGACTTGGCCCCCGAATGCGGTCGACACCCTTTCTCGCTCTATAGGACGAGTTAGGCCTTCAACTCTTGTGTGCTTATGGATATATGTCACAGAAAGATATGGCCACGCCCCAGCGTGTACGGTGACTGAAGAACCCAGCCGGGTGTTCAACATGTCGAAGCCTCCTCCTCCTCCTCCTCCTCCTCCTCCAAGGGGGGTGCACGTGGACTGTATCTCCGCGCCGAACGACGGGCTCAACCCTTCCGTCATCCTCACGGTCGAAGGCGCTCCGCTCACGGCGCAGTACGTGTTCAACGTTCCGGACGCGGTCTCTCGCTTCTGTCTCGAGCACAAGCTTCGTCCGGGTCTCGGGCTGCGCGGCGTGTTTGTGACCGGGACGGGGCACGAGCTGTTGGGGCTGCCGGGACTGGTTATGCGGTTGCGAGGGGACGGGCATGGGGCGTTCGAGCTGTTTGGGGCAGGGGAGGTGGGGGAGTACGTGCGGTTGATGACGAATGTGTGCTCTTGGAAGGCACCGGCGGTGCTGGTGCACGGGTTTGGTCGTGGAGGGGAGGGGGACACGACGTGTCTGTACGAGGACGAGCATGTGCGTGTGTGGGCGCTTTGGGACGGCGGCGAGGCCGAGGGAGAGAGAGCCGGAGAGGACGATGGAGGCGACGTCGGGGGGTTTGCGGGGCCGTCGGGTCTGGACCGGGCGGATGTGCTCGAGCAGTTGCGGTCGCTCGCGCCGGCGAGGGGGGCCCAGAAGCATTCGGTGTTTGGCCGGCGGTATGTCAAGTGTGCGGACGTGGAGTACGGGGACGTGTGGATGCGAGAGGGGCGGGATGAAAGAAAATATGTGGCGCCGGGGCGGACGCTGCTGGGATATGCGTGTTATGTCAAGGGTGCCGATGAAGTGGTGGTGGTTTCGGGGTACGTAGAGGATGTTGGGGCGCGGTTTGGAGTGCTTCGGCGGCATTGGCTGGTGCGCGGGTGTGTCGATCGTCAAGGGAGTCGGGTGGCTGTCACGATGGTTCTGGCCGGGGGTGGGTCTGTGCCCCGGGATGTGCTCGACGCGGAACGGGACTCGGTGCGAGTGATTGCGTTGCCGACTGTCGGAAACGTGGAGTCGAACGACGGGACGCTCGGGTTTGACTCGACGGCCGAGACGGCGGCTCGGTTGCATTTGCTGTGCCCGCACGCGTTTCCGGCGCCGTATGCGTGGAAGTATCTCCGGGAGGCGGGAGATGACATGCAGCGCTCAGAGGACACCGAGGGTGCGGAGGGTGCGGAGGGAAAGCAGCCGCGGAGCGGGGCGTTTCGGATGACGATCGGGGCGGCGACGCATGGGGCTGTGTATGTTCCGTACGCGTCGGACAGCACGATAACGTCCATTGAGGAGCTTCGAATGCGGTGCGGCAAGGCGGCTGAGTTTCTTGAGGCGCTGGAAGACGACGAGCGGGAGGCGCTGGACGAGCTTCGTGATACGATTCGGGCCTCGGCATCCAGCCGGCGTATGCTTGATGGGGCTCGTGGTGGGGGAGAACGAGACAGAAAAGGGGACATGGACGGCGTGCCGGCAAACAACCGGTCGGCTGCTGCTGACCTGCGGCAGCGCCTCCTCGGGAATGGACGCATCGAAGGAAAACGGAAACGCGCACAGGCAGGCGCAGTGGATCCTAAAGAAGCGGGAGAAGAAGCGGGAGAAGAAGCGGGAGAAGAAAACACGGGAGGAGAAGCCAACGCCGCCGACGGCGCCACGACGGCATCTGACCTCGTCGCCCCCTATGTCCTGTTTCTTGGCACAGGCTCGGCCGAGCCCTCCAAGTACAGGGGCCCGAGCGGGATCCTCGTCAAGATCCCCTTCATGGCCGACGATTACCTCCTCTTGGAGTGCGGGGAGGGCACGTTCGGCCAGCTCGTGCGCATGTTTGGACACGCCGGCGCGATGGAACGACTCGCAAAGCTCCGCTGCGTGTGGATCTCCCACCGCCACGCTGACCACATGTCTGGCCTGGTAGAGCTCCTGTGTTGGCGCGCCACGTGCGCGCCGTCGTCCTTGAAAGAGCCCGAGCTGATGGTGCTCGGTCCCCAGGCCTGTGTTCGATGGCTGCGATCCCTCCGGCACGTTGACGGCCTGCGCATGGGCCGTTTCCGCGTCGAGCCACTCTGGACCGCGCACAAGAGCCATGCGAGTCGTCAGATGCAGCGGCGGATACGAGCACGCATGACGTGCACGCCCGTGCAACATTGCACCGACGCCTTTGCGGTCTCGTTTGTCTTTGGCATCGGCGCCAACGACGGATCCGACGACGGCGGCACCGGCGTCCATGACGGGTTTGACGACCTCGGTAGTCTCCGGGCCCCCGAGACGTTCAAGCTCGTGTACTCTGGCGACACCGAACCATGCGAAGCGCTGGTACGAGACGGCCAAGGGGCGGATATGTTTATCCACGAGGCGACGTTCGAAAACGACATGGTCCGGTGGGTGTTGACCTCGACCGACGTACGCCCGCGCTTCGAGCGCACTGAATATCTCACTCTCCTCCATTCGCGCTCCGCGTTCTTTCGCCAGGGACGCCCGGTCGAAGAAGCACTCGACGGTGCGCGAGGCGGTGTCGCAGGCGCGGCGCGCCGGCGCCAAGCGCGTGGTTCTTACCCACTTCAGTCAGCGGTACCCCAAGTTCCCCAAGATTGACGAGCACGAGCTGGAGGGCGCGAGCGTTTCGCTCGCTGTCGCCTTCGACGGGCTGGCAGTGGGACTCGACTTGGGCAACAATTTCACCCGGTTGACTCGTTTTTTGAAGGCATTCTTTGAAGGGTAACATTTACTCATTCAACGTAGTATCCAAACACCCATGGCCGTGACACGAGACGACGAGGATTGAGCTCGCGATGACAGGTGCCGTGGTCCTCTTGCTGGTGACGGTCGCCTGCGTGGCTTGTGCCAAGCAGCCCCCTGACCTGCTCATCCGCACCCCATTTGGCCCAATACCAATCGTGCTCGACCGAAGCGAGTCGCTGGACGCGACAGGCAAGCTGCTCGACCTCGCGGCGAGGCACTCGTCGGGGGGCGAGTTCATCCGCGCCGAGGCGCGCCCATCCACAAAACCCGCAAACCCGGACGGTGGGTTTTGACCTCGGCCGATGTGCACTCGTGCGACCTATCTCACGCATACACCAGGGCCGTACGCCTTGCTCCAGGGAACGTTTGACGGCGACGAGATGTCCTTGCCAAAGACGGGCACGAAAAAGACGATCCGCCCTGGCGACGTCGTTCTGATCCCGTCAACAAACGCGTTTTACATCGCCCTCGACAGCCACGATGGTTGGTGCTTATGAACTCGAGATGAACTCGAGACGCCCTTGGCCGGCAGGCCGGCCAAGGGACGTGTGCGTGCCCTGACGCTCGCGCTCTCACTCGCGCTACGCGCTCGTTCGCTATGCTCGCCAGACTGGGCCCCCTCCCACTCTGTCATCGGTATGTCATGGACTAAACTCGGGCGACGCCCTTCCCCTCCCCGCCCTCACTTGCTCGCTCGCTCGCCAGGGCACGCCACGAGTCTCACGGTACCCGACGTCATCACCGTGCAGAACACGCACGAGTACGTACACCCCGACTACGGGACCCGCATGCAGATGCTGGATACCCCGATCCCCTTTGTCGTCACGACCGACATTTCGGCACTCGGCATGCTCCACCCCCGACCGAACTGATCTCATCGATCATCGATATCCGATCATCGATATCCGATCATCGATATCCGATCATCGATATCCGATCATCGATATCCGATCATCGATCATCTATATCCGCTGCAACAGCTCGACAATCTTCCCATCGAACAGCTCGCTCTTGATCACCTGCTCCGCCTCGTGAAACGGATTCTTCAGCACATAGTCGCAGTACAGCCTGTACACCTCCCCTTGCAGCAACGCAACCGACCGCGGATACCCCGGAGTCGCAATCAACATAAACGTCACCCCCGTCAAACTCTGAAAGCTACACAGATCAAACGTATCCGCCTTGAGCACGTGCACCCCACCAAGCCCACCCGACGCGTCCACATCCGGCGCAAGCTGCCCCGACAGCCCGCACATCCCGAACCACGAACTCGCCAGCCGAAGTTTGTCATTAAAGTCTATGGGCGCCGCCGAAGGCGTGATGTCCTTATTGTACAACAGACCGCCGTTCCTTCCGACGATCCACAGGGCGAAAATCGCCGGCGAGGAAGGCTGCGACGGGGCTGCAGCGGGCTTTCTCGGCGACGTCGACGGCTCCTGGTGGGCCGCCGCTGCGTCGTTTGCCATGTTGAACGCTTCTGAATGCTACCGTACTACCGACGATCGGGCTGGTCCGATTCGAATACGAACGAGAACCCGGTCGTTCGAAACGTTTCCCGGTCCCGCGATCTCTGCGCTGCGTTCTTCCGGGCTTTGAGCTGGAGCTCCGCGCGCTCTGCCCCTACTCTCGGTACCGTGCACGGGCTGGTCGACGCGCCGGACGAAGCAACGGATTCGGTGAAGAGAACGTCGGCCAAAAAAAATGGGCGCGGCGCCGAGTCGGGCGTCGCATTCGACCGTCCTCCTCGCGATCGGGGATCCCGTGTTAGATTTGTGCACGTCCGTCGACGAAGCCTTCGTCGCAGACCTCGGATGGCACCTCGGAGGTGCGTTTTCGTCGTTTCGGGGTCCCGGAGCCTGCACGCCCACCCACCCCTATACCCTCTCCCCACCCCCGCTCGCTCACTTTTTACGCCCGCGCACTCGCGGATCCATCAGGATGCGATTTGATCGATGAGGATGCGCTGAACGACGTCCTGGCGAGGCTCGAGGCGGCGGGGCGGCCGCTGGCCGAGTCGCCGGGGGGCTCTGCCGCGAACGTGGCCAAGTGCTTTGCTCGGCTGGCAAACAGCCGCAAGAAGAGGACGACGACGACAAGGAGGAAGATGACGAAGACAAAGCCAGATGCAAAGACAACGGCACTGGTGTACTTTGCTGGTACGCTGGGAAACGACGACTGCGGGCGGCAGTACAGGAAGGCGATGGAGGCGACGGGGGTCGCGATGTCGCACGCGTCGGTGCATGGGACCGAATCCAACGGAGTATGTCTGTGTTTGGTGACCGAGTCGGGGGAGCGGACCATGCGGACGGCGCTGCGTGCGTCCAAGACGCACGAGCTCGTGCAGGGAACGATCGACGGCGTACGGCCGGATTGGGCGCATTTCGAGGGGTATTACGTGTACAAGCCGACGATCTTGGAGACCATGGAGCGGTTGAAGGGGGCCGGGGCGAAGATTTCGTTCGACTTTGCCAGTTTTGACGTGATTGCATCGCAACGCGATCTCTTCGAGCGAGTCCTCGACAGGCGACTCATCGACGTCCTGTTCTGCAACGAGCAAGAGGCGGTGGCGTTTTCCTCTTCATCTGCTTCTTCTGCTTCTTCTGATCCTTTTGATCCTTCTGATCCTTCGGAGAACCGTGCCGCCGCGCTCTCGCCGGCGGCGTTTGCGAAGCACATGGCAGGGGCGTACGGGCTGACGATGGTCGTGAGTCGGGGGGCGAGCGGGTGCGTGGCGGCTGCGTGGGACCACGGCCGCGGGTGCGTGGTGGAAGCGTCGGCGCCGGCACCGACGGTGGAGGTCGTGGATACGATTGGCGCGGGGGATCATTTCAGTGCCGGGTTTTTGTACGCTCTGTCGCACGGTGGGTCGCTGGAAGCCGCGTGTGCGTGTGGGTGCATTGCCGGCGCGGCGGCCGTGCAAGTCGCCGGATCCAACGTCGACGGCGAGGCCATGCGGCGCGCGGCACGCGACATCGCGGACCGGTTGAAAACCGGGTGAACGGGGATTTGGGGTGATGCATTTTTCATTCACCGTACATCAACTATCACGACTACCGCGACTACCGCGACTACCGCGACTACCGCGACTACCGCGACTACCGCGACTACCACGACTACCACGACTACCACGAGTCCTCGTCGCTCGCAACTTCCGCCTTGGCGGTATACTTGGGCTTGCCGTCCCCGCCGGCCCGGCCGCGCCTGGCCCGCCGACCGCCCTCAATAATATTCCCGGCGTCCACTTCGTCACCGCTCAGACCGTGTTCGATCCGACCAAACGTATCCTCTTCACCCTCAGCCTTCCGCTTCTTCGACGCAGACGCATCGGGCGGACCGCCGGCGCCCCCCTCTAGATCCTCCGCTTCGACCTCCCCATCGGCCCCCTCGTCATCGGACGAGGACGAGTCGTCGTCGTCGTCAAAGTCTTCCTCAAAGTCGGCGTCCTCGCCGTCTGAGTTGTCGTTTGCAGCGGCGGCGGGCTTCTCTGGCTTCTTCTCTGGGTAGGTGTTGGGCACGTCGCAGGCAGTGAGTGACTGAGTTTGAATTTGAACCCGGCAAGCGAGCCGCGATTCGACGCGGTTCGACGTCGGGCAGACGCCAGTACGCGGCGCATCACATACCAGGGGCCTCCTCGGGTTCGGGATCGGGCTTGTTTTGTTTCGTCTCGTCCATCACGCAGTTTTTTTCGGAAAAAATGGTCGGCGAGGAATTTTTCGAAGTGGTTGACGAGACAACGCTCGAGACCACGCACCAGGAGCTTCGGTCCGTCGTGCACCGTACCGGGCTGCTGCATCGCGCTGTGCGTGTTCTTGGTTCTTGGTTCTTGGGGTCGTCTGTCGGTCGGTCGCGCACGAGACGGCGTGAACGAAGACGAAGACGATCACCACAGACTCACTGCCTGCGCGTCCCGCCCACTACGATCACCCGCAGGTCTATTGCTGGGTGTTTTCGAGCGACGGCAAGCTGCTCCTCCAGCGGCGGAGCGAGAAGAAGAAGATTGGCAGTCTGCAGTGGGACCTGAGTCTGGCGGAGCATTTGACGCCGGGCGAGTCGTTCCGGGAGGCGGTCGTGCGGGGGCTGCGGGAAGAGCTGGGGCTGTCGCTCGAGGATATCGTTGGCGAGGGAAACGGCGAGTGTTCGGGTGCGGGTGCGGGTTTGGTGGCAAAGAACGACGTCCACCGGCGCGAGCTGCACGGCGTCGACAGTCTTGGGAACGAGTTTCACGACGTGGAGCTCGTTCAGAGCTTCTTCTGTCGCAGTACGTTGGACGCAGAGACGCTGGCGGGGATGGTATCGTTCGACGACGGGGAGGTGTCCGAGGTGGTTTTTATCCGGCCAGAGGCGCTGGCGGGGTCGTTCGAGCGCGATCCAGAGGGCTACACGGCGTGGCTGCGGGCGGAAAGCGCGTGCGTGGGGCTGGTAGGCGGGTGAGTGCGAGTGTGCGTGGGTGCGAGTGTGCGAGTGTGCGTGGGAGCGTCAGCCCGAGGAACGCGTGCCTCGACGTCTGCAGGGCAGCAGACCTCGGCCGTCGGCGTCTGTTGGTACATTCCCTGTTGGCAATGAAACTTATAAAAGCCATCACCTTTGCGATACATTCGTATTCTTTTCTGTCTACCTATCTATTCCTTTCCTCTCCCTTACGCGCGCCACACACAGTGCGCACAAGTTGACGAGCCAACGGCATTCGAATTTGTGCAAATTCTGTCGACCAGTTTTCCTCTCCGCTGGCCGTGATCGTGGCAATTTCATTCATTTCATACCATTATTTCGTTTGATCTCGTACGATGATGCGCCGATCGGTGATATTGGCGCTTTGCGCGGTGTTTCTGGTGGGCCTGGGAACCCTCCGATCGATCGAGGCCCAGCCCGAGGTTCAGCCCGAGGTTCAGCCCGAGGTTCAGCCTGAGGAGCCGGTGACGAGCAACGACATCTGGCCGAGCCCTTGGTTCCCGATGCCCGAGTCTCCGTCGCCGACGCCGACGCCGTCGCCGTCTCGCGCGAAGAAACAGTCGACCATCGACTACTGCCTGGCGACCTACAGGCACAAGAAGAAGGTCTACGCGAACAACGCCCAGCAGCTGCGCAAAGCGCTCTCGTCTGCCAAGGCTGGTGACATGATCATTGTGAAGCCGGGGACGTACCGCGGCTCGTTCGAGATCCGCAACAAGAAGGGCAACGTCTGGAGGCCCATCACGGTCTGCGCACCGTACGGCACGGTGATCAACACGCCGAACAATGTCGGTCTGCTGCTGCACAAGACGACGTACGTCAACGTGGTCGGAATCACGGTCAAGAACGCCTCCAAGGGCATCCGGTTGGAGACGGCCAACCGGTGCACGCTCGACAAGGTGACGGTGACCAACACGGGAGCCGAGGGCATCCACATCCAGTACCGTAGCAACTACAACACGGTGCAGAACTCCAAGATTAGCAACTGTGGGAGGAAGATCCCCCGGGTGGGTGAGGGAATCTACCTCGGGTCTTCGTCCAGGAACGTCAGGAGGGACGTGTGCGTCGGAAACAAGATCTTGAACAACCGCATCACCGGCACCCGCGCCGAGCCGATCGACGTGAAGGAGTACTCTCGGGACGGCGTCATCTCCGGCAACTACCTGGACGGGTCGCGGCTCTGCAAGTGCCCCGACGCCGTCAGTCTGATTAACGTCAAGGGCAACGGCTACCGGATCGAGAATAACGTCGGTCGCAACGCCATCGAAGAGTTCTACAAGACGAGCCAGGTGGCCAAGGCCGCAGGCCAGGCACGAAACAACGTGTTCAAGGGAAACAAGTGCCTTACGAAGGTCAGGGGCAACCGTGCGTGCGTCCGCAAGCCGGGCGGCGGGAGCCGCGGAAACAAGTTCTACTAGAGTGGCCGGGCGGCGATCGTCCGAACACTACAATAAATAAAGTCTGGCGGATGGTGCTGGGGTGAATAAACTGCTGTCTTCTAAATTTGAAGTCTAACAACACTTGATCGTCAGTCAAAGCCGCAAAACCAAGGCGATCATGGCCATCGACAGGGTGGAAAACACGGCGTCGGCACCAGCCGTCGGCGTCGGTGAGGGCGACCCGGTTGGGGTGGAAGACGACGGAATGGTGGTGCCGGAAGACGGCGGAATGGTGGTGCCGGAAGACGACGGAATGGTGGTGCCGGAAGACGGCGGAATGGTGGTGCCGGAAGACGACGGGCTCGTGGCCACGCCGGCGGCTCCAGCCAGACCGGTGCAGTCTCCCGATTCGATCTCGACGTTCATAATCTCGATCCCGTCCGACGAGAGCGGGATAAACGCGTCTGCGACAAAGGTCTGCTTGAGCTGATCCGAGCCGGCGAGCATGTCGACGGCCGACTGCTGACAGGGAATGGTCGTCTCGAAGGCGATCTTGAGGTTGGTCCCGGCCACAACCTGCCTGCAGGCGCTCGTGACCTGCGTCCCTTTGACGACGGCCTCGACGTCGGTCCCACAGGCCTTGAGGACGGAAGACCAGCAGCTGTCCGTCCCGTTGGCGTCCCAGTACTGCTTGGCGGCCAGCTTTGCCGCAGCGTCGGTCTGCTCGGCCGCTGCATCGTCGAGGAAGTCGACGGGCTGGAAGCTTCCACGGGCGCTGTTACTCTGGCAGAGGCTGTTTCCGCCGTCTGAAGAACCCGGTTCCTCTGCTGCCGTGCACTTTGACCCATCGGCGCACGAGCAGTCGTCGCCTGTCGAACGAGCGAAGCGCGTAGCGCGAGTGAGGGAGTCGGGGCGCGCGAAAGGGGAACGCACGTCGGTCGATACCCACCGATCACGTCGCCAAAGTTGCCCCCTGGGCAGGTGTAGCAGACACCGTCGGTGACGATTCCCGAGCAGCTGGTGTCCTGGGCACTCGTCGTCGCGAGGATCGATGCGAGGAGCAGAAGGGAGAGAGAGAGCAACGCGTTCATGGGTTTCAGTGACTGACTGACGAGGACGAGGACGAGGACCACACAAGGGAGGAGCTTTCGTGTGTGTGTGTGTGTTTGATGGATGGATATGATACGTATACGTATACCTCACACGACACGACACGGAAGGAGGGAAGGACATCATCCAGTCCTCCTCCGCGATGGCATCGCAGTGACAAACCCACTTCGAATCTGTTGTCATGACGCTCGCCTCGCTCGCACGCCCTATGGCGTACACAAACTTATCCCTTCCACGTCCAGCCGCGACGAGGACGACGCCAAACCACCAGCGGCAGGGGAGCACTCGAGAGCACCGACGAGCCTTCATCTTCCAATACGCCACTCGCCCCACCACCCTCGTCCGTGCCGACGCCGATGGAACCGGTTCACCGTCGGTCGACCTGGAATTCAACGTCTCGGGCATGATGTGTGACGGATGCACGTCCCGCGTCGAGGAAGAGCTCGCCAAGAAGGACCAAGTGGCCACCGTCAAGGCCGACCTGGAGCGCGGCCTCGTCACCGTCACCGTCCACGCCGCAGACCTGTCCACTGCGGCGGGCATGATGGAGGACATCGTCTCCGAGATCAATGGCATGGGATTCGAGGCGACCCCGAACCTCTAGACGCTTTCGATCTGATGAACGAATGAACCCTTACTCAGCAGTAATAGACTCGCCAGTAATAGACCCCACCTCAGTCGTCCTCGAGCAGCCCCCTCCCCATACCGCCCTCGGCCGTTCTGCGCCGCACGTCGTCCTGCACCGCGTCGTACAGGTCCCTTCTGTACCCAAACACGAACAGCAGCTCGAACCAGACAAACAGTGGCGCGAGCAGCAGGCTCTGCACAAAGCTGTCCAGCAGGGCCGGCTTCCGCCTCTCGAAATACCCGTGTCCGGGCACGATCTGCATGAACCAGCCAAGCACGTGCGCGTAGACGGCCCAGCGCCACGCGTCGTCCGGATGTGCCTGCCGGAGGGCCTCTGCGCCGAGCCACACGGGCAGACCGATGCAGCACGACCAGCTGACGCCGGCGACGGGGTCGAGGAGGGCGTAGAAGAGCGAATAGGGCAGAAAGAGGAGAAAAAACGCGCCGTTCAGGGTCGCGTATGGGTATCCGGCGGAGAAGGAGAAGGACGTGACGGCCGGCGTGTAGGCGAGCCACACAGCGATGGAGAAGAGGATGACCGGGACGAACACGAAATGGATGAGCTGGTTGTATCGGTTGCTGTGGTATGCGCCATAGAACGCGAGCTGGGACTGTATATCCAGCGTGAAGGCTCGGCCGTTCGTCATCTGGTCACGACAACACGGTCGGTCTGCAAACCCTGCTCTTCCGACAGGGTTCTCGCCCGTCTTATCGCGTATGTTGTTATACGTATATCGATTAGGTCAGTCACGACGAGGTCTCTCGCTGCGAGGGAGAAATCGAGAGAAAACGAGAGAGAAAACGAGAGAGAAAACTATCTTCACGGGACGACGTCACGACCGCGTCCAAAACCATGGGAACGATTCGCTCCACGTACACCTCCGCCCGACTGTGTATCCCGTCCACCGAGCACCCGACGCCGCACGCCGCCGTCGCCCCGTAGACGTCGACCACCTGCGGACTCCTCCTCCTCTCCCCCCGCCCGACGCCCCCGGCACCACACACCGCCCGTTCCAAGACAGCGTTGTACCCATCTATTCGACCCGCCGTCATATATCGGCGCTTGCTCTCGTCCTCCAGAAGCTCCCTGTATACCTTTGGCGCGTTCAACACCGCAACGCGGTCGCCCGCACCCAGCAACGCGACCAACCCGCCCAAGGCTTCCCGGTACCCGTCGACGTCGTGCACCCACAGCACGTGCCACAGCGACGACGAGACGACAATCACGTCCGGAGTGCCATTGTTACTGGCCTTATCCGCCCGGTCCGCCCGACCCAGGCCCCACGACGCCACGACACCACTCGCATTCCTGGGAAACGGGGCCCAGTGCAACGTCCACCTGATGCCGTCCGCCACGTGCTCAAAGTCGCGATGCCGCTCAAATGTCACCGACTCGGTTTCCACACCCGAGCTCTGCATGAACGCCACGAGGACGTTTCTGGCGATGCTATCGCCGACAAAGGCCGCCCAAAACTCCTTCTTCGACTCGGACTGCCCGGAAGGCCCCGTGCCCCGCAGCAGGGACCGGAACGCGTCCGCATCCGCACCCGCACCCCTGCCCGTATACGACTCGCCGCGATACCCCACGACGCACCCGTCGCGAGCCACGCCGTCCGATATCGACCGGAACCTGCCGACTGCAAAGGCAAACAGCACCAGCCCGATCAGACCCACCACGAGCGCACCGCGCCGCTGCGCGAGGTCTGACACTGACCGCGTCCAGTGATTGGACACGCCGGCGTGCCGCTGCGCGTGTGGAGACAGCGGTGGTGCGGACGAAATGTTCATAGCGTCGAGTCTTTGCCGGATGGTGGGCATACACACCAGGTCTCTCCGTCAATCTCCCGTCGATCTCCCGTCGATCTCCCGTCCCTCGTCGTCGTCCTTGGTGGTGATGGTCTGTGTGTGTGATCTTGACGGGCCAGAGGCGCAGTAGGTAGGACAGCGGACCACCGGGCGCGATCCAAACACAACTAAAGTTTTTGCGAAACTGCCGAGTTCTCCGGTCCTTCTTTCTTCCTTTCGCGGCACGTTCGCCTCCCGAGTACCCGTCTACAGACATACACAGACCATCTGCTGAACGGGAACGGTCGAATTAACGCAGAAAACGAGCCTGAATATCGATCCGCCAACGACAAATTCGGTTAAAGGATTCACGCTTCACAATGTCTCAGGCCGCCGTGCACGACGACGACGCGACGAAGCGATTGAGCTTTGGTGAGCTGTCGCAGCAGCTGAACGGGAGGCTGCGGGTGGACGCCCGAGAGGTGGCCCGGGTGATCGAGGAAGGCAAGGGAGAGCCAGGGGCGTTTGCCAAGTACGTGTTGTCGTTGTCGTTGTCGTTTGCTCCGGGTGGCCACCGTGAGCGTGGGCTACGCACTCGCTCGCTCGCTCACCACCCACCCCCACCCCTTCCCCCTTCCCCCTTCAGGGCGCTCGAGGTCCTGTCCCAGCAGTGCGCAGAGCGCCGGGACGCGATAGAGGGGAGTGCAAAGGAGCAGTGCGTGTCCGTGGGCGAGGCCGATTTGAGGCGTATGAAGCGTCAGTTTTCGTCGCTGAAGAATACGTTTCTGCACTACGAGGTGAAGGACGAGTTTATCGCGGCGCTGGCCGACGGGCTTCCAAATGGGACGGAGGAGATTCAGCTGCAGCAGTTTGAGGAGGAGGCAGAGCGGACGATTGCGCAGTTGCGGGACTGGAAGGCGAAGAATGTAGACAAGCAGGGGGAGATTGCGTCGCTGATCGCCGAGGTGGATAGCCTGATGGCGGACGTGACTGGGGACTCGAAGAGGGCGCTGGGGGAGCTTCGAGGGGCGTTCGAGGAAATTACGGCGTTTGAGGCGACGTTCGACGACAGCGCGCTGGACATCGAGCCCGGAATGGACGAGGAGGCGTGCCAGCGGGTGATCGAGGAGGAGTCGAGGCGGGCGACGGAGCTCGAAGGGAGGCTGATTGCGAGCATGGAGGAGCTGCGAGGGCTGGAGGAGAGGGTGCCCGAGGGACGGCATGAGGTCTATTTGATGCGAGAGGAGCTGCGGGGGATGGAAGAGGCGGTGCACGCGGCGGAGACGGAGAAGGTGCACATCGAGGAGGCGCAACGGGAGAACACGGCGAGGACGATGAAGGCCATGGCGGAGGAGGGGAGGAAGGTGGCGCAGCAGCGCGCGCGGGCCAAGGCGTCGGTGTGGGCGGCGGAGAGCGTGCTGGTGTTGCAGGGCATCAGCGGGGTGTCGGACGTGCGGTTGGACGGGAACGTCTTGAAGCTGACAAACGAGATCATGTATCCGATCAAGGCGATGGCGAGTACCTCCAGTGCGAGTGAGGCGGTTTTGATGGCGCATACGGCGTCCGTGGTGCATGCGATTGAGCTGGACATGGACGCAAAGACTGGCCTGGTCGTCGGGGGACGCGTCGTGCCAAAGGTGGGCGGGGTGACGGTCGCGCAGGCGGTGGAAGGCATCGTGCGGGCCAACCGGTCGGCGACGGTGGAGCGGGTGCTGGGCGAGTTGCGGACGCAGTTGGGCGCGTACCATCACCGCGTCGCGGTCATCGAGGGAGAGGTGCGCCCGCGGTGTGGCGCCGTCGAGTCTGTCTCGAGCGACGCCAGGTCGTTCGTCTGCGAGGTGGGCGAGGCTGGAGGTTCTGGGGTCGTGCAGGTTGGCTTCAAGATGACGGGATGCTGGCCGGAGGAGGACGACCGGTTCGAGGCCGAGGGAGCGGTCGGGGGGGACTTTGTCAGCGTGGCGGGCGAATCGACGCTGGCAGAGCTCCGATCGGTCGGCTTTGACGTGTAGCGCGTAGCATACATGATATCGATTAAGTAGCAGTAGCAGTATCTTACCAAAGTGCAAATTCCGGTTCATGAACTACCGAAGGTGCTGCCGCCCTCGGACCCCTCGGCCGCCGCCGAATTCCTCTCGGCGGCGTCGCCCTGGTCCACACGGAGGTTGCTCTGCCACGCCGGCCACTGGCATGACACTTCCGGCTGCAGTCCCTCGCTTTGGATCAGATCCGTGTAAATACCGGCCATCTCCCGCTTCCTCGCCCGGATCTCCTTGCTCGAGTAGTTGTACGGCGGGTCAATCTCCCGCAGCGTGCTGCTCCCGGTCGAGTTGCACACGAGCTCGTTCTGGCCCGCGCTCTGACCGCCTGGGTTCCTCGCCGCGTCGGCGAGGATCCGAATCTGCCGCGGGGTGAGGCTCGGCATGGTGTTGAGGTCGATAGAGGTCTTGGTCCCGTTGACCACCACGTAGGCAGTCGCCGGCGCGATAAACTCCAGGTTGGGACTCTCGTCGTCGAACGCGGGCCCCCATGAGTGAATCTGCGTCCCAGTGATGACCGCGTAGTCGGCCTTTTGCGGATCGACCGTTTTGGAGATGAGGTAGTTGAGGTCGTCCGTGATTGTCTTCTCCGCCACCTTGGTGAGGCCGACGAGATCCATGCCGGCGACGTCGCCGTCCCCCATGCCGTCGTACCGCAGGCGGCGCGCCAGCCTCTGCTTGAGAATGGTAAACTCCGGGTCCAATGGCTCGTGCACGCCGGGCACCTTGCAGTTGGCGTCCACGCCTTCCGACTTGATATCGATCAGTGCCTTGTTGAGGGCCCCGCAGGCGCACGAGTTGCCGGGCCGACCGGGCCTGCTGATCGCGCCCACATTACCCCGAGCATCCACGGAGATGTGCGGAAATGAGAAGAACACGTAGCGCTCCTTTCCAGACCCCTTGCTCACGGGCGCGTGGGACAGCCCAGCTGCCACCCCGGTCACGCCGCAGGTCAGCACGCCGCCCAGCCCGTTGGTGTTGAACGACGACCCGAAGCACTGGTCGATTTTATTCTTCAGACTCACCGTGATCTCGTCCCGACACAAGTTCACCATGGCAATCGAGTTGTCCCCGTTGAAGCCATAGGCGTAGAGCGCAATCTCGAGCCTGTGAATAAAGTCGTCGATCCCCATCGCCGTCGCAAAATGCTGGTTCACGACCTTCGCACGTCCGGTCAAGTACGCCACCTCGGTATAGTCCCGGAGCTTCTTGCCCGGCATGGACACCGGGTTGACGGTGCTCGCGTCGAGCTCGTCTTCAGAGTCCGACGTCCAGCCGCCGGCGTCCCTGTCTTTGAAGAGACGCATGTTCCGCAGGAACGCACGTGGCGCCACGTTCGTGTTCGTCCTCGTGTTCGTCCTCGTGTTCGTCCTCGTGTTCGTCCTCGTCGTCGGCGAGAGCGACGATCGCTGCCGGGGGGCAGCGATCGAGGCAACGCAGGCGGGCATCGGTATTGCGTCGCGCTTGATGTATCACTGCGATCCAGGAGAAACGGAACGCGCGAGCGTTGCGAGTAGGACGAACTCGGCGAGCGAGTAGTAGGTTGTTGCGGATGGGATGCAGGCGTGCGTCTGGCGACTCCGGGTTCGATCGATCGATGCGCTCGGCACGATACGTCAATAGATGTGCTTGACTCGATCCCGTACGATTTAATGCTCGTTTCGAAAGAAAGGTGGCGCGTTGCGTTCCTCCAATTGAACGGTTCCTCCCACAGAAACATACCGATAACGCCATGATTGCGATGAATTGCACCGCCCACCGCCCGTGCACGCGTTCATCGGCGTCGCATATCGCCCAGTGCCGTGCCGCGGGAGCGCGATCGGTGGTGCTGCGCGCGTCGCGATCGACCTTCTCGGGAGGATTTGGCAGCGCCAGGGTTGGTCCGCCCCGTTCGGCGACTGGAATGGCCGCCTCGATCCGGGCGGTGAATGCGTCGTCCTCGAACACGTCGGACCCGTCGTTTGCCCTGCTGTTTGACTGCGACGGAGTCCTGGTCGAGACGGAGGAGCTGCATCGGCTGGCGTACAACGCGTCGTTCCAGCACTTTCAGATCCATATCGACGGAGAGCAGTGTGACTGGCCGCCAGAGTACTACGACGTCCTTGCGAACACGGTTGGGGGTGGGAAGCCGAAGATGCGCTGGCACTTCGGGCAGACGAACTGGCCGGTGGTGATGAATCCAGAGCTGCAGGGGGCGTACCCGGATACGCTGACGGACGAGGCGGTGCAGGACCGGCTAATCGACGATCTGCAGGACAAGAAGACGGAGTTCTATAAGAAGATTGTGGACGAGGTGGCGGAAGCGCGGGAGGGGATTCTGGAGCTGATGGATGAGGCGATCGCAGACCCGAGTGTTGCTGTGGGTATCTGCTCGGCGGCGACCAAGGCTGGGTTCGACAAAGTCGTGAATTCGGTGGTCGGAAAGGACCGGCTGGCGTGTATGGACGTGCTGATGGCAGGGGACGACGTGACGAAGAAGAAGCCGGATCCGCTGATCTATAACCTGGCGAGGGAGCAGATCGGGTTGCCGGCGGACAAGTGTGTTGTGATCGAGGACTCGATCGTGGGTCTGCGGGCGGCGATGGGGGCGGGTATGACATGCATCATTACGCCGTGTGGGTCGACGATGGGTCAGGATTTTATCGGCGAGGGGGCCAGCTTTGTGTGCTCGCCGACCGTGGCGGCGAGTGGGGTGACGCTCAGGAAGATCTTCCCGGAGGGGGCGACGGCGCCCAGCTTTGATTTCTAGGTTTGAGTTCTCCTGCTTCTTTGTTTCTATTCGTATTTTATGTATGTTCGTTCATCGATCGGTCGATCGGTAGGCGGCGCACCCGAGCGGGTGGAGGTCCCAAGCCGGTGGAGGTCCCAAGCCGAGGGTGTTGCTCGATTGATTGCCTAAAGGCGAGCACACACACACACAAATAACTCACGCGTCATTCAGTCCGACTCGATGACATTCAACTGTGACGCTTGCCGAGAGCCATGCCACGGGACGTGGAGCGACATCCGCTCAATGACGCGAGACTACATCCTAGGTAGACGCGACACGACACAGGATATGCACGGCCCACCCGACCCGGCCCACATCGCTTCCGACGGACCTGCTCTGCTCGAGCTGAATGAGCTGGGTGTCCTCACTACAGACGGACAGCATCAAATTGCGCACAAGCAGAAGGCGTATATCGATGGCATGTTCATCGTGCCACAGGGCATCGAGTGGAAATTTATCTTCTCAGGCTTCCCTCACAACTGGCGCATCTGGTCAAACGAGCACGGGACCGAGACGAGCGAGTACGAGGAGGGATGGGATGGGGAGCTTGTCACTGAGCCAAACACGCGAGCGGGGAGGGGGGTCCGTAGTAAACTCGACCGACGACGTGCGCCGACACCCTGACTCTCTCACTCGCGCTACGCGCATCGTCAGGTCCTGTACCCTTTCGAGGATCACGAGATTGACATGTTCAAACGCTTGGTGCCACCTGGTCACGTGTTGGTTTCTTTTGAAGCGTGGGAAAGGCGTTGGGATATGGAGACGTCCACCCTCCTGACCGACGTCTGCGACCGTATCCGGACCTCGGCACTGCCGCTGATGATGTGAACGCGTCATTCCGACCAGCTCTCCGTCTCGGACGGTTCCCCGTTGGTGGCGCCGACCTCGCGGAGGTAGGCGGCGCACTCCGGTCGATCGGTCGATCGGTCGATCGGTCGATCGGTCGATCGGTCGAGGGCGGACCAACGGCTAGCTCAGGTCAAAGCCGGCGCCAGACTTGATGGCGTACAGAAGTTTGACTTTAAGGGTCTCGGGGCTCGTGTAGGCTGGCAGCTTGAGCAGGTTGACGCACGTTGCGGCCGTCGGAAGCCTCTCCTCGGCTTCGCTGGTGTTTGCGAGTGCGACCATTTGAATGGTGAGCGGCGGCTGCAAGCTGGCAAAGCCGAGGATCGGCGGTCTCGGGCACGACGTCACAAACCGGAGAAAGTCGGCGAGCTCGCCGCTCGTCATGCCGCCCAGCACAGGCCACAGGTTGACTATTGTCTGGTGATGTGCGTCGTATCCTCCCGTGTATACGACGTTCCGCCGGAGGTCGTCCAGGTCCATCTTTTTCTCCGCCCCGGCGACCAGCATCTGCAGCTCCGAGTCGTTGAACGACCGGACCCATTCCTTCGGCACGATCGCATGAAAGCCGCTCAGAAAGCTCTCGCAGGATGTCTGTATCTGTTCGTTGAGCTTGAAGCTGGCCACGCGGTGAATGAAATGGGCGACGTTGTCGGCGGTGACTGGAATCCTCGAGCCGCCCGGCACGAGCTCCACGTCGTTGCCCCGCTCGTCGGTGGAGACGGCGAACGTCAGCCCCATGTCGGCCACGCTGTCGGGATTCCGTGCCAAGTAGGACAAGTTCTTGGCCATCTCGGGATCCAGCGACGGCAGGTCGTCGACGCCGGTGGGCGCCCCGCGGATCTTCTTGAGGAAGAAGGACGCCAACGGTAGCTCCAAGAGGATGCCCTCCCAGAGTGCCTTGCCGATCATCATACCCACAAACTCGATGAGATTGAGCTGTTCCCGCGTCAGGGACGCTGTCGGTGCCGGGTAGAGCTTGTTGTCCGTGGTCGACAGGAAGAGGCCCTTGTCCGCCGCCACAGACTCCCGCACGACGCTCTCCAGGAACTCCTTGAACACGCCGCCGCCGTCGATGCCCGCTTCCTGCTCCCCAAACTCGTTGACGAACGATATCCGTATTCGTTTCTTGACGTCCACGCCGCTCTTCCGCTGTCCGATCACGGCGTAAGCGTCCTCGAGGACACGGCCGCGCTGGACGGTGACGAACCGTTCGCGCGACATCCCGCCGAAAAACACGCCAGACATCGACTCTCGGTCGACGATCGTCGCACGTTCCGCCTCGATAATACTCTGAAAGACGCGCACGCGTTCCAGAAAGGGGACCAGAGGGTACGCGAACTGCAGGAGGTCGACCACCCGCTTTCCGCTGGGTGCACGAGTGGCGGCGGCGGCGGTTCCGGTGTCGGTCTCCGTGGCGCTGTTATCCGGGCCGTCGACGTCCATACGACGGCGACGCGCATGATCGTCGTCCATCGTGTCGTTCATATCGTCCATATCGTCCATGTCGTCGAAGCTGTCGCCATCGCCGGGGTCGTCGGAAATCTCCATCAGCATCTTGTCCATGTCGCCTCGCCCGATGGCCGCCACGGCCGCCGCGTGGAAGCTCTCTCCCGGCAGGCTCGTCGCGTAAAAAGCATCCTGTGGCGCAAATGGGCGCCTTCCGTTCCGCTCATGCAACAAGGTCAGCAGCTTGCCCCCCGATTTGAGAAACCGCAAGCTGAGCTCGGAGTGCGCGTTCTCGTGCCACACCACCCGCCACAGCAGGGCCTTGAGCAGTCCGAGGACAGACGTCTGCTGTTGCTGCTGTGGACCCACCCCCTGCTGCTGGACTCCACCATACACGTCGCTCGTCGCCACGGGCAGGCCCCGATCGTAGAACCCCTCGTCGCCCAACACGTTGAGCGACATGGCAAACATCTCGCAGAACAGAACAACCACTGGGAGCACATCCAGCGACAGAGAAGAGGCAGAGACTCCACGCGCATATTCCGCGCTTAGCTCCTTCAACCATGCCTGCCACAACAACCCGGCAAGGTTCCCCTTGACCGCGAGCGTGAGCAGAATCTTGGTCTGCACCGTCGCGCTCCCGGCGAAACCCACCAGTCGCTGCACAAACCTGCACAGGGTCGACACCCGAGACTGGCGATCGCCGCCGTCATCACCATGCGCAGTCTCTTGACCTGCAATCAGGACACGCCCACGAGACAGGACCGCCGTCGCCATCACCACTACCACGTTCGCCTCTGCCAACGGGTGCGCGAACGACTCTGGCGTCACCGCCCACGACGCGGCATCGTCCAGCACCAAGTCCACCAGCGCCATAAAACTGAACAGCAGCTCGAGATCTCGATCGTCGCATTGCCCGTCCGGCCGACCCAGCAGCCGACCCTGTCCGTGCATCAACTCGAGACACTGGACCAGGTTGACCAAGAGCGGCTCCATCGACCCGACGGGAACAACCTGACGCGTCAGAATCGCTCGAGGATCGTCGCATCTCGGTTCCCGCCACGCACGTCCACGTCCCTCCGACAACACCTCGCCGACACACCCGACCGCAGCCGCCCAAATCTTTCCCGCCAGCGGCACCACCGACGGACACCGCACGAACAACCCCGGCACGCCCATTGCCACCCGCAACACGTCCAAACCAGACGACTCGGACGACTCGGACGACTCAAGCGGTGTTGGAGATGTGAACAGGCTCACCAACACCCCCGTGAGCATCATCTCACCCACACACCCGGGCTTGGACTGCTGGCCGTCCCATTGGCCGTCGAGTTGGTCGTCCCCCCCACCAAGCACATCCACCACGTCCCGAACAACCCGGCCCCCCGCCCGCCGCACCCACACACACCCTG
>Ga0181584_10001003_pt1 | contig 20958 bp, 16 predicted proteins | sample 071ome_30_FD_132462 | JGI IMG/M metagenome (GOLD analysis project Ga0181584, IMG submission 132462) | Coastal salt marsh microbial communities from the Groves Creek Marsh, Skidaway Island, Georgia - 071406AT metaG (megahit assembly) | ecosystem: Environmental > Aquatic > Marine > Intertidal... | reverse complement strand
TGGCGGAGAGAGAGGGATTCGAACCCTCGATAGGGGTTAACCTATACGCCCTTAGCAGGGGCGCGCCTTCAGCCACTCGGCCATCTCTCCGAAGGGCGTAAGCTTAGCACAGGCAAAGAAATATGTATGTAACTTGGTTGGGCGACGGGTTCCGCGACGCGCAGTTCTAGGCGAGTTTGGCGGAACAGGCAGGCTCGTGACGCGGAAGTGGACTAATGACCCCTACTCTTCCAAGTCCGGCTCACCATCTTTTTCCTTCTGAATTCGCTGGTAGATCTCTTCCCTGTGCACCGCCACATCTTTGGGCGCATTGACGCCGATACGTACCTGGTTGCCTTTAACTCCCAGAACCGTGATGGTCACTTCATCGCCTATCATCAGGGTCTCGCCGACCCGACGGGTTAATATCAGCATTAGTTACCTCCTTTTACCATTCCATTGCTCAGAAACGTCTTTGTTTCAATCCTCACCCTCAGCGCAGCCGCGCGGGCGAAACCAGGAGATTTAAGCATGCATTATTCACGCATTTTGCTGACTTGAAAACCCTATTTTCTACACCGACTCGTAATTGGGATCACCCAGTTCGAAAGCCTTATGCAGCGCCCGTACTGCCAATTCAAGGTATTTCTCCTCGATGACAATAGATATCTTTATTTCCGAGGTGGTTATGATCTGGATGTTGATATTTTCATCCGCCAGGGTTTTGAACATTTTACTGGCGATACCGGCATGAGACCGCATGCCAACCCCAACAATGGAAACTTTGGCAATTTCATCATCGACACTCACTTCTCTGGCACCGATTTCAGGAGCTACGCGCTTCAGGATCTCCGTGGCCTTGTTACTGTCACCTCGCTTTACGGTAAAAGTAATGTCAGTTGTTCCGTCAGCGGACGCATTCTGCACAATCACGTCGACTTCAATGCCTGCATCGCTCACCGGGCCAATGACCCGGTAGGCAACTCCCGGCACATCGGGCACACCACTGACAGTCAACTTGGCTTCATCTCTGGCAAACGCGATACCTGCAATAGTCGGATCTTCCATCTCACTCTCTTCCTCTATACTGATCAAAGTCCCGGGTCCGTCTTCAAAGCTGGATAGCACCCGCAACGGGACTTTGTACTTGCCGGCAAATTCAACTGAGCGAATCTGTAATACCTTGGCGCCAAGACTGGCCAGCTCCAGCATTTCTTCAAACGTTATGGATTTCAGAAGGCTGGCGTCTTTAACTACTCTGGGATCGGTTGTGTACACCCCTTTAACGTCGGTGTAAATCTGGCATTCGTCCGCTTTCAGCGCCGCTGCCAGAGCTACTGCCGTCGTGTCAGAACCACCTCTCCCGAGGGTTGTGATGTTACCGTCGTCATCGACGCCCTGAAAACCAGCGACTACAACCACACGACCGGCACTTAATTCAGTCCGTATTCGTTCATCGTCGATATGGCGAATACGGGCCTTGGTGTAGGCCTCATCAGTCAGTATTCTGACTTGGGCCCCGGTGAATGACCTCGCCGGGATACCGCGCTTGTGAAGCGCTATACAAAGCAGTGCGATGGTCACCTGCTCTCCAGTCGACAGCAGCACATCCATCTCTCTGGACGGCGGATTATCATCGATTGCGTCGGCGAGACCAACCAGTCGATTGGTTTCACCGCTCATCGCGGAGACAACTACCACGACATCGTCACCACTATCGCGAAAGCGCACAATTTTGTCGGCTACCGCTTCTATTCGTTCGGTAGTGCCAACCGAAGTACCACCGTATTTTTGAACGATTAATGCCATCTCAAGTGAGTCTGTGTGTTAAAAGGCTGCAAATTAAACAGTAATGAATGTCCGATTGCAATCGGGCAAGAACCAGAAAATAGTGAAGCTCTGACTGCTTTATGTTCGTTCGCTAAGCCAGGGCTCAACACTTTGAAGGGCAACCGGAATACCGGCCGGATTGTTTCCGCCCGCCATAGCCATGTCAGGTCGTCCACCTCCTTTGCCGCCCACATGACCGGCCACCATGTTAACCAACTCCCCGGCCTTGATCGTATCGGTCAGATCCTGAGTCACGCCAACCACCAGGCTAACCTTGTCTTCTTCCTCACTGGCCAGCACGATGACACTGCATTTTCCCAGTTTATTCTTAAGTTGATCGACGGTATCGCGCAAGGCTTTGGCGTTGAATCCCTCCAGCTTTGCCGCCAGCAACTTGACGCCATTGACGTCACGGGCTTCGCTTGCCAGATCGCTACCTGTGCTGCTGGCCATTTTGGCCTTCAGTTGCTCCAGCTGTTTTTCCAGTGCCCGAGAATGAGAGCTTAATTGTCGAACTTTCTCCACCAGAGAATCTTCACTGGCTTTAACGATTTCCCCCAGTTGAACCAATGTCTGGTCTCGGCGGCTGACGAGTTCCAGCGCACCCTTACCGGTTACGGCTTCGATTCGGCGCACGCCGGCGGCAATGCCGGCCTCACTAACAATTTTAAAGAAACCGATGTCACCCGTGCGGCGCACATGGCAACCACCACAGAGCTCGGTAGAAAACTGTTCTCCCATACTGACCACCCTCACCTGATCGCCGTACTTCTCGCCGAACAGCGCCATGGCCCCCCTGCTTCTCGCCTCATCCATGCTCATCACTTCCTTGCTGACTTCGCTATTTTCGAGTATTTCCCGATTTACCAGTTCCTCAACTGCCCTCAGCTCTTCCGGAGCCATGGGCAGCGGGTGGGAAAAATCAAATCGCAGGCGCTCGGCGGTTACCAGTGAACCTTTCTGTGTCACATGATTACCCAGCACCTGCCGTAATGCAGCATGCATCAGGTGAGTGGCAGAATGGTTCAGCGTAATGGCTGCCCTCGAATCTGCAGCTACGCTGGCCGTCAGCTGATCACCAATCGACAGCCTGCCCCTGACGAGCCTGCCCCGGTGAACCAGGAATTCTCGCTGCTTCTGGGTGTCCTCGACTTCAAATAGGATACCCTCTGCTTCCAGAACACCCCGGTCACCAATTTGACCGCCAGACTCACCGTAAAACGGGCTGTTATTCAGGATCAAATCAGCGGCAGCAGGGGCGTCAATCGATTGCGTTGGATTGCCGTCCCGGTACATGCCCGCAATCGTAACCGGCGCATTCAAATCATCGTAGCCAACGAACTCGGTTCCGCCAACCAGATCGATCACCAACTTGTCGAGCGCTCCAAAGCTGCTGGCGGACCTCGCCTGGGCTCGCTGCACCTCCATAGCTTTGTCAAAACCATCCATATCCAGGGTCAAATCATGCTCTCGTGCAACGTCAGCAGTCAGATCAACGGGAAAACCGAAAGTGTCATACAACTTGAACACCGTCTCACCCGGCAGTACGGTCCCATCGAGTTTTTCTATCGCCTGTTCCAGAATTTTCATGCCATGCTCGAGGGTTCTGGCAAACTGCTGCTCTTCTTCCCTGAGCACCTTCTCGACGAAATCCTGACGCTCGACGAGCTCCGGGTAAGCCTCACCCATAGCTTCGACAAGGGCGCCGACCAGCCGATGAAAAAATATGTCTTCGAGGCCTAATTGATATCCGTGGCGCACCGCGCGTCGAACAATTCGGCGCAGCACATAACCGCGTCCTTCGTTTGAGGGAGTCACACCATCAACGATAAGGAAGGCACAGGACCTGATGTGATCTGCAATAACCTGCAGCGACGGTCGGCTTAAATCCCTCTCGCCGGTAATTTCGGACGCTGCCTTCAACAGGGTTTGAAAAAGGTCTATTTCGTAATTACTGTGCACTCCCTGCATGACAGCAGCAATTCGCTCAAGTCCCATACCCGTATCGACCGAGGGTTTCGGCAATGGAATCAAGGTGCCGTCTGTCTGTCGATCAAACTGCATGAAAACCAGATTCCAAATTTCTATGTAGCGATCACCGTCATCGTTCGGGCTGCCCGGAGGCCCCCCGGCAACTTCATCGCCATGATCATAAAACAGTTCCGAACAGGGACCGCACGGACCAGTATCACCCATTGCCCAGAAATTATCTTTTTCACCCAGGCGGGAAAAACGTTGTGGATCGATGCCAATCTCATTAAGCCAAATTTCAGCGGCTTCGTCGTCATCCTGGAACACCGTTACCCAGAGCTTTTCTGCCGACAAACCGAGATCAACTGTCAGAAATTCCCAGGCGAACTGGATTGCCTCGCGTTTGAAATAGTCACCAAAGCTGAAATTACCCAGCATTTCAAAGAACGTGTGGTGCCGGGCGGTATAACCGACATTTTCCAGATCATTGTGCTTACCGCCTGCGCGTACGCAGCGTTGAGAGCTTGTCGCACGAGGGCACTCGCGATGCTCCTCGCCAAGGAATGCTTCCTTAAATTGCACCATGCCGGCATTGGTGAACAATAAGGTCGGATCGTTGCCAGGAACCAGCGGACTGCTGCCGACCACCTCATGCCCGTTGCGGTGGAAATAGTCTAAAAATTTTTGTCTGATCTCGGCGCTCTTCATTTAACAAATCCAGCTAGGTCGATTCTATTGCTACGGAACACCCCCGAAGCGTGGGGATTATAGCTTGTAAATTCAAAGGGATGCAGGAAAATTGACTCTTGTCCGATGGTTTTTTCTACCACACCGTAATGATGAAGCTTCCCTGCTCCCGGCGTCGCGATTCAGTCGTCGACAAAAGCCACGTTCCCGTCTGCCGAAAGCATGACCGCGATAGGTCGAGTCTGGGGAAAGTGCGCAAGCACAATGTATCCGATTATAAGGAAAGGCACGCAGAGAAACATGCCAACAATGCCCCAGATATACCCCCACAAGCCCAGATTTAAAAGGATCAGCAGCGGACTCAGGTTGAAGGAGGTGCCCATCAGGCGTGGTTCGAGGAAGTTACCAATCGCCATCTGAAATGATCCAATGCCGACAAGAACCAACAGAAACTGGGTGTATCCTTCGAATTGCGCCAGGGCGATCACAGCCGGAAAAATCGTGGCTATGATGGAACCAATGGTGGGTATGAAGTTGAGCAAAAAAATCAGCAGTCCCCATATCTCGGCAAAATCAACATCGACAACCCGCAGGAAGAGGTAGCTAAGAACACCAGTGAGCGTGCTGGTAAACATCTTGATTGTGATATATAGGCGGATATCCTGCTGAATTTTGGCAAGTATGCCGCGCACCTTCTGTTCGCGCGCAGGATTGTTCACCAGCCTCGAAATCTTCTTGTCGATATTACCCTGCTCCAGCAATAGAAAAACGATATAGATAAAAATAATCCCTCCACTGGTGACCACCGAAGTAAAAGTGCTGGCGAGGGAGGTAAAGATTGCTGGCAGATCGAGCCAGCCGGGATCAAGAATAAAACCTGATAAATTACCGGTTTGCTCATCGATCAGATATTCGGAAAACGGCAGATCACGAATGCGGGCTTCAATGTTGGTTTGGTAAGTTGGAATAACCCTGCGCACGTCGGCAATACTTGAGCCTATAAAATTCACGACGGACCAGCCAATAGCAACAAAACTCATCACAGACGCCAGCAGACAAATCGGTCCGGGAATCCGAAAAGACCCCAAGGGCACCCGTCGAAAGCCACTGGCCAGCAGACTGATCAGATACCAAAGAGCGATGGATACCACCAAGGGTAATAACAATGCCTCGCCGACAATCAGGATATAGAAAATCGCAATGACCAGTACGGCGGCGGCGGTAAAATTCAGGACCTTCATATACGTTTTAATTCCTGTTGTCCCAGTTGCTGGCGAAATCGCCCTGAACTTCGCGCTAACTGTGTGATTTTGCGAAGAATATCACATTTTCAAATTAGCTCACTTATTACGCTATGTATCTTACACATTTCACTGTTTTGCAAGTTAAAAGACTTCCATGGAAGAACAGGTCAAACTGAGCGGTTATTCAAATCTTTGCAAGATCGGCGAAGGTGGAATGGCGTTCGTCTATCGCGGCATTCAGGATTCATTGAACCGACCTGTCGCCATCAAAATCCTCACCCGGGAGATGGAGAATCAGGGGGAAGCAAGAAATCGCTTTGAACGCGAATCACTTATTATCGCCCGGCTGAGTCATCCCAATATCATCCATGTCATTGATCGCGGCATCAATGCCGATGACCTACCCTACTTTGTTATGGAGTACATCGAAGGTATCGACCTGAACAACGCCGTCCAGGTCATGCAACTGGATCACTACAACAAGATGGGCATCATCATACAATTGCTGAAAGCGCTTGCGTATGCTCATAAAAACAACGTGATTCACAGGGATATCAAACCCGACAATATCCTGGTTGACGAAAACTGCAACATAAAGGTTTTGGATTTTGGTATTGCCCAGTTCTACGAAGAACAAAACATGCCCAAAGAGAAAACCATGCAGGGCTCCGTCATGGGCACCTACAACTACATGTCTCCGGAACAGAGAGAATCCGCAGATGATGTAACAACCAAAAGTGATCTCTACTCCGTTGGCGTCGTCATGTACAAGCTGTTTACCGGAGAAATTCCGGTCGGTCATTTTCGCGCCCCATCAAAGCTGAATCCCGACGTCAGCGAGGAACTTGACCGGATCATTCTCCAATGCCTGGAACCCGATCCCGCTGCCCGACCGCAATCTGCCGAAGCTCTTAAGATAGAAGTACTGAGCGTGATGAAAGGCGCTCATTTGCAGAGTGACCAGAAGCAGCGCGCGGAACAGGGGATTACCAAGATTAAAGCCAGATACCATCTCCTGGATGTTCTCAGGGAAGACCGTTTCGGCTCGGTGTATCTGTATCAGCAAAAGCGCAGCGGACAACTGCTCGTCATCAAAAAGAAATTGAGCGATTCTTCGGGCTTTGAAGAAAGTAACAAGCTCGCCAAAATTCAGCATCAAAACATATTGGCCACTCTTGGAACGACAAAAAACGAACGTCTTTTCATACTTGTGCAGGAGTATTTGAGTGGCGGAACCCTGCAGGACAAGCTGGCATTCAAACTGGAATGGAAGGAATCTCTGCGTATTGCTCGAGAGATCTGTAGAGGTATGGACTTCGCTCATCAGCATCAGATCGTGCACGGCCATCTGAGACCGACGAATATCCTATTCACCGATGCGGGACAGGTAAAACTGACCGATTTCGGCCTTCAGGATGATCTCAGTAATATCAAGAATGCCCATTTCTACAGTATGAAAGGCGAACCGCAGGGAGTTCTTGCCGACCTCTACGCCGTCGGCGTAATACTCTATCAGCTGTTAACAGGAAGCCTGCCCGACCAAACATTGCCCGACAGGAAAACGTCACGCAGAACTTTTCTTGAGCTTCCGGGAGATATTCAGGAGCTGATCACAACCATGTTGTCGCGCAATCCGGAGCGTCGTCACAGGGATAGCTTGAAGCGGTGTATCGAGCTGGTTGGCAATCACCTTGAGAATGATGGCCTTTCCGTCCCGGAAACCACAACCGGAAGCCATAAACACCACGGGCATGTTGAGCAGCAGTCCAGTCGGGATGACACGGCAATCACACTACCAAAAGATTCTTTTGGAAATCATGCATCGACTACCGAATCCGATCCGAAGCAAACAAATAAATCGTCGAAGAAATCACGCTTGTTCAGAATGTTCGGAGTCATCGCATTACTGGTATCACAATTTCTGCTGTTTTTTGATGGCTATCAAAAGGTAACCGATGCCCACAACCAGATGGCAATGACCCTCCAGGATCTGATCGGAGGCTAAGAATGCATCGACAGAACGCAGCCATCGAAATTGCCGCTTGCACTGACACCGGCCTGTCCCGAGACCATAACGAAGATTGCCTGGGTTTTGATATAAATTCAGGGATCGCGGTGCTGGCAGATGGCATGGGTGGCCACCAGTCCGGCGAAATTGCCAGTCGTATGGCCGTAGAGCAGGTCTTGAGGCAATTGAAATACCTGTTGCTTGAGCAATCTAACAGACCGATAACCAGTTCTCAGATGTTGGAGTTGGTATCCAATACAATCTCTGCCAGCAACCGAACAATTTTCGAAGCATCTGGAAGGTTGAGTTCCAGACAGGGTATGGGTACTACAGTCGTTGCGGCAGTCATTAAAGGTTCGCAGCTGTATGCCGGTCACGTCGGCGATTCCAGGCTATACCTGTTGCGCGACGGTACTCTAAAGAAGATCACCAGGGACCATAGCCTGGTTCAGGATCTGATCGACAAAGGGTTTTACACGGAAGATGAAGCTAAACAGGCCTCTGTCAGTCACGTTGTTACCCGGGCGCTTGGAACTGCAGACAATGTTGAGATAGACATGCTGCAGCAAGAAACAGAGCAGAATGACCTGTTCCTGCTCTGTTCGGACGGATTAACGGATATGCTGAGTGACTCAACAATTGCACAAGCTCTGAACCAACACGAGATGGATCTCGATGAGAAAGCACAAAACCTCGTTGTCCAGGCGAACAAACGGGGAGGGAGGGATAATGTTTCAGTATTACTGATACGGGTCCGCTCTTGTGAAAGTATCGGGGAATAGCTAGTCAAATGGCACACTTTATAACTTTGAAATTGAGCTGGTGAAAATACAATGTCCGGAAAATTAGAATTCAGCTTCAACGCCAACAAGATTGGAGAATTCCGTCTCGATAGGGAAGTTATGACTATCGGACGGAAAGACGACAATGACATCCGCATAGATAATCTCGCTGTTAGCGGCCATCATGCCAAGCTGCTTACCATCTTCGGTGATTCTTTTCTGGAGGATCTGAACAGCACAAACGGAACCATCGTAAATGGTCGCAGAATATCAAAGCACGCGCTGAAGAATGGTGACGTCATCACCATCGGGAAACACGAGCTTCGATATATAAATTACAATAGCAAGCCCGGGGTTTCCCCTGCGGGTGACTATGAAAAAACCGTTTTTATCGGCGCCAAGGCTCCGATAGCTGCCCCAGCTAACGACACTACACCTGAACTGAGTGAGCAATTGAAATCTGCCAAGCTGCAGCTTTTAAATGGCAAAAGTGCCGGCAAGGAATTGTTTCTGGAGAAAGAATCAGTCCGGCTTGGCAAGCCCGGCCTGCAGGTTGTATCGATTAATCGTCGTCCTGACGGACACTTTATCGTGGCGCTGGATCAGTCTAATGAATGTCGACCTCTAAAAGTGAATGGTACCGAAATTGGCTCTCGGTCCGTGAAACTGCAGAATCACGACATTATCGAAATCAACCTGCTGAAGATCGAGTATTACCTCGGCGCCTGATAACGCACCCTCTCCCACCTGTCGCTACCCGGTATCGGTCGATCTATCTGGTTGATCCTTTGGTCAAGGAGAATCGGCGGCACAACAAATGCCTTTGCGGTCGCTTCACAACTCAGCAAACGCTTCTAGCATTATTGATGGCGTAAGGATTTGTGGCAGGATTTTTGGTTCGATATTGCGGTCGCCAGAATACAGCACATACAGTGGTACCGATGGTCGATTAAATTCGTTAAGAATTTGGGTTATTTCCGGATCCTCATTAGTCCAGTCGCCCTTCATGTAAGTTACGTCATACTCGGACATAGCCTGACGCACGGAATCCGTTCCCAGGGTGGTCTGTTCATTAGCAAGGCAGGTTATACACCAGGCTGCCGTCATATTGACAAAAACTGGACGCCCTGCAGCCTGCAACTCATCCAGGCGCTGGGCGCTGAATGGCTCAAAACCAAGCGCAGCGATGATCTCGGGATCTGTATCAGCAAGTGAAAGCGAGGGGGATGGCTGCAGGAACGGAGATTGCAGCAAGTAAAAAGCGAGGATGATGCAGGCCATTGTTACAGTTCTGTACCCGTACCGCCAAAAGCCCGCTTGTTGGGTTTTCCTGTATAACCAGACTGCGAACGCAAGCATCACGCAGGCAAGCAATACCAGCGCCATGCCAGTAACTCCAACCTGATTCCCAAGCACCCAAAGAAAGTACAGAGCAGTCGCGTATAGGGGGAACGCCATGAATTCTTTAAAAGTGACCATCCAGTTCCCGGGCCTGGGCATAAATCGCACCAGTGCCGGCAGGCAGGACAGGACCAGAATCGGCAGTGCCATCCCAAGTCCCAGGGCCATAAACACCAGCATCGAAACCAGCCAGGGCTGAGTCAAAGCAAATCCCAGCGCCGGTCCCATAAAAGGCGCGGTGCAGGGGGTCGCAACGATCACCGCAAGCACTCCCGTCAAAAAAGAACGACGATAGCCGTGAGTATGCTCGGTAAGTGAACTACCGGCACCCATCAGGCTTGTTCCAATTTCAAATACTCCGGACAAACTCAAGCCCAACATGAAAAACAGATAGATGATAAGGGCAATAAACCAAGGTTCCTGCAACTGGAACCCCCACCCAACCAACTCGCCCCCGGCTCTCAGCGCGATAAGCAATGAGGCGAGCAGCAGAAATGAAAGTATTACGCCGCCGGTGTAAACCAGTCCATCCAGTCTTTGTTTGCGCGCATCCGCACCGGCGTTGCTCGCGAACGCCAGTGCTTTTAAGGAGAGCACCGGAAAAACACAGGGCATCAGATTGAGGATAAATCCTCCAGCCATCGCCGCCAGCATGAATCCAAGTATCGACAGGAATCTGGATTCGCCCCCGGAGGACGAATCTGCTGAAGGTGCGGCGAGCGGCGCTGTCGTTATCCGGCTTGCATTGGCAGCCGGGTCGACAAAATCATAGGCGCGACGATTTCCCAGCTGATCTTCAAGCACCAGTGTGCCGTATATTTCGCTTAAATCCGCAAGCATACGCCGTGGCTGCTCATGGGTAATTTGCAGCATGGTAGGCTGAATAGAGACGTCTCGAAGTGGTCCATTTGCGATGACGCGCCGGCGGTCGGGAAAAAACCAGGCATCAGAAACATCCGCGAAAATCGGATCCTGCGACTGAAATCCCAGGCTTACCCGTTCTCCCGCAGCAGCGATGAGAAACTCAATCTCATGATCCTTTACTGGCAAATTCTGCAGCGCTTCGGTAACCATCGTGCCGCGCCCGGCATCAAGTTCAGCGATGGGACCCACTGGTAAAGTCAGGTCGAGTCGGTGATCTCCGGGAATGCATAGCAACTCGCACACGAACCAGTTAACCGTAGTAGAAAGGGTAAGCTCAGAAGCGTCAACTGTCTCCGGCAGCTGGATTTGTATCGGCAGTATGACCTCACCTTCATAGCCATAGTTCACCAGGTCAGAACCCGGGAACGGTAACCAGTGGGGGGCAGGCCATTGGATATCGCCAATCACCGTGCCTTCAGGGGCAGACCAGTCAGTAGTCTCGGTCGCCTCTCCACTGTCGCCAGCCATTTTCCAATAGGTATGCCAACCCTCATCGGACTTCAAGCGGACCGCCAGCCAGTGACTTTCCCCCGCCACAAGATTGGCAGTCTCAGAAAGCAACTCGACTTCGATTCTGTCATTCCAGGCAACCTGGGTAACGGTGGGACTGATTTCGTACGAGGAGACGTTGCCATTTCCGTCAGTAACCGCCAGCACGCCACGAAACTCTGTGAGGTCCTCCGGTATGCGTCGATGTTGCTCGAAACTGACTTGCAGGCGCTGTTCCTCAATCATGGTCTCACGGTAGGGCGCATACTTCATGATGCGGCCCTGCTCCGTGAAAAACAGAACCTCCTCCGTTTCGTCGAACAAATCCTCCCGGGCTTCGATCATGATATTGACCTTGCCGTCGTGGGTATTGAAACGGGCCGTCAGGCTATGGTCTGTCATCGGCAGACTGGCGCGGGTTTCCACGAAAGCCGTTTCCCAGGCAGGATCAATTTGCGCAGATCTGGCGACCGGCAAAGTAAGACTGAACACCGCGTCACCAGGAATACAAATCACATCGCAGACCTGGTAATCGACCTTTGTGCTCAGGCTCAATTCATTTCCGGCATAGTCCGCGGGTACCGATATGGGAATCGGAAGAAATACCTCCCGCTCGTAGGCGAAAGTCACCAGATCCGTGCCTTCGAACGGCGTCCATTCGGGAGTCGGCCATTGGATTTCTCCGGCAGTTACTCCCGGCGGCAGCTGCCATTCGCCTGCTGCGGTAGCCTCACCACTATCGCCGCCAAATTTCCAGTAGGTATGCCAGTGTTCAATGGGGTCGAGTCGTATCGCCAGCCACAGAATATCGCCGGGCACTACATTGGTAGTCTCGGAAATCAATTCAACCTCAATCTGCTCCGTACTGTGAAGCTGGGCCTGAACGGGCATCCAGCACAGCAGCAGACTGAGAGAGGAAAAGAGAAGGACCAGCAGTTTCTTCATGAGGCTATCCGGTCTGGCTGATATGGGCGCGAAGGTCGACCAAAACAAGCGTTTCTTCGCGCTTAAAACATCCCCAGAGTAGCAAAAAAAGCCAATGATGTCATTGAATTAGCACCATGACTCAGCTGTCGGGAAGTATTTTTTCAAACTTCTCTACTACAAGCTGCAATCGACGAACGTCCCGAAAATCATTGACTGACAGACGGTAAATGACCTGTAACTTATCGCCCGCTTGCAGATTTTGCGTGAAATCAGCATTGAAAGCGATTGCCTCAACTGGATCGCCTCCCGACAGAGGCCCGAGGCTGAGCTTGATATGTTTATCAGCCAGAATACGCAAATCTCGAATAATAAAGCTCCCGTCAAACAGAGGCTCCGGGAATCCCTGACCCCATGGCCCGGCTGCGATCAGTGCTTCTGCTGCCGCCAGGTCGAACTCGTCTGGCCGCAGCTCGCCATCGGTGACCATTCGCGCGAGTAACTCGTCCGCGCCAAGCAGGCTCGCCGCATATTCGTCAAATGACTGACTGAATGATTCCAGTCGATCCTTATCCAGACTCAATCCGGCAGCCATCGCATGCCCACCGAACTTACTAATTAGACCAGGATTCCGACTGGCAATTGCATCCAGAGCATCGCGAATGTGGAACCCCTTGATAGAACGTGCCGATCCTTTCAGTTCGCACACACCCTGGTCCGATTTGCCAGCATCTGCAAAGGCTATTACCGGACGATGAAATTTGTCCTTGACTCTGGAAGCAAGAATACCGATTACACCCTGATGCCAGTCCTCATTATAAAGACAGAGTCCCGCGGGCATCTGCTCTTCATTCAGACTCAGTTCCTCTAGGTTTTTGAATGCCTGTTCCCGCATTTCGGTTTCGATAAGTCTGCGGTCCGAGTTAAGATCATCCAGCTGCAGCGCCATCTGGTAAGCTGCATCCGTCGAGTCCGTCAGTAAGCACTCAATTCCCAAAGACATGTCTTCCAACCGACCGGCGGCGTTAAGACGCGGCCCAATGGAAAAGCCAAGGTCAGAAGCCGCAAGATTTTGGCGATTGCGATTGCTTATTTGGAGCATAGCCAGTATGCCGGCACATGCCCTGCCCGCTCGGATTCGTTTTATGCCCTCGTTTACCAGGATGCGATTATTTCGATCAAGGGTTACTACATCGGCGACAGTCCCAAGAGCCACGAGATCGAGCAAGTTGGCCAGATTAGGCTCCTCAATGCCTTGCTCCCTGAACCAGTCTTTCTCCCTGAGAGCGCTGCGCAATGCCAGCATCAGATAAAAAATAACACCAACACCGGCCAGCGATTTACTGCCAAATTTGCAGCCAGGCTGGTTGGGATTGACTATGGCCTCGGCGGCCGGTAATTCCTCACCGGGGAGATGATGGTCCGTTATCAATACTTCGATACCGGCGTCGTGCGCCGCGTTTGTGCCAGCCAGGCTGGATATACCGTTATCGACGGTAATGATCAGATTCGGCGATCTGGTCGCAGCGAGCTGCACAATCTCTGGCGTCAGTCCATAACCGTATTCAAACCGGTTCGGCACGATATAGTCCAGGTTTTTAAATCCAATGGCACCCATCGCACGAATCCCAAGAGCACAACTGGTGGCGCCATCTGCATCGAAATCGGACACGATCAAGACTTTGCTCTGGCGCTGTAAATGGCCGAGCAGTAAATCGACAGCGCCATCAATGCCTAGCAATTCACCGGGCGGCAGTAGACCCGTCAAAGACAGATTCAGCTCATCGATGTTGACCAAATCTCTCTGCTGCAGCACTCGCCGCACGAGCGGATGAAGATCTTCAGGCAGCTGCAATTGATGGTCAGGGCTAGGCTGACGGCGATGAATGAGCAGTGCCATAGGTCGAGGACCTGTCCTTCCCTCCTCAGACGGAGAGTTTTTCGGCGAGGAAATCGGTTACCGCCTGGACGGAGTCTTCCAGCACGGTGCAGAATTCCGGCCGCTCCATAAGATCCTGCAAATGCGCCGGCAACGGCGGCGAATCGATGCCAGCCGCATTAATCGCCTCGGAAAACTTGACTGGGTGCGCAGTAGCAAGGGTAATCATTGGCAGTTCCCTCGCCTGGTTACAATTTCTCGCCGCCCTCACTCCAACCGCAGTATGCGGGTCCAGCAAGACCCCGCTATCCTCGTACACTTGCCGGATCGTCTCGCAGGTTTGCTCATCGCTTACCGCGTAGCTGCTAAAACACTGCCTGAGCTGCTGCCAGTGACTATCATCTACTCGAAGCATTTCACTGCCGGAGCGCCGCATAAAGTCATGCAGCCGTTTTGGATCGCGACCGAAAAGATCATACAGGTAACGCTCAAAATTACTGGAAACCATGATATCCATACTGGGAGAGTAAGTTGGTAACAGCTCGGCCACCTGGTAATTATTGCTCGAAATGAACCGATGCAATATATCGTTGCGATTGGTGGCGACGATCAGCTGTCGCACGGGCAGTCCCATTTGCCGGGCCAGATAGCCGGCGTAAATGTCGCCGAAATTACCTGTCGGAACCGAAAACGAAACCGGTCGAAATGGGCCGCCAAGATTCAACGCGGCATAAAAGTAGTACACGATCTGCACCATGATTCTGGCCCAATTGATCGAGTTGACTGCCACCAGTTGGCGATCCGAAGGTAAAAAATCCTGATTTCCAAACGCGGTTTTCACAATTCGCTGACAGTCGTCAAAATTTCCTCGCACTGCCAGATTGTGTACGTTATCTCCTCGAATGGTCGTCATTTGCCGACGCTGCACTTCCGAAATGCGCTGATGGGGATGCAGTATGAAAATATCCACCCGGTCAGAGTGACGACAACCTTCAAGGGCCGCTGACCCGGTATCGCCCGAAGTTGCTCCAAGAATAGCTACACGCTGATCTCTGCGGGTCAAAACAAAATCCAGCAGCCTTCCAAGAACCTGTAACGCGAAATCCTTAAACGCCAGAGTCGGACCATGGAACAGCTCAAGAATCCATTCATTGTGGTCGAGCATGGTAAGAGGAGCGATTGCCCTATGAGAAAACATTGCACAGCTATCATCAATGCATCGCTTCAGATCGGCCTCGGGAATAGTCTCACCGACAAATGGTCTGATTATTTCCAGCGCCAACTCGTTGTAGGGAAGTCCTGCCCAACCGGCGATCTCTTCCGTGCTGAATTGCGGCAACTCGGCTGGCACGTAAAGACCTCCGTCCGGCGCCAGACCCGTCAGCAGTACCTGCTCAAAATTCTGTGGCTCACCGCCGCCGCGGGTACTGACGTATTTCACCTGGATTCTCCGCCGTCGAGCTCTTCTACGCGTATGCGAGTGATCTTGCCGCTAATCTCAGGTAATGCCTCCAGCGCTTCAAGGGCGCGATCAATTTGCTTTTCAAAAACCAGGTCAGAAAGAATGACAACCGGCACTTTATCGGCCCCATGCTTTTCCGGCTCTTTCTGTATCACAGCCTCGATATTGATATCAAAATTTTGCAGTACACTGGAAATCTTGGCCATTACTCCAACTTTGTCATGCGCCTGAATTCGGAGATAGTAAGCGGTTTCAATATCGCTAATCGGCAGGACTGGGAATTCCGCATTGAGATCATTGAAGGCCAGCGAAGGCATGGTGTTGACCAGCGTTTTCTGTTCGCCATCTGAAGTTGATCTGGCGATATCCATGATATCTGCAACTACTGAAGATGCAGTCGCTTCGGCCCCGGCACCGGCACCATAGTACAATGTAGCGCCGACAGAGTTGCCTTTTACCAGCACAGCGTTCATCACGCCATTGACGTGAGCTATGAGTCTTTTGGTGGAAATCAGCGTCGGATGGACTCGCATCTCGACTCCGCGGTCACTTTTTCTGGCTATTCCAAGATGCTTGATAACATAGCCGAGTTCTCGAGCATACTTGACGTCCTCCGTTGTAACGGTGCTGATACCCTCTGTGTAAGTCTTATCGAACTGCAGCGGAATGCCGAACGCTATTGAGGCCAGAATGGTCAGCTTGTGGGCGGCATCTATTCCTTCTACGTCAAAGGTGGGATCGGCTTCGGCATAACCAAGTTGTTGCGCTTCCTCAAGCACCTCAGCGAAGTCACGTTGCTTTTCCGCCATCTCCGTCAAGATGAAATTACCAGTGCCATTAATGATGCCGGCCAGCCACTGAATTGAATTGGCTGCCAGACCCTCACGCAGCGCTTTGATAATAGGTATGCCTCCAGCAACCGCGCTCTCGTAAGCAATGACCACGCCTTTCTGCGCCGCCAGCGCGAACAATTCATTGCCATGCAAGGCGATTAAAGCTTTGTTGGCTGTGACTACATGCTTGCCGTTGCCAATGGCACGTTCGACCAGTTCTCGCGCTGGATCAAAGCCACCGATAGATTCCACCAAAACATCGACCTGCGGGTCGTCGGCCACTGCAAAAACATCAGTGCTCGACCTAATATTGGGATCGTGGTAGTCGGAACTAGGCGTGCGAGAAGCAACATGGCAAACCTCGAGTTGTCTGCCGAGTCGACGAGCAATCTCACTGCGATTGTCTCGCAAGAGCTTGAAGGTCCCGCCGCCCACGGTGCCGAGACCACAAATGCCAATCCTGATTGGGCTGTTCGCTTTCAAGCTCTAGGTCACTCCCTGGCAATTGGTTAATAAAAGCGCGAATTATACTTTAATCGGGCATCCCGCTCAGCATTGTTGGCGCATCGGCTCTAAGATATTCGAACAGAGGGACCTGCTGCCTGCAGTCGTTGCGACCCGCAGACTTATATCCAGCGTATAGAAGGTTTACTGGGAAAGCAGCAGGGCTGCTAGCCGATCGGCATCCATGTATCCGGGTATAACCCTGCCATCTGCCAAGACCAGTGCAGGGGTCCCGGAAATACCTATCTCATTCCCCAGGGCATAGTGCTCCAAAACCGGGTTAGCGCACTCCCGCTCGGGCAAATTCTGACCATTCTTGGCCTGTGTCAGGCTCTTCTTCCTGTCATCCGAACACCACACCGAGATCATTTTCTGATAGGACCCAGCCTGCTCCCCGCCCCGTGGATAGGCGATATAACGAATCTCAATGCCCAGATCGAGCAATTTTTCCATGTCACGGTGCAGAGCCCTGCAATACTGGCAATCAACGTCGGTAAACACCGTTATTGCCGCCCGAGTTTCTTTTGGTTCGAATATGATCATTTCTTCCGTAGGAATAGCTGCTATTTTCTGCGCCGTGCGTTCTTGCCGTGTCCCTGACGAGAGATTAATGAGTCCGTCAGGTCCTGACAAAAACATATCTCCGGCGAACAGAAATTCACCCGTAATATTGGTATAAAGAATTTCGCCAGTGCTGAGCTCTACCTCGACCATATCAGGCATGACAGTCGGATTCAGCGCCAGCACCTGTATCTGATTCTGAGACGCCGCCTCCAAAGAAATCGCCAGTTTGGCGCGCAACGCCTGCAATTCAGCAGCGTCTAAATCAGTGGTTTGTGCACCCGCCGGGTGAGCCAGAAGTACAGGCAAAAGCGGGAGACAAAGAAGAACCTTGATAAAATTTCTCATAGCCTTTTCCAGTCTGATTTTTAAATGTGAGGTAGCACATTCGACAGATCCCAGCTTATCGTAAAGTAACCGGGGATCTGGTAATGCACTCGACAGTACGGCCAGGAAAAAGGATAAGCTGACCGTAACCATACCGGACAGACCCGCCAGTTTGCTTGCCTAACGGGGATTATAGAGCCGAGGCCTTGCGGGAATCCACCCGCACGCAGTTATTCTTTATCTTTCTGCTCTTCATCCTGCGCGGCTGGCTGCTCATCGCCAGCCGGCTCTTCTTCGGCAATTTGTTCTTCGGATACAACTGCCTCTACCACCGATTCGGTAGACTCGACCGCCTCATCAGTCGGCTCTGTATCCTCAATCGCCTGAGTCGATGATTCGGCCTCGTCAATGATATCCGGCTCCGCAGTCTCGGGCGCCAGATCTTCAATGACCTCCGCCACCTCGGTCTCCTGTTGATCTTCGGCTTGCTCCGATGCTGCTTCGGCAGCGGTCTCCTGTTGCGATTCCGTCGCGGAGGAGTCAGCCGTCTTCTTGTCCAGCTTTTCAGTAATACGCGCCGCCCGACCTGTAAGTTCGCGCAGGTAGTAGAGCTTGGCCTGTCGCACATCCCCGCGACGCTTGAGCGTAACGCTAGCCACTAGCGGACTGTAGGTCTGGAAAGTTCTCTCCACCCCTACCCCATGGGATATTTTGCGAACGGTGAACGATGAGTTCAATCCGCGGTTCCGCTTGCCAATGACCACTCCCTCGAAAGCCTGCAGGCGCTCCCGGTCGCCCTCCTTGATCTTGACCTGCACCACTATCGTGTCGCCCGGGCCGAAGTCGGGAATATCCTTGTTCATCTGATCAGACTCGATCTGTTGGATAATTTTACTCTTGCTCATTTCTCCGCTCCTGAACAGTCACCCGGGTCTTGTTGCGATTGCCGGGTGGCCTTAAATTCCTCTTTAAATTCTTCCAGCAGCGCCTGCTCTTCAGCATTCAGCGCCACGCCTGACAGCAAGTCAGGTCTTTTCAGCCAAGTCGCTCCAAGGCTATGCCTGAGCCGCCAGCGACGTATTTGTTCATGGTCACCGCTCAGTAAAGCGGTCGGCACACCCAATCCAGCAACTTCCTGAGGCCTTGTATACTGCGGACAGTGCAATAAACCCCGGGCATGGGAATCTCGGGAAGCACTCTCTTCATCACCCAGCGCGCCAGGCTGTAATCTGGTCACCGCGTCGACAACCACCATTGCCGCCAATTCACCGCCGCTGATGACGTAATCGCCGATTGACCACTCCTGGTCAATCTCCGTATCCAGCACCCGCTGATCGATACCCTGATACCGACCACATACCATTATCAGGTGGTCTACTTTCGCCAGCTCGGCGACTCCGGCCTGGTCCAGCCGGCGTCCTTGTGGCGACAGGTACACGACCCGGGTCGATAAGCCATCATCAGAACCGGATTTCTGCCCGATACTTTGCCTGGCTGCCTGAATCGCTTCCTGTAACGGAGCCGTCTTCATCAGCATGCCCGGCCCACCGCCAAACGGTTTATCGTCAACCGTTCTGTGTCTGTCCCGGGTAAAGTCCCTGGGATTCCAGCAGGACAGTTGCACAAGACCCTCACTGATCGCCCTACCGGTTATTCCGTACTGAGCAACAGCGTCAAACATCTCCGGGAACAGGGTCACAACTGCAATTTGCATTAGCCCCCCTACTCCGACCAACTTTGCCGAAGGTTTTAGACAACCCGCCTCTAAAGCAGGTAATCAGCCTCCCACTCGACCTCGATGACTCGGTCCACGAGATCAATCTTCTTTACAACAGTAGCCCGCAGAAACGGGATAAGTCGTTCATTGTCGTCGATACTGTCTTCAGTGCCTCGCACAACCAGCACATCATTAGCACCGGTAGCCAGCAATCCAGTCACCTGACCCAGCAGCTGATTCTTACTGTTCACCACGGTCAGACCCGTCAATTGATGCCAATAATATTCGTCGTCATCCAGCCCGGGTAATACGCTCGCCATTACCTGTAATTCTATTCCGACCAGTTCTCGCGCTGCTTCGGGGCTGTCGTAACCCTCAAAGTGGGCGATAAATTCAGTTCCCTGTTCTCGCACTGCATCCATGACCAACTGGCCTTGCCAGTGAGCAGACTCGACGTGAAAACATCTATACCCGGTTATATTTGATGCGGGATCGGTGAACGAGTGAAGCCTCAGCCAGCCTTTGATCCCGTGGGTTCTACCCACCCTACCGAGAGTAATTCTGTCGCCACCGGTCTCGTCAATCACAACCGGCCTAGTCCCCTGTCAGGCCTCGGTGCTCGAAGCTGCTGCAGCTTGCTTTGCCAGCGCGGCAACTCGCGGGCTTGATTGCGCGCCCTGTCCGAGCCAGTACTGCATGCGCTCCACATCAAGACGCAGGCGTTCCTCGTTGCCACGGGCAATGGGATTGAAGAAGCCGATACGCTCAATAAATCTGCCATCACGGGCATTCCGACTGTCACTTACCGTGATGTGATAAAAGGGTCGCTTCTTGGCACCACTGCGGGATAAACGAATTGTGACCATAATAAAATATCCGTTCCAACACCTAAATTTCGAAAATATCCGGGTCTCATAGCCGCGAAACCGCGGTACATCGGCCTTTGCCGGGATAAAAAGGCGCGTATTTTATGCCAATTGCCTGATAATGGGAAGTTTATTTGAAGCGTGGAAAATTCCCGCCAGCGCCGGGAAATCCGCCTGGTGGCCCCTGCATTCCGCCCAGGCCACGCATCATGTTTGCCATACCTCCACCTTTCATTTTTTTCATGACCTTTTGCATTTGCTTGTGCTGTTTCAGCAGTCGATTAAGATCCTGAATTTGGGTCCCTGAGCCCACGGTAATACGGCGTTTCCTTGAACCATTGAGAATGTCCGGATTGATCCTCTCACGAGGAGTCATGGAATTGATGATGGCCTCCATGCGAGTAAACTGCGAATCATCAGCCTTGGCCGCTGCGCCTGGAGGAAGAATCCCCATGCCTGGCAGCTTATCCATGATACTGCCTACCCCGCCCATGTTCTTCATCTGCTGCAGTTGCTCGCGGAAATCCTCCAGATCGAAACCTTTGCCTTTCTTGATTTTGCGCGCCAGCT
>Ga0181584_10000995_pt1 | contig 21059 bp, 25 predicted proteins | sample 071ome_30_FD_132462 | JGI IMG/M metagenome (GOLD analysis project Ga0181584, IMG submission 132462) | Coastal salt marsh microbial communities from the Groves Creek Marsh, Skidaway Island, Georgia - 071406AT metaG (megahit assembly) | ecosystem: Environmental > Aquatic > Marine > Intertidal... | reverse complement strand
GAGCTTGGTGATGTCTCTACTTTAGCTGACCCACTTGTTGTTCAAAATTTAGTAGAAAACAGAAAAAATATATGAGTTTGATTTAAACACCCCATATTCTATTTGCAAATTCTGGATAAAACTCAGAAACCATTGGTGCTATGTACTTTCTTAGAGTTTCTATGCGAGTTTTGTCAGGAAAATCCATTTCTGAGAGATTTTTATCAACATCAAAATCAAAACCTGTTAATTCGATGATACTATCTAAAGTCTCATTCATATTTAATTTATATAAAGAAAATTTTTTTTGCTTCTTATTGAATTTAAATAAGGCTCTATTTGTTAATAAATATTTAGGTCCGCCTGGCCTATATATATTATCATCAGAGACTCCAGGAGCAGAAATAAAATCTACATTTTTTACAAGGGTTCTTGGAGAATGCTCTTCTCTAAACAAAATTATTTGGGGAACAACAAAATACATCAAAGGAGAACCAAACGATCCTGGAAACCTCTTGTCAACATTTGGATACTCCCCAGTTCCAACTAAATTTATATTTGCGTTACCATCAATTTGGACTCCACCTAAAAAAAAGGTATCTATCCTTCCTTGAGCAGCACAATCAAAAAGTTCTCGAGCTCCATCCGTAAAATTATTATATTTATTAGAATGTAAAATAGTTACTCTTAATCTTTTATTGAAATTTTTAGCTTCTTCTTTAGCTAGCAAAGCTGCTGCTCCAGGTATTGGAGATGCTGCTCCAACAGCTACATGATTATCATTTTTTAATAAATCAGCTAATTGGCTTATTAAGAGCTCTTCTCTTTTTATATTTAAATTCACTAATTCTAAACCTTAAATTAACTCTTCAAAAATTGTTTCATATATTGATCAAAACTTGGTTGTGTTTTGGCAGCAATAGAATATTTTTTAATTTCTTCATTGTCTGATTCATAAACTCCAGGAAGCTTACATGGCCATGCACCATTTTTAACTACTGATATACCATCAATATATAAAGCTGGAAGACACGTGGCAGCAGATAATTCATTTTCAAAGAAATCTGTATCTATGATTTCCTCCACTGTTACAAATACTTTTTTTGAAGCATGCGCTAATGTTGCGAGCTCCCTTCTACGACCAATTTGTATATTTCCATTTCTATCAGCATATGAGGCATGAAAAACTAATACATCTAATTGGACTGCTGGTAATAAAAGTATTGGCTCATTTTGAACCCCAGAAGATTTCATTGGGTTAGAAATTATTTGCCAATCTTTTCTATTTTTTTGGACATCAGATCCAACAACGCCTCTTAAGGGCATAAAAGGAACAGACTTTTCAGTAGCTTGAAGTTGAGCATGTAGTGCTGGACAGGTTGAATCTTTAATCAAAATTTTACCATTTTCAACAGCCTCAGAAAATCTAGGGGCTAATCCAAATTCACCTAAAGTTACCGCCGCTGTTTCAATTTCTGATACGCATCCGCTTCCAATTAACATGTCACCTTGAATTGTAGTTAGGGGCAAACAATATAATTTTAAATTTTTAACACCTTTGTTTATTAACTCTTTGGTAAAGGTCATTGGCACACCAGAATAATCAGCAGGAATACCTAAAAGAATCCCATCTTCAATTTGATCAACAATTTCTTTGACAGTAAATTCTTCAAATGATTTCATTTGTTTCCTCCAAGTGTCTAATAAAAAAGTAATTAATAATTACTTTTTTTACCTTCCTTATATTTAGAAATTGATTCTTTTAACATCTTTTCCTCTTCACAACCTAGAAAGCATATTTTTTCTAATTTTTTTAAATTGTCTTCAGCTTTTTCTAATTGCCCTAATGTTAAAAACATTTCTCCTTGATATTCAAGGGCACCTTTATGTTTAGGAGACAAAACTAGAGCTTTGTTATAATAAAAAGAGGCTTTTTCTAAGTTATTTATTTTTCTAAAAGAATAGCCTAAATAATTATAAATATCTGGATCATTCTTCGTGGACTTTTCTTCTAATAGTAAACTTTTGATGGCAGATTCATAAGATTCATTTTTTATTTGTTTAAGAGCTTCAAAATAAGATGATGATTTAGTAACATTGTTTTTTGAGTTGTCAGAATCACCTCCAGCGGCATGCGCTTGTGAAAATAATAAAAAATAAAATATTGAAAAAATAATTTTTAGGTATTTTTGAGAATAAAAATTTTTAGATTGCAATTTTAAGCTCCTTTATAGATTATTTTATTTTAATTAAAAATTTAGCATAGCCAATGAAATATTTATTTATTATTTTTACTCTTTTTCTCATTATTAAAAACGATAAAGCTTTTAGTAATGTATTACCGAATGACATGTTTTCAGCTTCAGAGGTAATAGAATTACAAATGAGTGCGTTACAAACAAATTCTATTTCAAATAACGCTGGCATCTATCAATGTTGGCTATTTGCCCATCCAGAAAATAAAAAATATACTGGGCCATTTTCTAATTTCAAAAACATGATCGCTAATACGTCTTATAGAATATTATTAAACTCTGTGAAATTTAAAACAAATTTATTATCCAAAATTAATAATGTTATAAAATTTTCAGTAGAAGTAGACGCCTATGATAATAAGCGTTACAAATTAATCTGGGTTTTAGAAAAAGCTAAAATTAATGATAAGTGTGTAAATTGTTGGATGACTACAAGCGTTACTCAACCACAATACATTGGTCAACTTAATTAAATTTTTATAAAGAGGACAAAATGAAAACAGCAAAAGATTATTTACAAGAAGCAAATGAGGTCGTAAAAAAAATAGATGTCAAGGAAGCAATCGAAAAACACAAGTCAAAATCTTCAATTTTTATTGATGTAAGAGATAGCTCAGATATCAAAAAAACAGGAACTATTCTTGATGGTCTGGAAATACCTAGAGGTTTGATTGAGTTTGTTGCTGATGAAGCTACCCCATTATATAATGATAAACTTAAAAAAGATGCTGAAATTATTTTAATATGTGGTGTTGGTGGTCAAGCTGCTTTAGCAGGTAAAACTCTGATAGAAATGGGTTATCAAAATGTCCTTAATGTTGGCGGCATACCAGATTGGGAAAAAAACGGTGGCCCAATGAGGAAGTAATTTCTTTCTATTAAATTTGGTGGAAAAATGTCAAAAAAGACAGTTGGAATTCTTATGCCAGGAGACATGGGGCATGGCTGTGGAAAAGTTTTTTTAGAAAATAATTTTAGAGTTGTCTCCGCTCTTAATGGAAGAAGCAATAGAACGAAAAAACTTTCAGAAACTGCTGGAATAGAAGATGTAGCTTCAATTGAAAATATCGTTAATTATTCGGATATAATATTATCAATTCTTCCACCTGAGAAAGCTTACGAACAAGCAGTTCAAGTAAATAAAGTCATTTTAAAAAGTCAAAAACCTACTACCTATGTAGATTGTAACGCTATTTCTCCAGAAACAGTAAAAAAAATTAATCAAGAAATTTCATCTGAATTTTGTAATTTTATTGATGCTGGAATAATTGGTTTAAATCCCATTGTTGAAAAAGGACAAACTAGGTTTTATGTTTCTGGACCAAATACTGATCCGATAATGATGCTTAATAACAAAGGCATCATTATTAAAGATTTAGGTAAAGAAATAGGTAAAGCTTCAGCAATGAAAATGGTTTATGCTAGTGCTACCAAAGGAACCTTTGCTCTTCATGCAGCTGTTTTAACAACAGCCCATAAACTTGGACTTTCAAATGATTATTTTACAGAATTGGAATATAGTAAACCTGATATCTTGTTAGCTATGGAAAGAATGGTTCCACGAATTCCACTTGATGCCGCAAGATGGGAAGGAGAAATGCATGAAATTGCAAAGACTTTTTCTGACGCCGGTGTTACTTCAAAATTTCATGAAGGTTCTGCTGAAATCATGTCTTTAGCAAACAAAACACCAATTGCTGAAGAGACTAGAGAAACAGTTGATAAAAGCCGTTCTTTAATACAGGCACTTGACATGTATGTAGAGGCTCTAAAAAAGTAACGCTTCCTTCATATTTATATCTTTTAATTTGATTAACATGTATATTAATTTAATAACCTTTTAATTAAAGATTGTTGCAAAGAATGCGTGATAAAATTCTAAATTATGTTAGTCCTAATTACTTTTATGGATGGATCATTGTTGCAGTAGCTAACCTAGGTATTTTTTCAAGTGGCCCTGGACAGTCTCATACATTTAGTGTTTTTGTAGGCCCCATTGGAAAAGACTTAGATCTTTCAAGTACATCCATAGCCTCAGCTTACGGTTTAGCTACCTTAATTGCAGCATTTATGCTTCCATATATGGGTAAACTTATTGACAAATATGGGGCAAGAAAAACGCTTATAATTGTCAGTATTATACTAGGATTTTCATGTGTTTTTTTTGGCGCAGCTTCCAATTTTTTAATGTTAACTGTTGGTTTTGGTTTTCTTAGATTTTTTGGTCAGGGCTCGTTAATGCTAGGGTGTGCAAATCTTGTTTCTCAGTGGTTTGATAAAAAACGAGGATTTGCAATGAGCTTAATGGCTTTAGGGTTTGGGATATCAATGGCAATCCATCCCCCCTTATCTCAATTTCTTATCGATGAGTATGGATGGAAATTTGCTTGGGTCTTTTTGGGCGTATCAACATGGATAATTATGGTTCCTACCTTATATATTCTAGCATGGAATACTCCAGAAAGTGTTGGTCTTCTTCCAGATGGTGATAAGAGGGCAGAATCAATTAACGATAAAAATGAACCGATAGAAGGTTTGGATCTTACCCAAGCTCTTAAAGAAAAGTCTTTTTATATTTTATCGGCCATGTGGTTTGGGATGGCTATGCTAGTAACAACACTTCATTTTTATCAAGTTACTATTTTAACAAGCCAAGGAATATCTACAGATTTTGCAGCTAACCTATTTACTGTGTCAGCTATCGCCATGGTTTTATTCATGCCTGTTGTAGGAAAACTTTTTGATAATATTCCAACTAATTTCGTTCTTACAATTGGTCTAATAATAAATTGTATTTCGCTTTTAAGTATAACTTATGCAAATAACGAATATTATGCATTTTTTTACGCTATCTTTTTTGGTATCAATAATGCCATAAGTATGACTATGTTTGGCTATATCTGGCCGAGATATTTTGGTAGAAAACATCTAGGAAGCATACAAGGTACTGGTCAAATGATTGGTGTTATTGGCGCTTCACTTGGACCTTTACCCGTTGGCTTTGCAATTGACTATATCGGTGACTCTTTAGTTACAATTAGATATTTAGCTTTATATCCATTAATAATAAGTTTCTTAACAATTTTCTTTTTAAAGCCTCCTCCTTCTTTGACAAAAAAATAGACTAAACTTTTTTTATTTGGAAATTTGATTGATAAAATCTTTCATAAAACAATCTAACAACTTTAAAGCTATTACAGCAATGTTATTAGCTGTTTTGTGTGTAACAATAATGAGTGTTCAGGCAAAACTGGTAGGTATAGAATATCATGCAGCTCAGATAACTTTTGTTAGAGCCATAGTTGTATTAATATTTCTATTTCCACTAATATATAAATTGGGCGGTTTAAATTTTCTTAAAACGAACAAACCCATTTTGCACTTTTTTAGAGGCCTTGCAGGTTTAACAGGAAACATAATGTTTTTTCTTGCTTTTCAAAGACTTCCAGTAGCAGATGTAACCGTTATTTCTCAAGCAGTCCCTATTTTTGCATCTATTTTAGCAATAATATTTTTAAAAGAAATTATAGGGTGGCGTAGGTGGTTAGCCATAATAGTTGGTTTCTTAGGTGTAATAATTGCTATAAATCCAACAGGACAGATTGCCGTTGCATCTATTTATGCGTTAGGTGGAACAATAATGTGGTCTGTCACTATTATTTTTTTAAGATTGCTTGGTTCTACAGAACATCCAGTTAAAACTGTGTTTTATTTTATGTTGGTAAGTTTTATAATTACATTTTTTTTCCAACCATTTTTATGGAAACAACCTACATTAGAAGTTATTTTTTTATTTGTGGGTATTGGGCTCGCAGCTTTTTTAACACAGTTATTAATGACATATGCTCTCCAAAAGGCACCTGCATCAATTGTAAGTCCATTCAATTATACTGGAATTATATGGGCAATAATTTTTGATTATTTGATATGGAACTCACACCCTGTTTTTACAACAATTCTAGGTGGAATTATCATTACCATTTCAGGAATATATATATTCAGAAGAGAGGCTAAATTAAAAAAAATTAGATAAAGTTATTTTTAAAATGTAATTTTACAACTAATTTAAAAATAATGAATCCTAAAATAGGCATGATAATCATCCCAATATTCAAAGGAATATATTCACCAACAAATCCCAATAATATTCCGCCAACTGTTAATGAACCAAAAGATATACTTGACCACCAAGTTAAAACCCTAGCCCTGTATAAATCTTCTACTTCCATTTGAATAATAGTTTGAGTTCCAATACCAACAACTGTTGTACTAAAACCAACAATTATAAAAGCTAAAGCCATTAGATACATATCTGAGATACAACCAATTATTGAGCTCATTATTAATCCTAAAATTAACATTAAAACTAGTTTTGTCTCCATTTTTATATTGTTATTTTTTCTTAAACCTATCCAGATAGAAGCTGACAAAGCTCCTAATCCTGCTGTAGCTGTTATCAAAGATAAACCCAAGCTACCTTGGTTTAATATTTCTCCAGCAATTGTAGGTTGTATTTCAAGCATTCCTCTTACAAAAAAAGCACTAATAAAAACTATAAATAGCCCCTTTACAATAATGGGTGTATTTAAGGCTACTTTTCCTCCTTCAATAAAACGTTTTAAAAACTTATCATTATTATCCGAAGATTTTTCTCGTTTTCGGAGAGGCATATACATTAGAACAGGGATTAAGGGTATATATGCCAATACGGCTATTAAAAAAGTGCTCTCCAAACTAAATAATGCTATACTGACTCCTGCAAAAGCTGGCCCAATTACTCTTGAACCGTTAAAAGATGCTGAGTTTAATCCCACCGCACTAGATATTAAATTTCTTGGAACAACAACAGATACAAATACTAGCCTTACTGGGTGGTAACAGGCGCTAAGTAAACCTTGGACAATTGATAAAAAAGCTAATGAAAATAATGTGTGAAGATCAAGAAATTGTAAAAACCATATAATCGCACCAACTAATAACATCAATATCTTTAGAATTATGCTGGCTGTTCTCATATTCCAGTTTTCGGCATAAACCGCAAACAATGGGCCAATTATTCCAGCGGGAGCCATCAAAGCTAAGGTAACAAAGCTTGTCCAAAAAGTTGACCCTGTAATTTCCCATGTTAGCCAGCCAACGCCTATTTTTTGAATCCATAAACCCAATAAGACAAATGTATTACTAATAAAATATAATAAAAAAGCTTTGTTAGACAACGCATTCATTACTGTATAAAATTTTCAATTTCAGTATTAAATGATTTTGCGTCCTCACAGTATGGTGCATGACCTACGTTTAATAATTCTTTGATTTTTGCATGTGGTAATAATTTTTCTAACTCATATGAGCGTTCTTTTGATACAACTATATCTTTAGATGCTTTGATAATCAGGCAATCTTGGTTAAGGTTAGATAGATGTTTTGTAGTATCTAAAGTTTGCATAGCCATCCCTCCACACATAATCGAGCTTTGAGTAATTTCTCCACTAATTGAAGATAAAAATTTAAAAATTTCTATATCTTCTAACTCAGGTAACATTTCATTTATTCTTAAATTACCAAAATCACTATCAGACATTGTAACTCGCTCTTGTAATCTCGAGTTGTAATTTTCCATTAAAGGTTTTCCTTTTGACACGCCAAAGCCTTTGTGTGTACACGATAAAATAACTTTATTAATTAAGTCATGATTATTAGCAGAAAAAATTTGGGCTAACATTCCTCCCATTGAGTGTCCTAAAATATCACAACTGGTAATTTTTATATTTAATAAAAATCTTCTTAATAGTTTTGCTATTGAGATCATATCAATATCAGCATAGTCTGAATTTCCAAATCCTGGAAAATCTATAGCTATAATTGATCTTTTATTTTCAAAGTATTTGAATTGATACGCCCAACTTTTACTATTCCCATTAAATCCATGTAATAATAATAGTACTGGCTTTTCCTTTTCAATTCTAAAACGGTAAGATAATTTAAGATTTAGTAGTTCATCAAAATAGAAATCTGAACTAGGAATATCTTCAAGTATGTTTTTGTAATTCACATTATAATTCCTTATTAACTTTTTTTAGTATAACTTAATCAAATATATATTAATTCAATATTTTGAATTTATTAACTTTTGTACAAAATATTAACCGTTAATGATAAAAACTAGAAATTTGTCTCAAATGAACATTAAAAATAAAATCAAAGACTCCATTCAAGATATGGTGCAATGGCGTAAACACATTCATGAAAACCCAGAAACTGCGTATAATGAAATAGACACATCAAATCTTATTTCTAAAAAATTAAAAGAGTTTGGAATTGAAGTCCATCAAGAAATTGGGAAAACTGGTGTCGTTGGTATTATTCAGGGTAAAAATACTGACTCTAATAAAACGGTTGGTATCAGGGCAGATATAGACGCTCTTCCGATGACTGAAAAAACAAATTTACCATATGCTTCTAAAAATGATGGAGCCATGCATGCCTGTGGTCACGACGGTCATACCACTATGTTATTAGGTGCAGCTAAATATTTAGCTGAGACAAGAAATTTTAATGGTACCGTTCATTGTATATTCCAACCTGCAGAGGAAGGAGGAAACGCCGGTGCAAAAGCTATGATTGAAGATGGGCTTTTTAAAAAATTTAAAATTGACTCTGTATGGGGAATTCATAATTGGCCAGGCGTATCCGTCGGTAAAGCAGTAATTCATGAGGGTTTTGCTATGGCTGGAGGTGACATTATAAATTTAAAAATCCAAGGCAAAGGTGGTCACGCAGCTCAACCTCATCACTCAAATGATCCAATTGTTGCAGCAGGTTTTACTATTACAGCCTTACAAAGTTTAGTATCGAGACAATTAGATCCATTTAAAAATGTAGTTTTATCATTAACCAAAATAGAAGGTGGCTCTGCTTTTAATGTAATTCCAGACAGTGTAACGATTGGCGGAACACTAAGATCCACTGACAAAGTATTAAGAGATGAAATGCTAAAAAAAATAAAAAATATTGCTCAAAATACATGTGCAATTAATAACTGTTCTCTTGATTTAGAAATAAGACCTGGATATCCCTCCACAATTAATGATATTAAGAGCGCCCAATTAGTTAAAGAAATTTTTGAGAAAACTTATGGAAAAAGTTCAATAAATAAGGATGAAAAACCAACTATGACGTCCGAAGACTTCTCATATATGCTTGAACAAAAACCTGGTGCATATATTTGGTTAGGTGCAGGAGAAAAGTCTGAGAAACTGCATAGTCCATATTATGATTTTAACGACGAACTTTTACCTATTGGTGCAAATTTTTGGGCAAGCTTGGCAGAAAACATTCTTTCAGAATAAAAACTTTATAAAAGGATTTCTCCTTTAATATATTTTAATGCCTCATTAGTTTCTGGTTTGTTAAAAAATGTCTTTGAATTTTTTTGCTCTATCACCTCACCTTTATTCATAAAAATTATATTTGTTGCTAATCTTTTTGCTTGAGCCATATCATGAGTAGTTAAGATTATACATGTGCCCTTTTTATTCTCTTCTAAAATTATATCTTCAATTAATTTTAAAGAAAACGGATCTAAGTTTGCTGTAGGTTCATCAAGAAGTAATATAGAAGGTTTTGTCAACAAAGCTCTCGCAAGAGATAGTCTTTGTTTTTGTCCACCAGATAGTAACCTAGCTGATTTTTGGTCATAACCACCTAACCCACACCTAACAAGACTATTTTGAATGATATTTTTATCAATGTTTTTATAAATATTAGCAATAAATTCCATATTAGATATGACATCTCTTCTCAATAAAGTAGGGTTTTGAAATACCAAGGCTTGCTTTTTTCTAATATCATCACTGTGAAGAAAAGAATTGAAAGTTATTTTACCTTTTTGGATATTAGTTAAACCATTAATAGTTTGTAATAAAATACTTTTGCCAGCTCCATTTGGTCCTATTACAGCAGTTATATCTTTGTCATGAATTTTAAAATTAATTTTATTTAAAATATTTACTGAACCAAAGGAAACTGACAAATTATCAGCTACGATAGGCGTTATTTTTTTTTGAGACGTTTTATCTTTTTTATACATACATGTGCCGTTTAGCATTCATCTTTATAGTGATTAATAAAAAGTTAGTAATCAAAGCTATAAATAAGAGAATAATACCTAAGGCTAAAGCTAGAGATAAATTACCTTTTGATGTTTCTAAAGCTATTGTAGTAGTCATAACTCTTGTTAAATGGTCAATATTACCACCTACTATTATAACAGCGCCCACTTCTGATATTGCTCTACCGAAACCAGCCAAAATTACCGTTAAAATAGAATATCTAGCATCATAAAGATAAGCCATAATTGCTTTATGGGCGGGTACTACCAAAGATGTAAAAAGATTTTTATACTCTTGACTAATTTCTTCAACAATCTGAGCTGTTAAGGAAACTATGATTGGCGTGATTAAGATCATTTGAGCAATTATCATAGCGGTTGGTGTATATAAAATTCCAAGCCATCCCAAAGGACCAGACCTAGAGACAATTAAATATACTACTAAACCCACAACAACTGGTGGTAAACCCATCATAGTATTAAATAAAATTAAAACACTATTCCTACCCCAAAAATTCTTTATCGCCAAAAGTGTACCAAGAGGTAAACCTAACAAACAAGAAAGCAAAAGTGATATCCCGCTTACCTTAAATGATAGAATTAGTATTTCAAATAGACTCTCATCAGTCGTTATAACTAATTCAATCGCCTTGTTTAAAGCTTCTAAAATGATATTCATATTCATCTTGATTTTTTATGTTTTAATATGCAATATTATGTTTATTTTACATAAATTGCAATTTATCATTATAATTAGAATTTAAAATACATGCTAAAACTAAAATTTATCATTTTTTGCACTCTACTTTTTTCAAAGCCGTCTTTAGGGGAAAACTCTATTATAGTACAGTCCACCACCTCCACTTATAATTCTGGCTTTTATAACTACATACTACCAATAATAAAATCCGAAATTAATGTAACCGCTCATGTTGTTTCAGTTGGAACTGGAGCAGCTTTAAAAAATGCTTCAAATTGTGATGGCGACGTAATTATAGTCCATGCAAAAAAAAGAGAATTAGATTTTGTAGAAAAGGGCTTTGGAGTAAAACGATTTAATTTAATGTACAATGATTTTATAATTGTGGGCCCTAAAAATAATTCGGCCAACATAATAATATCTGATGACCCTATAGAAGCTTTTGAGAAAATATTTAATACCTCGTCAATTTTTATATCTAGAGGAGATGACTCTGGGACACACTTTAAAGAAATGTCTATTTGGGAAAAAGCCAAATTAAAACCACGTCAATTTTCAGGTTCTTGGTATAGAGAGGTTGGCTCTGGCATGGGGGCAACTCTAAACCTTGCTAGCGGTATGGGAGGATATACTATAACTGACAGAGCTTCTTGGGTAAATTTTAATAATAAAAATGACTTAAAAATAGTTGCTGAAAAAAATAAATTACTTTTCAATCAGTACGGAATTATAATGGTAAATCCTTTAAAATGTCCAAATACCAATACAAATGATTCAAAGAAATTTATTAACTGGCTAATATCCTCATACGGACAAGAACAAATTAAAAATTTTAAAGTCAAGAATCAGCAGTTGTTTTTCCCTAATGCAAACTAGTTTATTAAACAACACATTGTTCTAGCGGCAAAACATATGAATTCTTCATTTCTTGTAAAGAAATACTTGAGGACATTTTGGTAAACTCAATTTCACCAATCAATTTTTGCTGAAATTTGTCATAATCTTCAATACTTGGAGCTACTATTTTTAATAAATAGTCTGCATCTGAACCAGTTAATCTATGCGCCTCAATGATTTCATCATGATTTTCTATCAAGCTTTGAAAACTAGAAATCCAGTCTTTTGAGTGGTGACTTACTCTTATAGATAGAAATACAACTATAGATAAATTTATTGCCTCGCGGTTTAGCACTATAGTTTTTGCAGAAATGACTCCATTCTCTTCCATTTTTTTTATTCTGTTCCAGCAGGGGGTTGCAGACACTCCTACCCTTTTGGAAATCTCAGATAAGGGCAGACCTGAATTTTTTTGAATCAGAGCCAAAATTTTTAAATCAACATCATCTAACATAAATCCTCCAAAAGAAAAAATTTTCTAAAATTAAGATTTATTAAAAAAAATTATTTAAATGTCAATATTTATTATTGCTATAAAAGAATATTTATCTATTTCATTTTCAAAAGGAGATTTGCAATGAACACATTTGTAATAAAAAAACTTAGGAAATTTTTATATAAAACATTTTTTTTAATTATTTCTTTGGCATTAGCTTCAAAAGCATTTTCAAATAACTTGAAGGTCATAACAATTGATTGTGCTTACTATAATCCTGTTAGCTTACTTATGAAAGATAGAAAATCTCTAGAAAGAGAATTTGAAAAAGATCAAATCAAAATTAGATGGGTTCTTTCTTTAGGATCAAATAAAGCACTTGAATATCTTAATGGAGGAAGTATAGATTTCGGGTCTACTGCTGGTGCAGCTTCAGTAATTGGTAGAGCTAACGGTATTCCTATAAAGGCCATATATGTTTATTCAAAACCAGAATGGACAGCACTTGTAACTAATAAAAGTAGTGGAATTAATAGTATAAGAGACCTTGTTGGCAAAAGGGTCGCCGTTACTAGAGGAACAGATCCTCATATTTTTTTATTGCAAGCCCTAGACAGCGTTGGATTAACTGAAAAAAATATAAAACCTGTTCTTTTACAACATCCTGACGGATACAGGGCATTGGTGAGTGGACAAGTTGATGCTTGGGCAGGTTTAGATCCTCATATGGCAAAAGGCGAATTAGAGACTAAAACACCACTATTTTATAGAAATGCCGACCTAAATACATATGGAATATTGAATGTTAGGGAAGAGTTTGCTTCTAAAAACCCTTTAATTGTAAATAGAGTGTTAAAAATTTATGAGCTCAACCGTAAGTATGCCATTGCTAATAAAAACGAGCTAAAACAATCTTTAATTAAAGCCGTAAAACTTAGTGATGATGTTGCAGAAAAACAACTAAGTGAAAGAACAGATATATCTAATCCACATATAGGCCCTAAACAAATAAACACTTTTTTAGCCGCAGGAAATATTTTACAAAAAATTGGTATAATAAAAGAATCAATTTCTATAGAAAATATTGTTAATGAATTAGTAGATACCAGTTATCTAACAAAGAATTAATTATAATTATTTAATATGTATTTAATTTTAAAAAACATAAATTTAAAGTTACAGGATAAATTTCCTAAATATTTATCCTGTAATTTAATTTATCAATTATCGCATAATATAATTGGTATTGTTCTTCCAATAATAATTATTATTATTTGGTATTTACTAACTATAACTGAAACTGTTCGAAATAATCTTTTACCTCCTCCGCAGGAAGTTATTGACGAATTATTAAACCTGTCTAGTGATGGCACTTTATTTTCCCATATTTTAATTACTTTAAGTAGAGTTTTCTATGGGTTTGTTTTTGGAGCTGTCGTCGCTACTATTTTGGGTGTAATAACAGGTGTTTCTCCAACTTTAAGAAGCTTTTTTGACCCAACCATACAAGCCTTAAAGGCCGTGCCTTCTCTAGCCTGGGTTCCACTATTTATTCTATGGTTTGGTATTTTTGAAGATAGCAAAATAGCTCTAATATCTGTAGGAGTGTTTTTCCCAATTTATTTAAATTTGATGATGGGAATAAGACAAATAGATAAAAAAATGATCGAAGTAGCTCATATTAATAACCTTAACTACTTCCAAACAGTTAGATGGGTTTTATTACCCGGAATTATTCCAGAATGGGTAACAGGTCTAAGGAGTGGACTTGCTCTTGGGTGGATGTTTGTTATAGCTGCGGAATTAATGGGAGCAAGTGAAGGACTAGGATATTTAATGATAGATGGTCAAATGACAGGAAGACCTGCTTTAATAATAGGGGCATTAATATTATTTGCAATCATTGGGAAAATAACTGATGAGATTTTATATATTTCAGCAAAACCATTTTTAAAATGGAAAGTTTCTTTAAACACAATGCAAGAAGAGGAAAATAATGCTTAAAATACATAACGTTTCCAAAGCTTTTAAGAACAATGATAAATCTGTCAATGTACTTGAAAATATAAACTTGTTTGTTGAAAAACAAGAAATACTATCCTTAGTAGGTCAAAGTGGATGCGGTAAATCTACATTATTAAGAATTATTTCTGGCCTTGAAAAAGCTTCATCAGGACATGTTAAGCTTTATGACGAAATTATAACTAAACCATCCTCAAGCATAGCTATGGTTTTCCAAGATCCACGCCTAATGCCATGGCTTAACGTTTTCGATAATATAAAATTATCAATACTGAATGATAATAAAGAAACCCAGAAATTTAAAATTAACAATACACTTAAAAAAGTTGGGTTGGAAAATGCTGGAGATTTATGGCCAAGACAACTTTCTGGTGGTATGGCCCAAAGAGTTGCTATAGCTAGGGCACTTGTTCAAGAACCAAAAGTACTATTACTAGACGAACCCTTTAGCGCTCTAGATAGCTTCACAAAGACAAATCTACATGAACATGTAAAAGATTTATGGTCTTCTTTAAAAATAACTATTGTTATGGTTACACATGATATTAATGAAGCCACAGGAATGTCTGACCGAATTTTAGTTCTTCAAAAACCAGTTAAAAATAAAGTTTCGAGAAATGAAATTATAAAAATTAATCAGCCAAGGTCATCGTATAAGAATGACGAATATAATGAATTAATTAAAAATTGTATTTTTAAGACAAATAATATTCAGACCGCTGCTTTCATTTAAGCTAAAGTTACAATGATGCAGTTATTCCACCATCTACATAAAGTATGTGGCCATTTACAAAGTCTGAAGCTTTAGAACTCAAAAAAATACTTGCACCAACAAGTTCTTCGACTTTTCCCCATCTTCCAGCAGGAGTTCTCTTTTCCAACCAAGAAGTGAACTCTTTGTCAGAGACAAGTGCTGCATTTAATGGAGTATCAAAATAACCTGGAGCAAGGGCATTACATTGAATCCCATATTTAGCCCAATCTGTTGCCATTCCCTTTGTAAGGTTACCTACAGCACCCTTTGTTGCTGTATATGGTGCTATCCCAGGCCTTGCTAATGAAGTCTGAACACTTGCTATATTAATAATTTTTCCATAACCCCGTTTAATCATATGTTTGGCAACAGCTTGGCCTACATTAAAAATGGAAGAGACATTTGTACTTAATAATTTTTCAAACATATCAGATGGGAAGTCTTCAAGAGGAGATCTAAACTGCATTCCTGCATTGTTAATGAGAATGTCAATTGATCCAAATTCTTCTTCAAAATCATCAATTTTATTTTTAGTCTCTTTTTGATCAGTAACATCAAAACATAATTGGTATAATCTATGTGAAGAGTTTAGAGATTTAGCTGCGTTATTTAACTTTTCTTTATTTCTTCCGTTTAGAACAATTTCAGCGCCAGCATCACTTAAGCCTCTAGCTAATGCATAACCTATTCCTTGAGAAGAACCTGTAATGAGAGCTTTTTTACCTTTAAGGTTAAATAATTCAATACTAGAAACCATTCTTTTCTCCAAATTTAACGTGTTGAATATATATAAATAATAAAATTATTGCTAATTTTCTCTCATAAACTTAATTTTAAATAATTATTTATTAGGAGACAGAATGAGATCCTTAAAAATCCATGGCCCTGAAGATCTAAGAATAGAAGATTATCCCTTAGAAAACATTTCACCTTATCAAGTTGAAGTCTCCATTGCTATTGGGGGTATATGTGGAACTGATCTACACTATTATAAACATGGAGGCTTTGGTCAAATAAAGTTAAAAGAACCAATGATTTTAGGCCATGAAGTATCAGGGTATATAAGTAAAATAGGATCAGAAGTATCAAACTTATCAATTGGCCAATTGGTTTCCGTGTCTCCATCAAGGCCGTGTAACAAATGTGATTTTTGTTTTAATGGACTCCAAATTCACTGTTCTAATATGCAATTTTATGGATCAGCTATGCCATTCCCACATATTCAAGGAGCATTTAGAGAAAATTTAATTGCAGAAGCTTATCAATGTATTCCTGCCGATGGTCTTTCTCCAGAAGAAGCAGCCATGGCTGAACCTCTTGCAGTTTGCTTACATGCTACCAAACAAGCTAAAGATATTTTCGGCAAAAAAGTTCTCATTGTTGGCTCCGGTCCAATTGGAACACTCTGTGTTTTATCTGCCAGGAGAGCAGGAGCAAAAGAAATTTTAGTTACAGACATTTCTGACAAAGCTCTAGAATATTCAAAATCAGTTGGCGCTGATAAAGTTATCAATAGTGCTCAAAATAAAAATCTAATTGAAGAACTACAAAGTGGAAAAGGTTATTTTGACGTTGCAATTGAATGCTCTGGCTCTCCTTCGGGAATAAGTGATGCGATTAAATGCTTAAAGCCAAGAGGAGAACTTATTCAACTTGGCTTAGGTGGTGATATACTAATGCCTTTAGTTGCCGTAACCACAAAAGAATTAACATTGAAAGGTTCTTTTAGGTTTCATTCTGAATTTGAACTGGCAGTTGAAATGATGAAAAAAAAATTAATTAATGTTAACCCTCTCATAACTCATAACATCCCATTCCAAAATGCTGAAGAAGGTTTTAAAATTGCTATCGATAAATATCAAAACAGTATGAAGGTTCAGCTAGATTTTAAGGATAATTAAGTAAAAAAAGTAAATATTGAAGTTCTTATTCCTAAAAAGAAAAAAAATAGAGTAATGATAATTGCAATTCCTAACAACCCCATACCTATCTCTTTCATCATATTATAGCTCTAACTATTAAAATATATTTTACCTAAATTTTTGATGTTGTATCCACGTAACTTGGATGCCATATCAGAAAATTCCTGTGTCTTACAAAAATTTATTAATTTCTGAAAAGGTTTTTCAAACCAGGATTTCCTATTGATTACCAAGTCAAATCGTTCAGTTACAATTGGAATAAATTGAAGACTATACTTTTCTGCTTCTGATGCCAAACCAAGGGTTAAGTCTGCTTGCCCAGTTAAAATAAGCATAACAGCATCATTTTCCGTAAAAGCAATCTCAGTACTAGTAAAGTCAGAGAAATCTAAATTTTTATTTTTTAAAAAAAATTTAAGATAATTTTCTGATCCCGAACCATTTTGTCGAGTAACCATCCTCTTACCCAAAAAATCATTTATGCAAGATTTTTTGGATCGACCATCATCTTTGAAAATCAACCCTCTATCTCTTTTAGCCCATTCCATTAATACAAAATGATGTTTATCTAAGTTTTTCTTTACAATAGAAACATTCCATTCATTTAAATGATTATCATAAATATGAAGTCCAGATGCCATGCCTTGATTTGCTCTAAACCTATTTAAACCATCTATACTTCCATCAAAAGACATTGCAATTCCTGATTTTGATTGTTTTACTGCCCATTCAAGAAGGGGATCATGGCTACCAAGTAAAACATCTGGGAGGTTTTGTTTAAAAATTACTTGCTCTTTTTCTCCTGAAATCCAATTAGTAATATCTTTTTTTGAGAATAATAATTTACCCATGACCTTGGAATATGGCACTTGATTTTTAGAGACTAAATCATAAACTTTTCGAGGCTTCACTCTTAAAAAAAGAGCTAATTCGTCAGTAGTAAGATAATCAGACAATAGTTATTACCATAAAAAATATTTAGTTTATTTTAACATTATATCCTATAATTAGTTAATGAAAAATCGATCATCAAATATAAAACGTTCATCTTTACCCCCAAATTTAGTTAATGAAAATGAAAATGGAGTAAGAATTAAAGTATATGTTCAAGGTCATATGATAGGAGCAGGAAAGATGGAACTTTTTCATTTGGTTGCTCAAAAAGGATCAATTCGATCTGCTGCAGACTCAATGGGAATGAGCACAAAAAGAGCTACCTTATTATTAAAAACTATCCAAGAAGCATTCCCCACTCCTATATTAGAAAAAAAAGGGGGGAACCAGGGGACTATTATTACTAATTTTGGACAAGAGCTTTTAGAAAAATATTTAAAATTAAATGAACATCTTTCTAATGAGTCAAAAGATTTTATTAATTGGGCAGCCTCAAAGCAAATTTTGAACAAAGGTTAGAAGATGAGTAAAAATAAAGAGTTTCATATTTCACCTGATTTAGATAACGATAACCTAACAGAAACAATAGAATGCTTAAACGAGTCTGGTGAAAAAATACAATTACCAGTTGTTAAAGAAATCCCTCTGACAATTTATCTTAATAAACAAGAAATCGTCACAGCTATGACTTTGGGCGACATGCCAGATCTTTTGGCAGTCGGATATCTCCTCAATCAAAACATGCTCAAAAGGGATGATATAATATCAGAAATTGACTATGACAAAGAATTACAAATTGTAGTTGTTAGAACTAATAGAAAAACTAACTATGAAAAAAAGATGGAAAAGAAAATCCGTACTAGTGGTTGTGCTGTAGGTACAGTTTATGGCGATATAATGGATGATTTTTCTTCTATTAATCTTGATAAAAAAGCAAAAATCAAAACCTCCTGGATTTATACTATATCTAAAAAGGTTAATACAAGACCCAGCTTATATCTTAAAGCTGGTGCTTTGCATGGTTGTGTATTATGCAAAAATGACTCCCCACTTATTTATGTTGAGGATGTAGGAAGACATAATGCAGTTGATAAGATTGCTGGATGGATGTTTTTAAACAAAGAGAAAGCAAGTGATAAAATCTTTTATACTACTGGAAGGTTAACCTCTGAAATGGTTATTAAAACTGTACAAATGGGAATACCAATTTTAATTTCCAGGTCTGGTTTTACGGAATCAGGTGTAAAGCTTGCAAAAGAGGCAGGTCTTACACTAATTGGTAGAGCCAAGGGTAAAAGAATGATTATTGCAAATGGAATTGAAAGAGTTGTGTTTGATACAGACATCAAAGATGTAAATAATAAGGATGTGATGTCTGCCCAAAGATCTCTAATTAATTAAAGGTTATATAATTTGGAAAAATCAAAAGAAATAATCCCATGCGTTATTTTGGCTGGAGGAAAAGGCAGAAGAATGGGAGGTAAAGAAAAGGCTTTAATAGAACTATTAGACCGACCACTATTATCCTATATTTTAGAAAAAGTTTCAGGCAAAGTTGCCCCAATAGCTCTCAACATTAATAGTAATATTGAGAAATTTGAAAAATTTGGTTACGACATAATTCAAGATCCAATAAAAGGACATTTAGGACCTCTCTCGGGAATTTTAGCGTCTTTATGCTGGGCAAAAGAAATTAAAAAAGATTGGGTAATGACACTACCATGCGACACCCCTTTTCTTCCTAAGAACTTAGTTAAATCTCTAGTCAAAGCTAAAGATGAAAACCCAGATGCTGAACTAATTATAGCTAAATCAAGAGGATTTAATCATCCAGTAATTGCCCTTTGGAAAGCTGATCTCAATAATAAGTTATTAACAGCATTAAAAGAAGGCATCCGTAAAATAGATATTTTTACTGCACAATTGAATAAAGCTTATGTAGATTTTGATAGTCTAGATGATTCAGATTTTGATCCCTTTACAAATTTAAATTCTCCTCATGACCTCATTATAGCTCAACAAATTCTAGGCAAATTACCCCCTTTATTTGGTTTAGCAGGATGGTCAGGGTCAGGTAAAACAACCTTGTTGACTAAACTAATACAGAATTTTACAAAAATTGGAATTAATGTTGGAACCTTAAAACATGCTCACCATAAATTTGATATAGATAAGCCAGGAAAAGATTCTTATAATTTAAGAAAGTCTGGTGCAAGACCAATGATTATTTCTTCAAAAGAACGGTTCGCCCTTATACAAGAAAACGACGAACATGAAGAAAGAAGTTTGTTTGAGATGTTAGAAATGTTTTCAAAAAAACCCCTAAGAAAATGTGATATAATAATTGTTGAAGGTTATAAAAATGAAAATATTCCAAAACTTGAAATTCATAGATCAGAAATACGCAAACCGTTACTTTTTGAGGATGATAAAAATATTTTTGCCATTGCGTCTGACAAACTCATAGAAACAAGACTACCCTTGTTTGATTTAAATAACATCAATTCTATAACAGATTATTTAATTCAAAAATTCAAAATCTCTTAAAATATCTTTGGAGACAATAATGGAAGAAAATAGAAATAATATTAAGCCTAAATTTTTAAATCTTTGGCCAACTCAATTTATGGAAATGTCACTCCCTGGTCATGAAACGGCCAACCCTGTCATCGCAGATATTGTTTTATCTAATAATGCAGATGAAGATAACATGACAGAAAATTATGTATCTCAAAATATTTTGAATATGGATCACCCAGCTATGTATTGGTTAAAACAATGCCTTGATCGCGCAATATATGATTACGCTATACAGTCTGGAATCAATTATGAATTAAAATGGTCTGTCCAAGGATGGGGAAATGTCAATATGAAGGGAGACTATCATAACCTTCACAATCATCCTCATTCATGGTTATCTGGAACATACTATATTAATGTCCCAGATCAATCTGATGCTGAAATTTTTCGATCAGATTTAAATCCAGCATCTATAAGTTTTTTTGACCCTAGACCACAAGCTAACATGAATTCTATAAAAGGAGATAAACAGGTAGACCCAGAACATAGAGTTTTACCTAAATCTGGAGACTT
>Ga0181584_10000993_pt1 | contig 21065 bp, 18 predicted proteins | sample 071ome_30_FD_132462 | JGI IMG/M metagenome (GOLD analysis project Ga0181584, IMG submission 132462) | Coastal salt marsh microbial communities from the Groves Creek Marsh, Skidaway Island, Georgia - 071406AT metaG (megahit assembly) | ecosystem: Environmental > Aquatic > Marine > Intertidal... | reverse complement strand
GGGCAGGCCACGGTGGAGGCACAGCTCCTCACGAACGTCGAAGGGTTCGAGCGCATCGTGGCTGGCGAGGGAACGGTGCAACCAGCCAACGGCTACGGGGACATCACCTGGTCCGATGAACTCTCCACCACCCGCGAAATCCAAACGGTCGATGGCCACTTCCTCGAGCTCGACGGCACCTGGTTCCTCCTTGATGGAGAGACCGGGGTGCCGACCAAAGTTGGCTTCACCCCGCTTGCCGGCCTCGAATCCGCCACCAACGTGATTCGTGTCGGAGAGGAGGAGGTGGTCGGCGTTTCCGCAACACGCTTCGACGCCAATCTCGACCCGAATGCAGGCCCAGCGACGATGGGCTTCAGCGGTGAAGAACTTACGGTCGTGAACGACGCAACCGATGCCTCACTCGTGGCGACGATCTGGATCGATGACGCTGGTCGCATCGTGCGGGTGCTCCGGGAATACTCCGCCAGTAGCCCCGACAGCGACCCCATTAGCGCTACCACTCTGTACCTGCTGAGCAATTTCACCGAGCCAACACCTATCGAGGTGCCGGAGACGGCAGATGCGATTCCTGCGCCTGCCTAAAGACACGCCCTCAAGAAAGCATCGATCAGAGGTCGGTCAAGTTCCCTGCGGTCAGGATGCTCCGGATGCCATTGGACTCCGATGGCCATCACGCCGCGATCATCCTCGATGACCTCCACGGTTTCATCTGGAGCTCGCCCGGTAACACGCAAGTCTCCCGCATCCTTGATGGCCTGATGGTGGAAGGAGTTAACTGTCATATCCACCGTGCCGTAGATATCGGCGATCATCGAGCCAGGCTCGAAACGAGCAGCATGCTCCACGAATACCAGTGGCGCTCGCTTGTGTTCAAGGTCCGTGACTTCCGGAAGGTGCTGATGTAACGCACCGCCGTGGGCGATCGCCATGATCTGCGCACCGCGACAGATGCCCAAGAAAGGCATACCCCGGTCCCGAGCCTTCTTGTACAAGGCGAGTTCGAGGGCATCTCGTGATTCTCGAGGCGAATCCGCCGTCTCATGGTGGTGTTCGCCGTACAGGCGTGAATCCACGTCAGCCCCGCCGGCTATTGCGAGCCCATCGACCCGACCCAGAACATCGCTGGATGTCATCGGCGGGATGAGCAAAACGTCGGCTCCAGCGTTATCGAAAACATCCAGGTACCAGCGCGGGATCAACGCTGCCTCAATACTCCACAGACCCCACTCCGCTGGCTCGAAATAGGTCGACAGCCCTATGACGGGACGACTCATGCAGTGGCCTGCTCGTCGCTATTGGCAAAAAAGCCCAGTCGATCGAGCACTTCGACGGCGTGCCGCCCACTTGCCGATATGTGCTGTTCCATGGAGCGCTGGGCCGCAAGCGTGTCCCGCCGCGTGAATGCATCGAGGATGTCCGAGTGCTGCTGCTCGGCATCCGCGAGCCACTCTGGGGGCAGTTTGTCGTAAGGCATCGGCAGGGATCGGGAGAGGAGGCCAAGCATCGAAAGGATGCGCTGGCTCTCGCAAGCGAGATTTATGGTGCGGTGGAATTCGTGATTGAGACGTTCCTGTTCGGCTACATCCTTGGTGTTGCTAAGCCGACGATCCAGGTCCGCTAACTGCTTCACTTGGGCGTCGTCCATTCGCACCACTGCCCGAGCGGCGGCCAGCCCGGCGACCTGTCCGAAGAGCTGATAGTGATCGATGACGTCTTCTCGACTGAATGTTGCGACGTATGCTCCACGCCGTGGAATGTTGTTCACCAGCCCTTCCTGGTCCAGCGAGATCAGCGCTTCGCGAACAGGCAGCCTGCTAACGCCCAACTGCTCGGCAATGGCGTCTTGATCGATGCGCTCGCCAGGTTTGAGGTCGCCAGACAAAATTGCCACGCGGATGTGCTCCGCCGCGTCCTCAGCGAGATTCCGCCGCCGACGGTTGCGCATGAGTCCTCCCTGAGCAGCCACCACTATTCCTCACCCAATTCCATCCACGTGGTCTTGATGTCGAGGAACTTATCCAATGCATGCAGACTCTTGTCGCGACCGAACCCCGATTGCTTGACTCCGCCGAAGGGTACGGTCAAGTCCCCTTCTTCGTAGCAGTTAACCCAGACCACGCCCATTTTGAGTCTCCGGGAGAAGCGGTGAGCACGGGACAGGTCATTCGTCCAAACTGCTGATGCCAATCCGTACGGCGTTCCATTCGCCAACGCAAGCGCCTGTCCCTCGTCGGAGAATGTGGTGATTGCTAGCACCGGGCCGAAGAGTTCCTGCTGAGCGAGCAGGGAATCCGGACGGACGTTGTCGACAACCGTGGGCGGGTAGTAGGCGCCGCCGGTGTCAGTAAGCACCGGTGCACCGCCACTGAGAAGTTCTCCACTCTGTGCTACACCCTCCTCCACCATGCCGTGCACGGTGTCGCGGTGTTCGGCGCTCACAACAGCCCCCAGCGGCGCGTCTTCGGCGAGCGGGTTTGCCGGCTGCATGGATGCGGCGATCGCCAATACGCGCTCGACAACGTCGTCGTGGATAGATTCATGCACGAGCAACCGGGATCCTGCGGTGCACATCTGTCCGGCGTTGTAGAAGATCGACCAGGCGGCCGTGCTTGCGGCCTTGTCCAGATCGGCATCGGGGAATATCACGTTGGCACCCTTGCCACCGAGTTCAAGCCACACTCGCTTCAGGTTTGACGTCGCCGAGTACTCCATGAACTTCCGACCCACGGCTGTCGAGCCGGTGAACGTCAAGACGTCCACGTCCGGATGCTCACCTAGCGCCCTGCCCGCCACATGCCCGAGTCCATTCACCACGTTAAGGACTCCCTCGGGGAGTCCAGCCTCCAACGCCAACTCAGCCAACAGCAGGGCCGACAACGGAGATTGCTCCGCGGGTTTGAGCACGACTGTGCACCCAGTCGCCAGCGCGGGAGCTACCTTCCAGGCCGCCATCGTGAGAGGAAAGTTCCATGGCACGACAGCGCCCACCACTCCCGCCGGCTCCCGCTGAATCAACGCGACACTGGATGTCGGGACATTGGGAATCTCGTCAAGGATTTTGTCAATGGCTTCTCCGAACCACTGGATGGTCCGCACCACCGCACGCATGTCGACATCGCGTGCCTCTCTCGCCGGTTTGCCCATTTCCAACGCATGAAGCAGAGCGAGATCTTCGCGGCGCTCGTGGCACAGCTGCGACCAACGGATCAAGATCGCCTTGCGGTCAGCGGGTGCAAGGCCGGACCACCGTCCATCCTCGAACGCCCGGCGCGCCGAACGTACGGCCGCATCGACCGTGGAGGCGTCGCCCGCGGCAATGTCCGCCACCACGGCCCCGTCAATGGGGCTGACTACCTCCAGGCGGTCTGGACCGGATTGCCAGGACCCGTCGATCAGCAGTTCCGTGCGATAGCGGATTCCCGCCAGGCGCGAGGCCCACTCGGGCGAAGGGGCGTAACCGGCGGTTGCCGAACTACCAGCGTGCTGCGTCATGGGCCATCCCAGGTGCTTGTATTTCTTATCAATGATACAAATTGACCGTGAAACTGTCCGGACCTTCAGACTACGACGATCTCCGGGACGGCGTCCGCCAGGTATGCGAGCCGTTCAACGGGGCCTATTGGCGTGGACTCGAGCCCGATTCCTACCCCGTGGAGTTCGTCCAAGCTCTCACCGACTCCGGATTCCTCGCCGCCTTGATCCCTGAGGAGTATTCCGGCGGTGGGGCCACACTGACCGAGGCTTCGGTGATCATGGAGGAGATCGCGGCGTCAGGTGGCAACCCGGCGGCCTGCCACGCGCAGATGTACGTCATGGGAACCGTTCTTCGTCACGGGAGTCCCGAGCAAAAGGCCGAGTACTTGCCACGCATCGCCGCTGGTGAACTCCGACTTCAGGCTTTCGGTGTGACCGAACCCGGAGCAGGATCGGAGACGACCAGGATTCGAACGAAGGCCACCCGAGTCCCCGAGGGTTGGCGCATCGACGGGCAGAAGATCTGGACGTCACGCGCCCTGTACTCGGACCTGATGTTGCTTCTCGCTCGCACCACACCTATCGAAGAGTGCGAGCGGCCCATCGACGGGCTCTCGACCTTCCTTTTCGATATCCGCGACCTTGCCGGGCTTACCATCTCGCCGATCCAGACCATGATCAATCACAACACAACCGAGGTCTTCTTCGACGGCGTCGTGATCCCCGAAACAGCGTTGATCGGCGAGGAAGGCAAGGGCTTTCGATACATCCTGGATGGCATGAATGCCGAACGGATTCTCATCGCTGCGGAGTGCATAGGTGACGGACGCTTCCTCTTGCAGAAGGCCACCGACTACGCCAATACCCGTGAGGTATTCGGCGGACCTATTGGAGCCAATCAGGGGGTGCAGTTCCCTCTGGCGCGCGCCTACGCACAACTGTGCGCAGCCGACCTCGTTCGATTCGACGCTGCTGCCCGCTACGACGCCGGTGAGAAGTGCGCAGCACAGGCGAACATGGCCAAACTTCTTGCATCCGAAGCATCCTGGGCCGCTGCGAATGCGGCACTCGACACCCACGGCGGATTCGGATTCGCCGTCGAGTACGACGTCGAGCGTAAGTTCCGCGAGACACGGCTCTACCAAGTCGCTCCCATCAACAACAACTTGGTGTTGGCCTACCTCGGCCAGCACGTGATGGGTCTGCCAAAGTCATACTGACCGGGCGGCTACCTGCCTAGCGTCGCTCGCCCACGCTGGCGTATTGCCGTGATCGTCGCTTCATCGTGCTCACCGAGCGCAGGAACCGCGCCGAGCGGGGTGGGCAGACCATTGATCACGAAGGGCGGATCGAACATCTCAAGCGGTCCGTGTTCGGTGTTCACCTCGTGGAAGCGATCGCGCGCACGTAGCTGATCGTGCTGCCAGACAGCCGGCAGGTCGTTGACCCAAGCGAAGGCCGTTCTCCCAGATTCCAAGCGAGCGATGGACTCGTGCGCCGGAAGACTCAACGACACCTCGCGGATGCAATCCTCGAGCTCCCCAACGTTCTCCAGTCGAGCTGGGTTGGTGGCGAATCGGGGATCATCACCCAACGCGGCGTCGCCAAGAAAGTGCTCTGCCATAGACCGCCACTCGGCGTCGCTTTGCACTGCGATGAGGAGCGTGCGCCCGTCAGACAAAGGAAACGTTCCGTACGGAGCGATGGCGTGATGCCGGCGACCGGTCCGTTCAGCCTGGCCTTTGCCGTAGACCGCCGCGTATAGCGGGGCCGATAGCCATTCCACCAGACTGTCGAGCATCGCGACTGAGATTTCTGCACCCTCACCCGTCCTTTCGCGGCGAGTCAGGGCAGCCAGGATGCTGGTGAGCGCGTACATCCCGGCAGAGATGTCAGCAACGCTGAAGCCGGTCTTGCTCATGTCGCCATCACCATTCACGGAGAAGGCGCCAGCTTCCGCTTGTATCGCGAGGTCGTAAGCCTTGTCACCCTCGCGTGGCCCACCACTCCCGTATCCGGAGATCTCGCACGCGATCAGTGACGGGAATCTTCGGTGCAATGTCGCGGCCTCCAAACCGCGACGCGCAGCCGCATCGGCCGACATGTTGTGCAAGAAGACATCGGCACCGGCGATCAACTCATCGAGCAGACCCGCGTCCGCAGGATCGGCAAGATCAACCGTCACCGATTGCTTGCCACGATTGGCCCACACGAAAAAAGCCGAGTTTCCCTTGGCCACCGAGTCATAGCGTCGAGCGAAGTCGCCTTCGGGACGCTCGACCTTGATCACGGTGGCGCCCAAGTCTGCGAGCTGACGACTAGCGAATGGCGCCGAGATCGCCTGCTCGAGCGTTACTACCGTTATCCCGGCGAGCGGGCGGGCGTCAGCGATCATGACCCACATTCAACTCGTCGAAGAACCAGTCCACGAGGCGTCGGCAATTGTCATCGAGTTCTTCATTGCGCGCCTCGAGAGCCTCCAGAAGCTCAGCGGCTGTGGTGCGCTGGGGAATGTGGTCGGCGCCCACGGTGGTCCACATGCGCACGAGTTCTACGTCGGCTTCCGGATGAAACTGGGTTCCGATCGCCGATCCGTGGCGGAACATTTGAATGGCGTTCTCGTTCCGCGCCAACACCTCCACACCGCCCGGGAGTTCCATTCGATCCTCGTGCCACGTGAACCAGGGGCCGGCCGGCACCGGGGCGGTGAGCGCCTTGAATTCGACCAAGCCGATCTCGTCATGGTTGGGACCTGATGGGACGACCGCGCCGCCGAGTGCCTCGGCCAGCAACTGACCTCCGAAGCAGACCCCGAGATACGGGGTGTCTGACTCCACCAACGACTTGATGAAGGCGACCTCCGGCTCCACCCATCCGCGGGATTCGGGGGCATGGGCGTTGGAGAAAGACCCGAAGGCGATGACGGCGTCGAAATCCTTGGCATCGGGAAAGGCGGTATCCGGATGATCCGGATCCTCGAGCACTACATGCAGGTCGACTTCGACCCCCCGGTCTGCCAGGAGACGGCCGATGCGTCCTGGTGCCGCTTGGGGTTCGTGAGAGATGAGAAGGATGCGGGTCATCACATGGTCGCGCGGTAACGCGAAATCTCCCAGTCGCTGACCCGACCTTCCGGGGTGTCTGCATTAGCGGCGAATTCGTCGGCTTCGCGACGCTGCATAAGCAGGTAGTTGTCGACGAAGGTGTCGCCGAACACTCCACGCGTGAATGGAGTGTCGAAGTTGTCGATCGCACCTTCGAGGCTCGCGGGAAGCCGCTCCCACTGTTCATCCGCGTGCGGATCACCCACTACCTGTGGGATCAGCTCACCTTCGCCCTCGAGGCCCTCGGCACCGGCCGCGAGGCACCCGGCGAGCACGAGATAGGGGTTGGCATCCGCAGCGGCCCAACGGACTTCAAGTCGATTCGCCGGCCCCGCACCAACGATGGACCGCACCCCTACCAATCGGTGGTCCAGCCCCCAGGTGACTTGGGTGGGTGAGAACGAGTAATCCTCCACCCGCTTGTAACCGCTCACCGTTGGCGTCATCACAAGTTGCAGATCCTTGTGGTGGGCCAAAAGCCCGGACAGGTACTTGCGCATCGTGGAATTGCCGAGGACTGAATCCTCATCGCTTTCCGCGAAGACGTTCTTTCCGTCTTTGGTCAAGGACTGGTGGACATGCATGCCGTTGCCAGCTTCCAGCAGATAGGGCTTAGCCATGAAAGTCGTGTTCAGCCCGTGTCGCTTAGCCACCAGACGAACGATGTATTTGAACAAGACCGTGGCATCGGCCATCTCCAATACCGGGCCATATCGAAGATTGATCTCCGTCTGACCTGGTCCGTACTCGACATTGCTGGCCTCGACTTCGATTCCCGTCTTCCGCAGCGACTCGCGGATGTCCAGCATGAAGTACTCCATCTCCGCACCTCGAACGATGGAATAGCAGTTGATGTCGTTGTACAGCGGCTCCCAGTCAGCGGTGTAGAAGTGGCATTCGAGTTCGGTCGCTGCATCAATGCCATAGCCCATATCCGACAGGCGCGCGATCTGCCGCTTGAGCATCAGGCGGGCGTCCATCTCAATCTCGCGGTCCGACTCTGGGTGGTACGTGTCGCACATGACCACCCCGACACCATTAGTCCACCCTGCGATGCGGAAGGAATCCGGGTCCGGAACTGCGTGCATGTCTGGGAAACCGTCGGTCTCGTCCACCCACGGGGTTCCGAAGATGAAACACGTGGGGTCCCAGGTGTAGACCACGTTCGCGATCGCAAATCCAGATCGGCGCAGGAATTGCTTGACCGGTAGGCGCTTGCCGCGCGGCATCCCCCAGGTGTCGACGAAGACGCACTCCACGGTGTGGACGTCGTTCTCGTGACACAACCGCTCGACCCGTTCCCAGTCGCCTGTGGCGTGCGCCATGTCCCTCTCCCTTGCTTCCTGCGCCGGCATTTTGGATACTTGATAAACCTAGTGCGTCGAAGTCCCTCTCGTCGCCCGAACAGCGCGATCGATCCACCTGCTCGAGCCCCCACCAGAACCCGGGCCAGAACACCGGCCAGAACAGGAGCCCCGATGCGAGCCATGGTCCTGACCGAGCCCGGTCACGGAGTACACGCCCAGGATGTCGCCGATCCGGTCGCCGTAGCCCAGGGCTCGGTCGTCGACGTTCTGGCGTGCGGGATCTGCCATTCGGACCTCCACGCGGCGGCCGGGGACTATCCCACGGCCCTGCCCATCATCTTGGGGCACGAAGTGGTGGGTGAGCACCCCGACCTCGGTCCTGTTCTCGTTTACGCCTGCTGGGGTTGCCGACAGCCGGGCTGCTGGGCGTGCGAATCCGGGCAAGAGATGATCTGCCCCAACGCCACCGAGGCCGGTCTGTTCAAGAATGGTGGCTACGCGGAGAAGATGGCCGTTCCCGATGACGGCTATCTGATCCCCATTGGCGATCTTGACCCGGCCCGCACAGCGCCCTTGGCCTGTGGCGGGCTCACCGCGTACCGCGCCGTGGATCACACGCTCGAGCGGTTGTCACGTTCATCCGCTCCACGCGCTCTGGTGATCGGCGCCGGGGGACTTGGTCAGTTCGGTCTGCAGTTCCTGAAGATTCGCTCCGATGCGAAGGTGACGGTGCTGGATGCATCCGAGACCAAACGGCAGGTCGCCCTCGACCTCGGTGCCGACGCGGCTGTGGCACCCGACGAACTCGAGGGGCATTTCGACACAGTGATCGACTTCGTCGGCGCCGAACCCACGCTGGCCGCTGCTCGCGATCATGTGGTCCGACAGGGCATGGTCGTCGTGGTCGGTCTCTATGGCGGGAGCATCCCGTTCGGCTTCGGCAAAGTTCCCCACGAGACGACATTCATGACCTCGGTGTGGGGTACCCGCGCGCAGTTGGGTGAACTCGTCGAACTGGCTCAGGCGCACGAACTCGCATCGCCCGTCGAGATCCTCCCCCTGGACCAGGCCCAAACCGCTCTTGATCGACTCACGGCCGGCGACGTCGCTGGCCGATTCGTCCTCGATCCTCGAAAGGTATGAAATGACCATCCAGGAATTGGACGTCGCCGATATCGACATCACCGATCCAGCGACCTACCGGAACGGCATTCCACATGAGGTATTCGCGTGGATGCGCGAAACCGAGCCGGTCGCCTTGCGCTACTTCGAGGGGCGCCCCTACTGGGCTATCACGCGGTACGCCGATCTCACCACCGTTACCCGCGATCCCAAGACTTTCTCGAGTGCTCGGGGAATGACGAACCTTCCTGACTTGACCGAAGACCAGATGAATGCCCGTCGCTCCATCATCGACACCGACGCCCCCGAGCATGTGCGGCTGCGCAAGTTGGGCATTCCAGCTTTCACCAGCCGCAAAGTGAAGGGCTACGAGGAAACCACCCGGGAAATCACCGAAGCGCTGCTGCGCAACGCACTCGAACAAGAGAACGTGGACATCGTCTCGGCAATCTCGGCTCCACTGCCCATCCGGGTGATCGTCGGAATCCTCGGTGTCCCCGAGGAGGACACCGATTTCATGGTGCAACTCTCCGATGAACTCATCGATTCCAGCGGTCTCAGCGCCGATGCCTACGGAAACACCACGCCGCTCGAACTCCTGCCCTTTAGTTCCCCCGCCTCGCATGCGCTCTTCGAGTATGGCGCCGAACTCGGACAGAAGCGTCGAGAAGAACCGCGAGATGACCTCGTCACCACCTTGGTCCACACCGAAGTCGAGGGTGATCGCCTGAGCGACTCCGACTACAAGAACATGTTCCATGTCCTCGTCTTCGCGGGGAACGAGACCACGCGAACGGCCATCAGCAATGGCATCCGAGCGTTCATGGACAACCCCGATCAGCTCGAACTACTTCACAAGAGACCCGAACTCATCGAGCAAGCTGTCGAGGAGATCATCCGCTACGCGACGCCCGTCCTGCACATGCGTCGCACCGCAACAATGGATACCGAGATCGCCGGAGTGCCGATCAAGGAAGACGACAAAGTCGTGATCTGGTACGCGTCGGCCAACTTCGACGAGCGGGAATTCGCAGATCCGCTGGCATTCGACATTACCCGGCCGATCAAGCCCCCCCAGGTGTCCTTTGGCGCCAAAGGTCCGCACCACTGCCTCGGCGCGCCACTGGCCCGGATGGAGATCCGGGTGCTGCTCGAGGAGATCGTGAAGTCTGGGGTTCGCTTCGAGGCCGCGGGGCCGACGATCCGTACCCGTTCCAACTTCGTCAACGGCATCGCATCACTGCCCGGACGCGTGTTCGCCAACTAGACCGCATAAAGCATTGGGGCGCCCCGAAGGGCGCCCCAATGTTCGATCTGATTCGTTCTACGAAGCGAAGTTGTGCACCGCGTCGTAGTTCTCCTTGCCCTTGCGTGCAACTCCCACGACCAAACCGATGATGAACATCGCGAAGGGCAGTAGCACGAGAATCCAACCCAGGGTGTTCAGTTCCCAAGCATTGGCTTCTTCGGTCGAGGACGTTCCGGAGAACAGATTGAAGTGGGCCATCAAGAGGTATTCGCCAACGGTCAGGCCGATGATGGCCAGGACCGGAGCGATCTTGGTGTGCCACAGGCGGGTGTCTTCCTTGGTGCGAGCGAAGTACACGATCACCGCGATGCTCACCATGATCTCGGTGAGCACGATGGCGATGACAGCGACGCCGCCGAACCAGTAGAAGATGTTGAGGATCGGATCCCACGTAAAGATGATGCCCAGCACCGTGATGATCACACCCAGCACCGTCACCAAAGCGGTGGCCGTGATGGGAGCCTGGGCTCCGTTCGTGTGATCAAGCTTCTTCGGCAGGACGCCCGCACGACCCATGGCGAAGAAGTAGCGGGCCGCACTGTTCTGGAACGCCAACAGAGCTGCGAACAGCGAGGTCAGGATGAGCCAACTGAAGGCCTCCGTGAGCCAAGAGCCGACGAACTCAGTGCTGAGTCCGAACAGGATCGCCGACGGGTCAGACAACGGCACACCGTCGATCGCCGTTACTTCGAAGACTTTGTTCTGGATATCGGTAGCGCCGAGACCTGAGACGAGTCCGAAGCCGATGACGCCGAAGAGCACGGTGATCAAGAGCACCGAGGTGTAAGTAGCCCGCGGGACCGTCTTCTTCGGATCCTTCGACTCCTCGCCGTAGATAGCAGTTGCCTCAAAGCCGATGAACGAAGCCAACGCGAATGCGAAAGCGATGCCCACGCCACCAGGCACAACTTCACCAAGAACGGATGCCGGTGAGAAGGACGCGCCAAAATCGAGTCCATCTGGTCCACCACCCTGGAAGATGATTGCCAACGCTACGAAGACCAGGCCCAGGAGCTCCACGGTCAGAAGCACGCCAAGAACCTTCGCGCCGATGTCCACTGATGCGGCAGACAGCGCGAAAACGATCGCGAGCATGATGAACGCGTAAACCCACCAGGGCAGCGCGAGACCGAACTTCGCCTCCATTTGGAAGGTCATTTGGCCAGAGATGAAGCCAAGGACAGCCCACATGACTGCGATATACGCGGCGACTGAGGCGAATGCTGAAGCGACACCCCAGTTGATGCCCAGACCGCGGCCGACGTACGCGAAGAACGCACCGGTGTTGGTGACGTAGTGCGACATCGTCGCGTAGCCGACGCTGAAGAGCAGCAAGATGATGCCGACGGCCACGTACATGCCCGCGGCACCGGCACCTACGCCAATACCCATCGCCACGGGAAAAGCACCGGTCATTCCAGCGAGCGGTGCGGCCGCGGCCACAACGAAGAACACGATGCCGATAAGGCCCAAAGTGCCCTTTCTCAGCGACGTCGACTTGGTCTCTGGATCACCAGGCTGAAGCCCCTGGTCAGACTTGGGGAGATTCTCCCTTTGGGACATGGTTCCTCCACGGTTGTCCGATAGTCCGTCGGTCCTCCTCACGAACCGAACGAAAGCACTGTTCTGTATCAGATATACGCAGTCAAGCGACTTGCCCGAAGTCGTGACGACTTAAGATTGTGTAAATTTTCACAAGCGCTCAATTCCGTAGCCGGAAGCGTTGAAGCTTCCCGGTGGCCGTCTTGGGTAGGGCCTCGACGAACTCCAGAATGCGCGGGTACTTGTAGGGCGCAATGTTCGCCTTCACGTGATCTTGCAATTCCCGTCGAAGATCGTCCGTCGGGGAAATCTCTGCGGCAGGCACGACATATGCCGTGACCACCATGCCTCGGTCTTCGTCGGGCGTTCCCACGACGGCCACTTCGGCGACTGCGTGGTGAGTCAACAAGGCGTTCTCCACTTCTGGAGCTGCGATGTTGTAGCCACTGGACACGATCATGTCGTCGGCCCGAGCCACGTACTGGAAGTAGCCGTCTTCGTCCATCACGTAGACGTCCCCCGTTAGATTCCATCCCTCTTGGACGTAGTTGGCCTGACGCTCATCGTTCAAGTAACGGCAACCCGTCGGGCCTTGCACTGCAAGCCGTCCGGGCGTGCCGGGCTCGACCGGCTGCATGTCCTCGTCCACGATCTGCGCCCGATAACCGGGAACAACCTTCCCCGTGTAGCCCGGGCGAATATCACCATCACTCGCCGAGATGAAGATGTGGAGCATCTCGGTAGCCCCAATTCCATCGATCAACGCAATACCAGTTGCGTCGAACCAGGACTGCCAGGTGGCCGCGGGCAGCGTCTCACCCGCCGAGATGCAGCGTCGCAATGAGGAAACGTCGGCGTCGGCGATCGCGGGCAGCATGGCTCGGTAGGCGGTTGGTGCGGTGAAAAGACAGGTGATGCGGTGCTTTTCGATCGCGTCCAACACTTTTGGGGGGGCGCCTGCCTCCAACAAAACTGTGGTCGCACCCACCCGCATAGGGAAGACGACTAGACCTCCCAGCCCGAAGGTGAACGCCAGTGGAGGGCTTCCACTGAAGACGTCGTCCGGATCGGGCTTGACTACGTGAGCGCTGAACGTGTCGGCGATCGCGAGAATGTCTCGGTGGGCATGCATGGTCGCCTTCGGGCGACCCGTGGTGCCCGACGTAAAGGCAAGTAGCGCGGTATCACTCGCCGCGGTCTCCGTCGGCTCTGCTGAAGACGTAGCGGCTCGAGCCCGGACTTCCATCGATTCCGGTGAGGCGTCCCCGTACGTGATCGTCAATCCCGCGAAAGACGTAGCGGACCAGTCCTCACAGAAGCGGTGATCGACTAGGGCGACCGACGGTTGTGCAATCTCCAGCAGTGCATCAAGTTCGCTTGTTCGGAGCATCGGAATGGTGGTGACGACCACTCCGCCAACCCGTAATGCAGCGAGCCAGCAGACCACCAAGCGTCCGTTGTTGGGGCCACGCAACAAGACTCGATTGCCGGGCTCCACTCCCACGTCTCGCAGGAGGGCTGCCACGGCTTGGACATCGTCGAGAAGTTCCTGATACGTCCATGTTCCGTCGTCCGCAACAACAGCAGTGTGATCTCCGCGGCCAGCCGAGACGGTCTGATCGAGAAGTTCCACGCTGGCGTTCAGCTGAGATGGGTACTGCAACTGCGGAAGTTCCCAGAAGAATTCCGGCCACTGCTCGCGCGGTGGCAGGCGATCCGCTGTGAAGGTATCGGCGTGTGCCGAAACCCCCGCGAACCGATCAGTCATACAAGTGTGCCTTCCCGATGCGCTCGACCGTAACTTCACCGCTCCACGGAAGCATCAAGGCACCCAGCCGAGAGTCTCGATACATCCGCTCAAGTGGAAGGTGCTTGAGCATCGACTGACCGCCACAAACCCGGACCGCGATCCTTGCAACTTCATTGGCGTTCTCCATGACCGTGTTCACCGCCGCCCACGCACTGACCATCATGTCCTCGTCTGGGTCAAGGTAGGCGTCGTCCAGAACCGAATAAAGCATCGCGCGGCTCTGCTCGTACTTGATCTGCATCTCCGCCCAACCCATTTGCTTGACGGGGTTGTCGCGTCGGGCAGTTCCCGAAGCCGCTCCGGGAAGCTCGCCGCGCAGGTAGGCACGGGTGAAGTCGAGTATGCCGTTGGTCAGCCCGAGGTAACTCGGGGCGAGTGACATGAACAGATACGGGTAGCGGTTTGCCGCTTGGTCATACATACCCCCGGGCATGATCTCGTCGTCATATGCGACGAATGCTTCCTTCAACAACAGAGTGCGCGAAACGGTTCCCCGCATTCCGAGCGGATCCCAATCGTCCACTATCTCCACTCCGTCCGAGTCAGCGCGGACTGAAAGCAGGCGCAGGAATTCCTCGCCCGGCACCTGGCAGGTGACGTTGTAACGATTGGCCGCGCCCGATAAAGACGCGAAAATCTTTCTGCCAGTGACGCGGTAGCCCCCCTCGACCGGCTCCGCTTTGGTAGCCACCCCGGCTAGCGCACCTGGGTTGAGGCCTTCGCTGAATGGTTGCGAGTGGATCTCACCGTCCTCGACAACACCGCGGAACATCTCCGCACGACGACGCTCATGGGTTTCCCGCTCCTCCGGAGTCATGTCCAGAAGGTCGCTGACCTCGCCGGCCCACAGCATCGTCGCGTTGTGCATGTTGAAAGTCAGAGCAGTGGACCCGCAATAACGACCGATCTCCGCGGACACTCGAGCGTAGTCGGCGAAACTCGCACCGAGACCGCCGTACTGCTTGGGCACACACACGGCCAGCAGGCCGGTGCGCCGGAAATCATCAAAGTTTTCGAACGGGAAAACGGCGTTGCGGTCGATATCGACGGCACGCTCGCGCATGGCGGGACCGAGATCTCGGACAATCTGCACGAGCGCATCGCGGCTTTCCTCATCGAGCCGGACCGGACGGTCTGCACCAGTGTGGGCGCGGGCACCTTCATGGGAGGCAACAGGTGGGGTCATGCGGCGATGTTGATGGACGGTCGCGACTTTGTCAACATCGTTGACAAAGTCGCGACATGGCACCTAGCGTTCCGTGACGTGGCCGCCCTGGATGTCGATTCTTCCCCCGTCGCATGGCGCGAGGCGGGTAACGGTCCGACTGCTGTATTCCTGCATGGACTCGGCGGGGGGAGGACGGCCTGGCGACCGCAGTTGGCCGGGCTGTCGGACCACCGACGCTGCGTCGCCTGGGATGCCCCCGGCTACGGGGAGTCGGCCCGCGTTTCGGCCACCAGTTTCGGTGCCTACGCGAATGCCGCGGTCGACTTCATCGATACGGTGAGCCCGGAAGCACCCGTGGATCTCGTGGGCATGAGTTTCGGCGGGATGATCGCGCAGTACGCGACCGCCCAGGCACCGGCGCGAATCCGCACCCTGACGCTCCTGTGTACCAGCCCTAAGTTCGGCCTCGACGGGACCGACCCAGATGAATGGCGAGCAAACCGGCTTTCCGGGCTGGAGGCCCTGGGAAGCCCCGCGGCCGCCGCACCCGCGATCTTGTCCTCACTCGCCGGTCCCAACGGAGCGCATGTCGTGCCCGAAGCCGTCGAAGCCATGTCTCGCGTACCACTCGCGGGCCTACTCGACTCGCTGAGCACGATCGCGAGCCACGACACTCGAGCGATACTCCCGACCATCGGCGTGCCCACGTTGATCTTGGTTGGTGAACTCGATGAGGAGACGCCGGTCGCCTACGCCCAGGCCATCGACGACCTCCTGCCGAACTCCCGTATGGTCGTGATTCCCGGTGCAGGACACTTGTTGAACCTGGAAGCACCTGAAGAGGTCAACGCACTCATGCTCGAGCACTGGTCCTCGCATCTGAAGGAGTCCTCATGAATACCGCAAACTCCGAGTGGCGCTGGATAAAACGGTTCGCCCAACAGTTCCAGCTCAATGGCATGAAAGCCGGCGATGAAGTCGTCATCTTGTCTGAGAGCGCCAGCCGCCCGGAACTCGTGGCTACGTCGATCCTCGCTGCCGAGTACCTCGGCGCGAAGCCCTTCGAGGTCGTCATGCGCACGCCAGCCAACGGCGGACCGGTGGCCCTGCGTTCCACCGGAACATCTCTGGCACTCAAGGGACAGGCGGGCGCAGTCGCCGCCGTCTCGTCCGTCCCGCTCGTCATCGACGTCACAGTCGAAGGACTCCTGCACTCGCGCGAACTTCGCGACATCCTCGGTGCCGGCACATCCGTCTTCATGATCAGCAACGAACACCCGGAAATCTTCGAGCGACTTCCTCATGATGAGGTCATGGCGGAACGGGTCGCAACGTCCCATGACTTCATGAGGAAAGCAAAAGTCATGCGCGCCACAAGCGACATGGGTACCAACATCGAGGTCGAACTCGCCGACGCCTTCACCGCAGGTTCCACAGGAGTGATCGCCGGACCCGGGGAGATCGCGCACTGGCCGGGCGGGCTGGTTCTGGCGTTTCCGGCCAGACACCGAGTCAACGGTCAGATTGTGCTCGCTCCTGGCGACATCAACATCACTTTCAAGCACTACGTTCAAGACCCGATCACGCTGACGATCGAGGACGATTACGTCGTAGCAATCGAAGGCAAGGGCTACCAGGCGGACATGTTGAAGTCCTACATGTCGGCGTTCGATGAAGATGCCTATGCCACTTCGCACATCGGGTGGGGGATGAATCCCGCGGCACGATGGGATTACCTCGAGTTGTACGACAGATCGCAGTTCAACGGAACCGAAGCGCGCGCATTCGAAGGCAACTTCATGTACAGCACGGGTGCTAATGAGAACGCCGAGCGCTTCAGCGTTTGTCATTTCGACATTCCCATGCGCAACTGCAACGTCTTCCTCGATGATCATCAAGTCGTCAACACAGGGCGCCTCACCGGCGTCGCTGCAGGTGAGGAGATCTAGGTCGTGAGCGAGCAGATCGACATCGTCTTTCCCGACCTCTTGGGCTTGGCACATGGGAAAACCGTTCCGGGTAGTCGGCGTGAACACCCCACGCACTACGCCATCACAGTGATGGTCCAGGGACTCGATCTCGAATTCCTCGAGACCGCCAACTACTCCACCAGCGCCGGCTTTCCGGATATGGAAGCCCGGCTCGATGCGTCGTCGGTGCGGCCTTGGCGAGATCGGCAGATCGGCCTCGCGCACCTGCACTTCGCCGACGGCCGCGACCTTCCGCTGGACTCCCGACGTGCATTGACTTCAGTTGTGGACAGGTGGAGAGCACGAGGGCTCTTCCCCGTGACGGGCTTCGAGATGGAGTTCTTCCTCCTTGAGCAGCGTTCACCCCTCACCAAACTCCCCGTGCCAGACCATCGCGTGTACGGCATCGGTCCGGGGGCCGACCCGACACGAACTCTCGAGAAGATCGTGGCACTCGCGCACGAATGTGAGCTGCATCCCGAAGGAGCCAACAGCGAGTTCACCCCCAGCCAAGTCGAGGCCTCACTTCACTACCAAGAGTCGCTTAAAGCAGCCGACGCAGCCTTCCTATTTCGCATTCTTGCCCGAGAGATCGCACGTGAGCAGGGAATCGACATCACTTTCATGGCCCGTCCGTTCAATGATGCCGTCGGCAGCGGTCTCCACGTCAACACCAGCCTCAACGACGAGAGTGGGAAGAACGCGTTCATCGACGAATCCGATGCCGATGGCATCTCACCACTCATGAAGCACTTCATCGCTGGCTTGATCGACCACCATGAGGCGCTCGCGGCATTCGCAGGACCAACTGTCAATTCCTACAAGCGTCTGACGCCCGGGATGCTGTCGGGCTACTGGGCTAACTGGGGATGGGACAACCGCATTTCGACCGTCCGCGTACCCGGACAGCGTGGTGCGGGAACCCGTGTCGAGCACCGAATGGCCGACGGCACCGCCAACCCACACCTACTCACCGCCGCCATCTTGGCGGCCGGGCTGTCCGGGGTCGAACGGGAACTCCCGTTGCCCGATCCTCAGCTGGGAGACGCCGATGCCGCGCCCAATACCGATCGCCACACCCCACACTCACTGGCCGAGGCTCTCGACGCGCTGGAACGCGACGATGAACTCAAGGCTTACTTCCATCCGGATCTGATCGAGGTGTACGTCGATCTCAAGCGCAAGGAGATCGGTCGCTGGGACACGACGGTCACCGATTGGGAGCAGGCTGAGTATTCCCGCGTTTACTAGGTGTTCTTTCTCGTCGCCGCGGTGATCAGACCGGTGAGTAACGCCGACAGCCCGGCCTCGAAGACCGCATTACTGGACGGATAGAGCGAGGACGACGCCGCCACGGTTGTGGGGAAGCGTTGGGGATCGAGATTCCGGTAGTCAGCGCGCCACTTCTGGTAAGTGGCCGTTCTGTCCGAACTGGCAGCAGCGAGCGGGGCATCCAGCCAGGCCGATCCCAGCGTGTATTCGATGATCGCGTGATAGGCGACCACTGCTCGGTCGGTGTCGAGACCGGCACGATTCAGCGCATCGAGCACGATTTCGGTGATCCGTAGCTCGTTATCCCTACGCGTGGGGCCGGCCGCGACAATGGGTAACACCACCGGACTCTCGATCAGGGTCGAGCGCAAGCGACCGCACAGCCGGATGATGTCCGAGTAGGCATCCTGCGATGCCAGAAATCCTCGGGTCACCGGATCCATCGATCGGTCGCCCACCTCCAGGAGCAGATCGTCCTTATCGGAGAAGTGCCGGTAGACGGCTGAGGGATCTACGCCCAATCGATCACCAAGGGCCCGCATCGTGAAGTCCGCCGAACCGCTTTCAGCCAACAGGGCCATTGCCGCATCACAGATAGCTTCACGAGACAGGCGTGCCGGTCGACCCATTCGATAAGCCTAGGCGAGATGGGTCAGTCCTTCGTTTTCGTTAGCAAGCAAACGATCCCCCGCTAGGCTCTCCGAACATGAGCGAGTCCCGAGGTTTCCTCCCGCCCTACACCCCTGGAGGCGAATCCGCCCTCGTCCCCGATATGCCGTGGTACTACTCCGGCACCTTGTTGACCGTCGAGTATCGGACCGACGTCGACAAAGTTCGTGCGCTGTTGCCCCATGACCTCGATCTGGCCGACGAGGACCCGGGTGCCGTCGCGCTGATCTGGGCCGATTGGCAATCGTGCAGTGCATCAAAGGCTGAACTTCTCGACCCTTCGCGATCGCAATATCTCGAGACTTTCTTCGTCGTGAGATGCCAGTACCAGGGCGTTACGTACAGCAGGTGCGAACTCATCTGGGTCACGACGGATTTCGCCATCGGACGCGGCTGGTTCCAGGGATATCCGAAGAAGCTAGGCAGCATCTACGTGACTCGAGCCTTCAATCATGGAAAGGCCAGTCCGCGAGTGGCTCCTGGCGGAACCTTCGGGGCAAGCCTTGCGGCCTACGATCACCGATTGGCGTCGGCGAAAGTCACCCTCCGAGAGCCCAGTCCCACGAACGGATTCGTCAATGGGCATCCCATGGTCCACCACCGATTCATGCCCTCGATCACCGGCGCAGGCATGTCTTTGTCACAGATCGTCACGATGGGTGGAGTGGATGCGGATCTCGGCGAGCCGTGGGTGGGTGATGCGGAGATCGAGTTGCACGATTCACCCTGGGATAAGCCCGCATCACTCCTGCCCGTTCGGGATGTGATCGGCGGCTACTACCGCGAGGTTGGTGTGACGTTTGCCGGTGGCACGTTGCTTGACGACTCCTCACAGGCCCGCTGACCCGGCCAACGCCTCGACACACAACATGACTGCGCGCTTGGTGAGCGTTCTCACCGAGAATTGGACGTTGACAGATCCGCGCGACCTTCGAGATCTCGTACGTATGGCTCAGGAGGCCGAAGACGCAGGCTTCGATATGGTCATGGTGAGCGACCACGTTGTCATGGGTCCGTCCGCAGGTTCACAAGGTCGGATGGCCAACCCGCGCGACTATGCAATGCCTGGCAACCAAGATCCCGAAACGGCCTGGCCCGCGAGCCTGGTTCTCCTTGCCGCGATCGCTGCCGCCACCGATCGCATCCGGATCGGCGCGGTAGCGCTCATCGCGCCGTTGCGCCATCCCCTCGCCTTGGCCAAGGACCTCGCGACACTGGATCTGTTATCCGAGGGGCGCCTCGTCGTTCAACCGACGGTGAGTTGGCACCAGGATGAATACCAGGCTCTGGGCGTGGATTTCCGTCGGCGCGGCCAACTGCTCGACGAGCACCTCGCGATCTGGCGTGAGGTGTGGGCTCACTCCCCCGCTAGTCATGCGGGTGAGCAGTACTCATTCTCCGATGTGTTCGTCGACCCCAAACCGACCACTGCTGCTGGGCCGGCTCTGTGGTTCGGCGGTCAGGGCGTGCACCCCGCCATAGTCCACCGCCTGGCCACCTATGGCTCCGGCTACCACCCGCTTGGTCGCATCGAAAACGACCACCTGGAATCACTCCGTGCAGCCCTTGAGCCCCACGGGAAATCAACGCAGGACTTCGAGCTCGTCGGAGGAACCCGGGTGGAGTTCCCCAGTGACAACGCGTGCGCGCCCCTAGAGCCGGCGCTCGAGGAGATTCCGCGTCAGATGGAGTTTGGCGTTGGAACGTTCTGCATCAAACCATCGATCTTCATCGACGATCGGTCAGAACATTCGGCATTCTGCAGGGACGTCGTCACTCGAGTGGAGCAGTTGACCGGCTAGTCACGATCAGTAGTCCTCGATGTATTCCTCGAGTTCCCAATCGGTCACGTCGCGGGTAGCCGGGTCGGCGACTTCCGCGTTGTATCTCTCGAGTTCGTCCCGCTTCAGTGTCACGAACGTTTGAACGAAGACATCGCCCAACTTGTTCGTCATGACCTCGTCTGCCGCCAGCGCATCAAGAGCCGCCTCAAGCGTCATCGGCAGGACACCTGCCGATTCATCCTCGTAGGTCCAACCCTCGAGCGGTGCCGGCGGAGTGAGTCCCTTCTCGATTCCGTCGAGAGCAGCCGCAAGGACGGCGGCGGCAACCACGTACGGGTTCGCCGCGCCATCGCCGATCCGCAATTCCAGACGCGTTCCATGGCCCCGCTCAGGTGGAATTCGAATCATCGTGCTGCGGTTGTCCAGACCCCAGTTCGAGCGATACGGAGCCAACGTGTCGGGACCGAGTCTCTTGAAGGCATTGATGGAGGGGTTTGTGAACGCCGAGAGGGCATCCGCGTGCGCGATGAT
>Ga0181584_10000991_pt1 | contig 21080 bp, 14 predicted proteins | sample 071ome_30_FD_132462 | JGI IMG/M metagenome (GOLD analysis project Ga0181584, IMG submission 132462) | Coastal salt marsh microbial communities from the Groves Creek Marsh, Skidaway Island, Georgia - 071406AT metaG (megahit assembly) | ecosystem: Environmental > Aquatic > Marine > Intertidal... | reverse complement strand
GCTCGTTCGCTCGTTCGCTCGTTCGCTCGTTCGTCAGGGTCTGGTGGACCTCGATCTCAGCGGGTGGGAGGGCCTCAGGGCCAGCAGACTGGTGAGCAGCGCGGCGCACGCGGAGATGGTGGAACGGTTTTCTGACGCGCTCTGCGGGCTGCGGCAGCTCGAGACGCTCCGCATGCCGGGGACGCATCTCGTGGACGGGCACGTGCGGCGGTTCTTTTCTCTCGGGGGAGGGAGGCTGCGGGTGCTGGACCTGTCGTCCAACCCCCATCTCACCGTGTGCCTTGGCTCGGGCGACGGGCACCTGGAGGTCCTGGAGGTCATGTCGATCGCCAACACGGGGATCCAGCTGTGGCGTACCGGGGTGCCGACGACCTCGCCGACGACCTCGCCGTCATTCTCGTCGTCGCCCTCGACGTCCGTGCTCCCGTTGCGCGAGCTCGGGGTGTCGGGGAGCAATTTCAGCCATGACGACCAGGACAGGGCGGGATCGATGGATTCCTTCGTGCGCCTCGTCAGGCGGGCGCCGACGCTCGAGAAGTTGCATATGACGGACGTCGACGCGCTCACGGACGCCGCATTGACCGACATCCTCCGCGATTGCCCTCGTTTGGAAGACGTCAGCGTCGCCGGGTGTTCGTCGCTGACGCCGAAAGGGCTCGGTCCCCTCGCCGAGCTCTCGAAGCTGGTCAAGTTGGACGTGTCGAGACTGCGACAGGCAGTCACGGACGACAACCTGGCGTCCGTCCTGTCGCGCCACACGCTCACGGAGCTGCGGGCGTCGGGCGCCGACCTGACCCCAGCGAGCCTGGACGCGCTGCTGCAGTCCAAGATGCTGCACTACGTGGACGTGGGTATTGAATTCGAACGCCGAGCAGCGAGCAGCGAGCAGCGAGCACTCGCATGCCCACACGACACGTACGCACTCACTCGCGCCCTGCTCGCCCGCCCGCCCGCCCGCCAGGTGTCGTTCTGCTTCGGCATGGGAGACGACGAGCGCTGTGGCGAGGTCGTCAGCCAGAGCGGTTCGCCGATCAAAATTCGGCTTCCGCGCGGGAGCGCCCGGCTCGGGCTCTTCAATGACGACCGACGGGACCGGGATGAGGTAACCAATGAGGCCGCCGCCGATGGAATCGGGCGACCCCAAGCCGGCCGGCGGCTCGCGTTCGAATAGTTGTACTCGTCGCACGTCGGAATGTAGGGATGCTAATATTACATCACAGCTTTTGCTTCTTATTGGTCCCATCGTCCTCCGAAATCTTCTTCTTCCGCCTCAGGTACAGGCCGCACTCGACGTGGTGGGTGTACGGAAACTGGTCGAACATGGCGAACCGCTCCACGTCAAACTCCGCCTTCGCCGACAGATAATCCCGCTTCAGCGTCTCCGGGTTGCACGAGATGTACACCACCCGCTCGAACTCCTTCAGCAGCAGCCGCGTCTCGTCGTCCAGCCCGGCCCTCGGCGGATCGACGAGGAGCGTTTTGAAATCGCACGCCTTCAAGTTGCTGCCCTCGAGCCGCTTGAAATCCGTCCCATTCTTCCACCCGTCGGTGAACTCCTCACTCCGCATCCGCGCGACGAACACGTTGGTCACCCCGTTGCGCTCAAAGTTCTTCTTCGCCGCCGCCACCGACGACTTGCTCACTTCCGTCGCCACCACATTGCGGAAATTACTCGCGACGGCCGTCGTAAAGTTCCCGTTTCCACAATACAACTCCAGCAGGTCGTGGTCCTGGCACCCCGCCGTCGCCGACACGGCCCACGACAGCATGTGCGCACACGTCCCGCTGTTCGGCTGACTGAACGCCCCCTCCACCTGCACGTAGCTCAGCTCCCCGCGGTCTTTCACGTCATACACCTCCACGATGTGGTCATCGTCCAAGCATATTTTCTGCTTCCTGCTCCGCCCGATGACGTGCAGCGTGTCGACGCCGGCGCCGGCGCCGGCCGCGTCCCCCGAAGCCAACGCCTCCCGGAGCTCGTCTCGGAGCGCGGTCGCCTGCGCCGTCCAGTCCTCGTCCAGCTTCTTGTGATAAATCAACGTCACCATCGCCTCGTTCCTCGTCGTGTGAAAGTTTACCTGGAACAGCTTCCGCTTCAGCACCTCCTGCTTGAGCACCCGCTGACGCACCTCCACCATCAACCGGTTGACCAGCTCGGACGCCACCGGATACTGGTCCATACGCACCTTGATCGACGCCGGCTTTTCATTCTTCTTCTTCTTCTTCTTCTTTCTCTTGTCGTCCTTCCTTCCCTTCTTGTCGTTGCCGTTCTCCCCGGTCGCGTCTGCCCCTACTGCCGCGTCTGTTGCTGCCGTCGTCGCACCGGGCACCGCATCCGACGGCTGTGCTACGTCTCCCGCGCCATCCTCCTCGCCCTCGGCGCCGTCGGCCTTCTCGTGCATGACGAAGTACATATCGTCGCCCTCGTGCCAGACGCCAAACTCGCTCCGCATACGGTACCCCCTCGGCTGCGACTCGTACACCTCCAGCTCCGGCACATCACAGTTCTGGAACAGGCCCTTGACGTACGCGATCTTGCCCTCGAGCTGCGGTTTGTAGGCGGCGGCGTCGATGGTCTTGATGACCTTGTTGGGTGCATTCGTCGTTGGCTGCATGGCGTCGTCGCTGCTGCACGATACGCGCCTCGTCCAGGATCGCGGGCGCGTTGTCGATACAATACGTGGAAATACGTGCAAGTACGTCGTTCGCGCCAGGCAACAACGAAAAGCCATACTCGTCGAGCTGTCGAGCTGTTTTTCTTGTGACCACGTGGTGGTCAACCGGTTCACAAAAAGGCCGCTTTCGGTGACTGTCGAGCCCCGGAGGACGGTCACAAAAATCAATCATCATCTAGACGAGCACTTTGCGCAACGACCTGTCTGCCCAGTCGACAATCTCCTCGACCTCACCGTCGCCGCTCGCCAGCTGGACCTCTGCCGCCCCGAGGATCCCGCCCAACAGCAGACGCTTGGAGTACCACGACATGTCTACCGCCGGCAGGTCCCCGGCGTACCGCAACACCGCTGAAGTCAGCTTCTCCACGTGATCAAGCGTCGGCTGTAGCTCATGCACGTCCGCCAGAGCCGCCATCGCACCGGCCCACGTCGCCCTGTACCCCTCCAGAATCGCCAGCCGCTCGCCCACGCCCCTCACCAGGCCCTCGTGCATCGTTTCTGGCTCCCCGAGACCAGCCAGCCGCTCCTTCAGCTCGACCAACTTGAGCCTATTGAACTCGTGGACCAGCTCGGCCGGCCGGATGGCCCCCGCGACGGCCCTGGACAGGCCGAGCTCGTCCGCGGCCAGGTCGAGCGACCGCGTGGAGAAGCCAAACGCCTCGTTCTTCAGCACGGACCCGTCGTCTCTGAAGAGGACCTCGAACAGCCGCGCTTGGACGGATGGAGGCGGCGAGGAGGAGGACGACGACGAGGAGAAGGACGAAAACGAAAAAGCAGAGGGTAGTGCGCTCGCCAGGCCGAGGCGGCTCCACGAGAGGGAGGCAAGGATGCCCACGCGACTCGTCGTCGCAATGGCGCTGTTTTGCATTGGCAGTATCGGCCCAGTGCGAGTAGAAGTATGAAAACTCGTTTGATTTTTTTGACCGCAGTGTTCAGTGCGAGAAGGCCAGCGCGAGGCTCTTGGCGACGACGAAGACCGCTCGGACGGTGGAGAACACGGGCGTGAAGTGAGCGCTGCGAACCCTCCTCCTCGGATGGCGTGGTCGAGCGGCAACGCATTCCAGGCGTTGGCAGGCAACGGTGAACTGGAGCAGGAGCTGGACGCGCTGCGGATCGCCGACGACCCGAAACCGAACAGCAAGAAGCTGAAGAATGCGCTGATCTGGATCGACCTGGAGATGACGGGCTTGGACGTGAACAAGGACTCGATCCTGCAGATCGCGGTGGTGATCACGGACGGACAGCTGCAGTCCAAGGTCGTCGGTCCGGAGCTGACGATACACCATAGTGACGAGGTGCTCGCAAATATGAACGAGTGGTGCATCGAGCACCACGGGAAGAGCGGGCTGACGGACAAAGTGCGGGAGAGTACAGTGGACATGGCGAGTGCGGAGGCCGAGGTGATGGAGTTTATCGAGAAGTATGCGGAGGAGGGGACGCAGATTGCTGGCAACTCGGTGCATGTCGACGTTCAGTTCCTGAAGCGGCTGATGCCGAGGATCACTGACTATTGTCACTATCGGATCGTGGATGTCAGCAGCGTGGGGGAGTTGTGTCGGCGGTGGGTGTTGAGTAGAGAGAAACTCGGCTTTCGGTTTTCATCTTTCGGCTCTTGGATCTTGGATCTTGGCTCTTGGATCTTGGATCTTGGCTCGCGGCTCTCGACTCTCACTCGCGCTCCGCCCTCGTTCGTTCGCAAGGTGGTACCCGAAGGAGGACGGGCGGCGGCCGAGAAAGGTCCTCGCGCACACGGCGATGAGCGACATCCTGGAAAGTATCGAGCAGCTCAAGTACTACAGGAAGGCAATATTCAAAAAGTGATTCGTTCTTACAACAAGCACACACACTTGACAATCGATCGATCGATCGATCAATCGATCGACACGGTCGAATCTCGCACGTGCAGGAAGGTCGAGCCCTTGTTCCCCCTCGTGATCCGGATCGAGTCGTCCAAATAGAGCCAGTCGACGTAGCCGTCGGCATCGGTATTGATCTTGAGGTCGATCTTGAACGGCCCGAGCTCGAGGAGCACCTCGCTGATGACGACACGGGTCCGCGTCCCGCTGGCCACCTCGGCTGACGCCTCGGCCACCACCCGCACGCCGGGCAGCAGCTGGACCCGATTCTGGAGCCGCGTACCGTCCTGCGAGATGATCTGCCAGTTATTGACGACGTTAACGAGCCGCTGCTGCAGCGGGTTGGCCGTCTCGCCCTGGGCGCTCCAGACGAGCTTCCACCCGCCGCGAGCCTGCCTGCTTTTGGCCGGCTGCGGGATGCCGGCCTCCTCGGTCACCACCCGGTCCACCAGATCCTGCAGGTCAATTCTACCGTTCCTGCTATCGCTGAGCACCCGCACGAGCTGCTCCTTGGCGCCGTCCTCCTTCTTGAGCACGAAGAGCGTGCCCTTGTTGCCCCGACTGAGCCGGAAGCCTGTAGTGGGTACGTGGGCGAGTGAGTCGGTGGGTGAGTCGGTGGGTGAGTCGGTCAGGTCAATAATAATGCAAATAGGAAAAGGAACACCCACCGCCGTCCGTTGAGAGGTACGTCACGTCGAGCCAGCCTTTCCGCTCATCGCCAAGGAGCCTGAACGGCACCGGGTAGGGAATCGTGAGCGGCAGGAACTTCAAGTTGAACGCCGCCGTGTCGAACTGAAAGTCCAGCCGCGTGTTGACCTTGGAGGGTGGCTCGGACGAGCTCCGCCCGAAGATGAAGAACCCCTGACGAGCGAACGAGGGCAGCGCGCGAGTGAGAGGCGCGTCGGCGCACGTCTTCGTGTGGCGGCTCGGAGTTCAACACTTACCTTGCCCTTCCGGGGCGTAAAGTCTTCCAAGGGCTGCTGGTCCGTTGAGGCCGCCGCCTCGACCTTCAGAAAGCCCACGCTCGGACCGAAATCGACAATGTTGTTCACCCGCGGCCCATTCTTCAGCGTCACCTCCTGGAATACGCTGAAGCCGTCGACGCCCACGAAGGAGCGCTGGATCGGCGAGGCGGAAGAGGGGCGTGTCGTATACAGCAGCCTCCACTTTCCTTCCAAGAGTTCGGACTTTGTGGGGTCCTTCACGCCGGCGTTGCTCGACTCGAGCGTCGAGACTGCACGCTCGAGCAGCGCCGTCGAGGCGTCGTCCATGCCGCCCTTGCCACGCCCCTTGACGTTCGCGATGGCATCGAGGACATCGCTCTCCGCCGCCGAGATGGCCGCCGGCTTCGTGGTGCTCTGCGCTGCGGAGAGAGAGAGGGCTCGAGGTGGAGGTAGGACAGTAATGCTCCGCCGAGTGTGCGTGGATTCGATGCGGCAATGCGGGTGCCGCATTGCCATGGTAGACGCAGACAGCATCATATTGGTGGTGTTCGTCGGTCGTGGGATGCTCAAACGCGATAATGGTGTGCGTGGTGGGTGCTCCTGTTCGGGTCTAACCAGTGTGCTACCCCACACGCAAAAAAACAGCAATTCGTCCGACATTCGTCGAACCGAGTACATACTAGTAATCATCAGAGCGTTAACCCGCACGCAGCAGAAGCGCATTGGGGGAAACGGCAGTCAGCCAGCCAGTCAATGGTCAACACGGCAGCCATCGCCGTCCCTGTGAGCATCGTGGGCGGCCTCTTCCTGGCGTGGCACGGGTTGACTTGGTGGGAGGTCGATAAGAAATGCGAGAAGCCGAAGTTTACCCTGCTGAAAACCGTGAGCACGGGCTCGCGCCTGTGGTACGGTCCTGCCAAGACGGTCGAGATCAGGCGGTATGCGCCCTACATCATCGCATCCTTCACGGCCGATGCCGACTCCACGATGCGTGAGAGCCTCGGCAAGGGGTTCATGTCCGTTGCCGGGTATATCTTTGGCAAGAACCAGGCGAAGGCGTCAGAGGCGTCGTCGACAAAGGTGGCCATGACGTCGCCGGTGGTCAGCGAAAAGGTCGCCATGACGTCGCCGGTGGTCAGCGAAAAGGTCGCCATGACGTCGCCGGTGGTCAGCGAGAACAGTGGAGGAGACGCCTACACCGTCTCGTTCATCATGCCCTCCGAATACACGATGGCCACCCTCCCCACCCCGACCGACCCCCGCGTGACGCTCAAGGAGGTTCCGAGTCGGACGCTTGCGGCGCTCCGGTGGCGAGGACCGAGCGTGAAAGAGGAGGTCATGATGGGTTACGCGGCAGAGCTCCGGTCAGCGCTGGAGAAGGAAGGCATCAAGATGACGAGGGGCAGCGCCGCCGATGCGCCCATGCTGTTCCAGTACCATCCGCCGTTCGCACCGCCCTGGATGCGGATCAACGAGGTCTTGTTCGAGGTTACATACGAGTAGAGTAAGCGCGACGATTCATATCATTCATATCACATCGCCGACGACCCCTTCGTCGTCGTTGAGCCCTTCAGAGCTTCGAGCTCGGTCAAAAAAAACCATGCGTTGTCTTGCCGCACGGCGATTCGCGCCCCAGGTGGCCCATGTCAGTCGATCCGGGTTCCCGTCCGTCGGCGGGAGGACGGATCGACGGACGAAGGCGCGCGTATACGGGTCCACGGAGGGGAGGATGAATTCATCCACGGACCGCCAGAGCAGCACAGAGACGGCCTCCACGAACCTTACCGACCTCGAAACGCAGCTGACCCAGGCAGTGACAGACGAGAACTATGAACTTGCAGCGCAGCTTCGGGATCAGATTGCAGCGAAGAAGGAAGAGGATCCTATCGTCGTGCTGGAGGCCGAGCTGAGGGCGGCGGTGGAAGCCGAGGACTACGGGCTCGCGGCCGAGTGTCGAGACAAGATTGCCGACGAGATTGCGCGTCGACCGCCACCGCCGCCCACCGAGTCGTCGTCTGGGACGCGGTCGAGTGCGACGACGGAGGGCGTCCGGGTGGACGTGCAGAGCATCTTCGTGCCGCAGCACAGCGGCGTGCAAGGAAACATGTTCGCATATCAGATCACAATCACCAACGTGGCGCATCCGACCACGATCAAGCTCATTTCTCGCCATTGGGAGATCAAGGACGCGAAAGGACGCGAGCGGATCGTGGACGGGGAGGGCGTCGTGGGGGAGCAGCCAGAGCTGGCGCCGGGGGAGAGTTTTACGTATCAGAGCTCGTGTCCGCTGCAGACCGAGCGGGGGACGATGAAGGGGCACTTTGAGTTCTACTCGAGGGCGTCGACGAGCACGTCGTGGAACACCAGCTTTCTGGTGTACGTCGCGCAGTTCGGCCTGGACGTCGCCGCACCCCAGGCGTTTGAAAGGTAGTTGTCGCCGGAAACGAATGTCACGCATGTATTGTTCCTATTTTACTAGAGTGAACCAATAGTCGATAGTCGATAGTCGATGGTCGATACCTACACGAAACTTTTAGGCGGCCGCTTTGACCTTCTTGTTGGGCTTGTCGGCGCCCGTGCCGCTGTTCCTCCGCTTGTCTCCGGCGTCGACCTCGAACTCCTTCTCGATCAAACGAATGAGGGTTTCGCACCGGCGCGCGAGCTCGACGGGCGTGCGGCTCTTGATGAACCAGTCAAACCGGAAGCGCCACGACGCGCGGATGGCCGCCTTGAGCTCGTCCCACGCCCCGTAGCCCAGCTGGTGCATCATGCAGACGAGGAAACGATCCTCCTCCTCGTTGTACGCCTTGCCCTTGCTGTTTCCGTACTGGAGCTTCAGGTCCTGCCAAGGGTTCTTGCAGCTGGCCAGCTTCTTGGAGATGGCCTGCATGATGTTGGACTGCCACGCCAGCTTGGACTCTCCCTTCTCGATGTTCTTGGAGATCCTCTCCCACTCGGTGAGCGCGGTCGGTCCCTTCTCCTGGAACACCTTGAAGTACGCCCTGACCTCCTCCTCCGTCTTGCCCTCGACGTCCTTGCAAATGGCGTCGAGGTCGTCCCGGCCGTGGCGCTCGCAAGCACGGCAGAAGAGCGTGAAGTCGCGCTTATTCCAGTTTGAGAAGCCCTGGGTCAGGAGCTTCTCGCGCTCGCTGTCCTCTTTGTCGGTGAGCGGCTTGGGGTCGTCGTCCTTGGGGGCGACGGCCTCCTCGATGGCCTCATCCGACGCGCCGGCCGCCTTGAGTGCGTTCTCCTTCTGCTGGATGCCGTGCAGGTGGAGCTCGTAGGCCTCAATCTTGGCGTACAGCTCCGTCAGCCTCTTGACGTTGTAGAATTGGTAGTCCGGCAGGTGAGGCATCTTTGTCACCTTGGGCCCGGACGGTTTGCTGTCCTTGCCACGGCCAGCCTGGTTCTCAGCATAGCTGACGATGCGCTTGCGCTCGCGCTTCGGCGGCTCCACCCAGTTGGCTCCCATGAGTGCCTTAAGCTGCTGGACCTGGTCGGTGTTGTCCTCCTCCTTATCCTTCGCGTCTTCGAACTCGTAGGCCGACATGCCGCCGTCCAGCGTGAACTTCAGGGCGTCGTCGGTGAAGTTCTGCAGCTTGTTGTTCAGTTCCTCCGTGGTCTCCTGTCCCTTCTGGATGATGGCGTCGATATCCTGGTCGGTAATATTGGACGGCGCGGACGAGAAGACCATCTCGGCGCCGTACCTGACCATGCTTAGCAGGTCGTCCTTGTTGACCGACTTGGTGTTCTCGACCAGGCGGCCCTGCTGGATGACGAGGGCGTCGAGCCTGAGCTTCTTGTACGCCTTCTCAATCACCTTCTCCTCGATGGCATGCTCCGTGCACAGCCTGAACACCTGCACCTCCTTCTTCTGGCCGATACGGTGCGCGCGGTCCATCGCCTGGAGGTCCATCTGGGGGTTCCAGTCCGAGTCGTACAGCACGACGACGTCGGCGGTGTAGAGGTTGATTCCGAGTCCTCCAGCCCTCGTGGACAAGAGGAAGACAAACTTCTCGGATCCCTCGGCGTTGTACTCGTCGATCTGACTCTCGCGGTCCTCGCCCGACGTGTTTCCGTCGATCCTGCAGTACTTGTAGCCCCGGTACATGCAGTAGTCCTCCAGAATGTCAATCATCCTCGTCATCTGCGAGAACACCAGCACCCTCGATCCGCGCTCCTGGAGCTTGGGCAACAGCTTGTCCAACAGCACCAGCTTGCCCGCGTTCTCGACGAGGTGCTCGCCCGTGATGTACGGCGGTCCCGGCTCCGCGCCCTGGAACAGGTACGGGTGGTTGCAGCACTTCCGGAGCTGCATAACGATGTTCAGCAGCCTGGACCTGTCGGCGCCTCCCGTCACCGCGTCCATGTCCTTCTGAAGGAGCGCCCCGTAGTACTTCTTCTGCATGTCAGACATGCCGATCTTCAGGATGGTTTCCTTCTTGGGCGGCAGGCTCTTCTCCACGTCGCTCTTCAAGCGGCGCAGCATGAACGGTCTGACCAGCTGGTGAAGCTTGTGCACCATCTCGCCCTCGTCGCCCCCTGCGTCGGACGAGAACCACTCGTCGAACCTCTCGGCCGACGCGAAGACCTCGGGCAGCAAAAAGTTCAGCAGTGCCCACAACTCGTGAAGGTTGTTCTGGAGCGGCGTGCCGGTGATCAACAGACGGAAGCTCGTGGCGAGCGTCCTCACCACCTTGGAGAGAATCGAGTTCTCGTTCTTGATGCGGTGGGCCTCATCGATGATCACATATCTCCAGTGGAACTTCTTCCAGTGGTTCTTCTCCTTGATGACCATCTCGTACGACGTGATGACCACATCGAACCTGCCCGGCGCCGCGACGGTCTCCTTCAGTCGCTGGCGCTCCTCCGCGTTTCCGTGGAACTTGATCGCCTTGATCGACGGGCACCAGCGCTTGAACTCGTTCAGCCAGTTATGCAGCGTCGACTTGGGCACAATCACCAGATGAGCCCCGGTGATGCCCCTGAACTCACGCAGGTACGCCAGCAGCGAGATGGTCTGCAGCGTCTTGCCCAGACCCATCTCGTCCGCCAGGATCCCGTTGACCCCGTTGTCGTACAGATGGATGAGCCAGTTCAGACCCTGCATCTGATACTCGCGCAACTTTCCGTGCGCAATAATGCTCGGCTGCACTTGCAGCCTGTGTCCTGCCAGCTCGCCTCCGGTGTCCTCGTCCCGAAGCAGCTCCTCGTCCTCCTGCTCCTCCGTGCGAACGCCCCCGTGCCTTCCCTTCTTCTTCCCCTTCTTATCAACCGCCTCCGGAGCAAAATGCTGAAACACCTCCGCCTGCTTCAGCAGAAACTCGAGCCGCTTCCGCCCGCGAGAAGCCTCCCCGGCCGCCGCGTCCGCGTTCATCTTGGCACGCATCTGCTCGACCTGCCTCTTGCGCTGCGCCTCCATCTCGCGCAGACGAGCGCGCTCCTTTCGAGCAACCTCCTTCGCCACCTCGGGGACAGCCTGGAGTCGAGTGGGAGCGTCGTCGTCGAGTGAGCGTCGATTCGAATTCAGTCGGTGGGCCGGTCTGCCGCACGAAACGCCCTCTTCGCGCCCATCACATCGCATAGACCGCATGAAGCACACAAAAGACACCAGAACGATCCCACGGCGCCCCGCAGGACCGGCGTGCCGGGCGAAAACGCCAAATCCAGTGCCGTTCCAAGTCGAGAAGGAAAATCCGAAATCACTGCCGAAACAGTCGCTTGCAACGCACCTCCACGTCATCATCGTCATCGACGAACTCCTCCTGGACCTCCTCCTCGTCCGACTCCCCCGCAGACGCGTCTGCCTCGGCGAAATCATCATCAGGGGCCACTCCCTCGCGCTCGACCTCCTCGACCTCCTCGATCACGTCGCGCATCTCTTCGTCAGCGGCCATGACTGTATTGGATTGGATCGTTGGTTGGTTATATATATATATATGGGCAAACCAGGTGGAGCGAACTGGACCCAGGCTCGCTGGGAGAGGCGCGATGAACGAGGCATTCGGCGAAGGGAGACGGAGATGCTTCCTTCCCCAACCTGGAGACTGGCGGTGGTTTCCAGCCGGGCAACCAGCTTGGTGGCAGGCAAAGGGACGAGGCCCAGCGGGACGCGACCCTGGCGGCCGTGAAGCAGTTCAAGCGGACCCACGGCAGGTTCCTTCCCGAGGTGGCGCTGAGGACGAGAAGAGGCTGTACTGCTGGCTGAGGGACAACTTCGACACCACCTTCAAGTCCATCTACGCGTGGTGGTCATCTTAATTTCATCACGAACATACGTGCATATCATCTGAACTACCGTGCCTTGGCAAGGAGCGACTCGATTTCCTCGGGCCGTCCCAGCTTGCCACCCATCCCCTCTGTCGCCGCGCAGCGATGGTACGCCGAGACATATGCGTCCAGCACGCACGTCGCCACCTCCTCCCAGATCCTTTCCCGGACGCTAGAGTCCACGATCTTGTCTGGGACGATCACGAACGTCCTCGCATCGGAAGCCGCCTTGAGCTTGTTCCACAGGGCCAACGCGGCGGCGGCGCCGGCCTCCGCACCGTCCGTGCCGCTCCCGAAGTTCGCGCTATCCACATCGAGGCCGGTCCCATTGAGCAGAGAAGCGGTCTGCGTGACGATCAGGGTCCGTGCAGCGTCTTCGATCCGCGCGGTCAGCCGCTCGCACAGTCCAGATGCCGAGTCGTACACGCCGATCCGGCTCCGGATGTGACACAGGCAGTTCAGGATATAGACGTGCTGGTTGGCTGGATTCATAGTGCTGCCGCTGTCGTCCAGACGGACGCTCGAGGTGGGATCAAGGGCGTCGGAAGACGCCACAACGGCGTCGATCAGCGGCGAGACGATTGCCTCGAGAAGGTCGTCGACGTCGATCGCGTCCGTCACGTCCGTCACGTCCGTCCCTTCGACTGCGTTGTCGTCCTCGTCGTCACCGCCGTCGACCTCGGCGTCTTTGTTCCCACCGCCACCGACCAAAAAGCTGCCCTCGTAAAACTTGACGATGCTCACGGCCACCTCCAACCGGTCGTCCCACATTTCCCCGCTCACCCACCCCAGGTCAGCCCCTGGCACCACCACGTGTCGCACCAGTCGCTCCCCCCGCTGCCGCATCTGGTCCTTGAGCGCCTTCTCTGCTGCCGCCCGGCACCCTCGCAGCGTCTCCGACAGGTGCGATCCACGCCCCATCACCGGCGCCACCGTCTTCATATAGAAGGAAAACAGCGTGATCAGCTGGAAGTTGAGCACCGGCGACGGCGCGCCCAGCAAAATTTGGTCGAGCCGCAGCTTCAACGGCCGGCAGACGCCCTCGAAAATCGTATCCATGATCTCCTGCAGCGTGACGTGCTTGTTGTCGGCGGGCGTCGGGTTTGACGCTGTACCAGTCTCGCTTTCTTTACGCTCGACGACCTCGTAGCTCTCCGTCCGCAGGACCTCCCCTGCAGCCCCTCCGCGACCGTTCCTCCCGCCATAACACCCCTCGAACATCACCCCCACCAGCTCCATTTCCCCGGCGATACTCGCATGGATCCAGGCCAGCATATCATTCGCATACCTCCAGGGATCACCGCGGTGCATCTCGATCGGCCGCGGACCCTGCGACAGCGCCTGGATGAACTTCTGGAACACGGCCGTCTTGCGCGCGATGGCAATCTCCCCCGCACAGTACGAGTACAGCGGCGGCCGGACCCGCAGACTCTTCATCGCCTTTGGCATCATCTCTGTGATCTGCAGCGACTGCGCGTCCTCTGGACGCTCGATCCGCTGGCACGCCGACTGGATCCACGAGCAGACGTGCCGAAAGGCCTCCTCTTGCAGGCTCGACAGCTGCTCCACCAGCTTCAACCCCCCGCCCAGCGACCTACAATTCGCATAGACCACTTGCACGCGCTTGAGCGCCTCGAAGAACGCCTCGTCAATCACCCCACGCTGCAAGACCTGGCTCGTCTCTGCCGGCAGCTGGTACTTGGTCTCGTACTCGCGCAGCCACCCTTTGCGGGCCTCCGTGAGCTGGATGCCTCGCTCCAGGCCTTGAATCTCGTCCAAGACGCGACCGACTTCGCCCTGTCGCGTGGAGAGCGTGTGCTGCATCCGCTCGCACAGCGCCTGCAGCGCGTCGAGGGAGGCTTGGGTTTCTTCGATCGAGCTGACTATCGGCTCGGTATGTTGCAGGTATCGCTCGTGGCTCGCGACGAGCGCGCGCTCGATGAGCGTTCGCAGGTGACGACGCGTCTGTGGCGTGTTGGTCGCCGACAGCGTCGTGAGCGGGTCCCGATTCCATACATCTTGATCGATCGTTTCCAGCCTGGCGAACTTCCTTTGCAGCGACGGGGGCAGCGAGGCGCCCCCCTGGCCGGCAGCGGACATTTCGTGTTGGCGGCTGGTCTCGTGTCGTCGAGCGAGTCGGTCACAATATTCTGGGGCTCGCGAGCAGCATCTTTCAGGAGAAGAGGAGTTCGCGGGGTCCAGCCAGACCCAGAATGGTCAACCGGCCGTCATCAGCAGAGAGGGAGTCGACAGCCGGAAGAACACGCGGGCGATTGCGGCAAGAGGACGTCTCGTCGGCCGCAGACTGGAGTCTGCCGGCGGCGTGGGAGGGACCGTCGACTGACAGCCGAGAGCCGACGACGGACGATCGGGTCGCGCTGCAGGAACGTCGTGACCGACGACCGACGACCGACGACCGACGACCGACGACCGACGACCGACGACCGACGACTGACTGGCCGGTCTGAGGCTCGTGTTACGATAAACAACATAGGAAGGGCGAGCAGTGTGGCTGCGATTGCGTCGCGGGACGATGCATGCACTTTCGTTCCGTACCCCTGGGTGGCGCTCGCTTTCACATTCGAATTGGTTGAGACTCCGCGCGCGAGTCGAGACCCCGCTCGTCCTTACACGCGACTGTCTCTCTCTTGCTTGACAATTTGACCGGTCGGCGCGTTGCGTAGCTCAGCTCCTTGTCATTCGTCGTTGTTGAAACGAACGAAGGATCCCACGTCGATCCAGGGTCCAAGCTCGACATGACGGGGGCGACCGTCGGAACCGTAAAGCAACCAAGCCAGCACCAGGCGCTGCGCGACGACTACGGATTCGCGGTGCCCACACCGTATTCCTCGCTCTATCGGGGCACGTGTTGGACTCGACCGACCGACCGACCGACCGACGCAATCGCCCACCTCGTCACGCTCACTCTCGTTTTGCTTGTTTCACGCAGACTTCCGAAGTGTGCACACCATAGAGGAGGCGCATCGCCTCGATGCCTGGGAGCGGTGGTTGGAGCCGCACGCCGGCAGTGTTGCGAGGGCATTGGTGTACGCCAGGGGGGAGCAGCATCAGGAAGAAGACGAACGAGACGCGTGTGAGCCGTCGGCATCTTCGTCCGCGTCATCGCGCGCGGCTGCAGTTGCGGTCGCCAGGCAGGAGCTGGCCGTGCTGGTCAAGACCGGAGTGCCGAGGGCGTACAGGAAGGAGGTGTGGAAGGCGTTGCTCGTTCGCGACGACGCTGGCGGGACCAGTGCCGGCGGGGATGCAGCTGCGACGTACGCGGCACTTGTGTCGCAGATTGACGCGGCAGAGTTCCGAGACGATCTGGATCAGATCGAGAAGGATTTGCACAGGACGTTCCCGAACCATCGACTGACGGGCGACGAGGAGGGTAAGGCGCGGTTGCGGCGGATTCTGGGGGCGTATGCGGTGCGCAATCCGTTGGTAGGGTACTGCCAGGGGCTGAACTTCCTCGCGGCCACGTTCTTGTTGGTGTTTTGTCCGGACGTCGGTGACGACGAGTCCACGGCGGACGTCGGCGAAGACGAATCGACGGCGTTCTGGTGCTTTGTGGCGCTCGTGGAGGACATCCTGACGGGATACTTTGATCCGATGATGATCAACCAGCAGGTGGACGGGCTGGTGTTCGAGCAGCTCGTGCGGGAGTTGTTGCCAGGGCTGGCGGCGCATTTCGACGAGGTGGGATTGCACGTGCCGACGGCGGTGGCCGGGTGGTTTCTGGTCGCATTTGTCAACTCGTTGCCCGCAGAGGCGACGATGCGGGTGTGGGACGTGCTCTTCTTGGACAGGAGCTCACCCGCAGCGCTGTTCCGGGTCGCGCTCGCGCTCCTGGAGATTTACAAGGAGGCGATCCTCGAGTGCCGGAACGACTCCGACGCGTACATGTTGGTTCAAGCGATTGGCAGTATCACGTTCGACGCGAGCTCGCTGGTGGAAGCGATGGGGGGCTTCGCCCATGTCACGGGTTCGGTCCTGGTGGTGATGCGGGGCAAGTACGCGCCCGGGATCGCCAAGGTGATGGAGAAGATGTTTGTATCGTCCGCCGGCGGCGGAAACGGGCGAGGGATCGGGTCTGGACTGGGCGTCTCTTCGGCGCCCGCCGCTTGGGGTTCCTCGCCGGGTGGTCTGGATCGGAATCGGAATCAGAACATCACCAACGCCGCGATCGTCGAGAACGCATTGTCGACGGATATCGAGAAGCGGCTCGGCATCCTCCGGCTGCGACACAAGGACCCCGCGCAGGCGCTCGTGATGGACGGCGGCGGCGGCGGCGGGACAAATCCCCGTTCCACCGGTGGTCAGCTGCAAGACTCGCTGCGGCGGACACAGAGCGCCTTGAACGACTCTACCCCGGGCATCGTGCTTCATGGGCGCAACGAGCGCCTCAAACAGCAGCTCAGGATCAACCTCCTCGCGATGCGTACGTTTGTCCCACCCGACATGAAGCTTCTGAAGACCGCGCTGCGGATTGCCAGCGGCAATCTGGACGCCGCCAACCCCAACGCCAACGCCACAGGAGACGAGAACGAGGACGCCACCCCCGCCGACGGGAACCACGCCGCCGCCGACGACGACGACAACGACAGCACCCTGGTGCCGCGACGATTCACGGACGGCGGCGCCCTCCTGGCGTACCCGTTCAAGCAGCAGGCCAGGACCACGACAGCCACGTCGGGCGTCCCCGGTCCATCCTGCACGCCGACTCTCACGCCCAACCCCAACCTGAGCCTCAACGTCTTACCCCTGGAAAAGCTGCGAAACATCGAGGCAATAAAGTCGGCCCTGAGCGTCGAGCTATCCCACTCGGTCTCGCTGCTCGAGCAGATCTCCTCCTCCAACCTCGACCTCTCGACCACCGTCGCCGAGGTCAGCGACCAGCTCTCCAAGGTCCAACAGGAGATCGAACACAAGGTGTCGACCTACGAGGCCCTCTTCAACCGCTCCAACCAGCTCCAGGACGAGAGCAAGGCCGTCGAGATCACCTACCGCAAACAGCTCACCACCAACATGAAGCTCGCAGACAGCTGGCGCACCATCTCCAAGGACATCAAGAAGAACGACACGACCCTCAAGTCACTGATGGAACTCGCCGAGTCCAAAAACAGGTCGGCCGGCCCCCACGACAACCACGAAGCGCACGCTGCCTCGCCCACGAAACGCTTCACCTCGAGAGTCAAGAGCATGGTCGGACGCAAATTCACGCGGTAGCAGCTACATGATGCGTGCCATGGGTTCATTCGTTCGTTCGTTCATTCGTTCGTTCGTTCGTTTGACATTCTCAGTCACCAACAGGAGCACCACGAAGCTATTCGACCACGTGGACAAAGGTCCGACCCTTTGCGTTCTTCCGCCCCTCGTGCACTTTGCTGAACGTGACCTTCCCCTCAACCAGACTGAACAGCGTGTGATCCTTCCCCATGCCCACATTTGCCCCGGGGTGGAACCGCTTCCCCCGCTGCCGCACGATAATATTGCCCGGAATACACCGCTGCCCGCCGAACAGCTTGACCCCGAGAAACTTGGGATTCGAATCCTTGTTATTCTGCGTCGATCCTCCCTGTTTCTTCGACGCACACCGCAACTGCTGATGACACGTTCCGTGGAGCAGCGTGTTCGAGCAGGATCCCGACGTGGACGGACCGGCCACGCCCGTCGCTTCCGGTAAGGAAGCGCACCGCATGATTGACGCGTTCGTCAACGACGGAATCGCTCGTCGCAGTGCCGATTGCATCGTATGATGATATATAGATGATATATAGATAGGTTCGCAGTCGAGACGTTAAAGTTTTAGCGAATGAATGGTCCAAGTCTGGGCCACCACGACGGCGAGGAGCAGAGCGATCAGACTCACATACAGCCTCTCCCGCGCTGGGCCATCCATTGGTCCAAACAGGGACGATCCCAGTCCAAGCCCCGGTCCCAACCTCCATCCGAACGCGGCCAGTCGCCGCCGCGTCTTCCCCGTCTTCCCCGTCTGCTCACCCCCGACCCCACCGTCGCCCTCCGCCTCTGCCTCCGCCTCCTCACCCTCGCAGTCCGAAATGATGGCATCGAGCACGGCAGAGTCTATCATGCTCATGTTTCGGCGGTGCTTGGACTTGGTGAGCGAGAATTGGTTCTGTCGGGCCACCTCCTGTTGCATCTTGCGCAGGGTGGCGAGGCCCGTGCGGAACTTGGGCTCGACGCGCTCGAGGATCATCTCCCAGTCTTCCTCCTGTTGGGGCAACAGGTCATCGGGGTGTGATGGCTTGACAGCGGCCGCATCGCTCCTGTTGCTCCCGGCGCTCCGGTCCCCTTCGCTCGCGGCGTCCTCGTCGTCTTCGCCCCGATTCTCGAGCTTTTGGGCTGCGAGGCGCTTGAAAATCTGGTAGGCTTCCATGAGGGTCTCGGTCGCGCCCTTTTCGATGAACTTCTTGAACATTGTGCTCTTGGTGAAGGGCACCGCGATGTGGATGATCAACTTCGACGACGACTCGCTGTCGTCGCCGGCGTTGTCGCCCACGTCCCCGTCCCCGCCCTCTGGCACTTCGGGGAAAATGTCCCATCGGGTCTCGACCTTGAAGTGGTCGCCGTACGGGATGTCGTTCATCACTTGGCTGGTCTCAAACACGATATGGGACCCGGCGTAGACGCCCACCCGCTGGGTCTGGAGGCAGAGCGCCTCTGGCGGGCCGACCCGGAACCCCTTGAGCGCCGTCACGAAGCTCAAGTCCCTCACGGGACCCATTGACCCGTGATAGTCCCACGCAGACAGCTGAATATTCTTGTGTCCTTGAGCTGCGTGATAATCGAGGAAAAACTCCGACTTGGAGCTCAGGAAGAGGTCGTAAAACTGCTGTGGGTGCACCGGGATCACGTACTCCATCACCTTCTGCATGATGTCCGGTACCTGGGGCGGCTGCGCCAGGTTTCCGCTGTTGAACGAGTTGCACGTGTCGTCTCTGGTGCCTTCTCCGTGGGCACGTCCAGGCTCGGCGTTGCCGGGGCCGTTCGACGGACTGAACAACGCGCCGGCGCCTTGGCCTGCCCGCGGGGTCAGAATCTCTCCCGCACTCTCCGTCCTGTCGATCGGGATCAACAATAGCCCCTCGGGAGACATCTCGGCAGCATTTCCGATATCGGCACTCGACACATATTTCTCCGTATCCTCATACTTATCCTCATACTCGTTGGACCCACTGGTGTCGTTCGACGCGTTGGTATCGTTGCTCTCCTGGCTCAGCCTCGCCCGTCGGCCGCCGTCCCACAACCCCAAGATCATCCGAAACGCCTCCTTCCGGCTCAGAAAGCTCGTGAAAAACTCCTTCTTCACACAGTCTTCCCTGTCCTGCCACACAAGCTCGACGCTGTTCGGGAAGCCGACGTGCTTCACCTTCCGCACGGCCAACAGCGAGTCGATCGGAATCGTCTTGAGCTTGTGATACCCGAACAGGCTCGAGCTGAAGCACACGTGCTTCGAGAAGATATACATCCGTCCCTGGAGCAGGATACGTTTCTTCAACGCGCACATAAACGTATCCAGCAGCTCCTCGCCGCCGTCCTCGACGTCCAGGCCGAAGAGCACCTTGAGCTCTCGGACCCTCGACACAATCTTCTTCATCAGCGACGACTGCGCGTGCAAATGGGTCGGCGGAGACACGGGGCGGGACGGGGTGGGCGTCGTCGACGACGACGACGAGGCGCCGTGGTCGTGTTGGTCGTCCAGCGTGTCGGGTCGACCGTCTGGCGAGAGAGAGGCCACCCGGATCCCTTTCTTCCTGAATGTAGACTCCAACTGACGGAACCGGTCAGCGCCGCGGCCCACGTCAGGGTCATCGCGGTCGAGCCGAAGCTCGGGCAAGCTGGATCGTTCTGTGGACGACGACGCACGGACGCCACGTCCGTCTTCGTCGTCGGCCGCCATGCGTACCCGATGTCGTCGTCCTCCTCGTAAGTCACACGTGGCCCTTCCTCTCTCGCACTGTGCCAGATAGAGTATCCCAGGACTGTCGGGAGAAAATTGGCTAAATCGTTGCGCTTCCCCGAGTCGTGTCTCTCCGTCTCTCCTCCACCCGGCGTGAACCTTGAACGACTGGTACAGACGATACACAATCCAATCGATTCAGGTTCGGAGGGGGGTGAAGGATCGGAGTCGAGAGAATTCTTGTCGGCCACTCAGAGTCTGACGCAGCTCTGACCGTCAGAGTCGGACTTGTCGGCGGACAAGTCCTCAACACGCTTCACGCTTCACGCTTCACGCTTCACGCTTCACGCGCTCTCCGTACTCCCTACGTACTCCTTACTTACTATATATCACACCACTCAACTCGGTCAGCGCCGTATTGATCCCGAACAGCATCGCAGACGTCCCGAACACGATCACAATAACCAGCACCGTATTCACCAACGAGCTCCCAAAACTCGGCCATTGAATCAGCCCGACCTCCTCCATCACCCCGCCCATCAACCCCTCCTCCTCCCCCTTCCCAGCCTCCTTCTCCGCCTTCTCCTGCCGCAACGCAGCCATCTGCCGTGCAATCTCCTCCGTACTCAGCCTCTCTGGACTCTGTTCCCCACCCGCCTCTGTCGTCCCTGTCGTCCCTGTCGCCTCTGCAATAGCCTCTGTCTCTGTCACCTCCTCGCTGCCAGCCTCCGTGTCCCGCTCGGGCGACGTCGCGGCGCACCAAAACCTCCCTGGCTTCATCTCCCTCATGGCCCGGCCCACATGACGTAATCCCGGCACCGCCCGCGCGCCCTGCACCACGCAGACTCGACGACCATGCGGAGACAGACACGTCGTCGCAATGGACGGAGAAACACGCCGTGCACAGGCCCCACTGGTCCACACCAAGGCCACCATCGTGGGCGAACACGAAAACGAATCAGTCCTGAAGCGACGCGTGCCACGCTGCCAGCCAGCTGGGCGTTCCTTCGTCCCTTCGTTCCTTCGGATGCGTGCTGTGTGTACCGTATACACGTATACAGTAGTGGTAGTACGCGCCGGCGATCTACGACTGCGACGTGGTGTGAATTTGCTGTGACCCCACTTCTGGGCGGGCCTTCATTTTTTGACGCACGCTTTTACTCGGGAAAATAACCGAGTTCACACAAACGATCCATAGATACCATGTCTCAGTCGTACAGGGCTCGCAGTCGTTCAAGGTCGCCCGTGCGTGACCGCGCCTACGATTCCAGTAATGGAAAATTCGAATCGAACGGCGGCCAGCAGAACGGGTACGGCGGCAGCGGGTACGGCTATACGCAGAACTATAACTCGCAGCAGAACGGCTACGGGGGAGGCGGGGGCTCGACCTACGGCGGCGGGTCGTATGGCG
>Ga0181584_10000983_pt1 | contig 21143 bp, 14 predicted proteins | sample 071ome_30_FD_132462 | JGI IMG/M metagenome (GOLD analysis project Ga0181584, IMG submission 132462) | Coastal salt marsh microbial communities from the Groves Creek Marsh, Skidaway Island, Georgia - 071406AT metaG (megahit assembly) | ecosystem: Environmental > Aquatic > Marine > Intertidal... | reverse complement strand
GCTTGCCGGACCCGTCGATCCCCTACAACCCCCCAAGCAGTTTGAGGAAACCACAAAGAAACGATTAGTATCGATCGGTTTTCCCGGGCCAACCACATGGTTCCACCATCCTGGCTTTTCATCCGTTTCGCTGTAAATTCCTGCGACATGATGATCCCCAGTCAATGCATGGCATATGTAAATCGCGTTATCTTTGTTGGGGTTGAGCCTTCCATAATACTCATACCTAAGCTCAAACCCGTCTAGACAGGCACCACTGGTAAGATTGAACTTACCTTCATTGAAAAAACTTTCTTCCTTCACCACGCCCACTTCTTGGGGATGATTGAGGTATGGATTGGAAGAAGGCATTGATTTAAAATTAAATAAATGCCCAAATAGGCATTAGGTAGAAAGATATCAGGATATTTTTTCTATTAAAGCTTTGTTCATGTCATAATTCCCATGAACAGATTTTACATCCTCTAATTCCTCCAAAGATTCAATGAGGCTCATAATTTTACGAGCAATGTTTTCATCTTCGATTGTAACAAGGGTGTTCGGGAGGTAAGCAAGCTCGGATGAATCGGGTTCGATTCCTTTCTTTTCAAAAGCTTCAGCTAATCGATCAAAGTCAGCCACTTCACAAATTATTTCGTAGTGATCATCTTCGACAAGCACATCTTCCGCTTCGTTTTCTAAGGCCAGTTCAGTCAATTCATCCTCCGCAATTTTATCCAGAGCCAAAAGAAATTGACCTTTCCTTTTAAAGTTAAAAGCAAGGGCACCCACTCCGGCGAGGTTGCCCCCACCTTTAGAAAAAGTGCTTCGAACCTCGGATGCAGATCGATTTTTATTGTCTGTGGTAACTTCGACAATCAACCCAACTCCGCCAGGACCATAACCTTCATAAAGCAACTCCTCAATGGTTATGCCTCCCAATTCTCCTGCTCCCTTTTTGATGGCACGATCAATATTATCCGAAGGCATATTTGCTTGCTTTGCCTTGAGGATTAAAGTTCGCAATCTAGGATTGAATTCCGGATCTTTACCGCCGTCTCTGGTGGCTAAGGAAATTTCTTTACTGATTACGCTAAAAATTTTCCCTCGTTTTGCATCCACCGCAGCCTTGTGCCTTTTGGTGGTTGCCCATTTACTATGTCCTGACATGAGAAAATCTACTTACGCTTCACGAAGAAAATTATGACTTTTAAAGTAATCCTTCTTTTAAATATTTATAAGCATCTGTGATCTTGTCACGCTTTTCTTCCGCAATAAGTTTCTTTTGCTCAGACATATCCGATAATCGTTCAGGAGTGTAATTCTTCATACGATCCTTATACCTGTCTTCAAGAGTAGATAAATCGATTTTTCCCTTCATCTTTAAGCCAAGCAGGTTACGAGATTTTGCCTGCTTTTCGTCTAGTTCTTCGTGCTCTAATTGTTTTTTATCCTCAATATTTTTGCTTGCACCACTGCCCTTGGATTCTTCCTGATTGTTTGAAACTGCAGGAACATCGAATGTATTCTTGGTTAATAGGGTTTGCAAAATGGTCATAATGTTTTGCACCGTCCAATATAAAACTAGGGCAGAAGAGAAAAAGTAAAGGAATACTAAAAACATGAAAGGCATGAAGCGCATCATTTTTGCGTTTATTCTCTGAGCCTCACTCATTTCCGGACCGAGCTGCATCGGGTTTAAGCGCATTTGGTACCATTGGGTAAGAACCATAAAAATGGGCAGAATATTTAGAGAAAACCCTTGAATCATGGCCATGTTGTCCTGCTCCGATAGGTCCGTTGCCCACAAAAATTCCTGACCATAGAGTTCGGCAGCAGATCTAAGCATCCAAAACATACCCAAAAAGATTGGAATTTGAATAAGAATAGGCCAACACCCGGCAAATGGATTTACTTTGTATTCCTTGTAAAACTTCATCATCTCCTGGTTCAGCTTTTGTGGGCTGCCCTTGTGCTTCTCCCTCAACTTGGATAAAGGGCCCTGAAGTGCCTGCATCTTCTTTTGCGAACGGGTCGCTTGGGCGGTTAATGGCCAAAGGATCAACTTCACCAATATGGTTAAAACGATAATTCCAATACCATAGCTACCAAAAAGAGAACTGAGTTTATTAAGACTCCAACTCAGAGGCTCTGAAATCCACCAAAAGACGCCAAACTGCATGACCTTCTTTTGTTCGGCTGATAATTTAGACAATTCCACATAGTCCTTAGGTCCGGAGTATAGAGTGAAAGAGAATTCTTTTGGTTCTTGAGGCTTTAATATGCCCAAAGGAAAAGACACCGCCCCACTGATTCCCAAAACTTCAGATCCAACTTCCGGACTTGCTGCCTGAACAGATTCACCCATTACTCGAAAATCTGTGAGTTCAGATTTTGGTTCAATTAAGTTAACAAAAAACTGGTTATTTACACAGGCCCATTTCACTTTTGATAACCTGCGGGGTTCCATCTTACCACTTGGCCCCATTTCATTTAACTGAAAAAATTCCTCCCGCTCGCCGTCTATCCTTCCACTGCAAGTTGCACAAGAACATCCCTCGGCTAGGGGAGCACCATCGTTGTAATAACCCACGCTTAAATAGGTACTGGCCTGATCAAAAGGGTTGTACATACGGGGAATTTGAAAACTTGTGCCTAAAAACATTCGTACACGCTCAATCGCAACTGGAGCATCCCTGAGGTTTTTAAAACTTGTACGATGAGATAATAAGTATCCGTTATTAGGATCTCGTTCGTAGGTACGTTCGATCTGAAGGTCTGCCCCAGCATTCCAACGAAAAACAATCTTTTGATCCGTTTCTTCGATCACTTTAAAGTCCCTCGGTTTAGGCAACCCCTTAGCGATTAAATTTCCCTCACTATCTTCAAAGGCAAGGCCAAGAAGAGGTTCATTCGAATGGTTTATGTCATATGCCTTACTGAGCCTGTCGGACTCATGAAGCTGAATTGAACGGATGGCTCCAGTATGGTTTGTGAAAACTATAGATGATAAATCAGTTGATAATCCAGGAACAAGAATTTCCTCTGATAAATCGTTTGTTTGATGAATTGGAAGTTCTTGTGGGGAAACTGCAGAGATAAAACTATTGCCATCTGGTTTGGCAGCCAAAGATTGGTTTGATTCAGGGGCTACTTTTGTATGCTTGGCACTTGAATGAATGGGTTCATAAGGATGATTATCCTCAATTTGCTGAGTCCCTTGCTCCCAAATTAAATAAAATGCGAGTATAAGAAAAACAACGCCTAGCAAATAGTTTTTCATAGTCGTTTAGTTGCCTTCAGAAGAACCTTTCTGAAGCATTTCTCTAGGAGTGCGAATTCCGTGTGGAAGATGGGTTTTCTGGGGAGGATCACAATTTGACAAATTTCTGGAATGAATTTTTTGTTTTTACGATAGAGTTCACGGATGCATCGTTTTGCATAATTTCTCTGCACGGCATTGCCCAGACGCTTGGTTGCGATGACTCCTACTCGTGAAGTCAATCCCTTGTGCTTGCATATCTGTAGCCAAAACGGTTTTTCTTTAAAGAAAATGCCATCTGACCTTACTTGGAGAAAGTCGGAGGTTTGGGTTAACCTCTCGGTGCGTGAAAAACGATTACTCACGCAAATTTAAGTAAGATGAAAGTAGATTAGCGAAAACGGGGAAGCACCGAGGCTGTAAGTTTCGCTCTGCCTTTGCGGCGACGGTTTTGGAGCACCTTGCGACCAGCACTCGTTTGGTTGCGTTTACGAAAACCACATTTTCTGGCTCGTCGCAGTTTGGATGGATTGTAGGTAGGTTTCATGACAAAGGATTAGAAATATCGCAACATTCCCTAATGTCAAACCCTGAGCATGTTCATTCGATATCTAATAATTTGGAAATTCGTCTTGCGATAATTTTTATCTTTATCAATATGAACTTTTTGGTCCCGTTCGTCTAGCCAGGTTAGGACACCGGGTTTTCATCCCGGCAACAGGGGTTCGAATCCCCTACGGGACGCCATCCTAAGCGTCTTGTTTCCTTAGCTTTACCCATTAGGAATAGTATATGAAGAATGAAGCTAAGCCCATCCTACTAAAGGGTGCACGTCAAAATAACCTCAAAGGGCTAGACCTAAAGCTTTTTCCCCATGAATTTGTGGTCATAACTGGACTGAGCGGCACCGGTAAGTCTACTTTGCTCTTTGATGTTTTGCACGCCGAAGGGCAAAGGAGATACATTGAAACATTTAGCCCTTATGTGCGGCAATTCATGGAATCTTTGCCAAGGCCCAAAATTGAGTCTATGGCAAATGCCAGACCTTCCATCGCGGTAGAACAAAAAAATTCGGTCAAAAATTCAAGATCAACGGTTGGTACGATGACTGAATTGTGTGATTACTTTAAGATATGGTTCTCCCAAGTGGCAAAACTGCATGACCCCGATGATACGAGTAAAATCATCTCGGAAGAGGATGCATCGACCCAGACCAAAACCTGTTTAAAAAAATTTACCGGCCAAACCATGGTTTTTGGCTTCTGGATTGATCGTGGGAGCCTTCAGGAAAATGATTTTTTGAACTTCTTAATCACTGCAGGGCATTCTCGTATCCTCTTCCAAGACCGCTACACCCGTATCGAAGAATTATGCGGGAGTTCTTGGAGTGAGCGATCCGCTTTTGTGGTGGTTGATCAAGTCAAAGCCATTCCAAAAAATACGGCCCGAATTTCTGATGCGATCCGTCTCTGCTTGGATCTCGGTAAAGGCGTGGCTGAGGCAAGGGCTCCTTCTGCAAAACTCCTCCTCCCCCTGCACTTAGGCTTGCGCTCCACATCTTCAGGAAAACTTTATAAAAGGCTGGGCTCAGGCTCCTTTTCATTCAATTCCCCAGTTGGGGCATGCTCCAAATGCAAAGGGTTTGGCAAGGTGATTGAGATTAATCCTCACCTGGTTGTACCCGACCCATCCTTATCCATCCGAGAAGGTGCAATTAAACCTTTTGAAGGAAAAGTGTACGGGAGCTGTTTGGAAGATCTTATTCGGACATGCAAAGATTACAAAATTGATGCCGATCTGCCTTGGGAAAAGCTACCAGATAAAAAAAAGCTCCTCATTTGGGAGGGTGACCCACAATACCAGGAAGGTGGGACGGAGTGGTATGGTATAGACCGTTTTTTTAAATGGTTAGAAAAAAAGACTTACAAGATGCATATCCGCGTGTTTCTTTCGAAATATCGTGGATACTTTGAATGCCCAGAGTGCAAAGGTACGAGATTCAAACAAGAATCACACTTCTGGAAGTGGAACAACTTCTCTCTTTCAGATCTATATTCAATGCCCATCTGTGAATTGGTAGATTTACTCGAGCAAGTTGATTTATCCCACGACCCAAAAACAGATTTACCACTCGAATCAATTCGCAAGAGACTGGGGTATTTATGTGATGTCGGTTTAGAGTATTTGACCTTGAACCGTTCTTCGAGAACCTTGAGCGGTGGAGAAACACAAAGAATTAATTTAACTGCATGCTTGGGTGCTGGTTTAACCGACACACTTTTTGCTTTAGACGAACCCACCATTGGTCTGCATGACCAAGACATAGGTAGGTTGGTAAAAATCCTCAAAAACTTAGCATCCACAGGAAATATTGTATGCGTAGTTGAACATGATGAACAGGTAATCCGGGCTGCGGACCGGGTTGTTGAAATAGGCCCAAAGCCAGGAGCATTGGGAGGCGAAATTATCTTCAATGGATCTGTTTCAGAAATGCTACGATCCTCCAAGTCTCCCACAGGAATTTGGTTAAGAGAGGTCTCTAATAAATGCACCCATTTTCCTGGGGAAGCTTCTGCATCCTTTTCACAAACCCTTGAAATTAAAAACGCTAACATTAATAATTTAACGAATTTTGATGTTAAAATCCCTTTGGGTTTATTTGCTTGTATCTCCGGACTATCGGGATCTGGAAAATCGACTCTTTTGCACGATCTTATTTATAAGGAACTTTCAGGTGGTTCCTCCAATGGTTGGTTAAAAAGTGATATTTCTTTTTCTGAGGTTGTTTTAATCGACCAAGCAACTGTGGCAAAAACGCCCCGTTCCAACCCCGTTTTATTTGTCGATGCCTGGAATCCAATTAAAGAAGCATTTGGGCGTACCGAACAAGCCAAAGCATCAGGGTTTTACGCCACTGACTTTTCCTTTAATTCTGGAAACGGTCGGTGCGATGCTTGCTCAGGGCTGGGGTACGAAAACATTGAAATGCAATTCTTGCCTGATATTTCTATCCCATGTTCCCTTTGCAACGGCAGCCGTTTTAAGGATGAACTTTTAGAAATTCGCCTCGATGGTCTAAATGTAGCGGAGACTCTCAACCTCACCATATCAGAAGCTCAAACAAAATTTAAACATCTTCCCAAAACTTATAAAAAGCTCACGCTCTTAATAGAACTAGGTTTGGGATATTTAAAGCTTGGACAACCTCTTAACACTCTTTCGGGCGGGGAATCTCAGAGGCTCAAGCTGGTGAAATTCATGAGCCCACTGAAAGGGGACAGTTCGTCATCCTTAATTCTTTTGGATGAACCAACGACCGGGTTGCACCTTTCGGATGTGCAACAACTCATCCATTGTCTTAGAAATATTACTCAAAGCGGTCATTCACTCCTCGTCATAGAACACCATTCCTCAGTACTTAAACAAGCTGACTGGATTTTAGAGCTTGGGCCAGGGGCGGGTAAATTAGGAGGAAAAGTAATTGGCAATGGGACACCTTATTCATTCCGCAAACTCAAAACTCCAACTGCCAAATTATTACATCATCGAACCAAGGCATCCAAATCAAAAAAAGAAAGTACTCTAAAAAGTAAAAGGCCAAAAAAATTAGCTATCAAAAAAGATCTCGAAATCATCGGGGCACATGAAAACAACCTTAAAAATTTAAACCTCACGATTCCTGCCAATCAATTTGTGGTAGTTACCGGGCCATCAGGGTCAGGAAAATCTTCCCTTGCTTTTGATGTTATATTTGCGGAAGGACAGCGACGATTTTTAGAATCCATGTCTTCATATGCGAGGCAATTTGTTGAACAAATAGGAAAACCCAAAGTGGATTTAATTAATGGGATTTCCCCTACAGTTGCTATCGAACAGAGAATTCACCGTGGCTCAAAAAAATCTACCGTCGGTTCCATTACTGAAATCGCCCAGTATTTAAGACTCCTCTATGCCAAAATAGGCATACAATGCAGCCCAGAAAGTGGATCTGCACTCACAGCATCAACGCCTCACCAAATTTATAAAAAAATCATCGGTAAAACGAAAGACTCTAAAAAAGCCCAACTCTTTGCCCCTTTAATTACCAACCGTAAAGGGCACCACAAGCCACTAGTTAACTGGGCTAGAGAACAGGGGTTTAAGTTTGTCCGTTGTGACGGAGAACTTCTATCTACAGAAAATTTTAATGGGCTCGATCGGTATCGTCTTCATGATATCGAACTCCTCATTGATACCATCGACAGCAAACAAAAACCGAAAGTATTAGCGGATCTAGTCAACTATGCACTGGATATAGGAAAAGGTCGTTGCTTGCTCCTTACATCAAGGGGTGAAAATCATTGGTTTTCTGTTCGTAAATCAGACCCAGACACAGGCGTGGCCTACCCAGACCTGGAGCCCTCTTTGCTTTCCTGGAACTCCCCTCGTGGATGGTGTGCATCATGCAAAGGATATGGAAAGATTTATGATTGGATGAAAGAAGACCTGCCGGCGCATGGACAATGGTGGAAGATTGCAGATGGTGATATTTGTCCATCATGTGATGGGGAAAGGTTAAATGAAATTGGAAGAAATGTGTTTCTTATATCCAAAAAAAGTCGATCCCTATCCCTGCCTCAACTTCTTTCCTTAGCCCCCCATGATATCAGTACTTTTTTAACCGACCTAACTGTTACCAAGCAGACCCGTCCTGTTCTGGATGCGATCTTACCAGAAATCAATGAACGGTTAAGCTTTATGACAAACGTTGGTTTGGATTATTTATCTCTTCACCGAGAAACCGCTTCTCTTTCCGGAGGTGAGGCACAAAGAATAAGACTTGCGGGACAACTTGGGTCGAACTTATCTGGTGTTTTGTATGTCTTGGATGAGCCTTCGATTGGGCTTCATCCATCTGATAACCAGAAGCTGATAAACTCCTTACATAATCTTCAAGAAAAAGGGAATTCGTTGGTAGTGGTGGAACATGATATGGAAACGATTCTCCAATCCGATTACATCATCGAAATTGGCCCGAATGCAGGAGAAAAAGGGGGGCGTGTAGTTGAGCAGGGAAAGCCCGATGATCTAGTAAAAAAAGGTCACTCTTTAACTGCCCAATATTTGTCTAATGGAATCAAACATCCATCACGAGGGTCTTGGAGAAAATTACCTTCCGTAAAAAAAGGGTCTGCAAACCACTATCTTAAAGTATCCAAAGTTAATTTCCGAAACCTAAGAAATGTCGGAGTCAAAATTCCTCTTGCTAGGTTAACTGTATGCTGCGGAGTTTCTGGTGCAGGGAAATCAAGCCTCATTCGGGGTGTCACTTTTCAGGGCGTTGACCGATCGATTAAAGAGAGCACCTCTACGCTAAAAACAGACCAATTTTGTTTATCCAATGGAAATGTATTTAGAAAAGCAATTGAAGTAAACCAAGCCCCTATTGGAAAAACCTCTCGCTCAACTCCTGCAACTTACTTAGGCGTCTGGTCTAGAATACGAGACCTGATATCTAGCCTGCCTGAAGCAAAAGCACTTGGCCTCTCACCCAGTGACTTTTCTTTTAATGTGAAAGGGGGAAGGTGCGAAAATTGTAAAGGGGCGGGAATCATTAAAGTAGAAATGAATTTCTTACCAGACTCTTACATCAAATGCGCCCATTGCCAAGGAAAGCGCTACAAGGACGAAATCATCCAATTGCGTTGGCATGGGAAAAACATTGCAGAAATACTAGAAATGACCTTTGAAGATGCTGTCGATTTCTTCCAGTTTGATGAAATTTTGCACAAAACATTTTCGCTCATGACTCAAACGGGACTGGGTTATATAAAGCTCGGTCAAACTTCGCCAACGCTTTCTGGTGGAGAGGCTCAACGCCTTAAACTTGCTTCTGAACTAGCCAATGGAATTGAATTAAAAAGCAAAAGAAACTCCAACCTGAAAAAGAATTTTTATGTACTGGAAGAACCCACCATTGGGTTGCACCCCCAGGATTGCGAAAAACTAACAGTCCTTTTGCATCAGTTGGTGGAGGATGGTCATACGGTTGTAGTGATCGAGCACGATGTAGACTTAATATCCGAAGCAGATTATATCATTGAACTTGGCCCAAAAGGAGGTTCATCTGGCGGAAAAATACTGCACGAAGGTAATGTGGAATCTCTCTTAAAGAATAAAAAGAGCCAAACTGCTTCTCACATACAAAAGATTATATCACGCAGTCAAATTGTGCGTGAAATTAAGAAATAATACGAATAAAAATCTTTTTTCCTGCCTTGATAATATGGTCGGCTTGGCTCATCGGATTGATCAGCAAATCTGGATTGTCCACTTTTTCACCATCCATTTTCATCCCGCCCTGCGATATCATCCTACGAATTTGTCCCTTCGACTCAAAAAGTCCTGTCTCCGCAAGCACATTTAATAAGGTCGCCGATTCGACCGCTAAGGAGGAGAGTGAAAACTCAGGCATATTCTCAGGATCTTTTCCTTTAGAAAACACCTGGGAAAAGGATTCAAACTCCCTATCGGCATGTTCTGCACCATAAAACAAACCAGTGAGTTCTTTGGCTAATTGCTTTTTACACTCCATAGGGTGCTTATTTTTTAGGATTTCAATTTCGGGGCCTTCCTTAAGCAAAAGCAATCGGTAATAATCCCACATCACTTCATCCGAAATCGACATGGTTTTGCCAAAAATATCTTTCGGGGAATCATTAAAGGCAATGTAGTTGTCATAGCTCTTGGACATCTTTCTGGACCCATCCAAACCAACCAATAAAGGCAGGGTCATAACAGCTTGTGAGTTCTCCCCCTTTTCTTTCTGTAAATTACGACCGACCAACATGTTAAACAACTGATCATTCCCACCTATTTCAAGATCAGATTTCAATACAATAGAATCGTACCCCTGAATTAAAGGATACATAAACTCAACCATGGAAATAGGCTGATTCGATTTAAACCTTTTCTCAAAATCATCGCGTTCAAGCATACGAGCTACCGTCATGCTTCTTGTGAGAGAAAGGGCGTCTGCAAAGCTCATTTTCCCAAACCATTCACTGTTTCTCCTTACTATTGTTTTTTCCTTATCTAGAATTTTAAATGCTTGCTCCAGATAAGTTTCCGCATTCTTTTCCACATCTTCTTCGGACAGCTCAGGTCTGAGGTCAGATCGACCACTGGGATCTCCTATTCTGGCTGTATAATCTCCAATTAAGAGAATCGCCTCGTGTCCTGCATCCTGGAACTGTCTAAGTTTGTTAAAAACGACTAAATGGCCAAAAGTTAAATCAGGTCGGGTCGGGTCGACTCCAAACTTTACCTTCAACTTGGCCCCTTTTTGTATATGGTTCCGGAGTTCTTCTTCGCCAATGATTACTTCAGCATTCTCAAAAAGATAATTTTTCATTTTCTTACTCCCTCCACCCTACCATATTCGGATCATTCTACGAGATAAGAATGTTTTAGGAATACGCTAATTATTGCTATAATTCAGCTTGCAAGTTAGTTATCTAGTATTACCTAATCTTTACTCTACATTTAACCTTAATTCTTTTATAAAATGACCTTAGAAATCGGCTCAGTCGCTCCAAACTTCACGCTCAAAACCAAAACTTCAGATGGTTTAAAGGATATTTCTCTGGCTGATTACCATGGGAAATCAAGTGTGGTTCTCCTTTTCTTTCCATTTGCATTCACCAGTGTTTGCGTGGCAGAGGCATGCTCTGTAAGAGATGATTTGTCTACTTATGAGAAAGTGAATGCCCAAGTTCTTGCCATCAGTGTGGATAGTCCTTTTTCCCAAGAGGTAATGGCATTAAAAGAAGGCTTGAATTTTCCCCTTCTCAGTGATTTCAACAAGGAAGTTTCCAAAGATTATGGTGTTCTATACGAGGATTTTATAGGCTTTGCTGGTGTATCCAAAAGATCGGCATTTGTTATTTCAAAGGATGGAAAGATTACCTACGCGTGGTCATCAGATGACCCGAAACAACTTCCAGATTTTTCCGCAATCAAGGAAGTTCTTTAAGGAGTCAGTTTTCCTCTCTAATCCACTAACATTTAATTTAATTTTGATTAGTGGAATCTGACTTTAGAGTACATGTAACTCTAGATAGGGCTTTAATTAAAGTCTCAAGCAAAGCAACATATCTAAATTGTGAACCTCTTCGAAAATTTTTCGAAGAACAGACTAAATCAGGCCAGAAAAGGTATATTTTAGATTTCCAGGATTGCGCTGGCATGGACAGTACATTCTTGGGAATTTTAGTCAGCATTGCGTTGGAGATACGTTCCAATGAGGATGGAGGAAGTTTCGTGCTCCTCAACCTAAGGGGACGCAACTTAGAAACCGTTCGTAATTTAGGAATACATCAGATTACTGAAATCAGCTCAGACGAAGTAAACAGCCTTGAGCAATTAGACAAACTCGGTGATGATTCATCCACTTCAGTCAGTTCAGATACCATTTACAAGGCACATAAGACATTGATGAGTTTAAACGAGAAGAACCTTAAGGTCTTCTCAGATGTAGTGAGCTACCTTGAGCAAAAGAAAGAGGAGTGATTCCAAATATCATCTAAATGCAGTTTTTATTTTGGTTTCTAGGTGGTATTGCTTTTGGTCTAAGTATTTGGTTATTCGCACGTCGAAAGTGGAAGTTTGCACTGAGACGCTTGCTTAACACAAACAACCAACTCTCTCAGGAAAAAAAATTGGCGGTCGAGTTTATGCATAACTTAGCCGAAGCCATAGGGGAGGGCGTTGAAAGAAAAATATTATACCAAAGGATCGTTCATACATCCGTTGTTACTACAGGTGCAATGAGTGCCTGTATTTACGAAAAACTTCCCAATGGAAGATTAAAAGGGGTTGCAGTTGAAGGCCTTTTCCCTCCGCAAAGAGCGATTAAGGGACATTCCACACAAAATGATATCCCAAGAGCAAGGTTTATAGAAAAGATTTTAAATTCTGAGATTTTAGAGGCGGAGGAAGGGGTTGTTGGAGAAGTTGCCAAAACCGCAAAGCCCGTTTTTATTCCTAATGCACCAGAAGATCCTAGGGTGATCAAGCACCAGGATGAATCTTTATCGGTTAGGTCTATGATTTTTGCTCCTCTTGTGCATGATGATGATTGCTTGGGAGTTCTGGCCGTCGCCAATCCTTCCAATGGGCTTCCTTTTAGTGAAACAGACTTCTCCATGATCAAATCTCTTGGGGAACAAGCTGCCCTTGCCATTAAGAATTCAGATGCGATGAACTTGCGGTTTGAAAAAACACGCATGGACGCAGACCTACGATTGGCACACGATGTACAGGAGCTTTTTTTAACTCAAAAGTTCCCTCCCATTAAAGGCTTGGAGATTGGTGCTAAGTATGATCCTTCTGCCCAGGTAGGAGGAGACTTTTATGACTTTTACAAGCTGTCTTCTCAGAAGTTTTGTTTTTGTGTTGCAGATGTTTCGGGCAAAGGAGTCCCGGCTTCTCTTCTCATGGCTCTCTGCCAAACCCACCTCAAGCATTTGGTTAATAAAACGAGACCTCCTTCCGAAGTGCTGAGTCTATTAAACGAAGAACTCTTTCCGCGTATCAGAAAAGATATGTTCATCACGCTTTTTCTTGCGATTCTTGATATTAAAAAAAATAAAATTATCTATGCACGAGCTGGGCATGAGCCTGGACTTTTGGTAAAGAAAAACACCGTTATTGAATTACGCGGTGGTGGTATGGCATTGGGTATGGTAGAGCCCAGCCTTTTTAATCAATTAATTATCGACCAGGAAGAAGACTTTTGTGCAGGAGACTTGCTATGCCTGTATACAGACGGGGTAACGGAAGCCTCAAATATAGAGAAAGAAGAATTCGGCTTATCGAAACTCAAGGATGAATTGCTCACTTATTCTGAATTAGACCCCGAATCGATTAACCAGAAAATTATTCAGGATGTAAATAAATTTACTTCTCAAAATCTTGATCGTGATGACCTCACGCTTTTAACAATTAAGCGAGTGTAAGAAATTGAGTGAAAGACTTAGGTTATTTTCTGTTCATCAAAATCAATCACATCCGCAAAACACCGTAAATCATCGCGACCTTCTGCATCCAAGCCTTTTTTAATTTCATTTAATTTTTCAAAGGCCATGTCAGACATTCCAATCTGTACCACTCTTCGGTTCCATACATGAGCTTTTACATCTTCGGGAAAAAGCTTTTTTAATCTGTCGTTTAGCATTTCGTCAGATTTTGAATCTTTAACACAAGTGATCACATCACTTGGCTCAACCCCAAGGTGTAAACAGAGAAAACCATCGAATCCCTTGGTGAAATTACGCTGGTAACTTTTAGGGAGTTCACCCGCTAAATGTTTTCTAATTTTAGCAATAAACCTGGGTAAATGAAGTAATCCACTGGGATAGTGGGCTTGATAAGGTGAGGGAAGGTCGAGGAGAGTCTCTCCAGTCGATCCATGAATAATATTTTTGTCCAAGTTTGTAATGGGTTGCGAAAGCTAGTATGACAGTGAATTTACATAATGTGCCAATCTAAAAAAACGAAAGTTATTTCTAGGGTGGGAAAATATCTTTTTCGCCATAAAGCTCTCTTCTTAATCACCTTATTGCTTGCATGTACCATGACAGTTCTCTCGGTACTTGCTCCATCTGTCATTCAGCAAGTCTTAGATCATGCACTAGGAACCGGAATAGGTGACGGAAGTATTTTATTGCAAGGAGTTTCTCTTATTGCAGGAATTTTCTTCGTTAAAGAACTCCTAAATTGTTTACGAATTAGAGTGAATAATAAATTAGAGCAAAAAGTAATTTTTCACCTTCGCCAAGACCTTCACAAACAATTGTTAAAATTACCCATAAATTTTTATGACAGTCGAAAAAGTGGAGATATTTCCTCTCGAGTCATTGAAGATGTTCAAGGAGTAGAGCGTGCAATTTTAGATGGTACTGAACAAGGTGCAGTTGCTATCCTTACTATACTTGGGGTAACAGTTATGATGTTTGCTCAAGAACCTAAACTTGCTTTCTGCGTGTTTATTCCTCTCCCAATACTTGTGGTTATGGCAATACAGTACGCAAAAGTTTCCAAAAAAAACTGGAGGGCTGTTAGGGATAAGTCCGGAGAATTAAGTTCACTCTTAGTTGAAGATATTCAAGGAAATCGTCTAATTCAGTCTTTTGGGTTGCAGGCTCGTGAGAAAAAACGATTTGCCAAAATTGCCCGATCCTTGGAGGCACTCTCACTCAGAGCCATGTATCGCTGGGCGATACAAGGGCCAGGAGCCAGTTTCACTTCATCATTGGGAGTCTTGGGCGTGATAGGTATGGGAGCTTATTTACTCGAGACAGACCCAAATTTTACAATGGGTAAGTTTTTTGCTTTTTTATTGTATACGAACATGTTTTACGAACCCATTAGGCAACTCGTGGGCATCAACAATTTGATTGCATCTGGCCGAGCATCAGGAGAAAGAGTTTTTGAGATACTGGATGCACCCATCGAAATAACCAATGATTCCAACCCTCTTCCTTTTCCTGCAGAAAATCATAACATCAGTTTTCGCAATGTGTGTTTTTCTTATTCAGAAAAAAGCCCAGTCGTAAAGAAGCTATCATTTGAGCTACCAAAGGGTTCAACCACTGCATTAGTCGGCCCAACTGGTGCAGGAAAAAGTACCATTGCTAATCTTTTATTACGATATTACGAAGTGGATGCCGGAACAATTACGATTGGAGGAATACCGATAAACCAGATTGCCTTGGAGGACCTAAGAGGGCAAATAGGCATCGTATCACAAGATCCTTTTCTTTTTGATACAACGGTTAGAGAAAATCTTTTACTCGCCTCCGAGAATGCATCACTCGAAGAAATAGAAGCTTCCTTACACTCTGCAAATGCATTTCAATTTGTAGATGCTTTACCCAACCAACTAGATACCCTGATTGGTGAGAGGGGGGTAAGATTAAGCATGGGGGAAAAACAACGGCTTACCATTGCACGGGCCCTCCTCAAATCTTCACCCATACTTATTCTGGATGAAGCAACAGCGAGTGTAGATGTTGAAACTGAAAGGAAAATTCAGCTAGCCCTACAAAAATTAATCAAAAATACCACAACTTTAATCATTGCCCATCGCCTCAGCACAATTCGTGAAGCGGATACGATTATATTTTTACAAGAAGGAAGAATAATCGAGAAAGGCTCTCACGAGGAACTTATTGAACAGGAGGGCGCCTATGCCAACTATTGCAAATTGCAGGAAAGAGTGAGCGTATTTTAAAACCTTACCCTCGGTCCTTGGCCGAGCTAAGCCAAACAATACTTCTTAAGCAGTTGAAGAATAGATAAGGTGCAAACAAAAATAAAAGGCTTCTTACAAAGGAAGTGCTAAATTCACCAAGTGGACCGTAAACTATCTTTTCCGCCCAAACTCTGAGCGTGGTTTCGAGAAAGAAACTTACATTTAAGGCTAAGCCTATGTAGTAAACAATTAATGGCCAAATCGTAAACCCAACGGTTATAAACAAAAGAGCAAACCACATTTCTTTGGACCAATTCATCAAATCAGGTTGTAAACTATTCGTTATTTGGACAAATACAACTTACAATTAGATATATTCGGCTGTAAGTCATAGTAATAAACAAATCTTTTAAAAGTTTGCTTACTTTTCAGGCATCCCTTTTCTATATGAAGCTTATGATAAACACAGATACTGAAGTGACTCAAATCTTCGAAGAAACACATGCTCTATTAAAAGGACATTTCATATTGAGATCGGGCTTAAGAAGTGAGTTTTTTTTTCAGTGTGCTCAGGTGTGTCAGCACTTGGAAAAAGTTACCCGTTTAGCACAGTTACTGATAGGAAAACTATCGTCCAAAGAATTTGATCTAGTTGTTGCTCCCGCTATGGGCGGGTTAGTCATTGGTCAGGAAATTGCCAGACAACTAAGTGCAAGGTTTATTTTTTTGGAAAAAGTAGATGACAAATTAGCGTTAAGAAGAAATTTCCGTATCCAACCTGAAGATAAAGTACTCTTGGTGGAAGATGTCGTTACTCGGGGCGGACGGGTACAAGAGGCTATAACAATTATTAACCAGTACCCATGCGACTTTTCCAGAATAGTGAGCTTAGTTGATCGAAGTACCGAACCATTAGATTTTGGAGTTCCATTTACATCCTTAATGAAAATGAATTTCCCTACATACAATGCTGATGATCTGCCAGAACACCTTCATAATATTCCAGCGATCAAACCTGGCAGTTAATGGTTAAGGGATGCGGTAAGCAAGAAACCTGTACTTCCCCCTGTACCAAACATAAAAGCGGTTTATTCCTGAATACAGGTTTTCTGCCACATCCTCAACTGAAAGAATCTGACTCCCATTGATTTCGACCAAAACCACGCCCTCTTTAAAAGTCTCCATCTCGCCATTTGATCTAGTTACCAAGACTCCTCGAACAGTGCTAGGTATTTGATACTCCTTTTGGTTTTTGGGAGTGATTGTGGCTAATTCAACCCCGGGTATTGGGGTCATTTGTTCAGACATTGCTCCAAGAGTTACGAAAAGTGTAAGAGGCTTATGATTCCGAATCACCCGGATAGGGAGCTTCGTACCTGGTTTAGACTGTGAAATTGCTACCCTCGCTTGGTTGATCGATGAAACGGACCTCTCTCCAACTACTACAATTTCGTCACCAGGCAGCAAACCGGCACCATCCGCCGCACTGCCATCAACCACATCATCAACAAATACTCCGGTTCCATCTGCGTCTGATCGAAGAGAAACCCCAAGGAACCCCCTGCGAATTCTCCCCTCCTCCATGTAATCAGTAATAGCCCTCCGTACCATATTAACTGGGATAGCGAGCCCAATTCCAATACTCGCACCTGTTTGCGAAATAATTGCTGTATTAATTCCTATTAGCCTTCCCTTGGCGTCCAGTAGTGCTCCCCCCGAATTACCCCGATTTATAGACGCGTCCGTTTGAATGAAGCTTTCATAGGCTCCTTCCTTTCTTAATACCCCTAACTCTGATTTTCTGGTGGCTGAAACAATCCCCATGGTTACGGTCATACCAATGCCAAGTGGGTTGCCCACGGCAAAAACTATATCTCCAACCTCCAAGAAGTCGCTGTTGCCCAAAGTTGCAAAGGGCAATTCTTCTTCGGCTTCAATTTTTAAAACTGCTATATCTGTGGAATGATCAAATCCAATAATTTGAGCCGGGTATTCCCTCTGCTCAGCGATTTGTACCACAATTTCTTCCATAAGTTCGCCGGTCCTTGGGTCAGTAATAACATGGGCGTTGGTTACGACATGTCCTTGGGGCGAAACGATAACTCCCGAACCTATTCCTGTTGGTACTTTTTCTTCTTCTAATCGAGGCTGGTTTTTCCTGGGTAGTCCATAGTACCTGCGAAGCATTTCTTCAATCGGATTAGTCCCGCTTGGGTAAAGCCTCCTAACTACTTGCTGGGTCGTAACAGATACCACTGCAGGGGTTGTTCCTTTGAGAATAGAAGAATAACTCTGTATTGGTTGAACAGACGTTCGGTTTATGTCTGATTCGTCAATCTTGAGCGAATACCCATTCGATTGCCCGAAAAGCTTAGATGTTCCTGAAACTCCAACTATAAAGACGAACCAGAATAAACTTCGCCGAAAGTATGTCATAATTATGCAAGCGAACCTAAAAGTATGAATTGTTTCATACTTTAAAATATCCGCGGTTTCCTAGAAGCCTTTGATTTCAAATAAGCTTGATATACTACTGTCTGTATGAGTGCGCCTGATTGCTTCCCCTAAAAGAGGTGCAACGCTTAGTTGTGTGATCGGTAAACCATCAACTCCGATGTTTACAGAATTGGTGGTGATTAGTTCATCAAGGTGTCCATGCTCTAGGCGATCTCTTCCAGTATCATTCAAAACACAATGGCTAATCACAGCAGAAACACGCTCGGCTCCTCTTTCCTTAAGCAGTTTAGCTGCAGCTGTCAGTGTGCCCGCAGTTTCTGTCATATCATCCACAATCAATACCTCTCGCCCTTCTACCTCACCAACCAAGTTAGTGGCTTCAACCGTGCTTGCTCCCGTTCTGCGTTTTGCGACAAATCCCAGCGGACAACCTAGAACTTCAGCATATGCACTTGCCATCTTCATGCCACCAACATCAGGGGTGAAAATCGTCATATTTTGAGTGTTTCTGTTTCGCAGGTAATCAAAAAATACAGGGGACGCATATAAATGATCCACGGGTATGTCAAAAAATCCTTGAATTTGCTGTGCATGAAGATCCATTGTAAGCACTCGGTTTGCACCAGCTGCTACGAGTAAATTTGCAATCAGCTTAGATGTTATCGGTACTCTTGGTTGGTCTTTACGATCCTGCCTTGCGTACCCAAAAAAAGGAATCACGACTGAAATTCTAGCGGCAGATGCTCTTCTGGCAGCATCAACCATAATCAGTAGTTCCATGATATTGTGGTTTGCGGGAGAGTTGGTTGACTGGAGCAGAAATACATCCATTCCTCGAATGTTTTCATTGTAACGTACGAAACTTTCGCTATCGGGAAAGGATGTCACCAACGCATCTCCTACTTCTAAATCTAGATAGGAACATATCTCTTTAGCTAGGGGAATATTCGAATTTCCGCTAAATATTTTAAGGTTGGTACCGTTGTGCATAGATTTTTGTCTACTCTTTAGATTTTTCTTGGGCAAACCTATTGAAAAGATCTGGCAACTTTCTTTGTAAAATAGCAATCCTTTGGGCAGTCTGATAGGGAAGGGCAGGGTTGCCTTTGAGAAACTCACCCGGTTGAACATCCTTAGTGATTCCTGCCTGCCCAGCAATTTTGGCCCCTTTGCCTATGTTCAAGTGACCAGCAAAACCTGCTTGTCCACCAACCACAACATTGTCCTCCATTGTTACACTTCCACTAATACCAACTTGCGAAACAATCAGGCAATCTTTGCCAATTTTAACATTATGCCCCACCTGTACTAGGTTATCTAATTTACTTCCTTGCCCAATCCTTGTCTCCTCGAATCGTGCTCGGTCAATACAGGTATTTGCGCCAATCTCGACACCATCTTCAATCACAACTTTTCCTAGATGAGGAATTTTTCTATGCCCCTGCTCATCTTGATCAAACCCAAAACCTTCAGACCCGACAACAACACCGGCATTTAGGACCACAAATCGGCCTATCTCGCACCTTGCAAGCAATTTTACCCCTGGGTGCAAAACACTGCTTTCTCCCAGAACGGTATTCGGGCCAATGTGACAATGAGTGCCCACTTTTACATTGGGTCCAATAACTGACTCATTGCCAACATAAGAAAAAGCACCTATCGACGCTAGGGGTGATATCTTAGCATCATTTTCAACAAAAGCAGAGGGGTGAACACCCGGTTCTATGGGCAGGGATATTTTTTGTTCAATAAGTTCACATACTTTAGCAAGGCCAAGAGATGGGTTAGAAATCTTAAGGTAAATTTGTTGTTGTGCAGGAGTCCCAGTATAATCTGTGGGCAAAAGAATCAAACTCGCACTGCAATCTTTTACTTGAGTCTTATATTTTGGGTTTCCTAAAAAAGACAGGTCTCCCTCGTTGGCGTCTCTCAAGTTGGCTAAGCCATGAATGTGATCACTGTCGAGTGACCCTGATACAATTGCATCAGGAAATAGGCTTAGGATATCAGCTACTTTAATGCTAAGGTTCACCAAACACTCTTAGCCAGTAAACCTATGATAGTTACTGCTTTTCCGCGTTTAAGGTGACAATAACTTCCTCAGTAAAATCGGTGCTATCGGAGGAATAGAAAACTCCTAACTGGGTTTCAGAAGAGTTCAAAACAAGATCAAGCTTTTTGGCGGTAGCTACTTTTTTGATGGCCGCACGGATGTCCTCCAAATGTTCAACGAGCAAGTTTCTTTGCCTTTGGGCAATTGTTGCTTTTGCCCGCTTGTCATACGCGACCATATCATCTTGCTTCTCTTTGGCCACTTGTACTCTTTCCTGGTACTTTTCTTTGAGGGCAGAGGAATCAATGTTTGGATTTTTCAGTTTCTCTTCCATTTCCTTGAGTTCATTCACAATCTTTCCCATTTCATCTCGAAAGATTTCAAGTTCTTCCATCGCCACTTGCTTAGATTTGTCAAGGCGTTCCCTGGCCTCTTTGACTTTTTGATAACCATCAAAAACTTTTTGTACATCCACCACACCAATCTTTTGAGCAACCAGACTTTGTGCTATGGAGAAAAATACGATAACAAGACAATAATTGAGGATTTTCATATGCTTATTTGTTTGTAAACTTGGTGTGGATAAAGGCAACAACACTTTAAAATCTGGTACCACCTGAGAAGTGGAATTGGGTTGAACCACCTGAACTGCTTGGGTCGGACATGGGTACGCCTAAATCAAGTCGCAGGGGCATACCCATAACCATAATACGAATGCCCAGACCCCAATTATCGTGCCACCCTTCATCACCACTCCCAGGAGCAAATTTAAAATCACCTCGACGCAAAAATCCACCGTCATAAAAAAGAGCAAACCTTAGAGGATCAGCGATCTTGAATGTATATTCTAAGCTGGCGTAGGAAAATGAATTACCACCAATAGGCTCATTTCCTTCGATATCATTAGGGCCGGCATCACGATAATCCCATCCACGAAGGTTGTAGGGTCCCCCCAAAAAGAACTTCTCGAAAAAAGGCACATTTGCATCTTCCCCATCAAACTTACCAAGAGTTCCAGTTCTTCCAGATATGGACAGTACCTGCTCCATCGCATCAAAGGTCTTGAAAAATCTGGCTCCCTGAATTTCAAACCTTCCATAATCGGCATCTCCGCCAAAGATACCACCTGCAAACTCTTTCCGAATCGATACAATACT